>Ga0209253_10000782_pt1 | contig 27632 bp, 30 predicted proteins | sample FrelakmetBRP12BR_FD_187145 | JGI IMG/M metagenome (GOLD analysis project Ga0209253, IMG submission 187145) | Freshwater lake sediment microbial communities from the University of Notre Dame, USA, for methane emissions studies - BRP12 BR (SPAdes)... | ecosystem: Environmental > Aquatic >...
TCCGTCCTCAGCCCGCGGGGAACTGCGGCCTTCAGGTTCCTGCGGGCGATTTTGATCCTGGCTTCCCGGCAGAGATCGGCAATCTCGGAGCCCTCGTTCAGGGCAATGGCCTTCTTCAGCACCGGGTCGGCATCCGCCAGGCTCCCTTTGTCCATCAGGCACTTGCCGTACGTGTACTGAGCAGGCTGATCAGAGGGCAAGAGATTTGCAGCCCGCTTGAGATATCGCAGGGCCTCTTGCGGATCCTTCCTGCCCATCAAGGCGCCCAGGTTCCTCAGGGTGTAGCCGTTTTCAGGATCAAGGCCCAGGCTCTTCTGGAACGCACTTGAAGCGTCTTTCCGCTTCCCCTCCCTGGAAAGGGCAACTCCTAGCGCATTCCATCCATTGGCAAAATCAGGCGCTGTGCGGGTGAGCCTTATCAGCACCTCCCGGGCCTCTTGAAGCCTTCCCTGTTCGCACAGCATGATTCCCAGGTTGAAGAGGACCCGGCGATCATCCGGATATCTGGAGAAGAGGGTTCTCAATATCGTCTCTGCCTGGCCAAAGGCCCGCTGGTGGATCAGGCCAATCACCAGGTCCATCAAAGAATCCATGTCCTGGGAGGTCTCTGGAAGCCATATGACCGAGATATGGTTCTCATGATGGGTTATGCGCCATTCTCCCGGCACCCGTTCGAACAGCACACGCAGGTGCTCCTGAAGGGTGGACCTCATCATCGCCTCATTGCCCTTCAACATCTCCGGCTGCACCGGCAAAAGGCTTAGGTCGAATTCGGCCAGCCTGAAATCAAACGACAATGGATCCACGCTCATTCACCTCGCCACGGAACATCTATACATGAGAAAGGAAATCGAACCAGTCATTGCCTGTGACGCCGACAAAGCCCTTCATCCAGCCCCTCGTCTCTCGAGATTCTAGAGTCTTGTTTCCCGCATCTCGAATCCAGTAACTTGTGATCAGAATCTAGGATCTGCTTTCTGTATACTTTTTGGCGCTGCCTTTCGTTTTTTCGACAGGATATCTCTTTTCTGTTTCTTAGACAGCTTATCTTGAGGCTGGAACTGCGTTTCAAAGCTCTTTTTCAAAACTAGCTTTCATCATATATAACATAATTTCAAATCGTTGTCTTCGTCCGAACCAAGCCCCGTGTCTGTATCCTCTGAAAGAGATTGCCGATTATTTGCAGATTCATTATTCTATGGTCGGCAAGGTGGCAGTTCTCGCTCATGAGGTGAGCCCTTGCACCAGGATTTGAAGACAGGAAGAAACGCCATGTCACCCAAAGACCTCCACAGGAACGACGAGCACTTTCTCGCCAGGTTTTTCGAGCCGGAGAGCGTCGCCATTGTGGGCGCATCCAACAACCCGATGCGCGCCAGCTACCACCTCGTCGCCAATTTGCTCAAGCTCGGGTTCCAGGGAAGGATCTATCCGGTCCACCCCAGTGAAAAAGAGATCCAAGGACTCAAGGCCTATCCGGGCGTGAAGCACATCCCCGAAACCGTAGACCTTGCCGTCATAGGGGTCTCCTATGCGGTGGCGCCGGAGGTCCTGAAGGAGTGTGTGGAGAAGGGCATCAAGCGGGTCACCCTCATCGCAGGGGGGTTTTCCGAGGCCGGCGAGCAAGGGAAAAGGGTGCAGGCGGAGATGGCCCGCATGGCCCGACAAAACGGCATCCGGGTCATCGGCCCCAACGCTCTGAGTCCCATCAGCGTGAAGGCGGGCTTTTGCATCAGCTTCCATTCCATCGAATCCATCAAGACGGGCGGCCTTTCCCTGATCTTTCAGTCAGGCCTCTATGAGCCGCGGTCCGGATGGCTCCTGAACGATTTTAATTATCACCTCAACAAGCTCATCGATCTTGGCAACAAGATGGATGTCAACGAGGTGGACGCCCTAAGCTATCTGGTTGAAGACCCGGAGACGCACGTGATCGGCATTCATATGGAAAGCATCGGGGGAGACGGGAGAGAGTTCCTGCGGCTCATCCGCAAGGCCTCGTCACAGGGAAAGCGCGTCGTGGTCCTCAAGTCGGGCAGGAGCGAGGCAGGCGCGAAGGCCGCTCTCTCGCATACCGGGGCCCTGGTGCAGGGAAATGACCGTGTCTTCGACGGCGCCATGAGGCAGTGCGGAGCGTTGCGCGCTCACAGCCTGGAAGATTTTTTTGATCTGACCCGTGCCCTGGAGCGTTTCGGCCCCCTCTCCTTGAAAGGCAACCGGGTGTTCATCGCCACGTTCCCCGGCGGGGAGGGCGTGATCGTCACGGACCTCCTCGAACAGGAAGGCCTGAGACTCGCAGAGACAGGCAGCGCCACGCTGGATAAGCTGAGAGCGATCTTTCCCGCCTGGGACATCCCGGCCAACCCCTGGGACCTTGGCCTCACGATTCAGTTTCACGATCCGGGGAGCATCTATCCGACCGTCCTCGACGCGATGGTTGCAGAGCCCAATGTCGATGCGCTGGCCATTCAGATTCACCCGGCGGCCCTTCAGTTCCCCAAGGAACTCATGGGAATCTTTCTCCAGGCCGCGGAGGCGGGCAAGCCCATCGCCCTGTGGCTCGCCGGGATGGAATCCGGAAGGCACGAAAATCTGATGTGGCTGGAAGAAAGAGGCGTTCTGGTTTTTCCGTCTCCCGAAAAAGCCGTGCACGCCCTTGCGGCCCTTCACCGTCTGAGCCGGTCATAACCTTTCCCATGAACGAACGCCCTCTCCTACCCCCCATGCCTTCCCCGGAGCTCCTGAACGAACTCTGCCCCTTTCGTCCTGTGACCGGCTGCCCTGAGATCCAGGCCCGACGCTCCCAGGCGGTTTTCGCCCTCTGGGAGGCATGGGAAAAGGAAGCCGGACAGGAATGTCCGGTGCCTTTCTGGGCGGTGGTCTGGCCGGCGGCCCAGGTCCTTGCCCGCTTTCTTCTCAATCAACCGGATCTCGTGAGGGACCGGGAAGTGATCGAAATCGGCTGCGGAGGAGCCGTTGCCTCCATCGCCGCGGCGAAGTCCGGCGCCCGCAAGGTGACGGCCAACGACATTGACCCGATCGCGATCGAGATCGCCCATCAAAACGGCGCACACAACAGGGTGAGCCTGCAGTTCGATTCTGAAAACGGCATTCAACGCGGCTCGATCGGTCAGGCTCAACTCCTCCTCTGCTCGGACTTTTTTTACACCAAGTTCGAGTCCCTTGTCCTTGCGGGTTTGCTTGACAAATGGAGGAAGCAATCCATCACGATCCTCATCGGGGACAGCGGCAGGGCCTTTGTCCCAAAGGATTATCGCGAGGTCCTGTGGGAGGAATGGGTGGATGTGGATTCGGACCTGGAGGGAAGAGAAAAGAGAATGGTCAGGATTCTGAGGTACTGACCCGACAGTCACAATACGAACCTACTGGTTGCCTTCGGATCAAGTGAAGCGTATATTCCATGCTCGGCCCAGGCCGCTTGTTTTGAGAAAACATCTTTGAGCGGAGGCGCAAAACCCTGTTCCATGTTCACTACCCACCTGGCAAAAGCGTTCGAAACCCCTTCCTACCGGCGATATTGGCTGGCCTATAGCCTTTCTGCACTCGGTTTTGAACTGGTCTCCTTTGCTCTCATGGTCGTCTTGTTCGACATCACGAGAAAAGCCCTGAACATGGGGGTTTTCATGGCCATCTACATGTTTTGCCTGGTCGTGTTCGGCCCTCCCGCCGGGATCTTCATAGACCGCTGGAACAGGAAGAAGATCTTCATCGGTTGCAACCTCCTGCTCGCTCTTCTCGTTTCATCACTGCAATTTCTCACCGACCTTGTCTGGATCTATGCCTCCTGGTTTCTTGCCTCCCTATTCCTGGTGTTTCTGAGACCGGCCAGAGTCGCGCTGATCACAAACCTCTTCGACGAAAAGGACTACCTTCCAGCTAACTCGGCATTCATGATGTCCTTGAATTTCAGTAAAATCGGCGGCCCTTTGATCGGGGGAATGCTGCTGATCTACTTTTCCAGAGTGTGGACCCTAAACGTGATCCTCTTATTCTTCTTTATCTCCTCCGCGCTTGCTTCCACGATCCCTTTTCAGCAGGCCCCTGCGAAATCGCCTGACCAGGTCTCGTCAAAACGGACTTGGAGAAATCTGGCCGCCGGCATCCGCTTCATCCTCTCCCACGAACGCTTGAGGTTTTATATTTCCGTCGGTCTGTTGTGGCGATTCTTTCTCGCTTCGCAGCTTCCCCTGTACATTGTCTTTGTCAAAGACTACCTGGGTGGGGGCACGGCCGAATACAGCCTTTTCATGACCGTGCTTTCCGCCGGGGGTGCTGCTGGAAGTCTTATTGCCGGGGGCATGGGCAACCGGTTCTCACGAAAAACCATGATCTATGGAGGTCTTGGCGCCAGCTACCTGCTTTTTGCGCTCATGCCGCTCTCGCAAAGCTATCTCTTTGCCCTTGTTCTCATCGGTTTGTCCAACCTCTTCTTCTTCATCGCTCACGTCGCGATCCACTCGGACATCCAGAGGGTCACCCCGGATGAAATCAGAGGGAGCGTTTTCGCGTCCTCCCCCACACTGCTCGTGCCGGTCGGATTGATTTCGATTTTGATCGCAACACCCCTCGCCGACGTGGTGGGCGTTCAATGGATTTTTCTTTTCACCGGGCTCCTGGCTCTTTCGACCCTTCCCCTGCCGGCTTATGTAGGCAGGGACTTGGGCCGCAACATACGGCCCGCCGGGAAAGTGTCCCGGATCGGATGAGTTTCACCGCGTTCAGAGTGCGACCCGTTTCACTGTTGACATATCAAGGCCAATGCAGCCGCTTTCCACAGACTCATCGCCGCCGCATCCACAAGCGAGTGGGGTATCGTGATGGCCTGTTCGGTCTCTTCCATACCGCACTGGTCCACATAGATCACGTCTTCCTTCGCCTCATAGCCATAGCTGCCGAGCACGACCTTTGCCGGGGCGCCTTGCTTGAGCAGACACCGGGCGGCGGGAGGAATGACAATTGCTGGATGCGGGTTGAAGAAGCGATCAAAGAAACCGTTTATTCGTGCGACGATTTGCTGCCCTTTCGCTCCTTCGAGGCAATCGGAGAGTTCGGTTTCGAGCATCTTGTCGGCCATGGTGTGTGCTACGGCAAGGTTCATCTGAAGTTCGCGGGCCTTGAACTCGAGAAGCCAGTTCTGAGCCTCCGATCGGATGTCGTTCTGCTTCTCGTCGGGGTTGATCTCGCCTAGCCTGAGCGCGAAGTCGCTCACCGGGTGATGCACGACATAGAGCGCGTGCCGGTCGATCATAACGTGGTAAAGCATGTACCAATCTATTTCGTAGAAAACGCTCTTTATGTCCTCCCCGTTGCTGCAGACCACGCCACAGTCGGGGTACTTCCCAAAGAGCTCTTCCATTTTCGAAAACAGTTCGTTCGCTGTCATTGAACTCCCGGTGGTACTCTATCTTTTTCCTACGAGGGACGCTATCGAGCATGAGATACTGATCAGTTTGCCATCGCCTCATGCGATATCTTTTCCCGAGCTGAAGTCTAGAAGCTAACAGCGTTCCCCTGCCAACTTTTCTCATAGGACTTCAGATTTTCGCCTTGGCCCGATGACCCCGCTGCGTCCTTTCCCTCATGGCATCCATTGCGTCAATATTTCAAGGATGTCCCTGTGCCACTCAGTGATCCACAAGCCGCATCAATCGCGCTGCAACGCGAATCTTCCCCACAACGCCCTTCTTGTGCGCCATCACCACTTCATAGAGTTCTTCCCGGGTTTGAGGCGGCGCACATTCCTTTTCCTTCTTGACCAGGCTCACGGCACTTGACGGACAAGAGGCTATACAGTTGCCGCAGCCTATGCAACGCGCAAGATTGACCACTGAGACGCCACGCTTCTTGTCTATACTCACCGCATCCACCTGGCATCTTTCTACGCAGGTCTCACACCCTGTGCATGCTGCCGCATCCACCGAAGCATGGTAGTTCGAAGCCCAGAAATCCACCGGTCTCGGCAACATCTTTTGCAGGCGAAGCATTCCGCAGCAGCACCCACAGCAGGCACAGATGAATTCCGGCTTTTGCGCGTTGGAGGGCTGAAGGATCAACCCTTCCTCTTCATTTTGTCTGCTGATGTCGAGGGCCTCCTCCTTCGTCACTGGCCTTCCCCTGCCGGCTCTGATTAAATGGCTCGCCACCTCCACAAGGGCCATGCAGGTCTCGAGCCTCGAGGTCTTTCGACAGGGATTTCCTTTCAGATCAGCCGCCTTTCTGCATATGCACTCATTCACGACGAAGGGGCCGTTCGACTCTTGGATGAGGCTTATGAGTTGGTCATAGGTGGCGACAGGGTGTTGAACGTTGATGCTTTTCTCCACGGGAATCGTGCGCATCTGGGGGAGCTCCGGACTCAGGAATTCCAAACCGAATGCTTTGCTGGCTGTGTATTCGTCAAAGTCTTTCAAGAATTCCCGGGTGAGCCCATACAACTGTCCCTCGTACATCCCGACCACAAGAGGAATATTGAAGAAGCACGGTACACCGTTTCTTTCAACACGGCCGATGGATGCCTTTCTCGCCATTCCCTCCAGTGCATCGCTCAAGTCGTCAAAAGAAATATCCATCTCTCTGACGTTCTCGTAAAGATCTTTCACAGATCTGGGCTTGTAATTCAGCTTCATCGCCCATTGGGCTTCGGCCGGAGTAAAAAGCCATTTCAACAGACGGAGGTCACTGCCCGATCGGGTGGCGGGAAAGCCTACAGGCTGCCTGTTCAAATGCTTCTGAAGCTCTCTAAAGATTTTGTCCTCATGGCTCATCCTCACATCTCCTTTCGTGAACAATCCGGTCTGCCGAACTCGCCCTGGCAGCGTCTCCCTGCCCTTTCCGTGTTCCTAAGACAGCTTGAACCCTTCTGATGATTCTACGCGGTCTCTACTGACCGATCCCTCTCGACTCAAAAAGCTTTACAATGTCACTCTTTCCCTCTTTTTGAGCTTTGGCAAAAGGGGTGAGACCGTCCTTTCCTTTGATGTTTGTTTTCGCCTTTCGATCCAGAAGAAGGATGACAGCCTCGATATGGTTGGCCCACACGGCGTCGTGAAGCGGAGTATACCCATTCTGGGGTCCCACGGCATTGATGTCGAAGTGGTGCTCCAGCAGAAGCTTCACGATCTCCATATTCTTTTGAAACATGGCGGCGTGAAGGGCCGTTCCGCCATAGGAGTCCCGTTCATCCGGATTCACTCCCTTGCGCAAAAGTTCCTGGACTTTTTTGATATCGCCGTTGTAGGCCGCCTTGTGGATTTCTGCATTCTGCCCATAGACCGACCCTGCCGAAAGAATCAGCAGAAAAAAGATCAGAAAAGCCTTTTTCAATAGATGCCTCCTTCGTCCTTTCCGTCTCGCTTTACATCCCGCCCGCAGCAGGAGCCAGCCCCAAGCGGTCGCCATTCCTTAGCACCGTGTCGAGCTCAGCTATTTTCCCATTGACGAAGATGATCTTGATTTCATCTGCGCGGAATCCCAGTCGCTTAATCAGACTCCTGACGGTCTCTCCTTCTGAAAACTCACGGTCATCCCCATCCCTGAAATCGCACACATTCGCCTCCGACAGCTTCGCAAAGCATTTCAGACTGATTTTCATGGCTTGCCTCCCCTCTTGTTAAGTGTGACGTGTTCTGCACTCGCCTTTCACCTTTTTCCTTCACGGCGCCCACTGAGTCAATAGTTTACGAACGAGATTTCCGCCTCAGCCGTTCTATTTGATCAGAAAACCTCTCCGGCAAAGAGCGCCTTCACAAACTCCGCAACGGGCAACACGGTGATGTTGTCGAACTCGTACCTCCGAGAACCGCAGTAAACGCCGATCATGCGTTCGACCTTCACTCCTGCCGTATCCGCAAGGCCACGAAGCGCTTTATCCCAAGCCCGATCCCAACGCTCGGCCCGCTTGATCTCAATGGCGACGACGCGGGCGGAGGCATTCGCCCTCCGGCGAGAGGTTTCAACGATAAAATCCACTTCCACTCCGGCAGGTGTTCTATAGTAGGACACGGGGCGGTGCTTCCCGCTGATCTCATTGTAAACACGCAGTTCGTGATAGACCAGGGTCTCCAGCGCCAATCCCTGCCACTGTCTGTCTGCCGGGTCGCGAAGCAGGCCGGCGGCTGCCCGGGCCACCCCCGGGTCGAACCAGTAGAACTTGGGTTGTGCCGCCTCCCGAACCTTCAGGCCCGGTCGCCACGCCGGGAGGATGTGCCCGACCAGGGTGTCTGTCAGGATGGCAAAATAGGTGTCCACAGTGCTGCGGGCAACAGAGGCCTCACGAGAGAGGTTCTGCGCGTTGACGATCTGTCCATTGATCTGTCCCGCTACGGCAAGAAAGCGCACGAAGGGCGGCACATTGCGGATCAGGCCTTCAGCCTGCAGTTCTTCCTTGAGATAGGTGTTGACATAAGCGGCAAGAATATCGGCGGCAGTGTCGGGATCGTTCAGGACGAACGGAAGCAACCCCCAATTCAGCGCGAAGTCCAGGTCGAACTCCATGCCCAGTTCTGCGGCAGAGAGGCTCTCCATAGAGAGCGTCAGGGCACGGCCCGCAAGAAGGTTGGCGCCGCCCCGGCGAAGCTTCCGAGCCGACGAGCCGCACAGAGCAAATCGCCACCGGCGCAATTCCATGAGGCGGTGGACTTCATCCAGCAAAGCAGGAACTTTCTGAATCTCATCGAGCACCACCCAGGCGCCGGCAGGTCTCTTGCCGACTAAAGCTTCAAGACGGTGAGGGTCGCGCGAAAGCTCGAGGAAAAGCGAGGCATCGAGCAGGTCGAGCCGGAAAGCGCCCGGAAGCTCCTGCTGGAGCCATGTGCTCTTGCCCGTCCCCCTCGGTCCGAACAGGAAAAAGGACCGGTCAGGTCTTCGGAGCAAACGGGGTATCGTCGCATCGCGCGTCATTTATCCCTCATCTAGTATGCTGGAAATTTACAATGTAAAATTACAATATAGTGGAAGATGGAGTCAATGGCTTTTCTCAGATTCGCTGGCCGAAACGCACCTGGCAGAAGGACCGGTTCTTATCCTTAGAAGTCTCCTTTTAAGGCTGACAATGCAGCTTTAAGTTTTTTCTTGGGGCTGCTTTTCTATTCTTCTCACGTGATGTCAAATCGCTGTCTTGGTCTGACGCCAGCAAAACCCGCATGATTTCCAAAGACACATAGCCACCCATGGATAATCCCGCCAGGGCAAACTTTTCCGGCGCCATGGTCAGGACTGCTTCAGCCATGCCGATCATGGTTTCAGAATGGGCCACATCCGCAATCTTGATGTCAGCCGCTTCGGACAAATATCTGCTTTGATGCTCCCACATAGCAGCATCGCAAAGCAGCCCGGGAACGAGTACAAGATTCTGTTTTTCCATCTCTTCCGGCAAGAGAAGATTCACAACATTCGAAACAAAAAATCTGAGCCCATTAGGCATTGACGACCTTGAACTCGGTATGGTCCAGTGATGAGCGTGCGTAAAGAATAGCTTCCTGAATGTCCTCTTTTTTCAGCTCAGGATAAGCACTGAGGATCGTCTGCCAAGACTCATGAACGGCCAATTGCTCCAGCACCACAGAAACCGGAATCCGTGTACCCCTGATGACAGGCTTTCCATTGCAGACCTTCGGATCAAGCTCTATTCGGTTAAGCGTTCCCATCTGCTTAGTGCCTCCATCCCACGATAGTTCTTTTTGTCTATATTATCCGCTTCCAGCCCCCCGGTCAACTCATCAACCAGTCCGCATTTTTCCTGCGGGCCAGAACAAGTGCTTCCGCCTCACCTGCATGAAGACCTCCTGCGGCTTGCCACATCTCGGCTTCTTTTCTTTCATGAGGGTGAAGCTCTACCACTTGGAGCCACTCAGGCCATTGTTCCGCAATGGGCACGGAGGATTGGACTTCGATGGCGACACGATGCGGCAGGAACAGGTTTCCTGCCGGCCTGAGAAGATCTAGACAGTTGGCTTCGCTAAGGTGAATAAGTAGGCCCGCGTCACATATGATGACTTTCATTCAGGTGCCAACGCCTCTCTCTTGGCCCACTCAATATCCTCGCGGGCGAAACGTTCCATTAGGTCCATTCGATTCCTGCGAACAAACTCGGACATGGCAGCCAGGACCGCGTCGGGTTCGGAATGGAAAAAGCCCGCCTTCACATAGGCATCGATCTCCGCTGCCAGTTTGTCCGGCAAATCAATTGATAGTGTTTTCATAAGCATTGTTCCTTTCAGGGAGTCATTTAATTTCAGTTAATCATTTGTGGGCTTTATGCGCAACCCTTGACAATCAGGGTCATTCCTGAGGTTATCCTGTTCGGACTCGGACAAAGCTGAAACGACTTGCCTCACTCCACTCAGTTCATGGACATGCTGGTCGTTGATCCAGGCGGCATGATGCTGGCCCAATAGGTGTTGAACGTGTCGACGAGTTCATAGGTGGGTTCAATCAGATTTTCGGTTATCCGGCCTTGCGCGATCAGGTCTATGATGGAGAGGAGCAGAAAGGGTTTGGGCGGTGCGCGATGATAGGTAATCTCAGGGTACCGGTCCCGACCCTTGTCGGTCCGGAGTTTAGCGAACATCTGGAGGTCTGTTTCAAGCATCGTCCCCGCCCCCACTCGGTGTTTTCAAAAAAGCTTGAAAAGCTCTGATTATGCCGCGCGGCCTCTTCACGCAAATGAGTAGCCTGGCATCTACCTTTCGCCGGGCTTTGTTCATTGCTGACCCGGACAGCCATAGAATGTCAATAAATCAAGAACGTCCCCTTCTCCCCAGAAGGATTCAAATGGTAGCGACTCAGGCTGTGATAGCATGCAGCTCAGCCGGTATCTTGCTAATCGTTATCTCTTTCAGGTCGATCTTGCGACTGGCATTGTCGATGTCGATTCCAACAATATTCCCTTCCTCATCGTAGTCCACAACCACACCCTCTGATATGACCCGGCTGTCAACGCTCGGCTTTGATGACAGGTCGATGTAAAGAGAATCCGTGTCGGGGTAGTATTTAAGTTTCATGGCTTGAACCCCCTGTCTGGAAAAGCATTGTGGATAGTCTTTTTGTCCGACAAAGTGATTACCCGGAGGTAGCGACCCTCCAATTCGTCAATCGCGCCCCAGAAACGATAGCGGTTATGCTCCTGCGGTTCAACTCGGATCGGGTTTTCCAGGACCTGCACGCACCATTCTTTGCGCAAGTATGGGCGCTTTCTCAGCACTTCATTTTCAAAATAGGCAGTGTACCGGTACTTCGCCATAGCACTGATAATAGTCCAATCACCTCTTGAAATAAAGCAGTTTCTCACAGCATCAAGATACCCTGCTTGTACCTTCCGCTTCGACCAAGCCCCTTGACCTGCTCCGCAATAGAACCATTTCAAACCCACCCCTTTCATTACAGGAGCAGGAAGGGTTTGTGTGGTGCGCGGTGGTAGGTGATCTCCGGGTACCAGTCCAGGCCCCTGTCGGTCCGAAGCTTTCCGAACATCTGGAGATATTGCTCAACCATTCGCCACGCCTGCTAGATCGTTCAACTCCCGTCTTTGACGGGCAGCAAGCCTTTACAGTTAGGGAACTTCGAACAGCCCCAAAACTTCGTTTCCACTAGGTCGATAGGTTTATCGGTGGCGAAGCTCTTTGCCTCCTGGGTGAACATCCCGGAAGTAATGATGATGGCTCCATGGGCGCTCTTCGATGTCAGGAGGCCATACATCTCCCTCACGACCTTCACGCCGATCTTCATCGAACGCCATTGCTTGCACTGCACCAAAAGGGTGTTTCCATCTTTGTTCAGAATCAGATCGATTCCCCCATCAGGGCCAGCACCCCTATTTTCGGTTACTGTGTAACCCTGACGACGGTAGGCTTCGCCGACGAGTTCCTCAAATTCTCGCCAGCTAAGGGAACGGATACTGCCAAGATCCTCCTGGCTATCAAGCAGCCTTCTTTTCCGCCAAGAATGATAAGCCGAAATTGGTGCAGGAAGTAAGAAGATAAGCGTAGGGCCAACGACAGCTATGCAATATGCTCGACAACATGGCGACACCCTGTTCCGTGAAGACATATGGCAAATAGCGACGGCCGCCCCGACCTTCTTTTGAGGTCGCAATTTGCGACCTCAAAGCGGATGCCTCCTGGCCATCAAGCTGGAAATTGAAATCCGCGGGAAAGCGGGAGAAGTTACGTCGCACTTGCTCGTTCAGTCGCTTGGTTGTGACCCCATAAAGCTCGGCGAGGTGAGCGTCCAACATAACCTTGTGGCCGCGGATCAAGAAAATCGCCTTTTCAATGCGCTCAGCTGGGATTGGCAATTGCTTAGAAGTCATAGCCAACTCCGTCCGTAAGGGTCGTCGCCAGAAGTGGTCACAAATTGCGACCGGTCCAACTTGAGATCACAGTTTGTGATCTCAGAGCTTTCATCCAATGGCAGGTGCCCTTCCCTGCTGGAATCCCTTTAATCAATGCCCGTGAAAAGCCCGCAAAAGACAAAGCCCCACGTCCCTTGCAGGGGGAAATGGGGCCTTGCATTCCTTTTATATTGGGCCTTCGTGTCTCACGCCTCCTCGATCACAGAGCGGTTTCCGGGCCAAAAACTGTGAAGCCATGATAGTCAAAGGGGCAGGCAAAAGCAAGAAAACTCATCTCTCGCCCGCCTTCGCTAAAGCTTCCGTCTTCGCTGGAGCTACGCCGGACAGGATGGCGGGGCAAGCAGAGAGCGCGGGGAATGCAGAGATGGAAATCAGCAGGCAGTCGACCTGAAAAAAAGAGGCACTAGTGGTATTCCTCGTCCGGGGGGCGAATTCTTACTCTGCCCGGCTCGGCGGTGACGATTGATCCTAACAAAAGCTCTTCACCATAACGATAAATGATCTCGGCGCAGTACGGGCCTTGTTTCGTTGCCGAGATATCCACCAGCCTCAGAATTCCGGAATGATGGACTCCTTCAAAAATGGCGATTTCGCCGAAGTCTTTATCCAAAGTCACCAGTATTCGACGCTCGGCGGGCGCCCGTTTCAGAATCTCTCTGTCTCCAGGATCCTCAAGCCACTCGCCTGCCCACACGACGTCATGTCCACGACTTTCAAGGAACTTCTTGGCACCACCCCAGACACACGCATCCAAAAGAAGTTTCACTGCGGTGACTCCACCTGGAGTAACTCGACTCGCTCATGACCGATGACCTTACGGGCATAGAGAAGACATGCCTGTATATCTTCGAGCTCGAGCCAGGGATAACCTTCCAGTAACGTATCCGCGCTGTCCCCGGCAGCGAGCATCGCTAGGACATGCTCGACAGCCAGACGGCGTCCTCGAATGATTGGTTTACCCCCAAAAATATGGGGATTCACAGTTATCCTTTGTAAAATTTTCTTTTCATCCATTTGATATCCCTCCTTCGGCTCGTCTAGCCCCATCTGGGATCAAAGAGAAGGAAGCTTGCTGCCTATTGAATTTAGATTGAATTTTATAATAATTCCGACGCCAAATCAAACTTGATGGTCTCGTAAGAAGTCCCGTTCACCCTTCGATACCTCAGGGCGAACGGATGAGATAGACCGTAAGTATCTGATTTTCCGTTCGTGGTGAGAGCCTGTCCTGAGGTATCGAAGGATATCGAACCATGAACGGAATGCAGTTCTCCGACTTTTTGCGAACGCATCAAACTTACTCTTGTCTGCAAAAAGACTAGTCCCCGACCTTGGACCTTGGGGCCATGATTTCATGCGTTTCTCCCCCCGCCGCGGCTAATCCTGGATGCTGGCCAACCCGGAGGACAGGGAGGACGGATGACAGAAGACAGAGGGCAAGGACAGAGGGCAAGGACAGAGGCAACTCAGGGGGCGCCCACGTTCTCGTTGATCCAGATCTTGCCAGCATGGTTTTGACGCCAGCGCTGATAGCGAAAAACAAGGGCGTAGGTTCCCATGGCCCGCTCGGCCGATTCAAAAAAGGGAATCCCGGCCTGACAGAATTGCTGGCCCAGGTTGAGGTCATGACCGGGGATTGTTACCATCAGCAGCGGTTTCCGGCATTCCTGTTGGACCTCGATCATGTACCGGACAAAAGTTTGACTATCCTCAGGGGTCAGACCGCCTCCGATAATCACCACCGCATCGACACCGGGATCCCGGGCAACGGTTTCGGCTGAACGTTTAAAAATGGTAAGGTCAAAATGGGCGCTCAGACTCACATCAACGGGATTTCGCAAACTGGTCCCTGTGGAGGGTACAAAATCGGACAGTTGGGACTGGGTTTGTTTGGAAAGGGATGCCAAACAGAGTCCTTCATTCCCGCAGGCCTCTGCCGCCGACACGGCCAACCCCCCGGGGCCTGAAATAACCGCCATGTTTCGACCGATGTTTTCCGGGAGCAGGGAAAAACCCATCAACGCATCGACCCAGGCCTCAAACCCCTTTGCGGGAACTGCCCCGGTTTGGCGTTCCACGGCCTGCCATACCTTTCGGGATCCGCCCAAGGCACCGGTGTGGGACGCCGAGGCCCGGGAACCTTCCGGCGTCAGACCCACTTTCCAGATAATTACCGGTTTTTTGAGTGAGGCCTGCTTAAGGGCCCTTAGAAAGTAGGGGCCATTCTTGATGCCTTCGATATAACTGCCGATAAGACCGGTTTCCGGATCACGACCCAAGTAAGTCAAAAAATCCGCAGCAGTAAGATCGCACTCGTTTCCCGAACTGATCACCTTGCTGAAACGAATCCCTTTCCGGGGGGCCAACCTCCCCAGAATATTAGTCAGCGATCCGCTATGGGAGACGATCCCGACCGGCCCGGGCTCTTTCGAAACCCCTGGAAAAAATGAAAGACCAGTTTTCGGACAATAGAGACCCATACCGTTAGGACCGATAAGCCGCATCCCGGCTTCTCCTGCCAGGCGCACCAGTTCCTCCTCCAGGGCTTTGCCTTCGGCGGTTCCGGTTTCTTTGTATCCGGCGGTAAAAAGGACCGCTCCCTTGACCCCCTTGTCGGCACATTCCTTGACGACCGCGATGGAATTCCAATGGGGCACGAGGATAATGGCCAAATCCACCGGTCCGGGGATATCGGCCACCTTTGGATAGGCCTTGATTCCGTTGATTTCTTCGGCCTGGGGATTCACCGGATAAATTTGCCCGGGAAATCCTTGTTCCAGAAGGGCCATGAGAAAAACGGCCCCGGTTTTCATCCCTCGGGGGGCGCCCACAACCGCCACTGACCGGGGATGAAAAAGTTCGTTGATCTGGGCAATCAAATCCTGATCGGATTGCATATTAAGATTAGAACCCGCCCTTCATTAAATGCATGGCACAAACCAACCAAGACTCCGGTTCCTGTTCTTTTCCTTAAGAGGGCTCATTCCCAAGCTGAAAATACCGTTTCGGACCCGCCTTCCCGGATGCTCTCCAGCTCCTGCCAGCGCGCATAGCTCTCCTCCAAAGCCTGTCCCAACTCATCCAGCCTTGCCTTCGCCCGGCTGATCTTTTCTCCGCCTTCCTTGTAAAACTCCGGGTCCGCCATCCGTTCATAGAGAGACTTCTGCTCGGACTCAAGTTCTTCGATGTGCCGGGGCAGGGTCTCGATCTCCCTTGTCTCCTTGAAGGTAAGCTTCCGGGGCTTCTCTCTTCTCTCCCGTTGCTTACGGGCCGCAGCTTTTCCGTTTGCCGCTTCGCGGCCGGACGGGTTTATTTCAGACGACTGCGGCCGCTGCGTCAGCCAGTCGTCATAGCCGCCGGCGTATTCGGTCACCACGCCGTTTTCCTCGAACACCAGGGTGCTGGTGACCACTCCGTTGAGAAACTCTCGGTCGTGGCTCACGAGCAGGATCGTGCCGGAATAGTCCAGCAGCCGCTCTTCGAGCAGTTCGAGAGTTTCCATATCCAGATCGTTGGTGGGCTCGTCCAGCACAAGCACATTGGAGGGCCGGGAGAAGAGACGCGCCAGAAGCAGCCGGTTTCTCTCCCCGCCCGAGAGGATGCGCACCGGGCTGCGGGCACGGTCCGGAGAAAAGAGGAAGTCTTCCAGATAGCCGATCACGTGGCGCTGGCTGCCGTTGAGATCGAGCAGCTCTTTGCCATTGGCGATGTTCTCCTGAACCGACCGGTCCTCGTCCAATTGCGCGCGGAGCTGGTCGAAATAGATCACTTCCAGACGGGTCCCCTGCCTGACACGTCCCTTTTGCGGCATTGTTTCGCCCAGCAGGATGCGCAGCAAAGTGGTTTTGCCGATTCCGTTGGGACCGATGAGGCCGATCCGGTCGCCCCGCATAATCTTTACCGAAAAATTATTGATCAGCGGATTTCGGCCGTACGTGTGACTGATCCCTTCGGCCTCGATCACCATCTTGCCGGTGCGCTGCGCCTCTTCGATCTGGATTCTGACGCTACCCGTCTGGGTGCGCTGCGACTGCTGTTCCGCCCGCACTTTCATGAGCGCACGCACGCGGCCTTCATTTCTAGTGCGCCTGGCTTTGATGCCCTGCCTGATCCACGCCTCCTCTTTTGCCAGCTTGCGCATGAAGCGGATGCGCTGGGACTCTTCCACCTCCAGGGCCGCCTCCCTGCGCTCCAGAAAAGTCCTGTACCCGCAAACCCAGTTCACCAGCCTGCCGCGGTCCAACTCGACAATCCGCGTGGCCAGTTTCCGCAGGAAGACCCGGTCATGCGTAATGAGAATCAGAGTCCCCCGGTATTTCTGCAGGTACCCTTCCAGCCAGGTGATGGTGGGAATGTCCAGGTGGTTGGTGGGCTCATCGAGCAGAAGCAGCTCCGGTTCGGCCGCCAATGCCCGGGCCAGCAGGACCTTGCGCCTGAAGCCGACCGACAAGTTCTCGAAGCGATCCTCGGGATCCAGGGACAACCGCGTCAGCACCGTCGCGACCTGGTGGCCCTGCGGGCCTTGAGCCTCTCCGGCGGCCGCCCACCGGGTCGGATCGCCGGTTCTGGGATCGTATTCTGTCAACGGCCCGTCCCCAAGCCCCCCGTTCACCACTTCGCGTACGGACCCTGTCAGGCCGTGCGGCAAGTCCTGAGCAAGGCCCGCCACGGAAGTCCCTTTCTCCAGGGTGATCCGACCGCTGTTCGGCGCGAGCTGGCCGTCTATCAGCCGCAGCAGCGTGGTTTTGCCCTCGCCGTTGCGGCCGATCAGGGCCACCCTTTCGCCTTTCTCCACCTGCAGATCCACATGTTCCAGGAGAAGCGGGCCGCCGAAACTCACACTCACATCTTGTAAAGTGACAAGCGCCATGTCATCCAATACCTTCTATCGACAAGCCGGCTCAGCATGGCCGACCATTAAATGACCCGTCAGGACACTGGGTTATTCTGTTGAACGGAAGCGCCGCGACCGGCAATCCAAATGGTATGCCGCCCTCCTCTGCCGGGCGCCCGCGCCCGCACCCGGATCTCGTCCACCGCAAAGCCGGTCCGGCGCAACCGTCCGGCAAAGGCCCGATCGGGACCGGCCGACCACACACCCAGCACACCCGCAGGCCGCAAGGCCGCAAAGGCGGCCGCCAGTCCGGCCCGGGAATAGAGCCAGGCGTTGCCCTTGCTCGTCAGGCCCCAGGGACCATTGTCCACATCCAACAAGATGGCGTCGTAGGCGCTGCGCCCTTCCTTCAGAATGCGGACGACATCCACCTCGCGCACAGTGACCCGTTCATCCGCAAGCGGATGGCCGGCTAGATGCGCGAGAGGCCCCCGGTTCCACGCCACCACTTCCGGCACCAGCTCGGCCACCTCCACCCGGCTCGCGTCCCCGAGCCGGTGGAGTGCTGCGGCCAGGGTAAAACCCATGCCCAAGCCTCCGATCAGAACGCGGGCCCCGGGACGGTCGGCGATCCTGGCACACGCCAGTTCGGAGAGCGCCTCCTCCGAACCATGCAGCGTGCTGTTCATGAGCTCGCGGCCGTCCATCCGGATCGAAAACTCCCGGTCCCGCTTGAATAGGCTCAGCGCGACATCGTTTCCAGGCACCTGGGCACGGCCGAGAAGCTCCCACGCAATCATGGGCGCCTCCAGCGCTGGCGGATCACAGGGCCGAAAAGAAAAAGTTTCATCGGCCGCAGCATCTTTTATGCTTTTGCCCGCTTCCGCACGGACAGAGCGCGTTTCGCCCAATTTTCTTTTCAGCAATCTTGGTTTTGGGCGTATTCAGCAATACTTCCAAGGCAGTGATCTCTTCGGGTTTATCCGGTTCCAGGTCGATTTGAGAGGTAGCATCAAAAGGAGGTGCCCCCGGCGTGACTCGAACACGCGGCACCCAGATTAGGAATCTGGTGCTCTATCCACCTGAGCTACGGGGGCACACGCTAACTTATTATTTTTGTGACATTTGAGCGAAGATGTCAAGCCTTTTGGGGACGGCCTCTCTACCTTCTCATTGACAGACCTCATGGTTCCGTCGTAAATTATCAGAAGATTTCAAGTTTTGGGTGACTTCATGCGCAAAGCGGCACCAGCGACACCAAAACCCATTCCTCCCTCGCCGGAACCAAGCTTCAACCCTTACTTTGTCATCGCCTCTGTCTTAACCTTCTTTGTGCCCATTCTTGTCCTTCCCGCCGTCCTGGACAATGCCTTTAACACTCCCAAAATTGTCCTGATGCAGTTGGGCGTTTGCGGGATGGCAGCGATCTATTGTTTTCAGCTTTTTCGAGGGAGAGAGATTTCCATCACGAGGAGCGCAGTTCCCAAGCTCATGCTGTTGGTCATCCTGCTCAACTTCTTCTCCTTTTTCTACACCCGGAATTACTACTACACGGTCGTCGCTGCCACAATGAATGTGACAGGGCTGCTGTTCCTGTACTTCCTCTCACTTCACCTTTCCGGGAAAAACGCGTTCTGGCTCCTGGTCCTCACGGCTCTGAGCGGGGTGCTTGTCTCCATTGAGACGTGGTTTGAGTTTTACAATAAGTCTGTCTTCTTCTCATGGCTCACGCCCGGCTCCACGGTGGTAGGGACGATCGGAAATTCGAACTACCTCGGAGCCTACCTAATCTTTCCTATCCTTGCCTTCACGGCTCTGATCTTTCTCCTCAAAGGAAAGCTCAGATGGGTTGCCGCGGCCCTGTGGATCTTCGTGTTCGCAGCCCTGCTTTTTTCCAGGGCCAGGGCGGCATGGGTCGGGGTCGCTGCCGCTGTCCCGGGCTTTCTCTATTCCGTCATGAAAATTCGCGGTTTTTCCCTTAAGGCCTATTTTCTTTCCAGGGCGAGGCAGGCGGTTCTCTTCGGTGTTTCCGCACTGGTGCTCATGGGAATTCTCTGGACTCTTGCTCCTGAACGTTTTCACACCATGATGGGCTTCAGCAATGTGACCAACCCGACGTCTTTCATTCTCCGAACCCAGAAATACTTCCAAGCCTCCTGGTGGCTTTTCAAGGAGAGCCCGCTTTTTGGAACAGGCCTTTGGTCCTACAGGAACCTGGTCTATGATGCTCAGGCGGGACTTCAGAGGGTTGAGGGAGATTTTTTCAAAGGCTACGCGGAGCCCAAGCCCAGAAGAGTTCACAACGAGTATCTCGAGACCCTGAACGACGGAGGCCTATTGGCCGCGCTCGTGCTGGTCATTTTCTTCGGCGCGGTCATGAAGCACGGTTTTGCAGTCATGGGAAAAGAAGAGATCCCTTTGCAGGAAAGAATCATTGCCGCTACTGCTTTTTACTCCCTTGTGGGGATCCTCGTGGCAGCCCTTTTCTTCTTCCCCTTCCGGCTCAACAGCACCCTCTTCATGACCGTGCTCATGATGGGAATCACCGAGGGGCTCTACCTCCGGCACAACGGGCTCTTAGAAAAAGTTCGCCTCTCCGTCCCGAGCCCACGCTATGTGTTGATAACCGTGGTGATGCTCTTCCTGATCGGATGGCTTTACTACGCCGGGTACAAACCCCTCAAAGGCGAACTGGAACATCTGGGGTACAAGAAGGCCATGGCCACGGGCATTTTCAAGGACGCGGAAAAGCACATTCTGAAAGCCCTGGAGTATGATCCCGATAATACACTCTATTGTCTTTACGCAGCCCAGCTTTACATGGGGCCCGCCAAGGATCTTGCTAAAGCGAGAGATTTGCTTGAAAGGGCAGTCCATCTCTTCAACGGGGATGCCACCAAATGGTCTCTCTATTATCTGAAAGGGCAGCTTGCCTTCCAGACCGGGGCTATTATGGAATCTAAGGCCGCCTTTGAAAAATCCCTCCAGTACAATCCTCTGTACACGGAAGCCAAGGAAAAGCTGGATGAAGTCAACAAGGTGATCAAAGAGCATGACAGGGTGATGATCAAGTTCAGATGACTCGCCGAACCAAGATGCTTTTCTGGACCGGGCTGGGGATCTACGGGGTGATGCTTTTCCTGCTCCTCACCCTCCACCGATTGCCGGCAGACAAGTTGCTCGGAAAAGCCCTCACTCTGTTCACGGGAACACAGACTCTGCTCTCCGCAGAAACCGTGTCTTTCTCCTTGCCTCTGTCCTATGCTCTTGAGAGGATCACCTGTGAAGCCTACTGGCCACGGGGAGTATCCAAAGATCGAATGGACTCCCTGATCTTTGCCCCGGAATGGTCAAAGATCTTTTCCGGGTCCATCCCCATCAGGAGCGAGGTGATCTTTGCCCGTGGCCGAGTGGAAGCCAGAGTGGGTGTGCCGCTCCTCAGTCGGGGATACCTTGATGCAAAAGGCTCCGGCGTCCATCTCGAAGACCTCTCTTTCGTGGAAATCTTGCTCGACCGGCGCGTGTCCGGGAAGTGTGAAGGGGAGTTGCGCTTCCTCGGAGACATTCGCTTTCTCTCAGGCTTAAACGGCCGGGGTTACCTGCGGCTAACCGACGGGTCCCTGGAATCAAAGCTACCTCTTGCCGGGCTTCGCACTATTCCTTTTCAGTCCATCAGCGCCTTTTTGATCATTCAGAAAGGCCTGCTTTTCCTGAATGACGGTAAGATAGCCGGGCCTGCCGTGTCAGGAACCTTCTCAGGGGAGGTGAAGCTCGACGACAGAGTGAGCAGAAGCCTTTTGAAATTGACGGCCCATCTCACACCCGGGCCTAGCCTCAACGAAAACGATTTCTCAAGACAATTCCTCGCATCGCTTGGGGCAGAGGGTGAGCCGATCGCCATCTATCTGGAAGGGACCCTTGGCAGCCCTTCCATCCGTTTTGGAAAGGACTGACCGGAAGAGATGATGGATAAAATGAAATACTTTTTTTTCTTTCTCCTGGTCACGGCCGCAGCTTATGCCCTGAGCAATTTCTTCCTCTCTTACCTGGACCGTGAGCTCGTCAAGGATTTCTCCTTGCCTGGTCCGGGGAACTCGTTGATGGAAAAGAAACTCCTTCCACCGCTCTCTCCGGCTGAATACCCAAAGCCCACGGAGAAACGCGCCGCTTCCCTGGAGCGAAAAGAGGACATATCGAAGAGGACTTCCGGCCCCCAGGACAAGCCCGGTTCGAGTTCGTTAAACCTCACACTTCTGGGCACTGTGGTGAATGAAAGCGGCTTGTCCTGGGCCGTCATCCAGGATCTCGACCGCGATCGCCAGGACATGGTGAGTGTAGGGTCTGTCGTGGCCGGCGCCAGGGTGGTTTCAATCGGAAGAGACAGGGTCGTTCTCAACGTCAACGGGAGAGAAGAGATTCTCCTGCTAGGAGTGGAAGGGACCCGATCGGCAAGTAGCCGCGGGGACCAGGGAGCTAAGGAAAGCGCCACGACCACTTACGTGCTGAACAGGGAGGTGGTCAGAGAGAACCTTGAAAACCTGCCGGAACTCATGACCCAGGCCAGAGCGGAGCTTTACTATAAAGAGGGCAGAGCAGAAGGTTTCCAGTTAAGCCAGATCCAGGAAGGGAGCCTTCTCAGATCCGTCGGTTTTGAGAATGGAGATGTGATCCGAAGCGTCAACGGCCAGGAGATCCGTTCCCTGGAAGATGCGATCGTCCTCTATCAGAAGTTCGGGGACAGCGATTCCTTTACCATCGGAATCCTCCGGGGGGAGAGAGCCAGAACGCTGAATGTGAAATTGAAGTAAAGCACGGTGCACGGTACACGGGAAACCCGTAGGGTCGGCCACCGCGCCGACCATTCCTTGCTTTCGTGCCTCTTGGTTTCCCCTTCCTTCAACTACTTCCCCTCCCCTGGCGGGAGGGGACAAAGGGGAGGGGGAAACACCCCCACCTTACCCGCCTGGCGGGGCTGGAGGCGACGAGAATCTTAGGGCAGAACATTTTTGTTTTTCCCGCCACCTGGCGGGAAAAACAAAAACTCTTCTTTGCGCCCTTTGCGCCTCTGCGGTGAATCCCTGGTGAAAATAACTGTTGAAATCTTCTGAAGATAGTTTAGAATTCCTTTGCGTGGGGATGTAGCTCAGATGGGAGAGCGGTGCGTTCGCAACGCACAGGCCGAGGGTTCGAATCCCTTCATCTCCACCACCCCTAACTAAATTCGAATTTTTTTGAAGGATAATGACCACGATTTACAGCGGTCTCAGCTAGATCTCTACATCAGGTTCGGAACACGCCCCAGAAAACCATCAGTTTCCCCCACGTAATTCTTTGGGAATTCGGGCCTAGCACGAATAGCTCAATCAGCTTTCCGTGAAACCTTTCCTTAGAGCTTTTTCCCAAAGCCGTTTGACTTTACGGGCGTCGGCCGGTTTGATTTTTTCCGTTTTCTTACAGGAAATGTAGTATGCCACCCAATATGCGGTCTTGACTTCGGGTTCTTCAAAGTTCCCTAATTCCTTGGCCCACCTCATCACGCTCCCCTTGTGTTTTCTGCAGAGCCTATAAGCGTTTAATAAGGACTTCTATCGTTCAAAACTGAATTTCCCACAGGGAGTTTTGTCTGGTCACGAGAGGGAGCTTTGATGTATTATGCGAATATATGTAAACCCGATCCGGAGCAAACCCAAGAAAGAGAGTGTTTGGTGGGCCTTCGATTCGTGGACTAATGAAGAAAACCAGCAAATCTAAAAGGCGTCTTGATCTTAACGATGACCTGCGGCGGGAATACCGTTTCGACTACCGGAAGGCCAAACCGAACCGATTCGCCGACCGGGCGGCTGAAGCGCCTCTTGTGGTCATGCTCGATTCAGATGTTTCTGAGGTTTTCCGTACGCCAGACTCAGTCAACGCCGCTCTGAGGGCACTTATCAAAGCAATTCCTTTGGCCACGAAACCCAGGAAGGTGCATGCAGATTCCAAACGGGGATGAAAGGGAGCCTGAATTCGAAGACAGCCACAAAGCTCGTGAGAGAGTGGATAGACCTGCGTCTCAACGAACTTGAGGAGGATTGGGAACTGGCAAGGGCTGGTAAGGAAGTTAAGAAAATCGCTCCTTTGGAATGAGGTGAACCATGTGGAATATGAATCAGGTGATAAGCATCGAGTATAAGGGAGGCCTTGTCTTTCGCGTCGTTTTTGATGATGGTAAAAGCGGCGACATAGACTTCTCAGATTACGTCGGGAGGGGTCCTGTTTTTGAACCTCTCCGAGATATCGCATTCTTCAAGAAAGCAACGATAGAGGGCGGAACTATCTCCTGGCCAAATGGTGCTGACATAGCCCCAGAAACACTATACGAAAAATAGGCTGTCAAGAAGTCGCTTCACCGGCTCGCCCATAAGTCCGGCTCCCGGTGAGCCTATCGATCATTATTTCTTTTGCTAAGTCTGCCCTTCCTGAATCCCGAAGAGTTGACCTTGTGACATGACGCGATTGAAAGCTGATAAGCCAGTTATCGTGTTGGATGTGGGCGGAGTCCTTGTGGACTTTGACCTCAAGCCTTTGTTTGCGGCTTTGTCAAAGAATCGCGGGGAAAAAGCCACTTTTCCTTCACTGGCTAACATTGATAAACTTTTTTTACCCGTTCAGACCGGTGAGTCATCTCTCGATGACATTATCCCTGAGCTCAATGCCTCTCTCGGAGTTTCAATGGCCCCTTCCGAGTGGCGTGAGCTCTCCTGCTCTGTTTTCACAGGCGAAGTGCCGGGCATGAAAGACGTGCTTCTTCAACTCAAAAGAGATTTTTTGCTTGTCGCCCTCACCAACACGGTAGAGGTGCACTGGACGTTTCTTCTAAAGACCTATGAAATTCTCAAGCTCATGGACAGCTACGTTGTTTCGTACATAGAGGGTGTGGCAAAGCCCGATCCTGCCATCTACCAAGTCGTTGTGGATCGTTACTGTGATGGTCGATTGCCTTATTTTCATACCGATGACCTCCCCGAGTATGTGGAAGCAGCCCGGCAAATGGGGTGGTGGTCTGAGGTGTTCAGGGGCCCATTGCAGTTCAAGAATGAAGTCCTAAGAAATCACAGCGCAAAATGAGAAAAGATTGCCAACTTCCGGTTAGGCTCCCTACCTGGATTCGACCAGGAGAGTCTCACTCTCTTCAGCAGCGCAAGGACCTGCCCACTTTCAGCCGTCCCGTCATTTAGACCGAACTCTAAAAAAGTCACGACTTTTATAGGGTTCGATCTAAACTTGATGTCCAGAATCGAGAGCACACCAGTCCCCATTCAAGAGAGGCTCGCGGGAAAGGGGAAGGGATTGATTCCTACAGTTTATCTCTTTTGGAGAGATAAATTTTAGTTGATTTATCTCTCCAAAAGAGATAAATTTATTCCATGCGTGAAACCCTGGAATTATTGATCGACGATTTTCATGAGCGGGCTCTTCCCGAACTCGTCCCCCGGGATCAAACCCTGCCGGCTTTGCCTCGGAAGGCGAATGCGGTCATCGGCATGCGACGTAGCGGCAAAACCTGGTTCTGCTACCAGAGGATGCAGGAGCTGATCAGCAAAGGGGTTGAGAAGGAGCGCCTGCTGTATCTGAATTTCGAAGATGATCGGCTCCTGCCTTTCACGCCCGGGGACTTCCAGCTCATTCTGGAAACGTACTACCGCAAGTTCCCTGCCTTCAAGAACGCTCCCTGTTACCTCTTCCTCGACGAAGTGCAGCGAATAGAGGGATGGGACGCCTTCGTCCGCCGGGTACTTGATACGGAAACCATGGCCGTATGTATCACGGGGTCTTCCGCCAAGTTCCTCAGCAAAGAAATTGCCACAGCTCTCAGGGGAAGATCTCTTACCACGGAGATTTTCCCTTTCAGTTACGCTGAATTTCTTACCTCCCAGGGAGTAGACCTCTCTTCCGGCAAAAGGCCCGGATCAAAGGCAAAGGCCGTTCTGCAAAATCTCGTGGGGAAATATGTCGAGATCGGCGGGTTCCCCGAGGTTCAGTCCCTGGACGAAGAGCTTCGGCGCCAGGTTCTCAGAACCTATCTGGACGTTGTGATTCTGAGGGACGTGGTGGAACGTTATGCCGTCAACAATGTGGGAGCGCTCAGGGCCTTGATCCGGCATGTCCTGGCGGCTCCGGCCACGCGGTTCAGCGTCAACAAGTTCTACAATGCTGTGAAAAGCCAGGGACTCACGTGCACGAAGAACAATCTCTACGATTTCCTTGAATATTTTTCAGACGCATTCCTCTTCTACCAGGTACCTATTCACAGCCGGTCGGAAAGAGTGAAACGGGTGAATCCCAGCAAGGTGTACGTCATTGATTCGGCTTTCTTTGGGATCATTTCTCCCGGGAGAACCGTGGATCAGGGGGCCCTGCTGGAGAATCTGGTGTACATGCATCTTCGAAGAAGGGGCCTGGAGCCCGAGTATTACATCACGGATAAAGGTGCTGAAGTGGATTTCCTCTATACCGACCCAGAGGAAGGAAGGCCTCGCCTCATCCAGGCCTGCTGGGATATTCGCGATCCCGATACGAGGGAACGTGAGATCTTAGCTCTTCTCGCCGCCATGAAAGAGCTGAAAGTCAAACAGGGGACTCTCGTGACCTGGATGGACGAAGATTTTTCAGTTAAAAACATAGAAATCACTCCCGCTTGGAAATGGCTTCTGTCCGAATGAACACTGAGAAAAGATCTTTTTTTTTGTGTTTGACTAACGATCGGGAGTGGTTACTATAAGTGGTGTTAAAAAAGGCTGCGTGGAGTGAGGCAAGCCTTTTAGATTCTAAGGCTTTTCAAAAAAATACCGGGTGATCCATGGAAAGAATAGCGTCCATTCATCGGAAAACCAAGGAGACCGAGATCCGGCTGGAGCTTAACCTGGACGGCGCCGGGTTATCTGAGATCAGCACGGGCATCCCCTTCATGGACCACATGCTCACCCTCATGGCCGCTCACGGCTTCATGGAGCTCAAGGTTACGGCGACCGGCGATACCGAAATCGATGATCACCACACGGTTGAAGATCTTGGCATCTGTCTCGGGAAAGCGATCCATGATGCTCTCGGGAAAAGAGAAGGAATCCGAAGATACGGTCAAGCCATCGTTCCCATGGACGAGGCCTTGGCCAGGATTGCTTTGGACATTTCCAATCGACCCTTTCTCGCTTACCGGGTCGTGCTGAAAGAAAGCAAAACCGGGTCCTTTGACGTGAATCTGGTTCGGGAGTTTTTCCGGGCCCTCGTGCATCATTCAGGGATCACCATGCACGTGGACCTGGTCTCAGGAGATGATCCTCACCACGCGGCCGAATCGATCTTCAAGTCCTTTGCAAGAGCTCTGGATCAGGCTACAGGCTTTGAACCTCGTCTTGGCGGCGCAGTGCCCTCCACAAAAGGTCTTCTCTAGCCTCGCCCGCAAAGGATGTGGCTGTTCAACGACAAGAGGTAAGAATGGCTTTCAAGGTTTGCTGCAAGCTTGTCATGCGCTCTATTCTTGTTTTGATTGTCCTGGCCGGATCGTCGTGTCAGCTCCAGCAGGTCCCTTCTGAGGATAAACCGGTTGTGCCCGCATTCAACACGATTGCTCTTGTGGGTTTTCGGCCGGCCCTGTCGCCCTCTCAAACTCCCGGCGTGGTGCGCAGTCCGATTTCCGGGGCGGTCTTTACAGCGGAACCCGTGTCCGAAGTAACTGCCGAAGGACTCTCCGCGCAGCTTTTCGAAAAGCTGACAAAGGACGGCCACTATCAGTGGGCCTCGCCCCGTGAAGCAGCCGAGGCTTTCTCGCAGCTTGCCTCCGCTCATCCCACCTGGACGGACAGGGACATTTACGTGCAAATCGGCAAGACCCTCTCCGCCGACGGTGTGCTGGGTGGTCATGTGTACCGGTGGCGTGAACGACAGGGGACAGACTACGCGGCCAGCCGGCCGGCCTCTGTGGCCTTTGACATCTACCTCATGAACGCAGGGGACGGGATGATCCTGTGGAAAGCGCGATTCGACAAGACCCAGATCTCTCTAAGCGAGAACCTCCTCGATCTCCAGACATTCCTCAAAGCAAAGGGCCGGTGGATGACGGCGGATGAACTGGCGGAGATCGGGCTCACCGACTTTGTCGAAACGCTTCCCAAGAGGGAAAAGGGAAAAGAATGATCGTCATTCCTGCTGTGGACATCAAAGACGGCCGGTGCGTGAGGCTCAAGCAGGGCAGGATGTCGGAGGAAACGGTTTACTCCGATGATCCCGTTCAGATGGCCGGGACTTGGTATTCCAAGGGAGCTGAAAGGATTCACCTGGTTGATCTTGACGGCGCTGTGGAAGGAAAACGGGTAAACGGAGAAGTGATCAGGAACATCGCGCGTTCAGTGCCTGTGCCTGTTGAACTGGGCGGAGGAATCAGGAACCTGG
>Ga0209253_10000784_pt1 | contig 27600 bp, 28 predicted proteins | sample FrelakmetBRP12BR_FD_187145 | JGI IMG/M metagenome (GOLD analysis project Ga0209253, IMG submission 187145) | Freshwater lake sediment microbial communities from the University of Notre Dame, USA, for methane emissions studies - BRP12 BR (SPAdes)... | ecosystem: Environmental > Aquatic >...
GCTCATTGACAAACTTTTCACCCCTCACATATTATGATGAGCTTAAATAAGGAGGTCTCTCAATGGACTTCGCCATTTCCCCAAAAGAACTTAAGAAAAGCCTTGATAACGGAGACAAGTTAGTCCTGGTTGATGTGAGGGAGGAATGGGAATATTCCCTTGCAAAGGTTGATGGCTCAATCCTAATTCCCCTCGGAACACTTCCTCAATCGCTCGCTCAATTAAACCGCGAATCCGAGATCATTGCCATCTGCCACCATGGCATGAGAAGCGCCGATGCAACGAACTTCCTGCTTCAACAGGGATTCCAGAAAGTAAAGAACTTAGTGGGAGGGATCGACGCATGGTCAACCCAGGTAGATGGAACCGTCCCTCGATATTGACCAGCCCCACCAACGCCCGCGAACACATACTCTTCCTTCTATCCGAACAACACAGTCGATTCTAACCCATGCGCTCGCGGAAATAATCGACGGTGCGTTTGAGCCCCTCACTGAGTTCGGTTCTTGGTTCCCAGGACAATTCTTGACGGAGCTTGCCAGAATCAATCACGCTCCGTACCTGTTCGCCACTTTTGGCTGGCCCATGAACTTCCTTGCATGTCGAATTTGTATGAGAGATCAAAATCCTGAGCAAATCGTTGATTGAGGTTTCTTCCCCCGTTCCAACATTATACGTCCCTTGCGTTTCCTGTCCCATCACCGCAAGATTTGCCTCAACAACGTCTTCGACATAGATGAAGTCTCGCGTTTGCCGCCCATTCCCATTGACGATCGCTTGCTCGTTATTCAACAGCTTCTGAATAAAGATCGCGACCACGCCGGCCTCTCCATCCGGATCCTGACGTGGGCCATACACATTGGCATAACGCAAGTTCACCATTTGAAGTCCGCTGACCCGTTGATAGTAAGATAGATACTGCTCCCCGCATAACTTGCTGATGCCATAAGGCGATAGAGGCCGCATGACATGAGACTCTGGGGCAGGGTAGATCTCCTGCTCGCCGTAGATGGCCCCACCGGAAGAAGAGAAGACCACCTTACGCACACCATGCCTGACCGCTTGCTGCAGCACATTCAACATGCCAAGGACATTTACCTGAGCATCAAAAATTGGATCATCCACAGATTTTCTGACGTCCATCTGTGCAGCAAGATGCATGACAATATTAGGCCGTTCGTTACGAAACACCCGTTCAAGCCGCCAACTCTGAATATCTAGCTTGCAAAAACGAGCGGCGCGATTGAGGTTTCGCCGCTTCCCCGTGGACAAATTGTCCACAACAACAACCTCGTGTCCTTCCTGGACAAGACGATCGACCAAATGAGACCCGATAAAACCGGCGCCTCCGGTCACGAGTACCTTCATGCATGCCCCCATCGCATATGAATCTGTGACATCATCTACCCAATTCCTATCAAATCAACTTGGTCTAGCGCGTGCAAAACCAACAAGAATCTCCCGATTCCCTTTTCGCCCTACGACTGGAGAGTCGAGCACGCCTTTCAGCTGAAGCCCCAACTGAGCGGCACAGGCAATGACCTTCTCAGTCACCGCCTCACGTTGCGCATCATCTCGCACGATTCCCCCTCTCCCCACCTGCCCCTTACCGACTTCAAACTGTGGCTTCACTAACACCACGACCAATGCGGAGCTATTGAGTAGTTGGATGATCGCGGGTAGTACCAGCGTCAAAGAAATAAAAGACACATCGATCACCGCCAGGTCGATCGGCTCTGGAACCGTTGTACGGTCAACATACCGAATGTTGGTCCGTTCGAGCAAGACAACACGCGAATCTTTACGGAGCCTCCATTCAAATTGTCCATACCCCACGTCGATGGCATAAATGCGGGTAGCTCCCCGCTGTAATAAACAGTCGGTGAATCCGCCGGTCGAACATCCGACGTCCAAGCCAATTGCCCCTTTCGGGTCAATATGAAAGGCATCAAGTGCCGCAGCCAATTTGTCGCCCGATCGGCTGACAAACAAGGCTGGCTGGACGATCTCGATCCGCGCATCCAGCGGCACCAACTTTGCGGGCTTATCCACCATGATCCCATCAACCAATACTCCACCAGCCAAAACCGTTCTGGCCGCAGCTTCCCGACTCGGCACCAAGCCCAAAACCATAAGCACACGATCTAACCGTTCTTTGTGAATACGAGAAGGGGAGGCCATATCGACTAGAAAACCGCCACGGTATGGACAGAAATAGAAGCCACCACTGGGGGCCTAGGAGGACGATTCGTCAGCTTTGTCGTCTGAGGAGTAGGCGTGAATTCGTTTCTTGCCGTTCTTATCTTGCACGAGCACTTCTACTTTATGTTCGGCTTCTTCTAAAATCTTGAGACAATTCTTAGACAGGCGAATCCCCTCCTCAAATATCCTAAGCGATTCGTCTAGAGGAAGATCGCTTTTTTCCAACTCACCAACGATGGCTTCCAGCCGGGCCATTGCCTGTTCAAATTTCACTACTGCCACAATACGCCTCGTTTCTTACGGGAATGAAAGCCCATTATACTCAACCACACAACGATTTTAAACTGAGGAATCATTAAACACCTGCGTGACAGTGCAATTCAGTCGCCCGCTTGCCAATTGAGCTTCCAGCTCCTGTCCGACTTCCACGTCGTTCGTTCGATGGAGAATCTGACCGGCTGGTAACGTTTGAAGAATACTGTAGCCACGCCCAAGAACCGCCAAGGGACTCAGGGTATTGAGCTGCGCCAGCGTCGCATGGATCCGGTGACGATGCTGCGCCAACATGACTCCCATCTGCCCTTCAAGGCGCTTAGAAAATTGCGGGACTGTCGCCAGGCCTTGCTTGATCGCGAGCATGGGGTTGAGACCGGATAGATCGCGGCGCGCCTCGTGAACCCGTTCACGCCCGGACGTAAGAAGTTGTTGGACCGTTTCGCGCAATCGATCGACCATGTCGTCCGTCTGTTGTGCCGCTTGCTGGAGGCGGAAGCGTACATCCGTCACCCCTCGAATGCCGGCATCGAGCCGCTGTCGTTCGAAGGCACAATGCCTGAGCATCACCTGCCCTGTACGGACCGTCAGCTCACGCAACCGTTCTACAACCTCGGCCAACACCGGAACCACAGCCTCCGCTGCTGCTGACGGCGTCGGAGCCCGGAGATCTGCGACGAAATCAGCAAGCGTCACATCAATTTCATGGCCAACCGCCGACACCACCGGGACATGGGATGCGGCAATAGCACGCACCACGATCTCTTCGTTGAAGCTCCAAAGATCCTCCAACGATCCTCCACCTCGCCCGACAATGATGACATCCACCGAACCCCAGTCATTCAAATCAGCCAGCGCCTCAGCGATTTGACGCCCGGCACTCCCCCCCTGGACTTGAACCGGGGCAATTAGAATATGAATTGTCGGCCAGCGTCGCCGAAGAACTGCCAAGATATCGCGAATGGCAGCGCCGTTCAGTGACGTCACCACACCCACCGTCCGAGGAAATGCCGGGATCGATTTCTTTCTGTCCTGATCAAACAATCCCTCCGCCGCCAATCGCTCCTTTAATTGCTCAAATGCAAGCTGTAACGCGCCGATTCCTTTCGGCTCCACCGTATCGAGCACAATCTGATATTCTCCCCGCGGCTCGTAGACCGTAAGCCTCCCTCGCACGATCACCTGCATCCCCTCTTGCAAGGCGAAGCGCAATCGTACTGCTGCTGAGCGGAACAGCACCGCCCGAATTTGACTTGTCTTGTCCTTGAGCGTGCAATAGATGTGTCCCGATCCGGGAATGCGGAGATTGGAGAGTTCTCCCTCCAAGTAAATATCGGAGAATTGTTCTTCGATTGAGGTGCGAAGCAACCCCGTTAACTCCGAAACAGTGAACATTCGTTTCGGAGGGACAACTGGAGAGAAGAGGTCGGGAAAACCGGGAAGGCTCGTGGTGAGTCTCCTTTAATCGATGATGCGAATTCGTTCGATCGACAACGCCTTGCCAAGACGCGCATCAAGTTCGAGCAGCACGGCGCAAAAGACGGAGGGACCCGACGCCACTTCAAAGCGCCGTGGCATCCCAGTCAGAAACTTTTCAATCGCCAACTCTTTCTTCACCCCGATGACGGAGTGGAGCGGGCCAGTCATCCCAATATCCGTCAGATATGCGGTCCCCTTCGGAAGAATCTGGTCATCGGCCGTTTGCACATGCGTATGGGTTCCGACTACGGCAACAACTTCTCCGTCCAGATAGTGCCCCATCGCCATTTTCTCTGATGTTGCCTCCGCATGCATATCAACAATCACAGCAACCGTTCGCTTCTTCAGCGCGGCTAATTCTTTCTTGGCCACCTGGAACGGACAATCCAATGTCGGCATATACGCCCGCCCCATAAGCTGGAGAACGCCAAGTTGCTCCCCACCTGCCGACTCGACCACCACACTTCCGTTGCCCGGCACACCGCTCGGATAATTGGCCGGACGAAGTAGTCGTGGCTCCCGGGGAAAGTAGTCGAGAATTTCCTTCTTATCCCAGGCATGGTTTCCGGTTGTAATCACCGCAAGACCGAGATCGAATAATTCTTCCGCCAACTCCGGTGTGATGCCAAACCCACCGGCTGCATTCTCTCCATTCCCGATCACGATGTCGATTTGCCGCTGAGCTACCAGCCGCGGCACAGCCCGAGCCAGTGCACGGCGCCCAGGCTCTCCAAAGATATCGCCGATAAAGAGAACCTTCACTTGGCGTACTCTACGTACCGGCTCTCACGGATCACGGTCACTCTAATCGTACCGGGATAGGTCAGCTCCTGCTCGATCTTCTTCGCCAAATCCCGAGACAGTTGGAACGACTCAGCATCGGTTATGTCTTCCTGTCTGACAATAACTCGAATTTCTCGTCCTGCTTGAATGGCATAGGCCTTCTGCACCCCTTTGATGGTCGTAGCCAGCGACTCTAGTTTCTCCAGCCGCTTCACATAGGTCTCCAAGGCCTCCCGCCTAGCCCCAGGCCTAGCCGCAGACAACGCTTCAGCCGCAGCGACCAACACCGATTCTGGACAGATCGGCTCTACTTGTTCGTGGTGCCCTGCAATGGCATTCACAATTTTCTCGCTCTCGCCGTACTTCTTGGCAATTTCAGCGCCCAGCATGGCATGCGGGCCTTCCTCTTCGTGGCTGACAGCTTTCCCGATATCGTGCAGCAGTGCACCCCGCCTTGCTAACTTCACGTCGAGACCGAGCTCCGAAGCCATGATGCCGCAGATGTACGCGGCTTCACGCGAATGATAGAGATTGTTTTGTCCATAGCTGGTCCGATACTTGAGTCGACCGAGCACCTTGATTAACTCCGGGTGAAAATCCGAAAGCCCCAACTCAAAGATGATTTTTTCAGCCTCGTCATACATAAGCTTATCGATGTCAATTTTGACTTTTTCGACGATCTCCTCGATCCGCGTCGGATGAATACGCCCGTCATGCATTAACCGTTCGAGCGAAACCTTCGCGATCTCCCGGCGTAGCGGGTCGAAGCCCGACACGATGACGGCTTCAGGCGTCTCGTCGATAATCAAATCGATCCCGGTTGCAGCTTCGATCGCACGGATGTTGCGCCCTTCCCGCCCGATGATCCGCCCCTTCATCGCGTCGTTCGGAATCGGCACGACAGAAATTGTGGATTCAGAAACGTAATCGCGCACCACCCGTTGAATCGAATTAGTAATGATCTCGCGTGCTTCCCGCTCCGCATTCTCCCGCGCCTCTTCCAACGTCCGCTTGGCATGCCCAACAGCTTCGAGCCGCGCCTGGCTTTCCATTTCCTGAATAAGCTGCTTCTTCGCCTCGTCGGCCGTGATTCCCGCAACGCGCTCTAATGCTTCACGATGCTCCTTTTCCACTCGAGCACAGGCCGCTTCTTTAGCCAGCAGCTTCTCTTCACGCTTGGCGATGTCTTGATCTCGCTTCTGCGCCTCGCTATCCCGCTTGTCTATCACACTGATACGTTTCTCGATGGTCTCATCCCGTTGAATCAAACGCTTTTCGACATTCGCAAACTCGGCCATCTTGACCTTCTGTTCCTTCTCAAGTTCCTCTTTCGATCGCAACAGAAGGTCTTTCGCTTCCAGTTTCGCTTCTTTAACGATGTTCTCCGACTCCCGCTGAGCATTCTGTATAGCCTGGCGAGCCTGCTCCTCTTCCTGTGCCTTTTTCGTGGCTCCCGATGAGCGGCGAATCAGCTCAAAGAGACCGATTCCGAGCAGTCCTCCTACAAGTCCTGTCAACAGATAGGCAATAATTGAGGTTGACATCGGGACTCCCCCTTTACAGTCTCGAGGCGAGAAGAATCAGGCTTCTCGGCCTCGCTTGATACAAGGTTATTCGACGGTCTTATAATGAGAAGGGAACGAAGTGGAGGATACGGAATAGAAGAAAACGGCCAGAACCGAGGGCTACAGACTTAGTCCGAGAATGAACTCCACGGGGATGGATGCCTTGCTGGATTGAGATAACGAGTACGTCCCGTGCAGGACAGATTCCACGATGTCCATCTACGTCGGGCTCCCATTTGCATGAGGGGATTCAGCGTGCGAACCGGAACCAGCGATTGGCCGCTTCCGGAAATCGTACTCCCTGACGGCAGCATAAACTCCATGATCCTGCCCAACATCTCCAAGAGGTTATACTTGAGGTGGACGAACCCTTGTGCACATTCTAACTGACGTAATTTAGCCAGCATCAAAAACTCACATCCATTCCGCAGTGACTGAGTCATATCCTCGGATTCTTGAACCGGTTCGATCGTGACCTATTCGTATCCCAATGGTAGAATCCACTACGTCCCGACACACATGGGCCACGATAACAAAGAGGGCCACCCTTTGCAAGTTGATTCTAGCGAAAGAGCGAGACCGGAACCTGCTCCTCGATCGATTCCATAAGCGATTTCATCCGCCTCTCGACATCCGCCTCCCCTTGAGCACGCTTTCGTTCCAGTTCGAACAACTGATGGGCCAAATTGAGAGCAGTCAGTACGGCGAGTTTAGAGGGGGTTGTCGTATTCATCCCTTCCGCGAGATGGCGCATCTGGCCATCTACAAAGCTCGCGAGGCGCCGGACATCAGCTTCGTCCGCTTCGCCGCGAATCGCATATCGTTGGCCATAGATTTCTACGTCAATAGTCTTAGTCAAGAGCCACCTCCTTACGTTCTTCAAGACACTCTAACAACTCGATGTCGCCGAGAACCTTTTCTATACGAGACTTGATATCGACACGCTCTTGCTCCCACCGTCGATTTGAATCATCTTTCTCCGCAAGTCGCTGACGAACGGCCCTTAATTCCTCTTCAACTATTGCATTCTTTTTCTTCAACTCTTGAACAAGCTTAACCAAATCTCTAATACGACTTTCAAGGGCATCCATTCGATCGAGTGCCATTCCCCCACTCTCTTCCTTAAAAATCCCCTACAGGTTGTGGCTCAATATAGAAACTTGTCTAGCCCTTGTCAAGAAATAGCCGTCAGGAGGCCTTGTCTAGCCGTATGTATTCTCGGTAACTTCGCAATACGCGTTTCACATACTGCCGCGTCTCCTGATACGGGATCAGTTCGACGAACTCATCCTGACTTCGCCCAGGGTGCTGTGCCATCCAGCTTGTTACAGCTAATGGCCCGGCATTGTATGAGGCAATGGTCAGCGCGACGTTCCCGGAGAATTGTTCGAGTAACTGCCCGACGTAGTGGACGCCGATCCGAATATTGGTCTCTTGATCGAACAGGTCATCCCTTCCGACCGCAGGAAGTCCGAGTCGCTGCGCGACATTATTGGCAGTTCCCGGCATCACCTGCATTAGGCCGATCGCACCGACCCGTGATACGGCCTGCCAATCGTATTGACTCTCCTCTCGAATAATCGCTGCTACGAGATAGGGATCAACACCGCTCGCCCCCTGGCCCTTGATCGTGGGTAGGAGACCTGTCGGATAGGCCGCCTTCCACAACGACGGATCGACCATACCGCCGGTTCGCTCCAATTTATCTCGGAACCTAGCCCTCGCAAGTCGAAGCGCATGGTGGTAGGCGCCCATTTCGCTCAACATCGTTGCAAGCGCCATGAGCGCGTCGGGGTCTCGACTATAGCGATCGGTCAACCCTGCTAACTCACGCGTAGCGTCCAAGTCCAACCCCAGCGTCTTAAGCTCAATGGCCCGACGGTATGCCGACTGCTGTTCGATTTCGGCCCTGGCAGGCACCAAGCGTGTGGTCCCACCCTTCGCAGCCAATCCTCCATTCACCGGAACAGTCGCCAACATCGGTTCTGATGCAGCGGGCTCCGCCAGCGGGATATCACTCCGTTCGCGAGCCAGCTGGCAATAATAGGTATAGACGTATCGTTGACAGAGTTGAAGATATACATCGTGAGCATGAGGCTGCTGGCTCAATTCGGCCGCGCGGCCCATCCAATAGAGCGCCTGTGGCTCAAAGTCGCTGTCGTGCTGACCGGCAAGTTGACGCAGTTCATCACCCGCCTCACGATACTGTGCCAAGCGGTAATGGACCCAGCCCACGCGCCACCGTGCCTCGGCTCGCTGAGACGCAGGCTCACCGACCTTTGCCACTTGTCGGTACCGTATTATTGCCTCGTCAAACCGGCTCTGATCTTCCAACCACATCCCGGCGAACAAGGTGATCTGGCCCTTCTGCTCCGTAGAGAGCGAAGATGTCTGAGTCGTGCGGGCGAGATCCAACAACTTGTCACCCTGCCCTTGCCGAAGATAGGTGCGGGCAAGCCAGACCGACCCTTCGTGGGACTCCAGTCCCCCCTCTTTCACCAGGGCACGAAACGTCTCGCGGGCTTGGTCATATTGTTTCAGCCGTACCTGCGCGATGCCAAGCTTCAGCTTCGCATCAGCGCGGCGAGGCGACTGTGGATCAGCCGCGAGAAACTTTCTGAGCTCTTCAATTGCCTCAGCATGGAAGGATTGCCCAAGATACGCCTGAGCCCGAGCAAGCCGATCGCTCGACTGAACCACCCAGGGTGCGCCACCAAGATTCGAGTTCAATAGTGCTTCGGCTTCTTTCGCTTCAGCACTGTAGGGAAACCGAACCCAGACCTGCATCAGAGTCTCGCGACCCTCCGATATATTGTTGCTTCGCAGTTGGCAGTCGCCCCGCCGAAGAAGCGCCTGGCCCCCCCCCAGCTCCTTATCATTCAGTTCCATCGCTTTTGCAAACCATGCTGTTGCTTCCGGGCAACTCGACGCTTGATACCACGCTTCCCCTGCTCGATACGCAGCCTTCGTCAACAGATAGGAATCAGGCGCCGCTTGCGGAATACTTGCAAACATCTCCGCCGCCTTTTTGGCCTCTCCGAGATTCAGCAGCGCCTCCCCCATCCATAATCGTATATAGTCATCCAAGGCCGGAAAGTCTTGCTGTGCCGTGCGAAGAAATTGAATCGCCGCGGTGGGATTTCGTTCAATGAGTAACACTCCTGACAATGCACCGGCACGCTTGGCCCAGACTGTGGCGGGAAATCGCGCCATCAGCCGTTGCAATCGCTCCAGCTTGAGTGACAAGACTTGCTCTTTATTGAGGGCCTTGCTAAACCGTTCCTTGGGCAATGCGGCGGCTTGAAAGCAATCTTCCATCTTCTCGCAAATATCACCATCACCCAGTGTCAACGGAGAGGCTGGGCTGGCAAATGCCTGGGTGGGAAGCAGCGCGAACCCACAAAAACTAATAGCGGTGGCAAGGAGTAGGTTTCGAATGACTCGCTGGCGTGGATAGTCTCGCACCCGTCGTCTCCCTCTCGATCTGTAACATATATAACAGTGTGCCACCCCTGTTGCCAGCAAACCCTCATCCTATACCTTGTTCCATTTTTTAAGGCTGTGGTAGGCTGCCCTCATGGATTACGAACGAGACTCCCTCGCTTCACACACAGTTCCCGCGAATCTTCTGGCCCTTGATGAAGAAGGGATGGGCCGGCTCGTGCAGCAATTCGGATGGCCCTGCTACAGAACCGGTCAGATTTTGCGGTGGCTCTATCAACGTCGAGCAAAAGACATCAACCAGATGACGGACCTCGGCCAAGCGGAGCGAACGGCACTGGCCTCGCAAGCCACGATTCCGCGTGCCTCAGGCTGTACGATCTTCCGTTCAATCGATCACACGAGAAAACTTGTACTCACGCTCAGCGATGGGCTCACCGTGGAAACGGTGCTGATTCCAGACGAAAACCGCTTAACCCTCTGTGTATCGACTCAGGTCGGCTGTTCCCTGGATTGCGGATTCTGCCTGACCGGTACGATGGGATTAAAACGCAACTTGAAGCCACATGAAATCATGGAGCAGGTGCTGACCGCCCAAGATCGCCTCGATCCCAGCGAACGAATAACCAACCTCGTTTTTATGGGGATGGGGGAACCCTTGGCCAACATGGAAGCCTTGTCAGAAGCCATTCGTCGGCTCACCAACAAACGATGGGGACTCGGATGGTCACCGCGACGCATCACGGTCTCAACTGCAGGTCTGGCAGCGCGATTGAAAGATATCGCGCCGCTCGGTGTCAATCTGGCTATTTCGCTTAATGCCACGACGGACGACCAGCGAGCCAGCCTGATGCCGGCCGTCAATCGTATCGCCTCACTCAGGACATTGCTCGCTGCCTGCCGCCGTTACCCATTGCCGCCGACCCGACGACTCACCTTCGAGTACGTACTGCTGGCTGGGGTGAATGATCACGCCGATGATGCTCGCCGACTCATCAAGCTCGTCCGTGGGATCGCGTGCAAAATCAATTTGATTCCGTTCAATGAATTCCCTGGGAATCCCTTTCGCCGTCCATCGGATCGCGACATTTCAGCCTTTCAAACCATTGTGCGACAGGCGGGCCTTGACGTATTCGTCCGTAAGAGTCGGGGGCGCGACGTCCTTGGCGCTTGCGGCCAATTAGGCAATCTCGCACCCCAATACGCAGAACATGCCTTGACACAAATTGAACCCCGTTGCTAGCATGCAACGTGCGCACCGCCCAAACATGATCTGGCTCAATTCTCGACACATCATGCAAATTTCCTGGTTGATTGCCGCAACCAGTCTGGTCTTTGCCTTCACAGCGCCCGCTGTCGCAACCGAACCTCATGAGTTCATCCTCTCCAATGGGATGAAAGTTCTGTTAGTTGAAGCTCCTAAAGCTCCGGTTGCCACTGTCCAGGTCTGGTACAAAGTCGGTTCACGCAACGAAGTCATGGGCCGTGCAGGCTTATCCCACATGCTTGAACATATGATGTTCAAGGGTACCGCAAAATACCCCAAGGGCACCTTTTCCCGTCTCATTCGAAAAAATGGCGGGATGGACAACGCCTTCACGAGCCAGGACTTCACTGCCTACTTCGAGAATCTCGCAGCCGACCGTGTCGAGTTGGCCCTGGAGCTTGAAGCCGATCGCATGCAAGGGCTACTGCTCGACACGAAGGAGTTGTCGACGGAACGAGAGGTGGTGAAGGAGGAACGACGTCTTCGCTCAGAGGACGACCCCCAAGGTGCGCTCGTCGAGGCGCTCTTCGCCCAGGCCTATCTCAGTCATCCGTACCATTGGCCGGTGATCGGCTGGTTCGGCGACTTGGATGCGATGACCCTGGATGACCTACAACGACATTACGACACCTATTACTCGCCCAATAATGCAACCCTTGTCGTGGTGGGCGATATCAAAGCCGACAGCCTGCTCCCCATGATCAAACAGCTTTTCGAGCCGATTCCGCGAGGGCCGGAACCCAAGCTGATTGCCACCATGGAATCGGAACAAAAAGGTGAACGCCGCTTCCTTCTCAAGCGAGATGCACAAGTCCCTTTCGTCATGATGGGCTATCGTGTGCCGAACTTTACGAGCGAAGACTCGTATGCACTCGACATTCTGGATTCAATTCTCTCGCATGGGAAAAGTTCGCGCCTGTACCAGAGCCTCGTGTATGAGCAAAAGTCAGCGCTCGCGGTTGGAGCAGAATACAACTTACTGCAGACCGATCCTGGCCTTTTCTACTTCTATGCTCTCGTGAGCCCGGGCCAAAGACCGGAGGCGGTTGAAGAAGCCCTTCACCGAGAGATCAAACGCCTCCAGGCCGATCCGCCAACAGAGCAAGAACTCCAACGGGCGAAGAACCAGGTTGAAGCTACCCATATCTTCGAGCAGGACTCCAACTTCCGACATGCTATGTTACTCGGACAAGCTGAATCCGTCGGCGCCGGGTGGCGGAAAATCGACCAGTTTGTCGAACGGATCCGGGCAGTGACAGCCAAAGATATCCAATATGTCGCCCGCCACTACTTGACGGAAGACAATCGGACCGTCGGCACATTGATTCCCGTGCCTCCCAAACAACCAGAAACACCCTCCACCTCGTCGCAACAGGGAAAACCCTAATCATGCCAACGACGAGACGATTGCCTATCGCGCCTCGACGACTGGCTCTCCAGATCCTCGTGATGGGACTCTGGGCCTTCCTCTTGGCAAGCAGTCCCAGTGCGGCAGCAGAGATCGCGCCGACGAAATTTGTGACGACAAATGGCATCACGGTACTCGTCCTTGAGCAACATTTCCTTCCTATCGTAGAAGTCCACGCGCTGATCAAGGCTGGTTCTGCGCAGGATCCTTCCGACAAGGCAGGCCTCGCGAACCTCGTCGCCAGCCTCCTGGACGAAGGAACGACTACGCGTACGTCAAAACAGCAGGCGGAGCAAATCGATTTCGTCGGCGGAACCCTGGAGGCCAAAGCCTCAGAGGACTTCACCACCGCCTCAGCCCGCGTACTCAAAAAAGACATCGACCTCGGATTTACTCTGCTCGCAGACATGCTGCAGCGACCTGCGTTTCATAAGCAGGAATTCGAACGGATTCGCACCCAACTTCTGGGTGAGATGGCGAGCGACAACGATGACCCTGGCCATATCGCCATGAAGGCCTTCAATCAGCTCGTCTTCCACGGACACCCCTACCGCTGGCCCGTCAATGGAACGGAAGAAACGCTTGTCAAGATCACTCTGGCCGATGTGCAAAACTTCTATGGACGGGAATACTCCCCTTCCCAAATCATCCTGACCATCGTTGGAGACGTGACGGTTGAACAGGCCACCACACTGGTGCAGACCCATTTTGAAACCTGGAAACAAGGAACGGCGACAGCACGGAGCACAAAAAAGCCCGCGCCTGTTGAGCGGAGAACGGTTCAGCTCATCGAAAAGGATCTCACCCAATCCACTATTGTGCTTGGCCATGGAGGTCTTCCGCGTGCACACCAGGATTTCTATTCGGTCACGGTGATGAATTACATCCTGGGAGCCGGTGGGTTCTCCTCCCGCTTGATGGATTCGATTCGGGACAAGCAGGGATTGGCCTATGGAATCATGAGCCACTTCGACGCTCGGCTGATGCCCGGTTCTTTCTGGGTCAACCTCCAAACCAAGACGGAGACGACGAATCAGGCCATCACCGGTGTCCTGACTGAAATCAAGTCCATTCGCGACTCACCCGTATCCGACCAGGAATTGGCTGAGGCCAAATCATTCTTGATCGGCAGCTTTCCCTTACGGTTTGATTCCACTGCAAAACTCGCGCAGGTGCTCGCCCAAGTGGAGTTCTACGGTCTGGGGTTCGAATATTTTACGCAATACCCAAAATGGATAGAGCGGGTCACGAAGGAAGACGTACAGCGTGTCGCCAAACAGTACCTCGACCCCAAACGGTACGCCTTAGTGGTAGTCGGCAACATCGCCAAAGCCAAGGTCAAGCGCTAGGCAACAGTGTAGGAACTCAACATGATGACCGAATCCCTCAACGGTAAGCTTGCGACACTCCGCCAGGCGATTTTGGATATGCAGTCTGTCCTGGTCGCCTATTCCGGCGGGATCGACAGTACCGTCGTCTTGAAAATTGCCCAGGAGCAACTCGGGGCACAGGCGTTGGCCGTCACTGCTGTCTCCCCGACGTTTCCTACGATCGAACTCGATGGCGCGAAGCAGGTGGCCTTAGAGATCGGCGCGCGGCATGAACTGGTCCATACCGATCAACTGGATATTCCAGCCTTCGTGCAGAACGATGCAGCCCGCTGCTTCCATTGCAAGACCGACCTGTATCAATTGCTGGACAGACTACGCGAGCCGCGAGCAAGCCGATGGGTTGTAGATGGGACGAATCTCGACGATCTCGGTGACGATCGGCCAGGAATCAAAGCCGCACGCGAGTGGAGAGTTCGGAGCCCGCTGGTCGAAGCCTCTCTCTCCAAGTCCGACGTGCGGGCACTCGCCCAGGCTTTAGGACTTTCGAATTGGGATAAGCCTGCAGCCGCCTGCCTCTCTTCAAGAATTCCACGCGGCACTCCGATCACGATCGAGAGTCTCCGTCGCGTGGAGCAGGCTGAAGAGATCCTACAGGCTGAGGGATTCCGCCAGGTACGTGTGCGGGAGCACGGAGAGGTGGCACGAATCGAGGTCGGAGCAGAGGACTTTTCTCGGCTGAATCAGCCGGACCTGCGCGCGCACATCAGTGCCCGTCTCCGCAAGGCCGGGTTTCGCTTCGTCTGTGTCGATTTAGAAGGATACAGATCAGGCGGGGTCAGCCTGGGCTGACCCCGCCCGGTCCGAGAGTCACCGTTGATAGGATTTTGACAGAGCCTCAAGCGCCTCGTCCGCAAATTTCCGATGATCCGCGTCATTCAGACTTCGCGCCAGAACTTTCTCGGCAACCATCAAAGCCAACTCGGTGGTTTGAGCACGAATATCCTGAATCGCCTTGCGACGCTCATGATCGATTTCACGCGTCGCATCACCCTTGATCCGCTCGGCTTCTGCCGTAAGCCGTTGCTCATTTTCCTCCATGAGTCGCTGCGCCCGTTCCTTTGCGGCAGCCAGAATTCCTTCCGCTTCCTTCGCCGCAGCGTTCAGTTTCGCCTCGTACTCCTTGAGCTTTTGTTCGGCCTCTGACCGATGACGTTCGGCTTGATCGAGACTGTCCTTAATTTTCTTTTCACGCTCCTCCAACATGCCCAAGATGCCTGGGAAGGCGTACTTATAGAGAACGAAAAAAAGGATCGCAAAGGATAGGATTTCCCAAAAGATCAGGGATGAAAAAAAATGAGATTCAAACTGCGGCATGTCAACTCCCCGGGGTGGAAGGGTAAGAGCATATGGGGGTACCCGTTTCTTCTGCTACCCCAATTATCCCATTAACCCTGTAGCCCGTTTATTTATTTCCGAAGGCCCATAATGATGAAGGCAATGACCAGGCCGTACAGCGCGATGGCTTCCACCAGCGCAAACCCGATCCACATATACTTACCAACGCGAGCTTCCGCCTCCGGTTGACGCGCCACTGCCTCAATCATCTTCCCGAAGATGTAGCCGATCCCCACACCGGCTCCGGCAAACCCTGCTGCCGCTAATCCCATGCCCAATAATGCTGCTGCTGCTGAATCCATTATGTCCTATTCCTCCCTTGTCTGAACTTGCACGCGCTAGTGCGCATGCTCATCATGGCCATGCAAATGAAATGCGTCTCCCATGTAGACACAGGTCAACACGGTAAAAATATAGGCTTGAATAAATGCGATACCGACTTCTAATCCATTCATCGCGATCGTGAACGCAAAGGGCAACCACCCGATCAACAGGCCGCCGCTGATGGATAAACCGAACAGAACCCCGAGAATCACATGGCCGGCCGTCATATTCGCAAACAACCGAACCGCCAACGAAATAGGCCGCGCCAATTGGCTGATCAGTTCGATCGGCACCATCAATGGCAGCAGCCACCCAGGCGTACCGGGCGGAACGAGAATGCCCAGAAACTTGATTCCATGCAGAAAAAATCCCATGACTAGGCTGAGTCCATACACCAGACAGGCGAACACTGCCGTCACGACAATCTGGCTCGTTACGGTATAGCTACCGGGGATCAGCCCAATAAGATTACAGAAGAGAATAAAAAGAAACAGCGTGGCGATGAGGGGGAAAAATCGCATCCCGTCTTTACCCATCGTATCCATGATAATACCGCGGATGAAATCCACCATGATCTCTGCCAGGCTCTGCAACTTGCCTGGCACGAGCTTTCGTGCCGATCCTGCCATCACCATAAGTACCGCTACCAGGGAGACGACGACCCACATGATCACCACTGCCTTATTGATGGAAATATCCAATCCGCCAAGCGAAATCGGTATCCAGTTGTGGAGCTCAAACGGATGAAGAGGACTTTCTTCCATGACGTTGCCGTACTTTCTGCTAAATTACCTTAAGTCTTCGGCCACCGTTGCGCCGACCGGTACGCATTCCTGATTCCGGTCACAACACCCAACATCAACCCCGCAGCCATCCCCCAGGGAGTGGAGTCGAAGAGGTATGTATCGCACACCCACCCCAACCCTCCTCCGACAATCAGCGCTGCGAGCAGATCCGTCGCGATCCGGACCGCTTGGCCGAGCCCGGCATACAATGGATCTTGTGAAGGGGGCATGTCGTACCCACGGAGGAGAGTGCAGTGCAGCCCATAACGCAAAGACTCTGCCCATGGCGGGCGCGCAATTCAAGCAGAATCACTGTGAAATTGTCAAGCGCCCATGCGCTGTGACACAACTCAAACAGTGGGGTATAGTAAGTGCCGCCCATAGGAATAGTGTAATCCACATTTAGCCATGACTCGTTTCTCCCAACCATCGTTCTTGATCGGTCCCCCACAGCCCCTGATCCTCACACTGGAGGGCCGAGGAAGAACACCCTTTGAGTTGTACCGCCTGATTGCATCCCCCTCTCAGCCATCATTCCTCCTGGACAGTGGGAAAGGCACCGATGGTGGGAACCACTTTTCATTTCTAGGGAGCAACCCCTTTTCAGTGCTGACAGGGGGACAAGGACAGGCTGTCCTTCGAACCCACGAAGGACGCGAATACTTCTCGCAAGATCCCTTTGGAACCCTCTGTCGCCTATTCGCTGCCCCTCAAATAGAGCCTCCTCCTGGCCTACCCCGTTTCTATGGCGGAGCCGTCGGCTACCTCAGCTACGACCTCGTGCGCGAATTTGAAACGCTCCCATCCATGGCCAAAAACGATCTGCAGCTGCCCTATCTGCAATTCGGCCTGTATGACCTCATCACCGCTATCGATCATCAAACCGATCGTGTGAAGATTATTTTTTGCCCGCCCATGGAACGATTCCTAGGAGAGCCCCGCGAGAAGCTCTATCATGAGGGCTTAGACCGGCTGGCCGAATACGAAGCCAGATTGAACGGAAGGCCCGCCCCCCTCAAGAATCTCCCCCCCCTCGATCAGATGGCCTTTCACCCCGACCAAACCAGGGAGGCCTACCTCGATCGAGTCCGACGCTGCCAAGGGTACATTGCAGCTGGAGACATCTACCAGGCCAACCTGTCACATCGATTCACCCTGCAACCTCCCAGCGCCTACCACGATGGCACAGATCGACAGCCCTATGAGCAGGAGCTCTATCGACGTCTACAAGCGGTCAACCCCTCGCCCTTCTCAGGGCTTATGCACTTCGACGATGTAACGTTGATCAGTTCCTCGCCCGAACGGCTGGTCCGTTTGCACAACCGGCAGGCGGATACGCGACCAATTGCCGGAACCAGGCCACGCGGACTCGACGCACTCGACGATCAACGACTCATCGGCGAATTGCTTGCGAATGAAAAGGAGCGAGCAGAACACCTCATGCTTGTCGATCTTGAACGAAACGACCTGGGCCGCGTCTGCCAATACGGCAGCGTGCATGTCGATGAACTCATGGCGATTGAGCAATATTCCCACGTCAGCCACATCGTATCCAATATCAGCGGTGCCTTAAAGCCTGACGCCACAGCCTTCGATCTGATTCGGGCGCTATTTCCCGGAGGCACCATCACGGGCGTGCCGAAAATTCGCTGCATGGAGATTATCGAAGAGCTGGAACCGGTATGCCGTGGCCCCTACACCGGATCGTTTGGGTACATCGGCTGGAATGGCGATCTTGATCTCAACATCGTGATTCGAACTTTGGTATGGTGTGCGGGCAAGGGGTACTTGCAAGTCGGCGCCGGAATTGTTGCCGACTCTGATCCGGCCAAAGAATACGAGGAAACGATTCAGAAGGCCCAGGCATTTTTCAGCGCACTACAACAGAACTAAAAGATGTGGATTTATCTCAATGATCGGTTCGTAAAAGAAGAGGAAGCAGTCGTCTCCGTCTTCGATCATGGCTTCCTCTATGGCGATGGCGTCTATGAAACGATTCGCTCTTACGGGAGCCGGATCTTCATGCGGGACCAACACCTTGCCCGGCTTCGGCGGTCTGCGGACGCGATCGGCCTGGCTATCCCCATTCTTGAGTACAGATGGCCGGCGCTCCTCCACGAAGCGATGACACGGAATGACGTCGGGCACGAACGCACCGACGCATACCTTCGCATCACCATCTCCCGAGGGGCCGGCGACATCGGTCTTGATCCAGCCCTATGCCCAACCCCCACCGTGGTGATTATGACCAAACCGCTTCAGGCTCCCACGCCCCAACAGTATCGAACCGGCGTGAAGCTGATCGTTGCCAAAACGAGACGGAACCTACCCAGTGCGCTCTCGCCCCAGATCAAAGCCACAAACTTTTTGAACAACATCCTGGCCAAACGGGAAGCGATCGCTGTAGGCGCTTTCGACAGTATCCTGCTCAATTGGGAGTCACATCTGACCGAATGCACTGTCAGCAATCTCTTTTTTGTCCGAGCAGGCCGGCTCTGCACCCCAGCACTTGCATGCGGCCTACTGGACGGAATCACGCGAGACATCGTGTTGAGCCTCGCGCAAGAAGCACAGATCCCGATTGACGAAGGACATTTCGGACTTGAGGCACTCCTGAAGGCAGACGAGTGTTTTCTCACCAACACAAGTATGGAAGTGATGCCGGTCACCATGGTGGACGAACATCCGGTTGGGAATGGAACCACTGGACCTCTTACCCATCAGCTCCACAGACTATTTATGGCCAATCGAACGCGTTATATAGAACCCTAGCCGTCCCACACCCCCACAGACCCCATTGTTTTTTCGTACTATTTTACTGCTGGCACCGGGCACAAGACATGCTTTTTCTTGACACCCAGTGGCAGACTGGTATCGTTGCACCCATGCACAACACCTTTTCTCACATATTGATATCCCTTCGGCGGTACGCTGCCATTAGGCTCACCACGACGGTGATCGCAGTGGTCGGCTCGCTGGCCTTCTCCGTACCAACGACCAAGGCGGAAATTTACCAATTCATCGGGCGCGACGGTTCGATCTCCCTCACCAACGTCCCGTCAGACTCGCGCTATCAAAAAATTGAGATCGAGTCCAGCCAATTCCACACCACTTTGTCCGAGCAAGAACTTGAGCCAGTCATTCGCCGGCACTCTTCGCAACAACAGCTTCATCCCGCGTTGATCCGAGCCGTCATCAAAGCTGAATCGGACTTCGATCCACGGGCGGTTTCTCGCGCCGGTGCTATTGGCCTGATGCAGTTGATGCCGCAGACTGCCGTGCGTATGGATGTGCGTGATATGTATGATCCGGATGATAATGTGGGTGGAGGGGCCAAGTACTTACGCCAACTGCTCAACCGGTTCCATGGGAATTTACCGCTCGCCCTGGCGGCCTACAATGCCGGAGAGAATGCGGTCGAACGGTATCAGGCGCTTCCCCCGTTCGATGAAACCCGGCAATACGTTCGGAAGGTCCTCCGATACTACCGCACATTCCTGGTCCGCGATGGCGTCATCATGGAACGTCCGGTCAGCCGATACGCCCCCGCAGAGACAACAGCAACCCCCGAGATTTCTGAGATCTCTTCCCGCTAACGACTTCCCCGCTCGATAGGCGACTGTGCTGTTGCCAACCGGCCCGCTTGACCTCTGGAAAATCTGACCGGTAATGCGCCCCGACGCTATTCTCTCGCCACAGCGCAGCCTCCGCGACGCATTGCGCCACTTGCACCATGTTTTTCACCTCCAGCGCGGCTCGGTTTGCAAATGGCTGGGCCACAAGCTGAGCCCACCGGGACAGTTGCGCACAGGCCCGAATAAGCGACTCCCCTGAGCGAATGACGCCGACCTGTCCCCACATCGTCCGCCTGAGTGAGCTTCGCAACTTTTCCGCATCCTCCAATGTGCCGAATTGGCCTGCTCGAAGCGTAGACTCCTGAGACGACAGTAAAGGAAGCTCGTGTCTATCTGCAAACGCCACAGCTGCTAATGCCGCGCGCACGCCAAACACCAATCCTTCGAGCAAAGAATTACTTGCCAGACGATTCGCGCCATGCACACCGCTACAGGCCACCTCCCCGGCGGCAAAAAGCCCTGGGACTGTTGTCGCTCCGTTCAGATCAGTCCAGACCCCACCCATCATATAATGTGCGCTCGGAGACACAGGGATCCATTCTTCCGTAATATCGATGTCATAGCGAAGGCACGTGGCATAAATCGTCGGGAATCGCCGTTTCACAAACTCCGCTCCCAAGTGCGTGACGTCAAGATAGACATGACGGGCTTTCGTCGCCGCCATCTCCGCCAAGATTGCACGGGACACGATGTCTCTCGGCGCTAACGCGCCCATGGGGTGGTATCGCTGCATGAACAGCGCCCCTTTATTGTTACGAAGTTGCGCACCCTCGCCTCGCATCGCTTCCGACAGCAAGAACGGCGGACTCGACGGCAAATAGAGTGCGGTGGGATGGAATTGCACGAACTCCATATCTTGAAGCACCGCTCCCGCGCGCAGTGCCATGGCCATCCCATCGCCGGTGGCGTTCGAAGGGTTGGTCGTTCGCGCATAGATATGCCCAGCGCCGCCGGTAGTCAGCACGATCGCACGAGCCGGCAACACGAATTGGCGGCCAGACCCTTCATCCAGCACAACAGCCCCACAGCAACGTCCGGAGTCGACGACAAGATCTACGGTAAAGTGATGATCCAGCCGCTGAATATGCTCCTGCCGATTCACCTCGGCAATCAACGCTCGCACCATCTCGTTCCCCGTGGCATCCCCACGCGCACGCAGAATACGGCTTCGACTGTGAGCAGCCTCCCGAGCGAAGGCAAACTTACCGCCGACTTTGTCAAACTTAGCGCCCCATCCAATCAATTCTTGAATCCGCTCAGGTCCTTCTTCAACAAGCACCCGCACCGCTTCTTTTCGGCAAAGCCCATGCCCCGCCTTGAGCGTGTCGGTTAAATGGATGGCCACGTCGTCTTCTTCACTCATCGCCACCGCCACCCCGCCCTGTGCATGAATTGAACTGCTCTGAAGCGGGTGCCCTTTCGTCAGCACCATGACACGACCGGAACGGCTCAGCTCCAACGCCGCGCGAAGACCGGCCACACCGCTCCCGATGACCAAAAAGTCAGCCTGAACCGGAGCACGAGATCGACGAAGTGGCATGGATTACTTCTTCTTGGGGGAATATGCGGGATCGATCGGGATCTGCCGAGCGTTCATACCAAAGGGAGTATCGCCCTGAATTCCGCGCAACAGAATCGACTTTGTTCCGACCCACTGCAGTCGCGTATGGCCTCGTTGGCGGAGCCCCGGATCGTCCGCGGTTTTTTTCCACAGCCCCTGCCAATGCACGAACACATCAATGTCGTCCCCTTGGATCATAATGCGCTCGACCGCGAAGTCCAACACGATCGCGCTAAATGTCGAGAAATCACCCTGAGCTTCTTCTCGCATCCGCTCAAACTGGTCGCCTGGCATCATGAGCGATGCCAGATCTGAAGAATCCTTCCTCACGTAGGCTTGACGAAGTGATTCCACTGCCCGATCGATACGGAGGTACCGTTCGTGATCTTCGGGATATGGATTCGTCTTGCCACCGCAGCCGACGCCGAGCAAGGATATCGATCCGAGCAGGACCAAGATGGGAAACAGTGGGAATTTGTACGATGACATGCTGGTTGCAGTATAGGAACGGGTATCAGGTAGGTCAAGCGGCCCATGAGCCCACCTTCACTGCATCATAGGTTCTCCTCCCGGCCTGTCGACCCCGCCCCAACCATGATGAATTTAATCCGTTGATGACCTTGCAATTTGAGACAGAAACTTCTAAACTTCGCCCTTTGCAGGAGAGAGAACGCATGTCCAGTGTGCTGAAAAAACGCCGTAAAAAAATGCGCAAGCACAAGTACAAGAAGCTGCGCCGGCGTCAAAAGTTTGAACGCCGTAAAAGCTAGACTCACCTGATGAAGGGGAGGGGGGCCGTGCCAGAGGGCAAGAAAGTTCGCATTCGCGTCCGGACTGTGAGTTGTAACTACGTTGGCGACTTTCTCATTCCCCCCATGCGGAACCGTGTGTCCGATGCGATCAATGAAGAGCAACGTCTCTTCATCAGCCTCACAGACGTGATGATCAATGAGAAGGATCGCTCAGACTTCGTGGGCATCAACAAGAACATGATCGAGTCCATCACAGAGCTGTAGCTGTCGCCGGCGGCGGCTTCCGCCCCTCCACCGTTCTCTCCAGGTTTTTCGTAGCCACCTCCTCTAAGACCGCCCCCTCACCATGTCCACCTTCTCACGATTTCTCCCATTCCTGAAGCCCTACCTGTCCCGTATGGTGCTGGCAGGACTGCTGGTCATGGGTGTCGCCGCCATCAATCTAGCCCTGCTTCGGCTGGCCGGCACTCTGTGGGACGTCATTACCGTGCAACACGACCAGTCCAGAATGACGGACATGATTACCGTCTTTCTCGGGCTCGTCGTCCTGCAGGGGCTCTGTTCGATGGGCCATAGCTATTTAACTGCATGGATTTCGCAACGCATCATCGCCGACTTTCGCCGCCATCTCTTTGCGCATCTGCATACCCTATCGGTGAGCTTTTTTTCCCGCCGGCGAACCGGCGAACTCCTCTCACGGCTCATGAATGACGTGACGGTCGTCCAGTCGGTCGTCACCGAAACGCCGATCGACAGTGCGAAACAACTCGTGACCTTCGTCGGAGGGATCACATTCTTGCTGATGATGAATTGGCGGCTCTGCCTCTTGATCCTGATTCTGCTCCCGCTGCTCGTTCTTGTGGCCAAGGTCTTTGGACGAAGGCTGAAATCCCTCTCGACCTCGATTCAAGATCACACCGCTGCAATGAGTACTCTGATCGAGGAAGTGATCTCCGGTATCCGGATCGTGAAGTCCTTCGTCCAAACACAGCGCGAAGAGACCAGGTTTGCCGTGCAAGTCGAACAGACCTTGGCATTGACGATGCGAAAGGCCGGGGTCATGGCGGTGTTTATTCCCGTCATCAGCCTCCTCACCTTCTCTGCTGCAGCGGCGGTGTTGTGGTATGGGGGACGGCAAGTCATTGATGGGAGCGTGTCGCCGGGCGATCTCTTTGCCTTTGTTCTTTTTGCTGGAATTCTGATCGGCCCCTTCAGTTCCGCTGCCCGCGTGTTCGCGCAGATCAGGGAGGCGCAGGGCGCCACCCAACGGGTATTCGAGATTCTTGATACAGGCTCTGAGGTGAGCGACTCTCCCACAGCCACAACGCTATCTTCTGTCTCAGGACATATCCGGGCTGAGCATATCGGTTTTGCCTACGATCCACGCCAGCCGGTCTTGACGGATATATCGTTCGAAGCGAAGCCAGGTGAACTGGTCGCTATCGTTGGTCCCACGGGAGCCGGGAAAACGACCGTAATGAACTTGCTCCACCGCTTCTACGATCCGACTGAGGGACGCATCACCATCGACGGGCACGATCTCCGTCAAGTCACCATGGACAGCTGGTATCGGCAGATCGCGCTGGTTCCGCAAGAGACGATCTTATTCGGCGGGACGATTCTCGACAATATCCGCTACGGAGACGAGAAGGCCAGTCAGGAAGAGGTGGTGGCAGCGAGCCGTGCGGCCCATGCCCACGACTTCATCATGAACTTCCCGGACCAGTATCAGACCATTGTGGGGGAAAAGGGAATTAATGTGTCAGGCGGACAGCGACAACGCATCGCCATCGCCAGAGCCATCGTGAAAAATCCACGGGTCTTATTGTTGGATGAAGCCACCTCTGCCCTCGACAGTGAGTCGGAACGACTCGTCCAGGAAGCGCTAGAACAACTCATGAAAGGCCGAACTACTTTTGTGATCGCCCATCGCTTGACGACCATTCAACGAGCCGATCGCATCCTCGTCGTCAACAAAGGGCGCCTCGTGGAAACCGGCACTCATGCTGAACTGATGGGCAATAAAGGACTTTACCAGTATCTCTACACCCTGCGACTCATCGAACTCCCCTCCTAGCAGAATGCTGAAAAAGTCGCCCTTCTCACCCGCCCAGCCCCGGCGGCTACTTCACCCGCCCGCCCTGAGTCTGCCAAGACAACCTCTTCGCCCAGGGGCGCGCCTTTTCCCAGACAGCGTTCTCGCATCGTTCAGACCCTCAACGTACCCCAGAGGGTACGCCTCAGGCCTTCACTCGCTGCGGCCTTGCTGAACGGACTTTTTGAGCATTCTGCATGCATTTCCCTGTTGCCAAAGACAAAGATAGGTGACCCTATCTCAAATGTCTGGTAGCGCATGACAAAAAAATCTCTCTTGCCATCTGCCATAAACCATACGCACGTAAAGAGAGTCAGCTATGAGGGTGTCTACATCCCGATCGTTTCGATCAACTGCATGTCTTCGAGAGTGAGGGTGAGCTGTTCAGCCTGGAGATCCTCTTTCATATGTTGCGGGTTCGTGGTGCCGGTCAACGGGAGCATCCCGACCTGCATCGCAAACCGAAAGACGACCTGCGCAAGTCCGGTCCCTAACCGTTCGGCGATGGCCCGAATGGCTGGCTCGGCAAAGATTCCTTGATTCGCAGTCAACAGCGAAAAGCCTTGATAGATGATGTTATGAGTCCGGCAGACTTCCCTCACCTCCTCGTCCCATCCGAGTGCCGCATAACAACGGTTTTGAACCATCATGGGTTTCACAACTGCTTGGGCACAGAGCTGAGTAAGTTGCTCAGCCGTAACATTGCTGATGCCGATCATCTTCGTTTTCCCCGACCGATAGAGCCCCTCGATAGCGGCCCACACTTCCCAGTCCGCGACGCCCAATCCCTGCCGCTGATAGGGCCCGTGCAAGACATAGGAATCAAGATAGTCGGTGTGCAGATGCGCCAACGAGCTGTCCAAGGACTGCATCACTTGGGTGGTGAGATTGGCCGAAGCCTCGTAGGGGGTGCGATGGTCCTGGCCATTCGTCGGTGTAAACTTGGTTTGAAGAAAGAGGCGATCTCGTGTGACTCCTTGCTGCGCAAGGAGCAGCAGGGCCTCACCCACCAGAGCTTCCTGGTAATGGATCAGTTGGTTGGCCGTATCGATGGCAGTGAAGCCCGCCGCCACGGCTTGCTGCACTAGCTGCATGGTCGCCTCTTTTTTCCACGCCGTGCCATACATGAACGAAGGAACCGGCACATTGTTATAGGAGGTCAAGGACATGATGTATTCTCCAAGGCGAACAGACTGCTGGTACTTGAGAGGGGTACGCTGTGATCCGTTACGAAGAGGCGGAACGCCGGGCTCGAATGAGGCTCGACACCGAATAACCCAACTCCTGGGCCCGCTCGACCAGACGCCGATAGGTGGGCTCCTCCAGCTGAGGGCTCCGGGACAGAATCCAGAGGTATCGACGGTCCGGAGTACCCACCATCGCGGTGCGATACTCCGGATCGAGATCGAGCACCCAATAGTTTCCCTCGCGGGATGAGCCAAACAGCCTGGCGAACCAGTTATCGAAAACTACCGTGAGTCGCGCGTTCGTCTCGGCATCGATCACCGTCGCCACGCCTTCTGCCTGCTCAACTTTGCCGGTATCCGTCACACACTCATTGTGCACATCAACTGCGCCATCAAGACGGCTGGAATACATCGCCTTGGAGTCCACGCAGTGACGCTGAAACCACATCGGAAGCCGTGCAATTTCATACCAGGTGCCGGCATAGCGAGAGAGATCCACCGACGCCACGGTCGGCAGATCGCCTCTCGAATCCATTCCTGCGCAGGCCCCCAACGTGAGGCACAAGACTGCCAGCCAAAAACCGGCACCCACAGAACCTGAACGGTTAGCTCCGCGTCGTATCGGTGATGTTCTCATCAACAACAGCATCTCATCTGTCCTCACACCAGGCCGCGGCGACAACGCCGCAGCCTCGCGCTGTTTCCCAAGGGCGACGTTACTTCCGGACGGCAATCCCATGGGGATCCGCTGTATCTATTCCATCTTTCATATTCGTGACGACCGCCTGCCCCTTATAGTGACCGACCTTCCCTCCGCCATCCACGTGAATGACACCGACACCAGGAATCGTTCCTTTGGCATTGTGCGCCATCTTGTCATTCCCTGTAAGCGGGGTAGGACCGCGCAGACTGACGAACACATACTGATTGTCTGGTGCGTTGTCCAAGAGATCAGGCGCTGGATCCTTGTTCCCACCTGTCACTATATCGATCGAGCCCACACTCAAGTTTGAGACCGTATCGATGATTTCGATATTGTTTCCTGCTCGGTCAGCACTCCAGACATAACGTCCAACCGCGGCCATCCCATGGGAGTCAGCAAATTGATCATCCCGTGAAGACACCAGCTTGGCTGAAACAGATTTTGGAAGGGTGGATAGGTCGAGGGCATAGATATCGTAGGAGAGAGGTGCGATCGGCCAGCCGCCACCGGAGTTGACATACATCGTCTCACCGACCTGAATGCCGCCACAGCCGGCAGGATGGATCTCATTATTGTTGAGTGTGGCCACAAGGCTCATCGGCGTGGTGGTAACATCGAATACGAATAGCCCGCCTCCCCGCAGCGTCACAAACGCATAGCGACTGGATGACTCCGTGATGGGGCATATCGGCGAGGTATCCGGGCGTTCCCCGCCCTCCAGCAAGGCAAGATTCACCACATCTTTCTCGGGGTCGAAGCTGAATGTATGAGCCGCATAGTCAGTCCAAATACGGACAAATTTCTTGTCGATAATATTCGCCGCGATCGCCATCTTCTGGTTAGGCGTCGGCCAGGCCGCATGGGCATTCTTCCCCATCGATAAGCAGGCCTCCGGCTTACGCGTCTTGGCATCCATGAACAGCACATGGCCGCTCAAGAAAGAGAGGATCGCATGACTCTGGTCTTTGTTAAAGAACAACATATGCGGACGCCGGACCGGCTTCTTGGTTGCCGCTTCGCAAAATGCGTTGATCTCACCTGAAAGATCGATCGTGACGGCCGGTTTCGCTGTGGCAGGATTTGCCGCGAGCGCTGCACCGTCATAGATATGGAGAAAGCCGCCGCTTTCTTTCGCCGTATCGGATTGATCCGTCAGCCACACCTCATAGGCGGAGGCTGGAGCCATGCCCCCAACTCCCACTCCTGTCACAACTATCGCACTCGCCATGATGGCAAGAATAAGACGAGACAGACCGCTACTCACCAAACCGTGAATTGTCATCATGGGCCTCCTTTAATCAAACATGACAGGCGTGAATTCAGTCGCTTGCTAATAGGCAATGATCTCCATACTCGCAGAAACGACTATAGAGTAAGTGGATTCTTTTGACAGGTCAATGGCTGGCTCTGGCTA
>Ga0209253_10000785_pt1 | contig 27577 bp, 30 predicted proteins | sample FrelakmetBRP12BR_FD_187145 | JGI IMG/M metagenome (GOLD analysis project Ga0209253, IMG submission 187145) | Freshwater lake sediment microbial communities from the University of Notre Dame, USA, for methane emissions studies - BRP12 BR (SPAdes)... | ecosystem: Environmental > Aquatic >...
GCCTTCGCCATCTGGATCACGGGCCTGCCGGCTTCCGGCAAGAGCACTATTGTACGTGCACTCAAGCCGCAGCTTGAGGCGACAGGTCTCAACGTGGAGGTGTTGGAGTCGGATGAGGTCCGGCGTGTGCTCACGCCGGAGGCGACCTACTCGCAGGCCGAGCGGGATCTCTTCTACCGCGCGTTAGCGCTGATGGGGGCGAAACTTGTGACGCATGGCGTGACCGTGATCTTCGATGCCACGGCAAGCCGGCGTGAGTATCGCAGTTTTGCCAGGAGTCTGATTCCCCGATTCATCGAAGTGGCAGTGGAATGTCCGCTGAAAACCTGCATGCAGCGCGACTACAAAGGTACCTACCAGCGCGGGCAGCGCGGCGAATCCCTCACCGTCCCAGGGCTGCAAGAACCCTACGAAGCCCCCCTCCATCCCGATCTCACCATCGATACGACGAAAGTCCAGGCGAGCGCAGCGGCGGAATACGTTCTAGCGCTTGTGAAGGAACGGTTTCTTTAGTAAGGAGCCCCTTCTTATTATTCTTTTGCCTTTCCCTCTCGATGGAGGTGCCGTAGAAACCACCTGCATGCGTGCTCCGCCACCTGTTCTAACGTGCCCGGCTCTTCAAAGAGATGAGTGGCGCCGGGGACGATGATCAGTTTCTTCTCACAGATGAGCATTTCGTAGGCTGACTGGTTCATCTCAATCACCGGCTCATCCCATCCGCCGACTATCAGCAGCGTAGGTGCGGTCACTGAGGACAGGTATGGCTCAGCCAAGTCTGGTCGACCGCCTCGTGAGACGACGGCGTGGACGTTCGACGGCTCTCTTGCAGCGGCTTGCAATGCCGCGCCGGCTCCGGTGCTCGCGCCGAAATAGCCGATCCCCAATTTCTTCGTGCGCGGTTCTTCTTCCAGCCAGGCTTTAGCCACTAGCAACCGATCTGCCAGCAGATCGATATCAAACACCTTCCGTCGATCCTCGGCTTCGTCCGGCGTGAGCAGGTCAAGCAGCAGCGTCGCGAGGCCGTTCTGCTGGAGATGGCGGGCGACGAAGTTATTGCGGGGGCTGAATCGGCCGCTGCCGCTGCCGTGGGAAAAAACGATGATGCCGCTTGGATCTGGCGGGAGGCCCAGGATGCCTTCAAGAGCCAGCGCTCCCTGGATGATCTTGACGTTGCACTCGTGTTTAGTCGTCATCGTCGTCTCCGTTTGTTCGGATTTGTACGTGATGCTTAAAGTGTTAATATATTTGGATAATTTATTTTTTGTTCCAGTTGACCGCTATGATTTGTGTCATCCGCGACTGATTGCTGGAGCCTGACATTGTCAATGATTCCTACAAAATTAAGGGTTGTGGTCGACGGGAGCGTATAAATGCGACAGAGCGTACAATAATGTACGCTTAAGTAGTCTCCACAGAGACAAGTATTGGCATTTATTCTTCTAAGCCATTGATAATTAGAAAGCTATAATCCTGGATCACAACTTGCTCAAGCCCCCAGGCATACGTCAACTTTCACCTGGATGGAGGAAATAATCATGGGTTGTCCGAAGTGCAAAGGCTTGATGATGTTGGAACGCTTCTCGGATTTCTTCCTGGTGTTCTATGCTTGGAAGTGCGTCAACTGCGGAGCGATTATTGATCGGACGATCTCCAATAATCGTAAAAACAGTCTTGCTGCTAAAGCTGCCAAGGATGTTGAAACCGCCGCTGCTTAGCCGGTTGCTCGTTACGTATTGGAACTCCGGCACGGCACGTTCGGCATCGTCGAATTGTGAGGCTGTGCCGGCTGGAGTGTTCAGGCGGATTCCGGGCCATAACCATCTGTGGCCTGATCTCGCCGGGCCGCATTTCTCTTTTGATTTCTCTTCCCGCTAGCGGTCTCGTCTCACCCTGCAATCGCCGCGTGCCTTCTAATTCTTCCCCTCATCCTTTGTTTCTATCTCTCATGTCCGTTATCGGTGCGCGGCTTTCTTCTTTGTCAGGGCGCAAGGCGCCGGCCGGCTGAGCTCCGCCGGCAACAGGGTTTGGTTATCGAGACAGGCGGTATCCAGCTGCGCTTGGGTTAGTCCGGTTGCAGAAGCCAGGTTTGCTCCGTAGAAGTTCGCCTGATTGATTTCAGCCCCATCAAAACGTGCGCCGCTGAGATCCGCTCCATTGAAGAGAGCTCCACGCAGTCTGGCTTCCTGCAGATTGGCGTTGGTCAAATTGGCATGGCTGAAATTGGCTTCACTCAGGTCGGCGGCGACGAGATTGGCTGAGTCGAGTGTGGCTTCATTGAATTGTGCTCGAGGCAGGGATGCTTTGGGGGCATAAATCTCATGCAGGGCGGCTTTGGTGAAGCTGGCGTCCGCGCCGCGTGTGCCGATCATGACTGCATGATGCAGGTTTGCGTCGCGAAAGTCGGCCTGATCAATGGTGGCCTTGTAGAGAATCACCATGCGCATCTTTGCCGATCGCAAGGAGGCCTTGCTCAGCCTTGCGCCCTCCAGGTTGGCGCCTTCGAGATCAGCTTGCGAGAGGCGGGTGCTTTCCATATTGGCATAACGGAGATCCGCACCGCGCAGGATGGCGTCGCGAAGATCGGCGTGCCGAAGATCGGCCTCATCCAGATAGGCGCTTTCCAGATCCGCTTCCATCATACGGGCGTGATTCAATCGAGCGCCGTCGAGCAGCGCCCCCTGCAAGTTGGTCTGAAACATTGTGGCCTTCAACATGTCGGTCCGGCGAAGATCTGCGCCCATCAAATCAGCTCCGGTTAAGATCGTGCCTTGAAGATTGGCTCCGTACAGGTAGCTGTCGACCAGTGTCGCATTCGTAAAGTCAGCCGACGAAAGATCGGCCCCCTCGAAATGGGCCCGCTCGAAAATAGAATCGTGCAATTGGGCGCCGGACAGCGTGGCATTGTACAGCGCGGCTTCATCGCCGATCACACGGAGGAGATTCGCATGGGTGAGCTTGGCGTGACGTAGATCCGCACCGACCAGATTGCTGTCCTCCAGGTTTGCTTTGGTGAGGTCGGCACCGGCAAGGCTGGCTTGGGTGAGGATGCTTTGTCTGAGATTGGCCTGTCTGAGGTTGACGCCTTCCATGCGGGCGCGTTCGAGATTGGCTCCTTTCAGCGCGGCCTGCGGTAAATCAGCTCCACAGAAATCTGCGCGCCTGTGCCCGGGGCTGTCTCGTTGTTCGAGCCATTCCTGATGGGCGTGGAGTATTTCGCGGATGGCGGCTTTGGAGAGGGCGACTTTCTTGTGCGGTTGTTCGCATCGGTGGAGAGGGGTCGGGGAAGGCGTTGTGTTCGCTGCCCAAAGTGTAGGGGTGGTCATGAGAGATAATATGAAAAGTAGCAGCCCCTGACGTACTGCGGAATGAGTCATCTCAGTCTCCTCTGGTGGTTCGTTCTGGCAAATTATCAGCGGTGGTATGGAGATTATTCAGTTGCCTTGCTGAGAGAGTAGCCGCACATAGGCCAGCACATCAACCATTTGCCCCTCGGTAAGACTTCCGGACCAGGCATGCATGGGACTGAAGACGATCCCGTGCTCGATCGTGCGCAGCAGCTCTTCGTCGGATTTCAGAAATGATCGAAACCGATGAAAGTTGGCAGGCGCGACTCTGAGCGATGCAGCGGTGGGGCCGTCTCCCCAGCCGGTCTGGCCGTGGCAGGTTGCGCAGTGGTTCTGATACAGAGCCTTGCCTCGGGTCAGGTCGGCGGGAAGATCCTGGGCGGCAACTGACAACGCACTCATCAGAAGCAAACCTATACCGGCCGCGAGTACGAGCGTTCGGGGTGTTCTGTGCATCATCAACTCTTCTTGGTGGTGTGGGCAATGAATGAGGTGAATAGTTGTTGGAGCTTTTTGCTTCCGCAGGATGGACATTGTACTTCACCGCGTTCGTGTTCTTTTAGCGTCACCACGATCAGTGATTCCTTGCCGCAGTCGAGGCACTTATAATCATACATTGGCATATCAAAACCTTCTCCGCTAGTGGAAGACTAAGAGCGGACATTGCGCATGATGGAGAACGGCATGCGCGACGCTGCCGAGCACCATCCGGCTGAGCCCGTGGCGGCCGCGAGACCCCATCATCAAGAGATCGGCACTGATGGCCTTGGCCTCTTGGAGAATCGCCTCGACCGGAACGCCCAAGGTTGATTTCGCATGGGTACTATAGCCCATTTGCTTCAGATCTGCCGTCACGGAGTTAATGAAAGTCTCGGCGCTCCGGAGCGCCTGGCTTTCCATTTCCCGCTCCGCCACGGCGTCAACCGGCCAGGGCGGTCTGGTTTGCGGGAGCACTGTTAACGCAGTAATTGTGACCGCTTCACGGAACGGGTGCTGTCGGAGAAACAAGAGCGCTCGCTCGGCGTCCTGAGAACCTTGCAACGGCAGCAGCACCTGCTTCAGAGACTTCACGAAATTCGGCAGAATGAGAACGGCACTCTTGGAGAAGGTGAGTACCCGATGGGAGACACTGCCTATCAGGCGTTCCTTGATCGGTCCCAGCCCGCGCGCCCCGACGAGAATGAGCCCGATCTGATGCTGCTCTGCATACTCCACGATCCGATCGGCTGGTGAGCCGATCTCCATATGTTTGGTCACAGGACCACAGTCCATCGGCAGGAGCGACACAATACGATCAAGGAGCCTTGCGCCATCCTCACGCATCGTCCGCTCAATGGTCGTATACAGTTCGTGCGCGACCTCCGGCACCATCATCGGATAGGCCGGTGTCGGGACATCCAGGATATGCAGGATATGTAACTCTTCGGCGCGAGCCAGGTGCTTCAGTGCACGGACTGCTTCATAGGATTGATCCGACCCGTCGATAGCCAGCAGCATTTTCATCGGTGACCTCTCTGTTGCTCAGTGACAATCCGTTGGACAGAAGAAGAGCAGATACACCCCAACTACTATGCCAAGGGCAATTGCTCCGACCAGAATCCAGTGTGTACGTGTCATGTGTGTCTCCTATTAGTCGAGAGAGTCAGCAAGTCCAATGCCCGTTCAGCTTTCACCCGTTGCGGGGTAGAAAGGCGAGGTGTAAGCGCAATGGGTGAAAGGGTTTCGCGCTGAATGATCTCTTCTGTCCAGGCCTGTCACGATTCGCTGGCAGCAGTTTCTGTCGCCTTCTGCCCCAGGAGCCGCCGCTTCACTGTAGCAGGCTTCCCCCACGTGAGAAGTAGCATTGAGAGTCTGGAGGTATTAGAGTGGGGAAAAGTGACCAAACCCTTGTTTCTATGAGTGGTCGGTCACAGGATTTGTAGTGTAAAGCAGTGGCATTGGCCTTGCTGAGCTGATATGGCAGGGCAGATTTATTGCGAGGTAATAAATGGTAGATGGACTGTTTTCATCAATTCTTGTGCCGGTGGACTTTTCGCCTTGTTCAGAAGAGGCTTTTCGGGTGGCCTGCGGTTTGGCGCGTCTGTGTAGTGCCGAGGTCTTGGTGGTGCATGTCATCGACACGAGCGCGCTCAGCGCCTTTAATCGGATGGGGTTGCTGGCGATACCGTCTGATGCCACGGCCCAGAAGCGCCGTCTCCGGCATTTTGCCCGGTTGAACGTCCGTCGACTGCTGGATTCCGAGGCGGCGAAGGGGCTTGAGATGAATCGTGTGGTTTTAGAGGGGGCTCCGTTTGTTGAGATCGCAAAGACAGCCCGCGTCAAGAAAGTCGATCTTGTCGTGATGGGAAGCTACGGCGGCCGGTCCGGCAGTGTTGAGAAGATATTCTTCGGCAGTACCGCAGAGAAGGTGGTCCGGACGGCCGGTTGTCCGGTGCTGACGGTGCCGCTGCCCGCGAAAGCAAGATAAGTACAGCAGACTGTGAATAAGGAGGGGGCGCGATGATGATGCGGAGAGAGCAGATGTGGGGGTGGGCGACTGTCTTGAGTATGGTCTGGGCTTTGTGGGGTGGAGCGGATCTCCCGCTCTGGTCGCAATCCGAACAGGTCGTCGACGTCACGATCAAGGACTTCAAGTTTGTGACGAAGCAAAGCACGCTCCGGCTCGGTATGGCGACTGTGATCAGGATCAAGAACGAGGATGCGGAGCGTCATGATTTCGGTTCGACCATGTTTGAAGGGATTCCCACGCAGGTCGAGAAGGATGGCGTGATTGTCTATGGCCGAGGGGTCGGGGGAGTCTTCCTCGACGCCAAACGGGATGCGGCGTTGCGGTTCAATATGTCCCGCCCTGGCCGCCACGAATTCCGGTGCTCGATCCATCCGAATATGAACGGGGAGCTGCTCCTCTTGAACGTGGAGGCCGTGTGAGCGGAGAGACCGACGGACCACGCATTCTTCTGGCGACCGATTTCTCCAAATGGGCCCTGCGGGCCGAAGAGTACGCCTGTTGTTTGGCCGCGACATGGCGGGCCACGCTGACTGTGCTGACGGTACTGGAGTTCCCCCCCGGCATGAATCCGGAGTATCCCGTCAACCAGGTCTATCTCGGCGAGCTCATGAAGGCGGGAGCGAAGCAGTTGTCGGATCTGAAAGCGAGGGCCTCGGCTCGCGGGATTTCTTTGCATACCCGTATCGCCACAGGAATTCCCTGTGAAGAGGTGTTGGCGGCCGTGAAGGCGGAGGATTCGGATCTGGTGGTCGTCGGTACGAAAGGCAAGTCCGGTCTGGCGCATGTGCTGCTCGGGAGCACGGCGGAACGAGTCATACGCACGGCGCCCTGTCCGGTGCTCACAGTGCGTATGGATCCCGACGAGGTGTTGTCTGGGGAGGCGGCGCCTTGTGCGGGGATCAGTCTCAATCGAATTCTGGTCCCGGTTGATTTTTCAGATTGTTCCCTCGAAGCCGTGGAGTACGCCGCACTCATGGCTCAACGGCATAGTGCGTCTCTGACACTACTTCATGTGCTGGAGCCGGTTTCGTACGGATTGGACTTCACCCTCTTGCATGCCGGAAAGCGGGAGGAGACGCGGGAACGGTTGACGGCCCGTTTGGGTGACATGACTCGGGCACTGGGTGAGGCCGGGATTCGGGCCGATTCGCAGGTGCGCGGGGGAACCCCGTTTGAATCGATTCTCGACAGTACCAGGACCATTCCGGCTGATCTGATTGTCATGGGGACGCATGGGCGTCGCGGGTTGTCCCATGCACTGAGCGGGAGTGTGGCGGAGGCGGTGCTACGCCAGTCTCGTTGCCCGGTGCTCACCGTCCGCAGTCCGAAATATGCCTCGGGGCATCGCCGGGTGCTACCCGGAATGACCACATAAGTGTCCACTCTTTCACCTGGGGGGGTATCATGGCGACAGTCATCAGGAAACAGAGCAATGCACCGGCCGGCAGGCCATCACGCGCGGCCAATCCGATCGAATTGCCCGATGGCATGAGGGATCGTATCGCCGCGAAGGCCTATGAATTGTGGCATGAGCGGGGTCGTCGAGAAGGCAGGGATCTCGAAGATTGGCTCGATGCGGAGACGATCGTAATGGAAGAAATTCATGAAGCTCGCGAATGAATCAACGGCCGGTGTGTGGGCGCCGTTGCCGCAGGGGCTGGATGGCCTGGTGGTTCGGTTGGAGGCGCTGTCCCTCGGCCCTATGTTTGCGGCGGAACGTGATCGTGCCTTGCGTCAGACCTTGCGCCCCTATTTTGAGTTCGGAGGGAATGCGCCGCTTCCACCGTTTGCGCAGGAGGTCGATCTAGCAACGCTCGTCGTATATGCGGATTACTATCCCCAGGACGGGCAGCTGACCCTGATTGAGCAGCTGCGCGATGTGGTGACCGAGCATATTCCTGAGGAAGAGCGGGCCTGGATGGATCCGCTCAAACACTCGTATCTGGACCTGGTCGAAATCGTACCCGCCGGCGACGCGACAGGAAAATGGGCCTGCCGGTCTTTGGGAAACGGACGTCTTTATCAGGTGCAAGGCGGTGATTTCAGCCGGGGGTTCCAGAGTGGGCGGGTGTTGTTGACCCGGTTTGTGCAACAGCCCGGTGACCCTGAAACGAACGAGGTTGTACTCGGCGGGAGTGCGCTGCTGCTTTCTTCTGAGGAAGGCCGAACGTTGTACGACGCGGTCTGCGCATTGCGCCGCCAACGGGAAATCAATGCCGGGTCGTTCGAACTCGGCGACTGGCATGAGTTTGCCAAGCGATTCGGATATGAGTTGCTCTGGGTCTATTCGCAGATGCGTCTGCGAGCGCTGTACCAGGTCGTGGCCGGAATTCGGTACTGTCGTCCCGATGGACAGCCGTATTTATATTCGTTCGCGCTCTACGAACATCGGGAATTCAAATTTCTTCGTGAGACCTTGAGCGGGATGAGTGGCCTGGATCCTGATCCGGCGACTGTTCAGACATCAGACGGCTCGGACGCACGTATGCGGTGGGTGCAACATGGATCGGCTGAGGCGGGCAATCCGGCGGTCGTTACCCGGCTCACGCTGACACCCAGTCAACTGTGGGTGGAAACCGACTCGCGTGAACGGCTGGATACTCTGAAACACCAGTTGGCGGCTGCCTTAGGTTTTTCGCTCCATTTTCGTGGAGAAGCCACTACCCCTCCGCCACATCTTTTGAGTGCCGAAGAACTCGATGCCGAACAACCGGTCCGGGCCGTCGTCACTCCGGAGCAGGACGCGGAGTTGTTGCAAGCATTTCTGGAGACTGCCTACTTGGACTGGACTGATCGGGAAGTGCCGGTGCTGGGGGGCAAAACGCCGCGCCATGCCGCCACGACGAAGGACGGACATGAACAGGTGGCCCGGTTGCTCGATGAGATGGAACAGAACGATCTCGGCTGGTCCCATATCGGCCGACCGGCATTTGACTATAACGTTCTTCGTGGGCATGTTGGGATTGATGAGGTGCGTCGTGAAAACACCCCTACCGAACGGACTCGATGATCTGCTGGTCCGTGCCCGTCCTCCACACGGGGAGCCTCCGGACATCCTTCGTGTGCTGCATGCCGTGCATGATTTGTGCGGACACATCGACGCACAACTCATTCCAGCGATCGCGCATTCGCAAGGGGTTACCGAAGCCGAGGTCGCCGGCGTGTTGTCCTACTATCCTTCGCTGAATACTCAGCCGGTCGGGCGACATCGAGTTCAAGTGTGTCTGGGTGAGACCTGCTTTGCGAATCGTTGCGATCGTGTGATAGAGGCCATCCACACGAAGCTGGGGATCGATTTGGGCCAGACGACGTGCGATGGCCGGTTCACGCTTGAGCCGGTGTCCTGTGTCGGCAATTGTGCGGTGTCGCCGAGCGTGCGAATCGACGGAGAACTACACGGGCGGGTCCGGCCTAGCGATGTCCCTGGCCTTCTGGATCGTTATCGATGAATCGCATCAGACTCTACCTTTCCAACGACACCTCATCTTGTGCGGCCGGAGCGGAACGCCTCGCCGAGGCTTGGCGGTCACGGTCCGACGTTGAGCTAGTCCGAACGTCTTCCCGCGGCGCGTTCTTTCTTGAGCCCATGGTCGAGCGCGATAGTCCTGATGGGCGCCTGGCCTGGTGCCAGGTGGCGCCCGACGATCTTCCCAGGATTCTGGCAGGCGACGGCAGCGTTCCGGTTTCCACTATTCCTTTCATTGCGAAGCAGACGAGACACACGTTCGCCTCATTTGGCGCGACCGAGCCCTTGTCGACGGAGGCGTATCAGGCGCATGGCGGTCTTGCCGGTCTTCGTGCCGCGCAGCAGGTGAGTCCTGCGGCGATTATCCAGGAGATCAAGACGTCTCGATTGCGCGGACGGGGGGGCGCTGCCTTTCCTGTCTGGAAAAAGTGGGAGGTCGCTGCCACGACCACGGCGGACCGCAAGTACGTGGTCGCCAATGCCGATGAGGGCGATGCGGGAACCTACTGTGACCGGATGATCATGGAGGGCGATCCGTTCCGCCTGATCGAAGGCATGCTGATTTGCGGGCGGGCCATCGGGGCGCAGGCCGGTTACGTCTACTGCCGACAGGAGTACCCGACAGCCACAGCCGGCATGCATGCGGCCATTCGGGCGGCGGAGGCAGCCGGGTGGTTGGAAATTGACGGGCGGCGGTTCTCCATCGAGGTGGTATCCGGTGCGGGCTCATATGTGTGCGGTGAAGAAACGGCCCTATTGGAATCGCTGGAAGGGCGGCGCGGTGTCGTGCGTGCGCGGCCTCCGCATCCGGCGCAGTCCGGTCTCTACGGCCGGCCGACGATTGTCAGTAACGTCCTCACCTTTGCCACGATCCCGAATATCCTCGCGCGGGGTGGGGCCTGGCATGCGTCGATGGGAACAGAGGGTTCGCGCGGCACCGCAGTCCTTCAACTCGGCGGACGGGTAAAGCAGCCGGGACTCATTGAGATTCCGTTCGGCCTCACGCTCCGCGAGGTGCTCGATCAATTCGGACAGGGAATGGCAGATGGCGCGCGCCTGAAGGCCGTGCAGGTCGGAGGACCGCTCGGCAGCCTATTTACGGACGCGCAGTTGGATATTCCGATCTGTTTCGATGCGTTTGCCAAGGCGGATGCGATTCTCGGTCATGGCGGTATCGTCGTGTTCGATGACGAGACCGATATGCTGGAGCTCTCCCGGCATCTGATGGCCTTTGTGGCAGATGAGTCTTGCGGGAAATGCGTGCCCTGCCGCATCGGATCCCTGCGGGCGCGCGAGATCCTTGAAACGGTTCAAGCGGGGCAGGCGACAGAGGCGGATTTGGCGCTGCTGACTGAATTGGGCGATACCATGAAGGCTGCCAGTCTCTGTGGACTGGGAGCCAGGGCTCCCTATCCGGTGCTGTCGGCCTTGGAGCAATTTCCCGTGGAGTTTCGAAGCCGGTTGCGATCATGAGCGATCCCATGCTGATTACTATCGACGGCCTTTCGGTGACGGCACAGGCAGGCGATACGGTGTTCACGGCTGCCAAGCGGGCAGGACTGACGATTCCCGGCCTCTGTACCTCTGACCACCTCGCGCCGTTCGGGTCGTGCCGTCTCTGTGTCTGTGAAGTGGAGGGACAGAAGGGCCTGCCGGCATCCTGCACGACGCCGGTTCAGGCGGGGATGGTGGTGCATACGCAGACAGACCGATTGACTCAGCTGCGGCGGAATGTGACGGAACTGCTGCTGTCCGAGCAGCCCCCAAACGGGAGTCTTCCTGCTGCGCTTCAAGAGTTGGCACAGTCGGTGGGCCTCGACCATGTCCGGTACCGTCAGCCGGCTGTCCGCGACCGAATACAGGACAACTCGAATCCGTTTTTTATCTTCGACAATGCCAGCTGTATTTCCTGTGCCCGCTGCGTGCGGGCCTGCGATGAGATTCAAGGGACATCCGCCCTCACGATGATCGGGCGGGGATTCGGCTCCAGGCCGATGGCCGGAGCGGCTTTCTACGGGGAAGCTTCCACAGGGTTTGCTACTTCAAATTGTGTGTCCTGTGGCGCCTGCGTCAAGGAATGTCCGACCGGCGCATTACTGGAGACGTCAGTCCTGCAACATGGGCATCCGACGAGTACGGTCCGTACGACCTGCGCCTATTGCGGTGTGGGTTGCACGTTCGACGCAGGTCTTCGGGACGGACGGGTGGTCACGATGGTGCCAGCCGATGACGGCCCTTCCAATCAAGGTCATGCCTGCATGAAGGGGCGGTTCGGTTGGACCTATATCTATGCTGAGGACCGGCTGAAGACGCCGATGTTGCGCACCGGCAGCACGTGGCAGGCGATTTCCTGGGATGCCGCACTCGATCGTCTGGCCTACGAATTCACCAGAATCAAGACGGAGTTCGGTCAGGATGCGCTGGCGGCTATTTCGTCCAGCCGGGGAACGAACGAAGAGAATTATCTCTTCGGGAAATTCATCCGCTGCGTGATGGGAACCAATCATATCGATAACTGTGCGCGGGTCTGCCACAGCGCGACGGTCACGGGCATGATGGAGACGCTCGGGGCGTCGGCCGCCACGAACTCGATCCAGGATCTCGATCAAGCCAAGCTCATTATGGTGGTGGGCGCCAACCCGACCGAATCACATCCGGTGGTCGGCGCGAGCATCAAGCAAGCGCATCGGCGGGGCGTTCCGCTCATTGTCATCGACCCCAGGAAGACGGAGCTGGCGCGGTTGGCAACGCTGCATCTGCCGCTCAAGCCAGGAACGAATGTGGCGCTGTTGAACGGCATCGGTCATGTCATTGCGAAAGAGGGCCTGCTCGACCGCCCATTCATCGACGCTCGAACCGAGGCGGTGGACGATTGGCTGAAGTCCGTCGAGCCCTGTACTCCCGAATGGACGGAGCAGATCACGGGTGTGCCGGCCGATCTGATTCGCCAGGCGGCCAGGCGATATGCGACAAGCGGCGCGTCATTATGCGTGCACGGTCTGGGTGTCACGGAGCATCGCTGGGGCAGCCACGGTGTGATGGCGCTGGTGGATCTGGCTTTGGCAACCGGTAACCTGGGCAAACCCGGCACGGGGATCAATCCGCTACGGGGCCAGAATAATGTGCAAGGCGCGTCCGATGTCGGCTGCTTGCCCACATTTTTCACCGGGTATCAGGCGTTGAACGATCCAGTCCTTGGGTCGTTACATCAGACCGTGACGGGTCGCCCTTTGCCCACGAAGCGGGGCATGAAGACGCCGGATATGTGGGACGCAGCGCTGGCTGGTCGGCTGAAAGGTATATGGATCATCGGGTATGACGTCGCTCAGACTGATCCCAATCTCACGAAAGTCCATGAGGCGCTGCGACGGTTGGACTTCCTTGTAGTGCAGGATTTGTTCATGAGTGAAACGGCAAAAATGGCGCATCTGGTGTTGCCCGGCGCCGCGTTTTTGGAGAAAGACGGGACGTTCACGAATCTGGAGCGCCGTATCCAACGGATTCGTAAGGCCGTCGATCCCCCTCAAGGGGTGCTGCCGGACTGGCGAGTCGTGTGCGAGGTGTCGACCCGCATGGGTTACCCGATGCACTATCGCCACCCGTCAGAAATCATGGACGAGATCGCGCGGCTGACGCCGATGTTCACCGGAGTGTCGTATGACCGGCTGGAGGCGCCGGATGGTTTGCAGTGGCCCGTTCCTGCGGAGGGGCACGCAGGCACCGCGCTGATGCATCGCGAGACGTTCCCCAAGGGGAAAGCACATTTTGTGGGGGTGGACTACCTGCCGCCTGGCGAATCGCCGACGGAGGAGTATCCCTTTACGCTCGTGACCGGACGGATCCTGCAACATTACAATTGCGGCGCGCAGACGCGGCGGACGGTTATTCTCGAGCTCGTGGATACCGATGTCTTGGAGATAGCTCCGGATGATGCGGCTCGGCTCGGCCTGGCGGATGGGGAACTCGTGCGGCTGGTCAGTCCGAGAGGCAGCGCGTTTCTTCCACTTGTGATCAGCGAACGGGTGCAACCGGGGCAACTCTTCACCAGCTTCCACTTCCCGGCCAGTGAGGTGAATGTTCTGCTTTCGTCGAGCGCCGATGACAGTTCAAAGTGTCCGGAGTACAAGGTATCCGTCGTTCGGGTGGAACGGCTCGAACGTGAGGAACTCGACGCGGAGGATGAGGAAGAGCTGCGGCACATGCGACGGCAATTGATTCTCTGAGGGGGCTGATGGAACAGTCTAATCCCGCTTATGATGCCTATGCCCCTGCCCAGATTGCCGACCGTGTCTGTAAAATCGGATTGGCGAAAGTCACGACGCCGGTCTCCACGATGATCGTGTTGGCGCTTCTGGCCGGCGCGTTTATTTCATTGGGCGCGTTGTTTTACGCGGTGACTGTCACGACCGGGAAAGAGGCCGCCCCCGTTCCCTTCGGACTTCTGCGCCTGGCCGGGGGAGTGACGTTTAGTCTGGGGCTGGTGCTGGTGGTAGTGGGTGGGGCGGAGCTCTTTACCGGAAACAACCTCATCGCCATGGCCTGGGCCGTCGGCTGTGTGCAGACCAGCCAGGTCATCAAGAATTGGGTGTGGGTGTATCTCGGCAACCTGCTCGGCGCATTGGGTACCGTGGCGTTGGTGCTGCTTGCCGCTGTGCCTGCGCTCGGAGACGGCGCGGTCGGCGACACGCTGGTGCGTATCGCCCGAAGCAAGGTGGCGCTCGATCCTGTTTCGGCTGTAGCCCGCGGCGTTCTCTGCAACGTGCTGGTCTGTCTGGCCGTCTGGCTCTGCATGGCGGCGCGGAGTGTCACGGACAAAATTCTAGCGATTGTGTTTCCGATCAGTGCGTTTGTTGCCTGCGGCTTCGAACATTCGGTGGCCAATATGTTTTTTCTTCCGTTGGGGATCGCGTTGACCGCGTCCGGCGCCGATGCGATATCCTGGTCCGGTGCATTGATGAATCTGGGCCTTGTGACCGTCGGCAATCTGATCGGCGGGACGGGGCTCGTAGCGCTGGTCTATTGGTTCGTGTATCTTCGCGGGGCAGGGATGAGACCCGGGTCCAACGGGTAGAAGGCGAAGACGGTTTTCCCCACGGGGCGGCTCACGAGATCCTATGATTTATACTGTCACCCTCAATCCGGCGTTAGATCATTTCCTCGATGTCGACGATCTACGCGTGGACGACGCCAATCGAGTCCAAGGGGAGTGCCTGTATGCCGGAGGCAAAGGAATCGATGTCTCGCGGGCGATCCGGCATCTCGGCGGGGACAGCATGGCGCTGGGATTTATTGGCGGGCATACCGGTCAGGTCATGATTGAGCTGCTGAAGGCGGAGGGGGTGACCTGTTATTTCACCCCCATTGCGCAGGACACGCGGCGAAATATCATCGTGACCACCGCGCGGCGGCATACCCAGACGATGCTCAATTCGCGCGGGCCGATGGTAACGAAGGTGGAATGGGCCGCATTTCTCGAACATCTGACGTTGCTCAATCTTCGGGATGCCTATGTGGTGGTAAGCGGGAGTCTTCCGAGAGGCGTTCCGAACGATGCCTATCGCCAGATCATTGAATTGGTCCAATCGCGCGGCGCCCGGGCGGTATTGGATGCAGATGGCCCCTGTCTGAAATCGGGTCTCCGGGCGAAGCCGTTTGCCATCAAGCCGAATGTCAATGAGCTCCGCCGCTTGACCGGGAAGCCGATCAGATCAGAATCTGATATTCTTCGCGCTATTGAGCCGGTGCATCGTGCCGGAGTTGAGGTAATCATAGTGTCTCGAGGATCCAGAGGCATTTTGCTCATCGGTCCACAGGAACGGTATCGCGCGACGCCAACGCCGGTGACGGTCCGGAGTACGGTGGGGGCCGGCGATTCTGCCGTGGCGGGATTTGTTTTCACGCATGCGTCAGGAAAAGGGCTGGAAGAATGTGCGCGTATCGCGACGGCGGCGGGAACCGCAGCGACGTTGGCGCCGGGTAATCAGCTATGCCGAGTGGACGATGTGCGGCGACTGGCGCCCAAAGTAAAAGTGGTCCCGCTCTAATCTTGTGACTGATGGAGGACGTATGAAAGTGCTTGTGGCGACCGATGGATCGAAATACGGCCGATGGGCCATCGAATGGGCGGCGAAACTCCCGCTGATGGTCAAGCCGGTGTTACGTGTTTTGCATGTGGTGGATGTGGCCAGCCTCCGGGCGCCGTTCATGATTCAGCCGGTGATGGTGGGGACCGAGCGATATATTCAGCAAGAAGTGAAACGCATGGAAACAGCGGCGAAATCCGCCAAAGAGGAGTCGAGGGACTTGCTCTCCTCGCTGGGAATGAGCGGCACGGTCACCCTGGATCGGGGCGCTGTTGCCACGACGATCACGAAGCATGCATCGCGGGGCGTGGGGTTACTTGTGTTGGGATCGCGAGGCCTGGACGCCTTGGATCGTTTTATGCTGGGGAGTGTCTCGACTCACGCGATTCATCACGCCTCCTGTTCGGTGCTAATCGTGAAAGAGGCGTCTCGTCCGCTCAAGCAGATCGTCCTGGCAATCGATGGATCTGCTGCGTCAGACAAGGCGGTTCGGTTTCTCCTCCGGAATATCAATCCGCAACCGAACGGGCCGGAAGAACAACCGGTGAATGTGGCCGTGGTGCATGTGATGCCCTTTCTCAAGTATCCGGAAGTGCGGGAGACGGGCAAAGCGATTGTCCAGCGGTATGCCGACAAGCTGGCGAAGGCCGGGTTTCAAGTCCAAGAGGCGCCGAAACTCGGGAAGCCGGCCGAAGAGATTTTGAAAGTCGCCAAGGTGCACAAGTCCGACCTGATCGTGACCGGAGCCAAGGGTCTCGGCGCCATCGGGCGGGTCTTGTTGGGGAGTGTGTCGACCCGCGTGGTGCAGCACAGCACCTGTTCTGTGCTGGTTGTCCGCTGACAGGCGGGGGAAGCCGGTCCGCTTGTTTATGAGCGGTACACGATGTGGACGCGGGTGAGAAAATCTTCGAGCTCTGCGGTCTGTCGCTGAATCGCCGGCTCATCGCGCCGGCCCGCCGCCAGTTCCATGACTCCGCCGATGGCGCTGATGGCGTTGAACCCATAACCGCCTCCGTCGCCCCGCATGCGATGGCCGAGAATGCGAATCGTCTCGAAATCTTTTTCGGTCATGGCGGTGCGAAGTGTCTGAAGATCTTTCTGGCGGTTGGCCAGGAAGGTGGGGACGATGTCCTCCAGATCCGGATCGATATAGACGGTGATACGTTCGGGGGAGACGAGCTTCGGATTGGTCATGGGCGGTGTCCTTTACAGGCTTGCAAGAGCTCGATAAGGGTCGTCTTTTTGACGGGTTTGGTCATGTGGGTGTTGCACCCGGCCTCGAAGATCTTCACCGCTTCCTCCTTCAGGGCCAAGGCGGTCAGCGCGATGATGTGGGTGGGCGGAAGGTCATGATCGCGTTCCCACCGGCGAATATTTTTTGTGGCCGTCAGGCCGTCCATCACCGGCATCTGCATATCCATCAGAATCAGATCGTAGTGTCCGTTTTTGAATTTCTCCACGGCGATCGCTCCGTTATCGGCGATATCCAGGCGGTGGCTGGTGCTCTTGAGATAGGAGCGGATCAGCAGCTGATTGTCCGAGGAGTCTTCAACCAGCAGAACTCGCAGGGATGTTGCCGGGGTGGTGTGTTCCGGGATCGCTGGATCAGTCACCGGTATAGGGGTGCCTTTGGTGCGTCCCAAGGCAATGCCGATCGTCTGGTACAGATCGGATCGTCGGATCGGCTTGACGAGATAACCGCCTAACCCAAGGTCATAGGTGCGGGCGATATCGTCGGCCCAGTGGGTGGATGTGAGCATGATGACCGTCAGCCCTTTTCGAATAGGTGAGTTGTTCAACGATTCGGCCACGGCGAAACCGTCCATTCCGGGCATACGGCAATCCAGCAAGAGCAGCTCGAAAGGCATGGCGGATTCGGCTGCACGCCGGAGTTCGGTCAGGCCTGCCTCACCGTTCTCCGCTTCGGAGACGGTCGCTCCCCAGGCACCCAGGGTTTCCCTGAGAATCAGGCGATTGGTGGGGTGATCATCCACAACTAAGGTCCGCACGCCTGACAGGTTGATCTGCGGAATCGTCCTGTTCACAGGCGGACTGGAGGTGACACCAAAGGTGAGCGTGCAATGAAAGGTGCTCCCCTGTCCTACCGTGCTTTCGGCCCAGATACGTCCGTTCATCCGTTCCGCCAAGTGTTTGGAGATGGTCAGGCCTAGTCCGGTCCCTCCGTAATGTCTGGCGGTCGAACTTTGGGCTTGGGTGAAGCTTTCGAAGATCCGTGCCAGTTGCTCAGGCGGAATTCCGATTCCAGTGTCGGTGACGGAAAAACGGATCACGCCAGGAGTGACGCTACCCGGCTCATTGGTGATGCGGACGATCACCGAGCCCTTGTCGGTAAACTTCAAGGCGTTGCCGATCAAATTAATCAGAATCTGATTGAGTCGATGTGGATCGCCGATGAGGGAAGAGGGGACATCCGGTGCCAGGTGGCAGGCGAGCTCCAACCCCTTTTCATTTGCGCGCATGGCCAGAATCTCGACGGCTTTGTCGAGGACTTCGTTGAGATCAAAATCGATGGATTCCAGCTCCATATGCCCCGATTCAACTTTTGATAAATCCAGAATATCGTTGATGAGGTTCAGGAGGTTGCCGCCGGCCCGGCGAAAGATTCGCAGATACTTCCGCTGCTCCGGGGTCATTTGGGTTTCCCAGAGCAGGTCCGCCATGCCGATAATGGCATTCATGGGGGTGCGAATTTCATGGCTCATGCTGGCGAGAAATTCGCTCTTCGCCTGACTCGCCACTTCAGCCGCTTCCTTTGCGACGCGGAGAGCCTGCTCGACCTCCCGTCGTTCGGCGGCCTCCAGCGCCAGCGTGGCCATAGTGGCGAGGGAACTGGTGAGGTGGGCTTCGTAGGGCGTCCAGTGACGGCGCCCACCGACATGTTCGGCACAGAGCACGCCGACGACTCGTCCTTTCTGGCGGATCGGAGCGTCGAGCATGGCACCGATGCGGAGCGGTCGCAGATAGGTATCGCTGAAATCTTTCGTGCGGGGGTCGGACTGGGCATCGTGGGCGGAGATCGCATGTTCTTCGCCGGCGAGTGCGCGGAAGTAGGGCGCGTAGTCCGCGACTGTGAGGGCGGCACCGGACCGGTGGCGGTGTGTGCCCCGCTCATACAGATCGATCTGGGATATGGCGAGCCGGTTGTTATCGAAGAGCCAAATGCTGGCGCGGTCCACTTTCAAGAGGGCTCCACAGGTGGCCGTGATGGCCTGAAAGGCCAGGGCCAGATCTCCGCTCGTGAGCGCGTTGTTCTGCGCGAGGGTTCTCAGCGCATCCTGGTATTGTTCCAAGAGTGCGGCTGGATCGGTCTGAGGTCGTTTCGGGGCGGCGCTGCGCGTCGGGGATCGGGCAGTGCGGGCCTTCTGACGCGGAGTAGCCGCTGATTGTCCCGTCGATTTCCGTCGAGGAAGATCTGGTTGACGCGGCATGTCGCTCTCTTCTGCGCGAAGTCGAATGATCGCCCTGGCCGAGTTTAGTTGTCGTGGGTATCTTGCACCAGCGAGAGGAGGCCGGCCGGTTTCACCCGGTTCCGACCTTCCTGCTTGGCCTGGTAGAGGGCTTGGTCTGCGGCCTTGATCAAATCCGTGGGCGAGGCATGGCGATTGGGAACCATGCTGGCGTAGCCGACACTGATTGTCACAAGGGCATTGTCTATATGAGAAATTCCCAATTCTTCGACGCGACGACGTAGGCCTTCAGCGACTTGAGCGGCGCCGTCGATGCCGGTTCCGGGAAGGACGATGACGAATTCATCCCCGCCATAGCGGGCGACCAGGTCGCCAGGCCGGTTGACGGATCCGGTGACGGCCGTGGCCACCTGCTTGAGACACTCATCGCCTGCCGTGTGGCCTTTGCTGTCGTTATATGTTTTGAATCGATCGATATCGAACATGATGAGCGAGACCGGTGTAGACTCGCGAACTGCGCGCCGCCATTCCTGGTCAAGGAAATCGTCGAACTGACGCCGGTTCGTAATGCCGGTCAGGCCGTCCAGGCAGGAGAGGCGGAGCAACATCTGGTTGGCTTCCTGCAGCTGCCGCATGACTTCGAGGAGTTCCTGCTCGCGCGCCCGCCGTCGGTCGATTTCGTGAACCAGCCGAAGTACCGAGCGCACGCGGGTCAGCAGTTCGATCTTGTTGACGGGCTTGGCGACGTAGTCCATGGCGCCTGCGGCAAACGCGAGCTGGAGTTCCACCGGGTCTGTTTTTACGGTCACCATGATGATAGGAGTATCGCGGAATCGGTCGTTCGCTTTGATTTGGCGACAGGCTTCGATGCCGCTCATGGCGGGCATGAGAATGTCCATGAGAATCAGGTCGACCCTGGCAGTCGCCTGTTTACCGCTGTCGAGTCCGATCAATTTGAAGGCGTGGGCGGCCGACTCCGCAACGAGAATCTGCTCGTATCCGGCGGTGGAGAGGATCGATTGCAACAGCAAGCGATCATCAGGGGAATCATCGACAATCAGAATAGCCATGTGTGTGTTGTGCTCGCAGTACGATGCTGGAGGAAGCGTAACAGCTAGTCCGGGTAAACACCAGGATAAAGCTTTTTGACACAGGGTTGGCAGAGGCCGTGGCTGAACTCGGCTTCAGAATGGTCGCAGAGATATTCTTCCAGCTGCTGCCAGAAGCCTCCGTCGTTGCGGATCTTTTTACAGGAGGCGCAAATGGGAATGAGTCCCCGGAGCACTTTCACTTCTTTGAGTGCCCGCTGGAGTTCGGCGTTGCTCCGCTGCAACTCGCTCTCCCGCTCCTTTCTGCAATCCATCTCATGCTTGAGGGCCAGCGCCGAGGAAACGCGGGCGAGGAGTTCCACCGTATTGACGGGTTTGTTGATGTAGTCCATGGCCCCGGCGGCAAAGGCTTCTTTCAGATTGCTGAGGTCGTTCTTTGCGGTGACCATGATGACTGGAATGTCGCGGAGATGGACTCTGCTTTTGACCTGCCGGCAGGCGGCGACTCCATCAAGCTCCGGCATCAGGACGTCCATGAGGATCAGGTCGATCGGGGTGGTCAGGTCTGAACCGTCGAGATTCAGTGTGGCAAAGGCGGCTTTAGCGGACTCTGCCGCAAGGATATCGCCGTGTCCGGCTTTGGTCAGCAGCGAGCGTAGGAGCAGGTGCTGGTCAGGGGAGTCATCGACAATGAGAATTGCCATCGTATTCTTTCTTAACGGATCGTTCCGGGAAAACTGGAGTGGGGGGGCATGGTCCCCCCTGAAATCTTCTTAAGTATAGCAAATGCCGCGGGGGGAGCTGGAGGGGGTCTGAGGAGGTCTATTGGAGCTTGGCCCTGACGAGATCGCTAATTTGTTTCCCGTCGGCCGGTTGCCCGGCCAGGCGGACCATGACGGCTTTCATGACGGTGCCCATTTCTTTCAGTGAGCGTGCTCCTGATTCAGCAATCACGCTCTCGATGATGTCCGCAAGCTGCTGCGGGGACAGCGCCTGAGGGAGGTAGCCTTCAATGATGGTGATTTCCTGGCGCTCTTTTGCGGCCAGCTCAGGGCGCTGGGCCTTTTCGTACTGTTCGACAGACTCGCGGCGTTGCTTGATCAAGGTCGTCATGATCTTGCTCATCTCCGCGTCATCCAGATCTTTCTTCAGCTCCATCTCTTTGTTTATGATCGCGGCCTTCACCATACGGATGACGTCCATCCGGAGCTGGTCTCTCGATTTCATCGCCAGTTTCAAGTCTTCTGTTAAGCGGTCGCGCAACGACATCATTACCTCACGCATGCATCGGAATCAGTATTCGTGAATGAGAATACCCTGCCCCCATGAGCGAGTCAACGAAAGCGGTGTCTTGGCGTCGGATGATATGGAAGCGTATGATGCGTAACAGGGAAATGCGGCGGGATCGGGATGTACACATGAGTCGGAAGAAGGGGGTGGCCATGAGGAATCGAGTCCGAGCGATTGGAGTAGGGAGTGTTGTTGCGAGCATACTTCTCGGTCTTGGCGGTTGTGCAAGCGAGGCACCGAAGTCGAGCTCTACGGTGACGCCGGAGCAGGTGCGTGGTCATGCCGATAAGGCATTCGAGAAATTGAAACAGGAAGAACAGGGACGGTCGACTGATCCCGCCATGCCGCGCTAGTGATCGGATGTGTCCGATCGGCGAAGGGCGAATTGGCCTAGCGGCTTGATCAGCGGGAGTTCCAGAAATAATCGAGCATGGGTCCTGAGCTCGACGCTGCGAGGCTCGTGAAATGTTCGGAGTAAGGCGAGAGCGATCACCAGCCGCAATACTCCTGAGATGAAGAAGATAAACGGAAGATTGGACACGGGGTCTACCCGAAAGGAGCCTAGTTCGATGTCTCCGGGCACGGTGCTAATGAGCCAGCTTCCGATTAACGTGCCCATGGCCCATCCGATCGCGTTCACGGTGCTTGAAACCGCGACGGCTTTTGCCCGGTCCGCCGGTCGCACGGCATCGAAGACGTAGTTACTCAGCCCGAGCGAAAGCCCTGCCCACACCACGCCTCCCCCGAAATTGACGAGTACCAGAAACGGCCAGGCTGTGCTGACCAGATACAGCATAGGGAGAAACGCGACCAGGAAGCTGGTAAAGGTAAGCAGTGCCTTGTTTCCGAATCGATCACCGAACTGGCCCCAATTCGGCAGTGTCATGAATTGTCCGACAATGGCGGTGGCAGCCCAGGTGCCGTAGGCCCAATAGGAGAGATGCAGGTCTTGTAGCATGTAGATGACGAAGAATGGACCGGAGATCAGGACGGCGAGGTGCATGAGCCCGGAAAAGAGGAGGAAGCGGCGAAAGTCCTTCGAGGTGCCGGTGCTGAGAAACGCAAGAAATCCACGGCTTGGCGGTTCCTCGTGTTGGATCGGGAGATCGGTGACGTTAGCCAGCGAGATCGCGGAAAAACTGCGAAACACTCCGGCTATCATAAAGAGCAGGGTGAAGCCGAGCCAGAGGCGGTCATGCTGCTCGAAGAGACTGAGGAGTGCCCCGCCCAGGCACAGTGCGACGAAACTTGTGATGGCCATGAGTTGCGATCGTCTCGCAAAATAGGCGCCTCGTTCGTTGGCGCTGAGTAGATCGGTGATAAGGCTCGTCCAGGCAGGGGTGGTAAAGTGGGTCGAGCCGAAGTAGAGGGCCGCTCCGGCGACGACCAGCCAGGGCCCCCACTGAGGGAAGAGGAGAGGGAGTATGAGCATAGGAAGCCAGGCGACCGACTGTCCGACGATTCCCCACAGTAAATGGGACTTGCGATGGGGAAACCAATGCGACACCTTCACGGACACCAATTGGGCCCAGGTGCCGAGCAGTTGCGGGAGCGCGGAGAGCAGGCTCAACTGAAGTGGGGTGGCGTGAAGCATGAGAGCAAAGGCCGAAAGGTATTGCTCGCCGGCCCCTTGGGTGGTGGCCTGAAAGATGCCGTCACGCAGACCGAACTGTCGTCCTGATGCGTGGGCGGACGCGGTGTAGGCAGAATCGTGTGTTGGCGCGGAAGGGTTCACTAAATTCATTCTGTTATGAGCGCATATGGAGATAGTGGATCGAGGCACTTTACCACAGTGCATGACCGGCGCATCGCGACATCGGTTGAAGTGGATGAACGGTTGACCCCTGTTGCTGACTCCCGATACCATGAGCACGAGGATGAGGACGATGAGAAACCTAAGACTCGCAAGCTGGACTAATCGATGGCGTGACGTGTTGACGTTATTCCGTGTGGGGTGCAGCTTCTTGGGAGTGGTTCTCTGGGCCTTTCCAGCAAACGGGAAAGATTTGATGCCCCAGAAGGAACAGGAAACCACGGAGTTTGGATCGACGAACAGTCCTTCGTTCGACGACCAGAAGGCCGGAATTCCTCAGTCACTCTTTACCTGGATCAAGCTGGCCAAAGGATATGAAGTCGAGTGGGACACCTTCGGCAGGAAGGGTTGGTATACGCAGGACCCCCGATTGAAACCGGTGGATCCCACTTCGACGTTTCCGCCGGATGCTGCGGCAGTCTATATCGTCTTCGAATCGGCTCCTCTGGAAGACCCTACACAGTTCGGTGCGCAGTGGTTTCTCGAAGGGGATGGCGGTGTATTGCCAGCCAAGCCGTTTGGACAGGATATTCTGGAGTTGCCCGGCTACGAACGCTATGGGTTTCTTGAGTTGAAGCGACCGGGCGAACGTTGGCCGGAGGGAGCGTATGTGGTCAAGTTGTACATTGCTCCGCACGGACAACAGTCGTTTCATGCAGTCAATCAGGTGGGGACGCTACGGTTTATGATTACCGACAAGATGCGTTCCCCCTCTCCGCCGGCCCGTTGATCGTACCAAGCCACACATGAGTTGATCACGAGATTACGAAGGAGTGAACGCCACAATGGGAGAACCTGTGAAGGTGACTGATTTGGAGAAGCTAACGTTGCTCTACGAGCGGTTTCGAGATGTCTGCCTGGTCGAAAAGGAGGTCTGGAAAGAGATCTTCATGCCGCGTGATATCACTCTGGGGGGGCCGGTGCGAACGAATATCCAGGATCGCTACGACGTCGAGATAGATGACCTTGCGATTGAAGACACGCTGGAGGCGAACATTCCCCTCGGCAAAGCTTCGTTGGAAGCAGCCATCCAAGAGTATCGGCAGCACATCACCTTTTACCGCAGGGCGTGAGGCCGCTACTTGGCGGCTAACACCCGTTCCACTTCCTTGACGATTTCCGGTGACGACGGCTTCATGCGGTGCGGGAAGCGCGCCACGATAGTGCCGCTGCGATCGACCAGGTATTTCTGGAAATTCCACTCCACTTCGCCGGGGAACGGGCTTTTCTCGGTCAGATATTGATAGAGCGGGTGCTTGTCCGGTCCCTTGACGCTGATCTTGCTGAAGAGGGGAAAGCTGACGCTGTACTTCGTCAGGCAGAAGCCCTTGATCTCTGCGTTCGTGCCTGGTTCCTGCTGACCGAAGTTGTTGGCGGGAAACGCCAGGATCTCGAACCCTTTCTCGTGATACTGCTCGTACATGGCTTCGAGCTCTGTGTATTGCGGGGTATTGCCACAGAAGCTGGCCGTGTTGACGACCAGAAGGGCCTTGCCCTTGTATTGGCTGAGGTTCACGGGTTTCCCATCGATATCGTCCATCGTGAAGTCATAGAAGCTGGTTGTTTTCGCCGCCATCAGTAGTCCTTCCTGTTCAGCCCGCGCATCCGGCATCGCCAATAAGAGGAGCCCACCCATGAGCGTCGTCAGAGATGCTGCAGTGACGAATATTTTCATAACGGGCTCCTTCTTCTTAGAGCTGTTCCAGTGCCGAGACCCGCTCTTCGATCGGCGGGTGTGTGGCGAGCAGATGCATGAATCCCGAGCTGTTGCCGGAAATCTTCATTGTTGCCAAGGCATCCTGGCCGCTGGGTTGGAACTGGGTGCGGCTGACCCACCGATCGATGCCGCGCAACGCGCCGATCATCGACTCTTTCCCGTAGACTTTCGCGGAGAAGGCATCGGCGGCAAACTCACGGCGGCGTGAATGCCAGCTCACAACGATCATGGCGAGGAACGAAAGCACGACTTGCAAGACGATATAGACCACCAAGGCCAGGATCGGATTGCCGGCAGAGCTGCCTTCTTCCCGGTCCTGTCCCGAGGGTTGCCCCACCATGCTGGAAAGAAAATTGCTGATGTAGTGCACGAACGTGTTCATAAGTCCGGCGAGCACGGTGGTTGTGAACATATCGCCGTTGTAGACGTGTCCCATCTCATGGGCGAGCACGGCCTTCACTTCACCTTCCTTCAAGTTCTGCAGCAGACCGGTGGAGACGGCGACCATGGAGTTGTTCTTGCTGGGACCGGTGGCAAAGGCATTAGGATCAGGGGAATTGTAGACCCAAACTTCCGGCATCCTGATCCCCAGCCGTTGGGCGATCTCCTGGACCGAACCGTAGATCACATGTTCAGCCTGCGATCGAGGCTGGGTGATCTGCTCACAGTCGAGCATTGCGCGGGCCATCTGCTTAGAGAAGGCCAAACTGATGAAGGCGCCGCCGAAACCGATCACGAGCGACCAGACGAGCAGTTGCTGACTGAATACGCCGCGCACATCGATGCCGAATGCCGGAAGCACCGTATTGACCAGCAGATTGGCCGTGAACGAGAGCGTGAGATAGATTAAGAAGTTCGCAATTAAAAAGAGCCCAATGCCCTTAAGCCACTTCATCGATATCCTCCTTAGAGACTGAAACTCGCCACCAATACGGGACGAGTGTTTACGCTGCTGTGATTATACACAAACCGCTCGTTCGAAATGCAGAGGCTGGTATTTTGGCATCGTGAATGTGAAACATAAGGCTCGATCAGCAAAGGTCAAGGCACCGGAAGCTCCTGAATGTGTGGGGAAAAGTTGACCCCTTCGTCGTGATCCTGTTAGAAGGATCTCATCGTGGAGATGCGCATGAGAGCGTGTAGATTGATCGGCGTTATCGGATTACTGATCGCCCTGCAGATTGCGGTTGTCCAGGCTGCCGATGTCGTCCACCCGGCGCCGCCATTTGTGGTCGCCGTGGCGGCTGACGGGGTTCAGCGAGCCACGATCACCCTCGATAGTTATTCCTATACGCCCAATCATGTGATCGTCGAAGCCGGGAAACCGGTGGAGTTGACCCTGACAAGCGTGACGACGATTACGCCGCACAACTTTATCATCAAGGAACTCTCGGTTGAGCAAGATGTGTCGGCCGGGAAGACCGTCATCGTTAGGTTCACGCCGACACAGGCTGGCGTGTTTCCGATCTATTGTGACAAGCGTCTCTGGCCCTTGCCCAGCCATCGCGACAAGGGGATGGAAGGCAAGCTCGAAGTAAAGTAGAGGTTGTTCCACGAGTACGAATCCCTCCAAGTCTGCGCTGCTTCGCGACCTGCTCAAGCAAGTGTCCCGTCTGTTCTATACTACGTTGGTCGTAGTGCCGGCAGATGTGCGGGATCAGATCGGCTTGGGCTACTTGTTTGCCCGTGCAGCCGACACGATCGCCGATACGGATCTGATTGATCGTTCGCGGCGTCTCGACTTCCTCAGTCAGTTGAAAGCACAGTTCGTGAGCGACCAGATCTCCTGGTCGCAGATTCGTGACATCCAGCAGGCGATGGGTCCGCTCCAGCAGGATTCATCCGAACGTGTGCTCCTTGAGCGATTGGAAGATTGTTTTCGGCTCTTCCAGGATTGTTCCCCGGAGGATCGGCGTCGTGTGCAGCGTCTCATGACGACGCTGACGCAGGGGATGGAGATGGACCTCAGCCGCTTTCCCGGACAGTCGGTCGATGAGCTTACGGCGCTGAAGACCATCGACGACCTGGACCGTTACACCTATTACGTGGCTGGTTGTGTGGGTGAGTTTTGGACCGATCTCATGTGCGCGCATCGGGCGGCACTCGCCTCGTGGAATGTGAGGCAGATGTCTGATGTGGGGGTGCGGTTTGGGAAAGGACTGCAACTCACCAACATTGTGAAAGATATCGCCCACGACCTGCAGAAGGGGCGCTGTTACATTCCGGAAACGATGCTGGCGGAGGCTGGGCTGACGCCGCGTGACCTGTTGGACCAGAGCAATCTGTCACGCTTTCGGCCAGTTTTGAGCAAGCTTGTCCGAATGGCCACGGAGCATTTAGATCAGGGCTGGATGTATACCATGGCGATTCCGCGCCACGAAATGCGTCTGCGGCTCTCCTGCATGTGGCCGATTCTCTCCGCCGGTGAATCGCTCAAGCTGGTGCTGCATTCGCCGGATCTTCTGAATCCCGCCGTGAAAGTGAAGATCCCGCGCAGCAAGGTCTACCAGATCCTGGCCCTGACGACTGGCACGTTCGCCTGTGGTTATGTCGGGACGGCCTATTGGGGCAGGCTGCGTAAGCAGTTGTTCTAGAAGATGTTTTGTAGGTTCGTGTAGCGTCGGCCTTGAATCGGCATTAGATGCCATCATGAGTTGGTCTGCCTACCCCCTCCCGCTTAACAGGCAAATCATCTTCCATCTTATTCTCATATACCAGCACAGGCCATCCACATTTCCCGATGAGGGCGGGTGCCGGGCTTTCATGAAATAGCGAAGACCCTACAATGCCGAGGCTAGGCGTGCAGGAGAATGCATACGCTGCTTTCTTCTACTAAAGCGGCATTGTGACGTGCGTTCTGTGAATGCGATAATAAAAT
>Ga0209253_10000786_pt1 | contig 27570 bp, 22 predicted proteins | sample FrelakmetBRP12BR_FD_187145 | JGI IMG/M metagenome (GOLD analysis project Ga0209253, IMG submission 187145) | Freshwater lake sediment microbial communities from the University of Notre Dame, USA, for methane emissions studies - BRP12 BR (SPAdes)... | ecosystem: Environmental > Aquatic >...
CCTGCCGATGCGAGTCGACGCCGAGCTGACCGCCATGCTCGAGAAGTACCATCCGCTGTGGTTGAACATTCACGTCAACCACCCCAACGAGATCACCTCGGAGCTGGCGGAGGCGTGTGACCGGCTGTCGAAGGCCGGCATCCCGCTGGGCAACCAGTCTGTCCTGCTGGCGGGAGTCAACGATTGCATCCACATCCAGCGCCAATTGGTGCAGGACCTGGTCCGCCTGCGCGTCCGACCGTACTACCTCTACCAATGCGATATGGTCGAGGGCGCCGGGCACTTCCGAACGCCGGTGGCCAAGGGCATCGAGATTATCGAGGGGCTGCGCGGCCACACCTCCGGCTATTCCGTGCCGACCTTCGTCGTCGACGCCCCGGCCGGTGGTGGCAAGATCCCGTTGATGCCTAACTACGCACTCAGCCAGTCGGACTCCCGAGTCGTGTTGCGCAACTTCGAGGGCTTCATCACCACCTACCAGGAACCGACCGACTATCAGGCACACGAGGCCAAGACCTGCCCGTACTGCCAGGGACGGCGTCCCGAGCCCGGGCAGGCCGGGTTGACCAGCCTGCTCGACGGCGAGCAGATCGCCATCAAGCCCGAGGGCTTCGATACCATCCACGCCCGCGGTGGCTCGACGCACCGTCTGCGAGCCGATGCTTCCAAGTGGCAGGCGCATGGGATCGGCGCGCCGCCGGAGGGACCTCAGCCGGCCCGTCTCAAGAACAAGGTGGACGAGAAGGCCGGGGACTAGCTGCGCTGACGATGTGCGGCGATATGCACGGTGCGGGCATCGCCCGCGCCGTGTCGTTCTCGCGTGACGTATCCAGTTCGCACGCAGCAAGTGACCCCGATGACCGGGGTGGGCTGCGCATAGGCATGGCCGGGTTGGCAGATGAATCCCGCCTCAAGAGGGTAGATCGATGGGGAAGGACGGGGCACGCCGCAAGCGTGCCCCGGCAAATCGCGCCCGTGCATGGCGGTGCTCGCAGGTCCGGGCGGCTGCATGCGCGAGGATGATCAACCCGTACGGTAGGGGCACGGCATGTCGTGCCCCTACGATTGCCGCAGAGGCTTGATCCGAAAACGCCAGGGGGGCCAGACGGCGTGGCAGCCACCGTAAGGCCCCGCGACGGGCAGCCAGTCCTCAGCCTGCGATGACCTTCCCCATTGGCTCAAGGCTGTATCCCGGAAGCGCGGCAACGGCTTGGCGGAATGCAGCGTCGCCCAGCAGGTCGAGCAGCGGCTGGAGGAACGGGCTGGCGTAGTGCTCGCGCGGGATCACCAGATCGTAGCGCTCTTGGAAAAGGGGGACGAAGCCCAGGGCCAGCGCCTCGGCGGCCGCACGGATGCCCAGCCCGCACGAGGCGCGACCGGAGCTAATCGCGGCTGCCACCGCCAGGTGGGTGTACTCCTCTCGGTTGTAGCCCCGGATCGAAGCCGGGTCGATCCCCAGCAGGCCGAGGTTGTAGTCCAGCAGCAGGCGCGTCCCGGCGCCGCGTTGGCGGTTCACGAACGTTACGGCAGCGTGAGCCAGGTCCGCCAGACCCGTCAAGTGGTGCGGATTCCCCGGGGCCACGATCAACCCCTGCTCGCGCCCAACCATGCCGATAACGACCACGGGCGTTTCAGGGAGGTACTGCCGAATGTAGCTCAGGTTGAACTCGCCTGTTTCGGGGTCGAGCAGGTGGCTGCCGGCGAGGTGCGCTTCGCCGCGGCGCAGGGCGACCAGCCCACCCAGGCTGCCGACGTTAGCCGACGCCAGCCGGCGGCCCTTCCCCGCGAGGAACTGGGCCAGGAGATCGAGCGTCAGGTCATGCGAACCCAGCGCGACGATCGTCTGTGCGATCTCGGCCCGTGAACGATACAGGGTCACGCGGACGGACTGGCCGGCTTCGAGACCCTGAGAGCCGGCCGGGATGCGGACGATCCCATCGGCCCGCACCAGCGACGTCAACACTCCCGCGCCTCGCGCCAGGGGTGCGGCAATCCGGCGCGAGCCGACCTCGCCGATGGTCACGCGCAGGTACTCGTCATCTCCGAGCGAGGAGTGGACCTTGCGGGTCATGACCGCATCGACCTCGTCCGGCGAGGCGGGCTGCCGACCCAGCCAGCGATCCAGGAGCGGCTGGATAAAGATCTCGCCGGTCAGCGCCGCCGACACGGGGTAGCCCGGGACGCCGATGACCGGTACGCGCCGGTCGTCGGCATGCAGCATCCCCAGGATCACGGGGTGCCCGGGGCGGACGGCAACGCCGTGCACGAGCACCCGGCCGAGGGCTCTGACGACCGAGGCGGAGAAATCCTCTGAGCCGGCGGACGAGCCGGCGTTGATCAGCACCAGGTCGGCGCCATCCGCCATCGCGCCCCGAACGGCAGCCGAGATACGCGCCAGATCGTCGGCGACGATCGCTAGGCGGATGGCGAGCCCGCCCCATTGGTGCACCTGCGCGGCGAGGACTAGCGAGTTGTACTCGACGATCTCGCCTGGCCTAGGGGCGCTCCCCGGTGCGACAAGCTCGCTTCCAGTGGGTAAGATGGCGACCCGGGGCTTGCGACGCACTCGGACATCGGCATGCCCGCTGCCCGCCAGTGCGCCCAGGTCGACCGGTCGGAGCGTGTGCCCGGCCGGAAGGACCAGCTCGCTGACCACCATATCCTCGCCGAGTGCGCGCACATGGGACCAGGGAGGCACGGCGGCGCGCAAGCGGATGGCTTGGACCGCGGCGCGCCCACCCATGCCCACCGGCTCGACATCCTCGATCGGGACGACTGCATCGGCCCAATCCGGCAACGCATCGCCCGTATCCACATAGGCCGCTTCGGTGCCGGCTGGCAGTTCGACGGGTGTGCGGTCATTCGCCCCGAGTGTCGCGGCGGCGCGCAGTGCGTAGCCATCCATTGCCGCGGCATGGTAGTGGGGTGAGGAGGACCTGGCCCAGGCCGGCTCGGCCGTAACCCGCCCGAGCGCCTGGTCGAGGGCGACCGTTTCGGCTGGGAGGGGGCCGTCGAGTCCGGCTGCCTGGAGCGCCTGCATGAAGCGCTTCCTGGCCTCCGGCAGAGGCACATCGTGAAGGTAGACGGAGTCGCTCATAGCCCGGCTGTTAGAAGAGCAGCACCTCAACCTGTGCACCGGCCGGCAGGCCGTTGGCCTCGGGGGGGACGCGCACCAGCCCGTCGGCCCGGACGAGCGTGAAGATCAGGTTCGACTTCCCAAAGACCGGCTCAGCCTCAAAGGCGCCCTCGCTGCCGGACACGCGCACCGGGACGTAGTCCTCTCGGCCGGCCTCCGACGGGATATTGGCGGTCAGGCGCGCGGACACGCGCGGCGTCAGGCGTGGCGCTTGCACGCCGAGCAGCCGGTGCAGGAGCGGCGTAACGAAGAGGCCGGCCACAACCAGCGCGCTGACCGGATTGCCCGGTAGCCCGATGACCGGCTTCCCGCCGCAGGCTGCCAGGATCGTCGGCTTGCCCGGCTTGAGTGCCACCCCATGCGCCAGCACGCCCGGCGTGCCGAGCGTGGCGATGATCTCCGAGGTGATGTCGCGCGTGCTGATGGATGACCCGGCGGTGATCAACACAACGTCGCACGTCGAGTGAGCGTGGCGCGCGGCGGCTGCGAGGGCTTCGCGCTCGTCGGGCAAGATGCCGTACAGCACCGGCTCGCCGCCGGCCTGGGTGACCAGCGCCGATAGCGTGTAGGTGTTAACGTCGCGCACCTGCCCGGGCAGCGGGTCGGCGTCCGGCGCGACCACCTCGTCGCCGGTGGACAGGATGGCCACGCGCGGCCGCCGGACGACGCCGACGCGTGTGAAGCCGAGGGCCATCAGGCCGCCGATCTCCTGCGCCCGCAGCCGCGCCCCACGTTGGAGCACGGTCTCGCCGGGCTGGACATCTTCACCAAGCAGGAGCACGTTCTGCCCGGGGGCGGCAGGTTTGAGGATCTCGATCTCGCCGGGCCGGGCGACCTGCGAGTCCTCCACCATGACCACGGCGTCCGCTCCCGAGGGAATCATGCCGCCGGTGTGCACCAGCGCCGCCTGACCGGGCTGCAGGGCAAGCGTTGTGCGGGTTCCCATCAGCACTTCGCCGGCCAGCGCGACGTAGGCCGGCAGGCTGGCGGAGGCACCGAACGTGTCGGCGGCGCGGACGGCATATCCGTCGACCGACGAGCGCGGGAAGGGCGGCAGCGCGTGCGGGGCGCGAACGTCGTTGGCCAGGACGCGCCCCAGGGCGTCCTGGGTCAGGACATCTTCAACGCTGAGGTGCGCCTCGTTCGGAAGCGCTTCGAGCAGGCGTGCGAGGGCCTCGGAAGGCGTTTGCAGTCTCAGGAATTCTGGCATGCTCAGCTCAGAAGGAATCCGACGACGGTGAAGTAGGCGGTCAGACCGACGAGGGCGAGGGCGCCGGCTGTGAGGGTCCGCCAGCGTGGCGGGCCGCCGGCGCGGATTCGGCGCATCTGCCAGACCTGCGCCACGGCCAGGGGCAGCACAATCAGCCCTCCCAGGCCGATGCGCCATGGCAATCCGCCTGCCAGGCCGGCGGCGAGAAGAACGGCGGCGAAGAGAATCGCGCCGTCGTGCACGCGCATGCCGGTCTCCCATCCCAGCCGGACCAGCAGCGTGCGGCGCTCGCGCACCAGGTCCGACGCGTACGCCCGTAGGCGGCGCGCAAGGAGCATGGCGAAGTACAGCGCGATCAGCGGCGCCGTGGCAAGCCACACCAGACGGTGGGGCTCACCCGTCTGCAGTGCGAAGGCGAAGGTAGGGACCAGCCCGGCGATGCCGATCGAGATGGCCAGTTCCCCGTAGCCTCGGGTCACCAGCTGGATCGGAGGCAGGCTGTACGCGAAGGCAATCAGAAAACCCAGGCCCAACAGGAGCCAGGACACCCACGACCCATCACCCTGCACCGCCAGCCCGGAGCACAGGATGGCGAACAGCCCGCCGCTGACCACGGCGGCGTACAGGGCCGCCTTGCGCGGGAGCAGCCCTTGAGGGGGCGGCGAAGCCGCCTCCGTGTCCGTCGATGCTGGTCGAGTTGGCTGTGCGTCGAAGAAGGCGCTCAGGAACTGCGCGGTGAGCTGGACCAGCACGACGAGGAGCAGGCCCAGAACCAGACGCCCGCGGTCGATCGGCAGCCCCAGGTAGTCCAGGACGGTGAGCCCGAGCGCGTAGAACAGCGCGCCGCCGAGCAGGAACGCCGGGTTCATCAGGCGGACATAGGACAGCAGCGCGCGTGGGTTCATCGGCTCTTGACGCCTGCATGCGTCACATGAGGTGAGCCGCGAGGATAGCGCGACCCGCGGTTTCCTTCAAGGGTGGGGCGGACTTCCTTGGTCGTTTGCACTCCGGAAGTCGGGAAAGACCCAAGTCGAGAAGGGGTTGAGAGCCCCTGCAAGGGCGCGACAGGGTCCTGAGAGACGGTGGAGGCTGTTGCACCCTACCCTGGGGACAACCGAGCTCGCATGGAGGCACTCTTGTTGCGGACCCATTGTCTGGCTGTGATCGCAATTGCGGGGGCCATGCTGGTCCCCGCCTGCGGCAGGACGCAGGCGGCCCAGGACAGTTCCGATCAGGCCGCGCTGCGCAGACTCTTCGGCCTGCCGCGCGGCGCCGAGTTGCTGAGCTACGACGGCTATCCATCCCAAGTCGGATTCGGGCAGCGGGAGGGGTTGTCGCTGAGCGCCGAGTACCGCCTGGCGGACGACGACATGGGCAAGTTCCTCCGTTCGGCGGTGGAGGCCGGCTGGCAGCCCCTACCCATGCCCGTCGGATTGAGCGAGCTGATCCCCTTCCATGGCCTCTCGGTGCCCTGGGACGCAGCCGACGGTCTGTATCGGTGCCAGACGGCGGGCGACGACGTGCTGCACGCGCGGCGGACAACGAGCTGCCTCGAAACGACCGCGTTCCACGATGTCATTCTGGGCGTCTTCGACGCGGCGTCGCAGCGCGTGTGGGTGACGGTTCGGTCGGCGTACTGATGCGGGGGGTCCGCGCTAAGGGAAGGTGGGCGGGCAGGCGTCCGCCCGCAGTCCTAGAGAGAGGCGAACTGGTTGCCGCCATCGACGAGCAGAGTTTCGCCGGTGATGAAGTCGTTCTCCATCAGGAAGCGCACAGCCTGGGCAACGTCGCCGGGCGTACCGGTGCGCTGGATGGGGAGCTCTCTCCCGAGGGCTTCCCAGCGCGCTGCCGGCATGCGGTCGGGTTTGAGGACCGGGCCGGGCACGACGGCGTTGACGCGAATGTCCGGCGCCAGCGCCAGGGCGGCGACCTGCGTCAGCGCCAGCACGCCGGCCTTGCTGATGGAGTGAACCGGAAAGCGAGGCCAAGGCCGCAGGCCGGCGATGTCGGCAATGTTGACCACCGCGCCCCCACCGGCGCGGCGGATGCGCAGGGCGGCCTGCTGCAGGACGAAGAAGGCACCTTTCAGGTTCACGTCGATCGTCGATCGCCAATCGTCCTCGGACATGGTCAGAAGATCCCCGGCGACCATCACGGCGGCGCTGTTCACCAGGCCGTGCACAGGGCCATGCCGGTCGGCCTCCTGAAAGAGGGCATCGATTTCGCCCATCACCCGCACATCGGCCTGGATGGGGTGAGCGGCGACGCCCAGACGGCGGATCGTCTCGCACGTCGCATCGGCGTCGGAGGGCGACGCGTGGTGGTGGACCAGGATCGCAGCTCCAGAGGAAGCCAGCTCAAGGGCAATCGCTCGGCCAAGCCGCCGCGCGGCGCCGGTCACCAGGATGGTCTTGCCGCGCAGGTCCATCGAAATGAGGCGCTCAGCGCTAGGGCAGCGGAGGGGTCGGGGCGTCGAGCGTCACGATGACCTGCAGCCGCGCAGCATACTGTGCGGCCAGGTCGTGGAGGGCGAAGCCCGGGCGCTCCCCGCGCGGCAGCAGCACGGCGATGTAGGCCGCAGCTTGACCCTGCCGCAGGATGACGACCTGTGTGTCGTAGCGGAAGTCGCGGAACAAGATGCGGCCCTGGGCTGCGCCGCTCGCAGTTCCGAGGTCCGCGTACCCAGTCAGGACGCTCGGCGTTCCTTCCAGTTGGCCCAGTACGGCGCCCAGGACCTCGATCAATGTGGTTGGCGTCTCGATCCATCGGGCGAAACCTTGTTCTTCGCTGTTCGTCTGAAGCAGAGCCGCCACGCTGATGACCAACGTCCCGTTGTTTGGGTCCTGGAACATGGCGATGGCTTGCGGCTGAAGGACCCCGGCCGAGAGTATCGCCGGGCTCAGGCCAAAGGAGACCGGCTGTGCCGGGGCATACCCGGACGGCAGTTCGGTCAGTCGAAGTGCCGTGACTTCGATCGCCGGTATCTCGGTGGGGGCTGCGGCCGGCGGCGATGTCGGGCGAGCCGTCGGTCGGGCGTTCAACGCTGGGGTCGCCGTCCAGGCAGGTGGGAGGGCGACACCGATCTGCGTGGGCGTCGACGGCGGTGGTGTCGCCTGTGCCGGCGCGCCGCCGAAGGGAAGGCTGCAGGCCGAGAGCAGGATCGCAAGGCAGAGGAGCGGGGACAGTCGCTTCATACCGGTTCGGACCTCACGCTAGCGAAGGAAGTTGGACACGAAGAACCACACGTTCGCCGGCCGTTCGGCGAGCCGGCGCATGAAGTACGGATACCACTCCGTGCCGTAGGGGACATACACGCGCACGGGGTACCCGGCGGCGGCGAGTTGGCGCTGCAGGTCCGTACGGATCCCGTTGAGCATCTGGAACTCCAGCGCTGGCTTCGGGAATCCAACCTGCTCGGCGTAGGCGCGCCCGGCGGCAATGCGGGCCTCGTCGTGCGTTGCCAGCGCCGTCATCGGCGGCACCCGCCCGTCGGCGGACACCGGCTCTGCGCCCGAGCCCTTGGCGGCATCGATCATCACGCGCGCCAGCCGGTCGTACGAGACGTCCACGTCCTTCTTCTTCGGATAGGCGCGATCGGCGGGCTCCTTGTAGGCGCCCTTACACATGCGGATGCGGCAGCCCTCGGCTATGACCGCCCGGATGTCCTGCTCTGTACGGTAGAGATAGGACTGGAACACCAGGCCGACATTGACCAGGCCTTCGGTCCGGAGCCTGCGCCACAGCTCGATCGTCCGATCCACGGTGGGCGTGTCCTCCATGTCGATGCGGATGAACAGGCCGCAGGCAGCAGCCTTGCGCACGACGCGACGGACATTGTCCAGGCACAGGTCGAACGACAGGTTCAGGCCAAGCTGCGAGAGCTTCATCGAGGCATTCGCGCGCACTCCGGTCTCGCAGATCCTGTCGATCAGGACCAGGTAGTCGTCGGCAGAGCGAATGGCCTCGGCCTCAGTGGTCACCGACTCGCCCAGGTGGTCCAGCGTGGCGTTCAGTCCGGCGGCGTTCAAGGCGCGAACGGCCTGCATGGCGTCGTCGAGGGTGTCGCCAGCCACAAAACGCCTGGCGACGCGGCGCGACAGGCTCCATCCGGTGATGATGCGGCGTGCCCAGCGGGCCTTGGAGAGATAGAGCAGGAAGGAACGAAACACGTTGTTGCTCCCCGTGGGTGAGGCATGGTGGAGGGCAGCGTCCCGGTGCGGCTTGTCGAACCGGTCCCGGGGCAGGGGCCACTCCGGCGGTCGACGGTGGATGGCGGCGATTGTAGCAGGAAACGGGGATCGGGAAAGCGGATGGTAGAATGCCGGCCCGATGGATGCCACCCAGCCGCACGATCCCGGCGCGACCGCGCCGCACCAGCCTGTTCGAGCCGGGGGCGACCGATCGGCCTTGGACACGATCCACGGGCCGCGTTCGCTGGTCCAGCCGGACGGCAGCCTGTCCGCATCGTTCTCGAGCCCCGCATCTCCCCAGACGAAGCGAGGCCGTCTTCGCTCGGCGGCTGCACTTGGGCTTGTCGTCGGAGCTGCCGCGGCGCTCCTCCTTCTTGGGCCGTGGCGGACGACGGTGCTTGTGCTGGGGATCGATCGCGCACCCAAAGGGACGGCGGTAGCGCGCAGCGACACGATGATCCTGCTCACGATCGTGCCGCCGTCCGGCTACGTCGGGATGCTCTCGCTGCCGCGCGACCTGTGGGTGACGATCCCCGGCGTGGGCGCCAACCGGATCAACACCGCTCACTTCTTCGGCGAGAGCGCTTCGTCCGGGTCGGGCCCGGGGCTGGCGGTCCAGACGGTCCGAGACAACTTCGGGCTGGACGTGGATGGGTACGCCCGGCTCAGCTTCGACGGAATCATCCAGTCCGTCGACGCGCTGGGCGGGGTGGTCGTTGAACTGCCCACGGCGATGTCCGGCTATGCCGCCGGGGAGCACCAGTTGGATGGCAAGCAGGCGCTGGCCTTCCTTCGCGACCGGGCCGGTTCGGATGACTTCTTTCGCATGCAGCGCGGCCAGCTGTTCCTCGTGGCCATTCTGCGCCAGACGGCGAATCCCATGCATTGGCCCCGCGTCCCGCTGGCAGCCATCACGCTCCTGCGTTCGCTGGACACCAACCTGCCTGCCTGGGAATGGCCGCGCGTCCTCTTCGCCGTGCTTCGCAATGGCCCTGACGGGATCGATGCACGCATGATCACGCGCGAGATGGTCCTGCCGTTCACCACGGATCAGGGCGCGCAAGTGCTGGGGCCGAACTGGGAGCGGATCAACCCGGCCCTGCTCGAGATGTTCGGGCAATGAGTTGATCGGCCCGCGTCCCGCCCCCCGGGGCGTGGCGAGGCCCTCAGGCTGGGCCAGGCGCAGCCCGAGGGGTGCGGCTACGCGCGTCGTGACGCACGATGACCCAGGCTGGTGAAATGAATACGCGGGCGGGTAGCGCAGGCTTCAGCCTGGGTCCAGTGAGCGCATGGGTGGAGCCGATCGCGGCGCGGGCTCAGCCGAAGGCTACGGGAACGTGCGTCGTGCGAACGCCAGCCCACCACCGGCCACGGCAGTCGCATTGTCTTGGCCCGGATCCTGAGTTGCGGGAATCCCTCCCTGGCCGCAGGCGTTCCCGGGGGCTGCATGACCAGCGCTACCACGCACGCGTCCACGAACCAGCGCTACCACGCACACGTCCACGAACCAGCGCACTCGGCATTGCCGTACACCCTTGCTGTCGCCTGGAGGCGGTTGGCCAGGTATGCGCACCGGCGGTTCGGGCCGTCAATTGCGGGGATCGGCGTCCTGCTCAGGCGCGATGCGTTTACAGGCTGTTTGCCCGTAGTTCGCATACGTTTGGCCTGCGTGGCGCAGGATGGCGTCAGGCAGGAGGTGCCCGATGATGCGATGGACAAGGATCACTGCGGTCTTCACGCTGGCTGCCTGCGTGCTCAGCGCATGCACGGCCCGCAGTCCGACAGGCCAACCGACGGAGCCAACCCCCGAGGCTGCAACGTCGGGGCCGATGAAAGCATCGATCGAGTTCCGGGGTGTCACACGCACGTATGCGCTGTACGTCCCGGCCTCACTGCAGCCCGGGGTGCCGGCAGAGCTCGTCGTGGCACTCCACGGGGGAGGTGGGAATGCCGCCAATCTGGAGCGCACCGTAGGGCTTGATGCTATTGCCGAGCGTGAGGGCTTCCTGGTCGTCTACCCGGACGGGAGTGGACGGCTGGACGAGATTCTGCTGACATGGAATGCCGGCAACTGCTGCGGGTATGCGCTCGACGAGCAGGTGGATGACGTCGGCTTCATCCGGGCGCTGATTGAGCAGCTCTCGGGGACGTACGCGATCGACTCGAAGCGGGTCTACGCGACCGGCATGTCGAACGGCGGGATGATGTCGTATCGGCTGGCATGCGAAGCGGCGGACCTGTTCGCTGCCGTGGCGCCTGTCGCCGGAGCCCTGAACGTCGCCGACTGTGAGCCGGCGGAGCCTGTGTCCGTCCTGGCGATCCACGGCACCGCCGACCAGCACGTCCTGTTCGAAGGAGGTCCGCCGAACGTCAAGGCCGACATACACGAGCGAGTCGACCGTTCGGTCCACTACGCCATGACCTTCTGGGCTGCGCGCGATGGCTGTGGCCTTGAGCCGCAGGTCGAGCAGGGCGGTGCGGTCATCCATGAGAGCTACAGTGGCTGCCAGCCCGGATTGAGCGTCGAGCTGCTTGCGGTGGAGGGCGGCGGGCACGCCTGGCCGGGAGCCGTCAAGTTCTCGGCGCAGGGAGATGAGCCGTCACCGGACTTGGATGCGAGCGAGGCGATGTGGGCCTTCTTCGAGGCCCACCCGAAGCCTTGACCTCGTCCCAGAACCGACGGCTGCAAGACCATCTTGCCCGCACTCCAGGCGGGCAAGATGGTTTCAGGGAGGCCATGATCCCGGAACCGCGCCGCGGCAACGACAGCGGCACACCCGCACCCGACCGGCCAGAGAGCGTGACTTCCGTACCCGGCAGAGGGCCCAGTCCAAACGGCACATTGCCGCGCAAGCCGCCGCCCGCGTAGAATCCCTTGAACGTAGCGGTGAGACGTCACGGCGGGGAGGCTGAGTTGAGCATCAGACGGCGAGTGGCGAGGGTGTCGGGTGCACTGATGTTGATGTCGTTGATCGGGTCTATGCTGGCCTGCCAGCCGGTGGGGGCGCTGTTCGCCACGCCCACACCGACGGCAACCGAGACCCCGACTCCAACGCTGACGCCCACGCGAACGCCGACGCCGACCGCAACCCTGACCCCGACGATCACCGCCACGCCGACGATCACGCCGACGCCGACCGTTACCGAGACCCCTACGCCAACGCTGACTCCCACGTTCGACTTCCCCGACGTGGCCGTCAATCAGCAGGCGCACTGCCGCTACGGGCCGAACAAGGCCTACCTTCACGCCGGCGACCTGTACGAGGGCGACCACGGCCTGCTTTGGAACCGGAACTATGACGGCACGTGGCTTTGGGTCCGCTTCGATAAGCTCTGGTATGCCTGCTGGGTATCGGCCTCCGTGGTGACGGTCGAAGGGGACATCTTCTCCGTGGTCACGTACATGAACCAGCTGCCGGCATCCACCCTGTACGGACCGCCGGAGTGGGTGAAGGCCGAGCGGCAGGGAGATGATGTCGTCGTCACCTGGGCGAAAGTCAACATGACCGAGGACGATGATCGCGGTTACTTCCTGAAGGTGAGCGTCTGCCAGAACGGCTATCGGATCGACGCGTTGGCCGCCACGATGGACACCAGCTACACCTTCCTGGACCAGGCGGGGTGCGACGGCGCATCCGGAGGGCAGGTGCACACGGTCGAGAAGCATGGCTATACCGGGCCGGCGGTGATCCCCTGGCCCTAGGGGGGCAGGCGCCCGAGCACCAGTCCTGTGCCCGGAGGGAGATTCCGCGTTGAGAGCCGTGGAGCAGACTGAAGGAAGCCCGGGAAGGCGTCGGCCAAGGGGGATGTCAGGGGCCCGCAGCTTTCCTGGGCGCCCTTGATCGTCGGCCGGCGTGGAGCGCTGCGGCCTGCATCGATGTCCTCATCCACCATCCGGTGCTCGCTCGCCCCGCTCGGAAACGAAGGCGGGGCGAGTTGATTCGGGGGCTCGGGAGCCTTGGCTTGACACGTCCCATCGCTGCGGTACAATGGCCGTCGCTGGCCCACTAGCTCAATTGGCAGAGCAGCTGACTCTTAATCAGTTGGTTGAGGGTTCGAGTCCCCCGTGGGTCACCATACGCGACGCCTGAGAAGGCGTCGTTGCGCTTCCAGTGGCCAGCGCGGTGCCGGACGGCCGATGGGCGTAGAATCCTGTCTGGCCACCTTCGGCTGCGCCGCACCGACACCCATTGGACGACCGGTGCCCCAAACACCGGAGAGGAGCGGGACCGTGGAAACCGTGGCACTTGAGAAGCCTTGCTACGCGATCAAGACCCCGACAAACATGTCGCCGCGCATCGCCTGGCTGCGCGACTACTACTTCCAGGGCGTCGGGCGTGCCTGGAACAACGAGTACACCTCGTGGACGACGGGCACCCCATGGGATTTCCAGTACGACGAGCTGACCTTCTACATCGTCCCCGAAACATATGCCTTCCTCCAGACGTTCCGCTCCGCCTTCCAGCAAGTCGCCCATCCCGTGACGCTCCACCCGGGATTCTGGAGTTGGACGCTCCCCGAGCGGCGTGCCTGGTTCAACCGCGAGGTGATGGTTCGCTACCTGCCACGTGAGGTCCTCCCCGGAGATCTGCTGGCCGGGGGACGGTTCAACATCCAGACCTCGGCCTGCCTGACGCGTGCCGAAACGCGAGAACGTGACCGATTGGTATACGGGCCCAAAGGCAGCCGTGCGGCAATGCTGTGGTTCCACAACCACGGCTACGGCAACGCCGGGGCTACGTCCGGGCACCTGATCCCCGACTACGGCCGGATCATCCGTGAGGGCTGGAGGGCGGTACATGCCGAGCTTGAGGCGGCGCTGGCAGCGCTGCCTGAGGCGGAACGCCACGGCCCGCGTGGCGGGCAGCTGCGGGGCATGATGACCGCCGCCACGATGGCGCGCGATCTGGCTGCCGAGTACAGCCACGAGTGCTCCAGGCTGGCGGGGGAGGAATCAGATCCAGAACGCCGGGCCGAGCTTGAGCATATGGCCGACAACTTGCGCCGCGTCCCCTGGGCGCCGGCGCGCACCTTCTGGGAGGCCGTCCAATCGCTGTGGCTGACGCACATGCTGGTGATGGCCGACGAGAACTACCCGGGCCCGGGAGATTCCTTCGGCCGCATCGATCAGTACCTGCTCCCGGCGTGGGAGGCCTCGATCGGGGAAGGCATGGACCCCGACTTCGGCAAAGAGATCCTCAAGTGCTTCTGGCTGCACTGCAACACCGCCTATGACGGGATGATCCGCACCGGCGGCAACCAGGGCATCACGGCGGGGTACGGGCAGCTGCTGACGGTCTCCGGGCTTGGACCCGCCGGCCGCGACATGTCTAACGACCTGACCTACGTCATCCTGGACGTGATCGACGAGATGTCGCCGATCCTCGAACCCAAACCGAACGTCCGCCTGCACCGCGGGACGCCCGAACGGCTGCTCGATCGGGTCGTCGAGATGATCGCCTCGAGCCAGGGCTCGCCCTTCCTGCTCAACTTCGACGAGCGCTCAATGGCCGGCATGATGCTGCAGGCCAGGCGCTCCGGCGTGACCGGATTGATCCACGAGGGGAACGTGTTCGACTATGCGCCCGTGGGCTGCCTGGAGAACACAATGGTTGGCAATGACCGGTCGGGGACGGTCGATGCAAACCTCAACCTGCTCAAGGCCGTCGAGCTGGCGCTGACGGGCGGGTACGACCTGATCCCGTACCACGACGAGATGACGGGGAAGACCGAGCCTGCCCGCCGCTGGGGCGCCGATACCGGCGAGGCGACGCGCTTCCAGACCTGGGAGCCGTTCTGGCAGGCCTACGCCGAGCAGACGCGGGCGATCATTCACCGGATCGTCGACCTGTACGAAACGTCAGAGTCCATCCGCGCCCACTTCGCCCCGACGCCCTACGTCTCGTGCCTGGTCCGCGGCTGCGCCCAGAAGGGTCTGGACATCACGCAGGGCGGCGCGGAGCTGGGCTACGTGACGATCGAGGCCGTCACCTATGCCACGACGGTCGATTCGCTTCTGGCGGTCAAGCACCTGGTCTTCGACGAGAAGGCCTGCACGATGGCGGAGCTGATCCAGGCGCTGAAGGACAACTGGGTCGGCCACGAGGTACTCCAGGCGCGGGCTGAGCACAAGGCGCCCAAGTACGGCCGCGACGACGATGCCGCCGATGCGCTGGCGCGGCAGGTGATGGAGCTGTGGACAGACGAGACGTGGGCCCATCACACGCGCTCGACCGGGCGTCAGTATCGCCCCGGGATGCTGAGCTGGAACTACTGGGTGTCGGACGGATTCATCATGGCCGCCAGCCCGGATGGGCGTCCCAAAGGCAAGTTCTTGTCGAACGCGCTGTGCCCATCGAACGGAGCCGACACCCACGGCCCGACGGCGAACGCCAACTCGGTCGGCAAGGCACTCGGCGGGAAGGCGGCCGACGGGCGAGGCGACTGGGAGGGCTATCTCAATCTACTGCCCAACGGGGGCAGCCACACGATGACGTTCAACCCATCGATTCTTCGCGACGAGGAGCACCGCAGCAAGTTCAAGGCGTTCCTGCGCGGCTACATCGAGAACGGCGGCAGTGCGCTTCAGGTCAACCTGATCGACGCCGGGATGCTGCGCGACGCGCAGCAGCATCCGGAGAACTACCGTCACCTGCTCGTGCGCGTGACCGGTTACAACGCCTACTTCACCACCATCGGTCGCGAGCTGCAGAACGAGCTCATCGCTCGCGAGAGCCACTCGATGCGATGACCCGCGGGCGGATCCTGCACCTGCAGCGTCTGTCGACCGAAGACGGGCCGGGGATCCGGACGACCGTGTTCTTCAAAGGCTGTCCGCTGCACTGCGCCTGGTGCCACAACCCGGAAGCGATCGCGATGCGAATGCAGACGCAGTGGTACGCCGAGCGCTGCCTGGGATGCCGTTCGTGCCTGACGGCGTGCCGCAACGGATGCCTGCGGATGACCGATGACGGGCTGGTGATCGATCGCCAGAATTGCCAGGCGTGCGGTAGTTGCGCGCGGGCCTGTCCAGGCGGGGCGCTCGAGGCGTTGGGGATCGAGCTGACGGCTGCCGACCTGGTGCACGAACTAGCCAAGGATCAGGCCTACTTCTCAGCCTCGGGAGGCGGGGTGACGCTCTCCGGAGGTGAACCGTCGCTGCAGCCGGAGTTTGCCGAGGTTGTCCTGCGCGGTCTGCAGGAGCTGGGGATTCACACCGCCCTCGACACCTGTGGGCTGTGTTCGCCGGAGACGCTTGAAAGGTTGCTGCACGTCACCGACCTTGTGCTGTTCGACGTCAAGCTCCTCGATGACGTCGAACACATGCGGCTGACCGGCCAGTCGAACGTCCGCATCCTGGAGAACCTGCACCTCGTCCGGGGGTTCGCCGCCCGGCACGGGAAGCCCGAGATCTGGATCCGGACGCCGCTGATCCCCGGCGCCACGACCGGCGACGGCGCGTTGAGCGCCATCGGGGCCTATCTGGCGCAGCACCTGCAAGGACGGATCACGCGCTGGGAGCTGTGCGCCTTCAACAACCTGTGCCGCGAGCAGTACCGGCGGCTGGGACGGGAGTGGCCGTACGCCCTGACCCCGCTGATGACGGCGCGGGAGCTGGATGCCTGCCAGGCGGTCGCCCGAGCCAGCGGGCTGCGGGCCGAAATCGTGGCGACGGGGGCGACGCGCGCCCTCGAGCCGGCCTAGGAGTGAAACATGGGATCGATGGGCAGCCTGACGACCTTCAGCGAGGATGATATCCGCCGAACGCAGCCGGCGCTCAAGATCGGCCTGCTGGCGAGCGTCACGCCCGAGGGGCTGCCGCACGTGACGATGCTTTCCACGCTGATGGCCTGCGCTCCAGGGCGTTTGTCCTTCGGACAGTTCACCGAAGGCCTGTCCAAGAAGCACCTGCAGGCCAACCCACGCGCCGGGTTCATGATCATGGGCCTCGACCGGGCGTTGTGGCGCGGCACGGCCACGTGGACGGACACTGCCCGGCAGGGGCCCGAGTACGAGTACTACAACAACGTCCCGATGTTCCGCTACAACGCCTACTTCGGCGTGCACACGGTGTACTACCTTGACCTGGTCCGCCATACGGGCCGTCACCCGCTGCCGATGAACCGCATCATCCTGGCGGCGGTCCAGACGATGCTGGCGCGCGGGCTGTCCCGCAAGCCGGGCGGCACACAGGTGTTCAATCCATGGACGCGGGGCTTTCTCAACAAGCTCGACAACCTGAAGTTCCTCTCATACGTCGGCGAGGACGGCTATCCGGTGATCATTCCGGCCATCCAGACCCAGTGCCTCGATGCCGGGCACCTGGTGTTCTCGACTTCCGTCTACTCCGAGGAGTTGCTGCACATCCCCGCCGGAGCAAGCCTGGCGGCCTTCGGCCTGGCGCTGACGATGGAGGACGTGATGACTCGAGGGACCTTCCTGGGGTTCCGACGCATGGCTGGCGTACGCGTCGGTGTGCTGCGAGTCGACTGGGTCTACAACCCGATGCCGCCGGTTCCCGGCCAGGTCTATCCCGCCCAGCCGCTGGAAGCCGTGCGCGAGTTCTAGTGCCGCGGGCGCCGGGCACCCCGATGGCCGCTGAGGTTCTCGCGATGACCACCGACCCGAGCGCCGAGCTTCGCGCCGTCCTCGCCGCCTATGATCTGGGCGAACTGTCTTCGACGGTCAGGGACGAGCGCGGGACGGTCAACACCTCGTTCTTCATCGACACCCTCCGGGACGGCCGGCGGCAACGCTACTTCTTGCGGCGCTACAAGCGCGGCATCCGGCATGAGGAGATCGTCTTCGAGCATGCTCTGATCCATCACTTGACCGCGTGCGGGACGTGCCCGGTGGCGCGCGTGCACCCCACGCGTGAGGGCACGACCGTCGTGCAGCGCGAAGATGCCTTCTACGCCGTCTTCGACTACCTTCCAGGAGAGGATCGCTACACCTGGGTGGGCCCGCGCTGTTCGAGGCGCGAGCTGCGCGCCTCCGGCCGGCTCCTGGCGCAATTCCACAGCGACATGGCGACGTTCACGCCGCCCGGGCAACGCGCCGAGCCGAAGATCGTCGAGCTGCTCAAGGTGATCGACAGCGCATGGTCGGACTGCCTCGCCCGCTCGACGGACACCGTCTTCGACCGCTGCGTGGCGGCGCATTTCGACACGGTCCAGGAGAGCATCCGCGAAACGGCGGAAGTGCTCCAGCGGGCGGCGCGAAGCCTACCCGAGGTGATCATCCACTCCGACTATCACCCGGGCAATCTGAAGTTCGAGGGCCAGCAGATCAGTGGACTGGTCGATTTCGATTGGGCCAAGGTCGATCTGCGGGCGTTCGACGTCGGGCTGGCGGCATGGTACTACTGCGCCTCGTGGGAAGCCCGGGCCGACGGCCGCCTGAGGCTGGGGGACACGCGCGCCTTCCTCGAAGGCTATCAGCAGCGGCTGCTTAGGTCCGCGGAGATCGCTCCGCTTTCTGCCGCCGAACTCGACGTCCTTCCGCACCTGATCCAGGCCGGCAACCTGTACGTTCTGTACTGGAGCCTGCGGGACTACCTAGGCAAGCCGGTGGACCCGCTTGAGTATCTGATCTACCTGCGGCACAGCGTCGCGTTCGCGCACTGGTTCAACCGCCCGGCCAACCGCCAGCAGCTCGAGAAGCTCCTGCGCGGCATTCCGCGTCCGGGGAGGCCAGAGTAGCCTCGCGCTTGGTCCTTGCCGCGCGGGCATGGCGCAGGGCGTGGGAGTGGCTCTCCGCGGTCGAGGTCATCGGCCTGCAGGCGCGCCCACTGCGGGGGCGAGGCGAGTAGAATCCGGTTCGATCCGAGAGATATCTTCCAGGAGGGGAGTCCCATGACCGGCTACGTTGGACCGATCGAGAAAGAGACGGAGAAGAACAAGTTCTTCCGCAGAGTGCTGTACACCGGCAAGTACGCTCAGCTGGTGGTTATGTGCCTGCAGGGAGGCGAGGAGATTGGCAACGAAGTGCACGGGGACGTCGACCAGTTCTTCCGCATCGAAGAGGGTTCGGCGACGTTCATCTTCAACGGCACCGAGAAGCATCACGTCGAAGAGGACGAGGCGGTCATCGTGCCGGCCGGGACGTATCACAACGTGATGAACGCCTCGGCCACCAAGCCACTCCAGCTGTATACGATCTACAGCCCGCCGGAACACCCCGACGGTACGATTCATAAGACCAAGGCGGAGGCCGAGGCGGCAGAGCACCACTAGCCGGGCGATTGTCTCAGACTGAAGCGGGACCGACTTCCGAAGTCCGCAGGGCTTCGGAAGTCAGTCCATCCGCCGGCCCGCACTCGAGGCCGGTCTGCTAGTTCCCCTGGCGTGGGCCCTGGGCGGTGGGGGGGTGCTTGCACGCCAGGACTGCAAGGTCGGGCTATGCCTGCGTGCCGAGCTCGCGGCCAGGGCGCAGCTCCAGCTCATACAAAGCCAACTCGCGCGAGACGCTCATCCCGGCGCGCGCGTATAGGCGCGTGGCACCGGTGAGACTGCCTGAGTCGACTCCCAGCCCCGCCCGCGCCGCCCCCATCTGGCGGAGGGCGTGGAACGAGTGCAGCAGCAGCGCCAGGCCGAGGCCGCCCCGCCGCCATGGGCGCCGGACACCGAGGGTGTCGACCCAACCCATCCCGGGGTCGTCATCGGCTTGACGCCGGCAGAGGGAGATCCCAGCAATCTGCTTGCCATCCATCGCCACGAACCACACGTCGGGCTCAACTGGGTGAAGGACGGTGTTGCTGTGCCGGAAGAGCGCCAGCCCTTGCTCGAAGGGCACGTCCACGTAACCCCAGTGATCGCGAAACGAATCGCGCACGCAGCGATAGACGGGTTCGAGATCCTGCGGATGTCGATAGGGTCGCAGGCGAATGCCAGGCGGCCAGGCCGGTTGCAGAGGCGGCGCGGCGAGGTCAATGGCCATCCTCCAGGAAGTGCGGGCGAGCGAGAAGCCGAAGTCCTCGAACAGTGCCGTGCTGGGAAGGTGACCGGGTCGCGTGCCGACCCTGGGGGCAACCCTGGCATCCGGAGGAACGCGTCGGAGTGACTCCATTGCCCTTGTGAGGGCCCATGCCATGAGTGCGCTCCCGAGACCTCGGCCCTCGCAGGCCGGATCGACGCGGGCCCAGATCCAGGGATGGACGGGAGGGTCGGCAAGGGTCCAGACCTCGGCGCAGCCGACCGGCTTGCCATCCGGCGAGAGGACCAGCCGCGTGTCCAGATCGAGGTTGAAGCCGGGAGCCTGCCACTCTTGCACGTAGCGTTCGGCCGAGAACGGGCCGGCGCCGAACAAATCGGTTTCGGCGGCGTTGAACATGACGATGGAGGTCGGCACATCCTCCAGCCGGGCGGGGCGCACAACCCATCCCTGACTGCGCAGGTGCTCGAAGTGGGGGTCACTCATGCTGGACTCCTCGCATGATTTGATGGCCGGTGGCCGGACAGCGCGGCCGGTAGTGCCGCCATGGCGTCGCTCACACCGGAAGGAAACGCTCGGCGCGCAGGATGCCTTCGAACGCCAGCCGGGCGTCCGCCGTGGCCTTGTCCCACCAGCGCGGGTCGTCCGGCCTGTAGAGAGCGGAGAACTCGCGCCGCGCCCAATTCCTGGCCGAGTCTGACCGCGCCCCAGAGTGGTACGCCTGATTCTCGATCACCATTGCCCGGAGGCTGCGGGCGAGGGATAAGGTCGACTCCCCGAACGTTCCGAACTCGAAGGCTGTGGCGTAGAACCGGACCTGGGGCCAGGTGCTCTCGGCCAACGCGTACAACCCGTCCACCATATCGCCGCGCATGGCGAAGAAGTCCTGAGCATCAGCCTTGAGCACGCGCGGGTAGCCGAGGGTCTGACGGAGGGCCTGAGCCGACCTGCGTTCGCACGTTGAGTGAACCAGGGACATCTGGAAGCGCGGACCATACCCGGAGTGCATGTCGAGCAGGGTCACGGCGGCGTACGGCGGAACGGCCTCTCGCAGCAAGCGCAGGAGTAGCCCGGCTTCCCCCTCCATGCCCGTGCCGCCAAAGTACATGCCCCGCGGATCCCGAAACTGCCCCAGCAGAGAGGCGCGCTTCACCACGGCGGGGCCGTTCCTGCGCAGCGCGTCGATCATGCCGAGGGCGAAGCGCGGCGCGGCGAGCGCTGGCGGGCCGAGTGGGCGCTCCGGGCCGAGGAAGCGTTTGAGTCGAGCGTACTCGGGGTTGAACGTCGGGTCAAAAGCCTGAGGCGTGAGGAGGAAGTTGCGGTTCAGGTCGACGTTGTGTGCGTTGACCTTCCGCCCGTGGTGCATGCCCCACGGATTCAACGCATGGATCAGCAGCAGGCCGGTCGACGCCGCCTCCAGCCGCGGTAGGAACTCCTCGACGAACAGCCGCAGGATGACGGCGCCGACGAAGCCCTCGATCCCGTGCAACCCCGTTGTCAGGACCAATAGCCGCGCAGGCGCGGCGGGCTCGGCATACAGCCAGTCGATCGTGAGTTCGGGCTCGGCAGACAGGGGCTGCGAGGCGAGGAGCGCGCCTGGCCAGGCGCGCAGAACCTGGCGCAGCATGTCTCTGAACCACTGCCGAGATTCTCGATAGGAAGCGGGCCACAGGGCGACGGCGGGCACGGGTGCAACCTAGAACGGGCCGTAGCCGATGGCGACCGCCAGGGCCAGCAGGGCGACCGCCAGAGCAAGAATAATGAACCACAAACGGGCCGTCCAGCGGATCCACGCCGGGAAGGAGACGACGGTCAGGCCGAGGCTGATCAGCAGAACGGCGTTGGTCGGATAGGCCATGTTCGAGAAGCCGTCGCCGAAGGCGTAGCCGAGCACCATCGTCTGACGGGTGAGGCCGAGTAGATCCGCGAGCGGCACAAGGATCGGCATCAGCAGGAAGGCCTTGGCCGAGCCGGAGGCGACGAACACCTCGATGACGAGCGTGACGCCGAAGGCCGCCAGTACCGCGACCAGCGGGGAGCTGCCGGAGAAGGGCCGGGAGGCAGCGTGCAGGATGGTATCCAGGATCGCTCCCTGGGCAACGATGTGCTTGACGCTGACGGCCATGAGGATCAGAACGATGCCGGGGGCGATGCCGCGGATGCCCTCTCCCAGGGCGCGCAGTGTGGCGCGTCCACCCGTGCCCGCGATCAGTCCGGCGCCCAGGCCGGCTGCCAGGAACAGGATCCCGACGAGCGGAAGCGTGAGGGATGAGAGCGCCGGGATGAAGGGAGCGGCGACCAGCATCGCAAGGATCAGGACCACGAAGGCAAGGAACCAGCGGATGGCCGCGCCCAGCCGCGGCAGCACCTTGCCCTGATCCCACCCGCCGGCGGCGCGGGCGCGCAGCGCCTGGTCGACTTTGAACACAAGCGATGCTTCGGGGTGGGCCTCGATGCGCCGCGCGTAGCGGGCCAGGAAGGCGAAGAGCACGAGGTAGAACACCATAAAGATGATCACCCGCAGCCAGGCGCCCGAGAACAAAGGCAGACCCGCCAGCTGCTGGGCCACGCCGATGGTGAACGGATTGGCGATGGCGGCCGAGAAGCCCATGTTGGTGGCCAGGATCGACATGCCCAGGCCGACGAGCGAGTCCCACCCGAGGGAGTAGGCCAGCGTGACCATTAGAGGGATCAGCGGCACTACCTCTTCGAACACGCCGAACAGCGCGCCGAGCAGCATGAAGAACAGCGTGATCACCGCCAGCAGTTGGAGCTTGCGGCCAGCAAAGCGCCGGACAAGCCCGGCGACCGAGGCGCGCAGGATGCCGGTGCGGTCGAGCACGGCGAACGCGCCGCCGACGAGCAGGATGAAGACGATGATCATGATCACGCTCAGGCCGTCCGGTCCGAACAGGACCTCAACCGGCGCGGTGAACCAGCGCCAGACGGGGTAGTCCGGCGCGGAGATAGTCTGAAAGGTGTCCGGGAGGACGGTTTGCCGTCCATCGATGAGCGCGCGTTCGAACCGGCCCGCCGGGATGACGCGAGTGAGCAGACCGGCCAGGAGCATCAGGGCGAGGAGGATCCCTGCCGACTGGACGAACGCCCGCGTGCTGATCTGTGCGCCTGCTTTGCCTTCCATGGTGTCCTCCGAGTGAGGGATGCCGGTGTTTCCGGGTGGAGAGCCGGAGAAGGCGATTATCGCCGCGATGGAGCGGGGCACCAAACATACAACGGGGCATACCACGCGCAAGAATGGCAACCGGGACCTGCGGGCGGGTCGGTCGGCGAGGCGGACACAATGCCAGTCGAGGCCGATTTGACAATATGGAGCGAATAGGGTATAAAGCAGGTCAATCTGGTGGATCGGCCGGCACCGCTCCGTGAGGGGCGGTCTTTTTATGCTTGGCGATCCCAAACCGAAGGAACAGGTACCCCAACACATGCAGTTCACGGATTTCAACGTAAGTCGGCCTCTCGAGCGCGCTCTGGCGGAGCTCGAGTTTGAGGCCCCGACGCCGATCCAGGTGCAGGCTATCCCGCCCGCCATGGAAGGCCGGGACGTCCTGGGCACGGCCCAGACCGGTACCGGCAAGACGATCGCGTTCCTGCTGCCGGCGTTCGAGCGTCTGCTGCGCGGCAAGCAGGGCCGCCACCCGCGCCTTGTCGTCCTGGCGCCGACCCGCGAGCTGGCGATCCAGATCGCCGGCGAAGCCGGCCGCGTCGCTCGCCTGACGGCATTGCGGACGCTGGTTGTGTACGGCGGTGCGCCGCTGGGCAAGCAGGTCGACACGCTGCGACAGGGCGTCGACGTGCTGATCGCTACGCCGGGGCGGCTGCTCGACCTATCCGAGCGGCGCGCGGTGCGCTTCGACGACGTCGAGGTACTCGTGCTCGACGAGGCGGACCGCATGCTCGACATGGGCTTCCTTCCGGACATCGACAACCTGATCCGGCGCATGCCGACCGTACGGCAGACGCTGTTGTTCTCGGCGACGATGCCGCCGGCGATCCAGACGCTAAGCTACCAGTACATGAAGTCCCCGGTGCGGATCGAAATCGACACGATGGCCCGCCCGCCGCAAACCATCGCCCAGCGGCTCTACCCGGTGCCGCTGCACCTGAAGACAGCACTCCTGGCCGCGCTTCTCAAGAGCGAGGGCGTGGACAGCGCCCTGGTCTTCACGCGAACCAAGCAGGAGGCCGACTTCGTCACGCGCAAGCTCGACGAGGCCGGGTTCGCCGTTGCCGAAATGCACGGCGATTTCAACCAGAAGGAACGGCTGCGCGCCCTGGAGCAGTTCCGCGGCGGCAAGGCCGCGATCCTGGTGGCGACGAACATCGCCGCCCGCGGGTTGGACATCGACGGTATCTCCCACGTCGTCAACTACGACGTGCCCGATGAGGCCGACGACTATGTGCATCGTGTCGGCCGGACGGCGCGTCAGGATGCGCTGGGCGCCGCCTGGTCCCTGGTCACGCCGGAAGATGAGCCGCTGGTGGCGCGCATCGAACACCGGCTGGGCAGGCCGATCGAGCGCCTCCGGCTGGATGGGTTCAACTACGACGTCCCGTCGCCGGACTGGGCCAAGCCGTCGGCGCGCACGTTGCTGCGCAATGCCAGCCGGGGCCAGTCCTCCATCGCGCGCTGGAAGTCGGTCACGCGCTAGCCGGGACCCATGTCTGGAGCGATCGGGCGGCCCTGTTGGGCCGCTTTTCGCTTTGTCCCGCCAGCTCCACGAACCGGCGACGACCGGCTTCGCCGCGGGACCCAGACCGTCGACCGTGGCGCTGTCGGCTGACCTAGGACGGGGCGGCATGTCAGCCTGCGCAAGGATGGACAAGAGCCACGCGTTGCGAAGCCGCGGGATACGCCGCCGCGCTTGGCGCGGACCGCCGGATGCGCGATGATCAGGCACGCGCGACCTGTGAGGCGGCATGGCACCAGCGGTGATTGTTCTCCTGGGCGGCTACGGCAACACCGGCCGCGCGTGCGCGCGGCTCTTGCTTGGGCACTCGCCGGCGAGCGTGGTCGTCGCCGGGAGAGACGGGAAGCGAGCGGCTGCCTTTGCGGCCGAGCTGAACGCCAGCCACGCCGGCGAGCGTGCGACGTGGATCGCCGCCGATGCCACGCGCCGCCAGAGCCTGTCGCGCGCGTTCGAGGGCGCGACGATGGTTGTGGCGGCCTCCAGCACCTCGGCCCACGCCTCGGCGGTTGCGGAAGCCGCCCTGGATGTGGGAGCCGACTACATCGACCCGCAGTACTCGAAGGCCAAGCTGGCGGCGCTGCGTCGCCTTGCCCCAGAGATCGAGGCCTCCGGCTTGTGCTTCGTGACCGACGGCGGCTTCCACCCCGGGCTGCCGGCGGCGCTGATCCGCTTCGCCGCCGGTCGGATGGAGCATCTGCGGCGCGCCCGGGTGGCGAGCGTGATCCAGATCGACTGGAAAGCGCTTGACCTCTCGCCGGCGACGATTGAGGAGCTGGTCACCGAGTTCAAGGACTACCAGTCGCTGCACTACCGTGACCGGGCCTGGCGGTCGATGGGCTGGCTGGAGAGCCTGCGGCCGATCTGGGTCGAGTTCGGTCACGGCTACGGTCGACGGTATACGATGCCCATGTTCCTCGAGGAACTTCGCCCGCTCCCGGAGATGATTCCGAGCCTCGAGGAGACCGGCTTCTTTGTGGGCGGGTTCAATCCGATCGTGGACTTCGGGCTGCTGCCGCTGGGTATGGCGTGGATGATGGTCGCTGGCCGACGCGGCGCGGCGGCGTTCGGTCGGCTGCTATTGTGGGGCCTCAAGCGTTTCACCCCACCTCCGTATGGGACGCTGCTTCAGCTTGAAGCGGAAGGCACCCGGGCGGGGCAGGCGCATCGGATCCTTGTGGAAGTCGCGCACCCGGACGGCTACGTCATCACCGCCGCGCCGATGGCCGCCTGCGTATTGCAGATGCTCGACGGGTCAGCGCGCCGGCCAGGGCTGCACTTCCAGGCGCTGCTGGTCGAGCCGAGGCGCTTCTTGGACGACATCCGTGCCATGGGCGTGGAGGTCGTCGTCCGGGATCCCGCGTGAGGTCATGGGAACGGGAAGAACAACCGACGCCGGACTTGCCGGCGTCGGTTGTTTGCGGCCGCACGACCGCTTGGGGCGGACGCAGTCGGGGTTAGCGTCCGCTGAGCAGGTTGCCCAGGATATCCCCGCCCACTCCGGCGACGCCGCGGCGCTCGTCGGTGCGGCCGAAACGGGCCGCCGCCAGGATGCGGTCGGCCAGGCGCGAGAAGGGCAGGCTCTGCAGGTAGACCTTGCCCGGGCCGGTCAGCTTGGCGAAGAACAGCCCCTCACCGCCGAAGAGCACGTTCTTGAAGCCACCGATGAACTGGATGTCGTAATCGACGGTCGGGGCGAAGGCCACCAGGCAGCCGGTGTCGACACGAAGCGTCTCACCGGCGGCCAGCGTCCTCTCCAGGATCGTGCCCCCGGCGTGCAGGAACACAAATCCGTCGCCCTTGAGGCGCTGCAGAATGAAGCCCTCGCCGCCGAAGATGCCAGCGCCCAGCCGCTTGGTGAAGGCGATCTCGATCTCGATTCCGCTTGCGGCGCACAGGAAGGCGTCCTTCTGGCACAGGAACGCCCCGCCGACGGTAGCTAGATCGAGCGGGATGATCTTGCCGGGGTAGGGGGCGGCAAAGGCCGCGTGGCGCTTCTCGCGACCGGTGTTGGTGAACGAGGTGATGAAGAAGGACTCGCCGGTGATGGCGCGCGTCAATCCCTTCAGCAGCCCGCCGCCGGTGGAAGTGGCCATCTCAACGCCATCCTCCAGATAGGTCATAGTGCCGACCTCGGCTCGCACGGCCTCACCGGGGTCCAGCTCGATCTCCACCATCTGCAGGTCGTCGCCGTAGATCTTGTAGTCAATGACGTCTGCCATCTTTCAACCTCCATGTGGGTCGCGGGTTTCCGGAAGCCTGGCGTTCCTGGGGCGGACTAGCCCTCCAGGGCGAAGCTCGCGGCGCTCTTCTCGAAGAGCGGCAGCAGTTCATCGAACCGTTCCGCAGGGGCGGCGTAGTTCAACGACCACGCCCGGTCATCGATCACGAAGACATAGAGCAGGTGCGTGCCTGCCCGGCCGCTTTCGGCGTCGATCGAAGACACCACCAGCCGGGCCATGGGATACGGGCGGTCGGTGATGGCGTGCTGCGATTCGACTGTGTATTCGCCCTGGAAGCCGCCGAGGGTGCCCTGGATGGCCGTGCCCAGGTCCACATCTTGATTGGGTGGCTCGCCAACGAGGAAGAGCGCCGTCTCGTCAGTTTCGCTGCCCGCCATGATGAGGTCAAACAGGAAGGTTCGCTGCAGCTCCTCAAGCGACACGAGGGTGGGGGTGGGCTTGCCCGGAACCGGCGAGGCGAACGCGGCTGCCATCTCGCCTGCCATCCCACCCATGGCTTCCGTCATGGCATACGCCATCAGCGCCATCAGGTCGCCGAACTCGCCCAGGTCTGCAACCTCGAAGCCGGGAGGCAGCCAGAGCGAGGCGCGTTTGCCCTCCAGCCGCACCCAGCCATCGTATTCCGTGTCGATCGGAACCGGTGTCGCCCAGGTCAAGCCGAAAGGCGGTGTAGCCGTCGGGGTCCACGTCGGTGGAGCGATCGTTGGCGAGGGTGTTTCAGTCCACGCCGGGGGCAGGACGATCCCTGTCCTGGGAACGGCCTCGCCGCCGCCCGAGGGGTCGGATGAACTTGAAAGGGCAGAGCCGGGCAGGGTGCAGGCGGCGATCACCAGGCTGGATACGAGGACTACGGCGGTGACTGGGCGAGCACGGGACATGGCATCCTCCGCGGCCGGGGCGCCGAAGGTCAAGGATACATCGGTCTCCAGCATGCCAGCAAGTGACGGAGAGAGTTGGAAGTCGCGCTGACAACTGCCTGAAGCCTGGGGCGCGGGCACATCACGGGACTGCCAGTCTACCGGCGGCCTGGCTTGCCCTGACGCCCCGGGCGACGCAAGGGCGGCGTTCGGTGTCCGGGCTTCCCGGGCACGTGTAGAATTGATCCGCGCTGGCGAAGGAAGGTGGACGATGAGAGTACTGGGCGCAGTGTCGG
>Ga0209253_10000787_pt1 | contig 27567 bp, 22 predicted proteins | sample FrelakmetBRP12BR_FD_187145 | JGI IMG/M metagenome (GOLD analysis project Ga0209253, IMG submission 187145) | Freshwater lake sediment microbial communities from the University of Notre Dame, USA, for methane emissions studies - BRP12 BR (SPAdes)... | ecosystem: Environmental > Aquatic >...
CGCACCTACCAGGAGGTGGTCGCCTTGCGCGCCGTCACCACCGAGGACTTTATGACCGCCGATTGGGCCCGCATCCCACACGAACTGCTGGCCAGGATCGCCAACCGCATCGTGAACGAGGTCAGCGGCGTCAACCGGGTCGTCTACGACATCACCAGCAAACCTCCTGCAACCATCGAATGGGAATGAACGTATAGAGTATTGAAAGGAAAATATGAAATGAATTATTCAGAGATACTCTCACGTGCCTGGCAGGTTATCTGGAAACACAAAGTCCTGTGGATCTTTGGTATTCTGGCCGGTTGCGCCAGCGGCAGCGGTGGTGGCGGTGGTGGAAATACCAATTTCTCCCGCCAACAGCAGGCCCCTTCGCAAATGCAGCCTTACCTCAACAGGGCGCAGACTTTCTTCGAAAGCATCCCGCCATCAACCTGGATCATGATCGCCATCGGCGTTGGTTTGCTGGTATTAATCCTGGTAGTGCTGGGAATTTTCCTGGGCACAATCGGAAAAATCGGCCTGATCCGTGGCGCCCAGCAAGCTGACCAGGATATGGCCTCCCGCCTGGCGTTCGGCGAGCTGTTCAAGGGCAGCCTGCCTTACTTCTGGCGCGTATTCTTGCTCAATCTGCTTGTGGGATTGGTGATCTTTGTTGTGGCAATCCTTCTGGCAATTGGCGTGCTCCTCGGCGCAGTGCTCACGCTCGGCTTGATCTTAATCTGTTTGTTACCTTTGCTCTGTCTGTTCATCCCACTGGCTATCGCCATCAACCTGGTGATTGAGCAAGCCACGATTGCCATCGTCGCCGAAAACCTGGGCGTCATGGACGGTCTGCGCCGTGGCTGGGAGGTGGTAAAGACGAACGTTGGTCCAATGATCGTGATGTGGTTGATCCTGGGACTCGCCATCAGCGGTATCGGCGCAATAATCCTTGGTCTGCCCATGTTGCTGGTCTTCGCCCCGCTGATGATCGGCCTGTTCGCTAACGCACGACAGGCGCTGCAAACCGGGTTGGTGATCTCGTTGGTTTGCTGTGCTGCCTATATGCCAGTCTTTATCCTGCTAAGCGGTATGCTGCGCAGCTATGTCTGGTCAGCCTGGACGTTGACATTCCTGCGGCTGACAAAACCAGCCCTATTTTCACCCGAGCCGCTTCCAGAATCACTCCCCGAAATTAGTTAAAACAACTTCTTAACCTATAGTCTGCGTGGATTTAATCCACGCAGACTACATTTTCCCCCGAATGTGCTAAAATTTTAGTATGCAAATCCGCCTGCGCGGATGCCTTTTATTGTTGCTTTGCCTGGCTTTACCAGGCTCCCCGGTCAACGCCCAATCCGGGACAGTCGTCCGGATTAGCGCGCCGGATGCGAGTGCCTTTCCGCGCGTTACCACATACCTGGACCTGCACGATGCCCAAGGCGAATTCATCGATAACCTGCAAGCCAGCCAGCTGACCGTCCTGGAAGACGAGCAAGTCTATCCAGTGATCGGGCTGGACAAGCTGCACCCGGGTGTGCAGGTCGTAGTCGCCATTAACCCAGGCCCTTCCTTTGCCATTCGCAACGCCCAGGCAGTCTCGCGCTTTGACATCCTCAAAGCAGCCTTAGCCGATTGGGCGAATAGCCGCCAGGGATCCACAATTGATGACTGGAGCTATCTGATCACCGATGGCACTGCGATCAGCCATACCTCGGATCCCGCCCAATGGCTGTCAGGACTGGCGGCCGACCAAACCGATTCGCGCGCTGCACAGCCGTCTCTGGATACCCTGGCCCGGGCTGTGGCGCTCGCTTCTGACCCTACCAACCGCCCCGGGATGGATAGAGCCGTATTGTTCATCACAGCCCCGCTGGAAGGTCAATTGGATCAGGCGTTAAAAGATATCTCGGACCTGGCGATCCAACAAGGGGTTCACATCTACATCTGGATGGTCGCTTCGAGCGGCGCAATGATCACCCAGTCGGCTCAAAAACTGCTAACGCTGGTCAGCGCCACCGGTGGGCAATCCTTTATCTTTACTGGCGCTGAAACCGTGCCCGACCCGGAAGATTATTGGGAGGACTTGCGCTACATTTACCAGATCGCTTACGTGTCCAAGGCTTCCAGCAGCGGCGAGCACCAGTTCGCCGTCCAGGTACAGCTAGACACCGGAACGGCCCTGTCCAATCAGGTCTCATACGAGGTAAACCTTCAGCCGCCTCAGCCAGCTTTCGTCTCGCCGCCCCTTTCGATTGAACGCCAATTACCCAAAACCGCGGATAAAACCCAAGAAATCGCCGACTCGCAAGATAAAAACACGGATGATTTGTTCATCCCGCGCGATCTGACGCTACAGGTTGTCTTTGACTTCCCAGATGGGCGCATGCGCGACCTGACCCAGAGTGCTTTGTTGGTGGATGGCGTGGTTGTGGCCCAGAACCAGGCTCCGCCTTTTGACCGCTTTACCTGGAACCTATCCGACTATACAGCAGACGGGCTGCACAAGCTCCAGGTGCAAACCACCGACGTGCTCGGACTGACCGGCTCCAGCATCGAAGTGCCAGTCCAGATCACGGTTGACCGTCCGGAAGCTGATCCGATTTTCACCATCCGGAAGAATCTGCCCATCATTTCCGGGATAATCGTCTTGTTGTCTGGCTCGTTGTTGTTCCTGGTGTTGGTATTAGGCGGTCATTTACGTCCAGGCCCACAGCGCGCCGCTCGCTCGCGCCTTACAAAAGATCCGCTCACCCAGCCCATTCATATGGAAGATGAGCTTACAGCACATCGCAGGACTGGCTGGATGAGCCGGTTATCCGGCAGAGCTCAAACTCAGGAAGCGCCGCGCGCGCTGGCTTTCCTCAAACCGATCTCGAAAGAAGATACGCCTGTCGATAGCCCGCCCATTCCGGTCACCAGTGACGAAGTCCGGCTGGGTTGCGACCCGCATCGCGCCACCCTGGTATTGGAAGATCCATCCATCGAAGGCTTGCACGCCCGCCTGGTCCACGAAGCAGAGGGCGTTTTTCGCCTGATCGACGAAGGTTCGATTGCCGGCACCTGGGTCAATTACACGCCGGTCGACCGGCGCGGCATCACGCTGCAACACGGCGACCTGGTGCATATCGGGCGGTTGGGGTTCCGGTTTTCCATCCGGGAGCCAGCCCAGGTCCGTAAGCCTGTAGTGACGTTGGCAGAACCGCCGGAAAATGCATCCGACAGACTCCAAGCAGTTGCACTCAACCCGGATGCACTTGAAGTAGATGGTGAAGTAGATGGTAATGAAACGGAAGCACCCGCAATGGACCAACCCGAACAGAACACTGAGGAGCCTAACCCATGATCCCAGCGGAACGCGCGCATCTCCATATTGCTGCCCTGACCCACCCGGGCATGAGCGGGAAAAACAATGAAGACCGCTATGCGGTTTCGGCCTTTCGACTGGAAGACGAACAGTCTACACCCGCCGTCTTTGCCATCGTCTCGGATGGCATTGGCGGTCACCGTGCCGGTGAAGTAGCCGCCGAGATGGTGGTGGAGACCGTCAGCCAGGCGGTAGCAAAAAGCAACGCCCAATACCCCATGCAGACGCTGCGCGAGGCGATCATGCGCTCCAGCCAGGAGATTTCGGTCGAGGCCGAGAGCGACCCCGATAAGAAAGGCATGGGCGCTACCTGCGCCTGTTCCTTGATCGTCGGCGAGCGCCTCTATACAGCCTATGTTGGCGACTCACGTATTTACCTGCTACGCTCGGGCGGCATCCGGCAGATCTCCATCGACCATACCTGGATCCAGGAAGCCATCGACGCCGGGATCATCGAGCCGGAAGAAGGCAAAGGGCATCCAAATGCCCATGTCATCCGTCGTTACTTAGGTTCCAAGCAACCCGTTGAGCCCGATACGCGCCTGCGTTTTTCTCCAACCGAAAGCGCCGCCCAATCTGAAGCGAACCAGGGTCTGCTGCTCCTGCCCGGCGACCAGGTCATCCTATGCAGCGATGGGCTGACCGACCTGGTCAGTGACACTGAGATATTAACTGCACTCCAGGATAATGAACAGCAAGCGGCTCTACAGGTTTTGGTCGACCTGGCTAACCAGCGCGGCGGGCATGATAACATCACCGTCATCGCCCTGCGGCTGCCGGCGTTGGTTCCGCCCCCCGTGCCAGATACACTGATAATCACCCCCCAGGCTGCTGAGCGACTCCCACAAACACCCCAGGCGCCCCGGGTTCCCCAACCGTCTCCGATGCAACCCCGGCCCCGCAAGGCTGCCATATGGTTGCTGCCAGTGATCGGTCTGCTGTTGCTGGTGCTGGTTGCCCTGCTGATCGGCGGCCTCTACTGGTTATATAGCGGTTCAGTCTCCACGCCGGGAGCGAATACCGCTCTGCCGCCTGCCTCCCAGCCGGTCACCTTACCGGTCCAGGTAACCGCCCCCCCCGTCTCTACCTCCGCTGCAACCTCACAGCCAACCGTCCTCCCCCCCTCCGCTCAGGTTGGCACGCCGTTCATCCCCACACCCGTCATCACACTGACGCCCTGGCCGACAAATACCCGCTCTCCCGGGAATTGATTTTCGCCTGAGCAGAGAAGTGGATGAGGGAGATGATATTGAAAGGATAAATAAAAAGGTGGGCTACTCGAACCGGCTCGTTCCAGTAGCGCTTGTCATATCCGTCTGTTTCCACCGCTAGTTACACTGGTTTTGCTATGAACCAAATCACTACCGAGATTTTAATCGTATGCTTGCTGATTTTAGCCAACAGCATTCTATCAATGTCTGAAATGGCTATCGTCTCAGCTCGAAAAACTCGCTTGCAACAACGAGCAAAGCGAGGAGAAAAAGGCGCTCAAACTGCCTTGCGGCTGACCGAGGAGCCAACCCGCTTTCTTTCCACGGTACAGGTGGGGATCACTCTAATCGGCATCTTGAGCGGCGCGTTTGGCGGCGCTACGATCGCTGAACAGATCAGCGCGGGGTTGGATAACATCATTTTTTTGAGACCTTATAGCGAAGCAATCGGTGTCGGAGTAGTGGTCATTGTCATCACGTATTTCTCCCTTGTGATTGGAGAGCTGGTACCTAAGCGGATTGCTTTGAATAATGCAGAGCGGATTGCTGTCCGGGTGGCAGGCTTAATGAAAAGGCTCTCTCGACTGATGTCTCCGGTGGTGAGTTTACTGAGTATTTCTACCGAGGCGGTCTTACGCTTGTTGGGCATTAAACCATCTTCCGACCCAACTATCACCGAAGAAGAAATCAAGATGATGATTTATGAAGGCGCACGATCAGGCGTCTTCGAAGAAGCCGAGCAAGAGATGGTAGAGCATGTTTTTCGGTTGGGCAACCGCAGGATCAGCACTTTGATGACCTATCGCACAGGGATCCTTTGGCTGGATATCGAAGATCCTCTGGAAGACAACCTGCGCAAGATCGTTGAGGCCAGGTATTCGCGGTATCCACTTTGCCAGGGTAACCTGGATGAAGTCCTGGGCATTGTCCAGGTGAAAGATATCTTTGCACAATACCAACACGGTCAACCTATAGATTTAAGCGCTGCTATTCGCCCAGCCTTGTTTGTGCCGGAGGCTACCTCTGCGTTAGAACTTCTCGAGCATTTCCGGATCAAGAAAGAGCACTTGACGTTGGTAATAGACGAATTTGGCGGCGTGGTGGGATTGGTGACCATGAACGATGTATTAGAAGCCATCGTCGGTGATATACCGACGATTGAAGATCTTCAAGAAGAACCGGCGATTGTCCAGCGCGAAGATGGCTCTCTGCTCCTGGATGGTACGCTCTCAATCGATGAAGTGAAAGATTTTCTAAGCATCGATGAGCTACCCGGGGAAAACGAAGCAGCTTACGAGACGTTGGGGGGTATGCTCATGACCGAGTTGGGCCGTATCCCAGACGTTGGTGATCAACTGTTCTGGCGAGGTATTCTTTTCGAAATTGTGGATATGGATGGCTACCGGGTTGATAAGGTATTGGTAAAGTTGGAGACAAAATAGTCTGCCACCCTTGATTGGAGCTCAGGGAAAGCAATAACTCGAAACTACATTACGGCAACGCCGCATAATACACTACATTCCCCAGCGCCAGGATCAAATACCCCCGGCTATGATCCACCGCAAAAGCCGAGGCAGCGTGATTGGGCAGCGGAGTCTCGGACAGGATTTGCTTCTGGAATGACAGGTTGCGCAGGCTAAAGTGGTAGACTGCCGGGCCATCTCCATTCAGTCCTGTGGGCATCAGCATAAAAAGAGACGGGTCCGGTGGTAGGATTATTTGCATCTGTGAGAACGGCACCGGCGGCATCAATGGGATATTCTCTTTTCCCGGGCGCCGGTCGGAATAAGTCATCATCGAGCAGCGCGTGGGAGCGACGATCAGCGCGTCCCGCACGCACAACATCAGGCTGCCGTCGGATTGGAGCAGGTACAGGTCGTCCCGGTCCACTACCATATCGATCACTTGCTGGAAGGAAGGGATTTCTTGGTCGAAGAACAGGGTTGGTTCTTCATCGAATTTGCTCCGCCAGTAGATCCACACCCCGTTCGAAGGCAGATCCAGCGCGTAGAAATCGCCCTGGTCGAGCGCCGCGGCCAGGATGTTCCCCCAGGCATCACCAGGAGCAGATTGCAGCCGCGCAGCCTCGGGTGATTTCTCCGGCGAGCAATAGAGCGTGTTACCTGCCGTGTCAACCGCCAGGATTTTCGCAGCTGGCTCGTAACCGGCTGGCCAGGCAACAATATCATTCAGCGGGCCGACTGTAATCCCGCTATAATTACCCGGGCTGCACTGGAAGGTGTAGTCCACCTCGTAGCCCTTACCGGTCATAAACGCCCGCAGCACACCACCGCTGGTCCCGTCCAGCATGTATAGCTCATCATCGAAAGCCACCATGCGGGTGATATTGCTGGTCACCGGTAAACCGCCCACAATGGCCGGTTGGTAGTTCACCCGTCGGACAAAATCCAGCTCGTCCAGCGCGTTGCGCACCTGCACCTGTAATGTCTTCAGCTCGTCAACTGTTTCAGGAGTGGAAGCGTATGACCCGGCGCTTTGGATGAGCGACCGCGCCTGCTCTAGCCCAGATCGCTTGGCTGCCAGGTCAGTCTGGTCCATGGCTTGCAGCGCCACTTGTTTTGCCTGGGCCGACATTTGCTCAAACTTTTCTCCCCTCCCCAAACGGTTATAGGTCACAAAAGCTGCTGTCACCACCACTACTGGCACAGCGACTGCAATAAAAGCCATCAGCGTCGAAGGGATCGACTGGAAGGCATCCTCGGGCAGCATGTGGTTGAACAGAGTCCGCAAGCCTGTCCCCACCCGCTGTAGCCCTCTGCCCAGCGGTGCCGTGACCACCATCAAGGCGCCCAACACCTGCGCCAGGGGTTTCCCACGGCGTGTTTCGCGCTTCGGCGCAGCCTTGATGGCTGGCGCCGGAATCTCTTTCACTGCCGGGGGAGGCGCAGGAGCCACCACTGGTTGTGGCAATTCTACGGCAGGCACGGCAGGTTGTTCGGATATATCCACTTGAGCAGGTGTAACAATCTGATCTGGCTGGCTACTGGCAACACGCTGCTCAGGAACCACTCCCTCAGCCATCACAGCAGCCGCAGCCACCGGAACGCCTTCCGCCATTGTTGGCGCCGCCATTATGGTCGCTGTCTGGACAGGCAGTGGGGTTGTTTCAATCGTTTTGGGAGCCTCGCCAGTTGGCGGCGTCACCTGCGAGGCTGCCGGGCGTAGCAAGAAGAATTTCCCCTTCCCCGGCTTGGCCTGGATGACCAGGGCGTTCAGATCGACCTGGCTTTGCGAGAAAAGCCGCCGTCTCAAACTCTCCGGTCCCTGCCCGTGCGCCGCGCTCAGCCCGCCCGCGCTCCAATCTGGCGCTGGCACAGCCGCCAGCAGCAGTGTATCATTAGGCTGCAGGCTGGACTGGATAAAACTGACCGGCGCCGTCCTGCTCAGACCCAGCCCCTGGCCCAGCATATCTGGATTGTAGAAATGCTCGCTCCCGCTGGCGGCAATCCGGAAGGCGTGCATAGGCCCGGATTGGGCCAATGTAACCTGGTTTTCGCGCACCACAGCCTGCGTGAGCAATCCCAGGCATTGGCGGTTCCCGCCCAGCCCGCGGTTGCGCTCCAATAAGAGTTCGTTCAGCTCTTCGGCTGTCTTACGCAAGCCAGTCGTAACCGATCCTGGTGTTTCGTAATAGACCTTCGCCAGGTCCGCCAGGATCTGGTCGCGTTTGCCCGGCGGCAGCGGCGCGTTCCCTTCGATCACCAGGTATAAGATCAGGCGGTCCAGGTTGCGCCCGCGCGCGGTCCGGCGCGGCGGCTCGGCGTAATACAAACCCAGCATCTCCGGGTAATCTCGCCCGGCATAGCGTGCTACAGGAAGGAGGTTCAGATCAAGCGAGGCAGACATTTCCAAAGCCCCTGTTCTGGCTGTTATGATTGACATTATACTGGTAAAATGCAGCTTCAAACAAAGTCAAACGGGTTCATGATGCAGATTAAAGTCCTCAGGACCATCGAACAAGCCAGTTCAATCGCTGAAGAATGGAATGATTTACTTGCCTGTTGTAGTGCAAGTCACGTGCCGTTCTTACGATTCGAGTACTTAAATGCCTGGTGGAAAACCCTGGGCGGTGGAGAATGGCCCAACGGCGAGTTGTTTATCGTACTTATTAGCCACGAAAACGGCGCATTGGTCGGCATCGCGCCGTTGTTCTTCACCCAAAACCGGGATAACCTGCCTGCTCTGTTGCTGCTCGGCAGTATCGAAATCTCCGATTACCTCGATTTTATCGTTCGCACCTCCGAATTGAATGAGTTTGCCGAAGCTCTGCTCGATTGGCTGGCTTCCGAACAGGCTCCAGCCTGGCAGGTGCTCGATCTTTACAATCTACCCGATTCTTCGCCCACGCTGCCTGCCCTGCAGGCCGCGGCAGAGAAACGCGGTTGGGTCTATTCGCAACAACAGCTGCAATCCTGCCCATCCATCCCTCTGCCCGGTGATTGGGAGGTCTACCTCTCCCAAATCGATAAGAAGCAACGCCATGAGGTGCGCCGGAAGATGCGCCGCGCCGATGAATTCGACCCGCCCGTGCGCTGGTACATTGTGGATGATGCAGCTCAACTGGAGGCCGAAATCGAAGCCTTCCTGGAGCTGATGGCGCAAGACCCGGAAAAAGAGCGCTTTTTAACCCCCTTGATGCGGCAGCAATTCCATACTTCGATGCAGGCCGCCTTCCAGGCTGGCTGGCTGCAGTTGGCTTTCCTGGAAGCAGGCGGTCAAAAAGCCGCCGGCTACCTGAATTTCGATTACGCCGGGCATATCTGGGTCTATAACTCAGGCTTGAGCTTCAGCTTCCGTGAGCTCTCACCCGGCTGGGTGTTGTTAGGCGACTTGTTGCAATGGGCCAACGAAAATAAACGCCAGTCCTTCGATTTCATGCGCGGCGACGAAGATTATAAATATCGCTTCGGGGGGATCACCCGCTACGTTGTGCGGGCGCAGGTCAAGCGCCTCGGATAGACCGGATCAGGCAACCTTCAATCACCGGTGAAGACCTCCTCCGGCTCATCTGTCCATACGCCCGGGATGGTCGTTCCGCATCTCGGACAAAGTCCTTGCGCTGTCAGATGGTAGCTGCGGATGGTATAGCTGTAGCGCTCGATCACCGGCGTGCGGCAGTTCGGGCAGTAAGTGCTCTCATACTCCCCCACCCGTCCGGGGATATTCCCCGCATAAACATACCTCAGACCGGCTTCCTGCCCGATTTCGGCAGCCTGCAAGATGGTACGCGCGCAGGTTGGCGGCGGGTCAGTCATCTTATAGGCCGGGTGGAAGGCCGTTACATGCCAGGGTATATCCGCTGAGACCGAGACCAGGAAGCGCGCCGCATCCATCAGTTCATCCGGGCTATCGTTCATACCTGGCACCACCAGGGTGACTACCTCGACCCACAACCCCAGGTCATAGGCGCGGCGGATACTATCCAGCACATTCGCCAACACACCGCCCATCTTGCGGTACTGGCGGTCTTGCATGGTTTTTAGATCGATCTTGTACCCGGTCAAATACGGTCGCAGGTAATCCAGCACTTCCGGTGTAGCGTTACCATTTGAAATATAGACGCACTTCAGGTTATCTTCCCGCGCCAGTTTAAAGACGCTGACCGCCCATTCCGAGGTGATTAATGGCTCGTTGTAAGAAGAAGCGACAATTCCTGCTCCGCTGCGAATTGCAGCTGCCATGATCTGTTCAGGAGTAATCCGCCGCACCAGGCTCGCCGCATCATGTGTGACCGGATCGCGCAACGCCTGCGATGTCACGTAATTCTGGCAAAAATCACAATGGAAGTCACAGCCCAGCATCCCAAAAGTTAACGCCCCACTGCCGGGCAAAATATGGAAGAAGGGTTTCTTTTCGATTGGGTCGACCTGCAGAGCCGCTACATAGCCCCAGGGCACATACAATTTACCTGCGCGGTTGAAGCGCACCCGGCAGATGCCACGCCGCCCTTCCAGGATCAGGCAGCGATGCCCACAGGCGAAGCAACGCACCGCTCCCTTGTCCAGTTGTTTATAAAGCTCCCCTTCAACAGTCATCCCATCTAATACATTCGCTACCGTCGTCACCGCCGCTCCTTCACAATAAGCCCCTGATGATATTTGCGCAAATAAACCTCTATAGCTCTATTATAATCAATTCCATGCTGACAGTCGCCATCCAGGCAGGTGGAGAGTCGCGCCGCATGGGGCAGGACAAAGCCCTGCTACCGTTCCTCGGTCAACCCTTGATCGTCCGGGTGATCGAGCGCCTCAAACTGCTGGCCGATGAAATTCTGGTTACCACCAACCACCCGCAGGCTTACCAGTTCCTCGGCTTACCGCTCTATCCCGACCAGCAGCCTGGACGCGGCGCGCTGGGCGGTCTCTACACAGCCTTGAACGCTGCCAGTCACCCCTTGGTAGCCGTGGTAGCCTGTGATATGCCTTTCGTCAGCTCCTCGCTTCTGGCAATCATGCGTGACGCCCTGTTGGCGACCCAGTCAGATATCGCCCTCCCAATGACCGGTGAAGGAAGCGAGCCTTTCCACGCCGTCTACCGCCGCCTCACCTGCCTGCCGCTTGTCCAGCAAGCCCTGCAGTCCGGCCAATGGCGCGTCGATTCCTGGTTCAGCCAGGTGCAGCTTTATCCCATACAGCCTGAAGTAATCCACCGTTACGACCCTGACGGGCTGTGTTTTTGGAACGTAAACACCCCTGAAGAACTAAAAGCCGCCCAGCAACTGGCTGAGCGGCTGTAGTTCGTGGAACTACAGTTCCTGGAACTGCAGTTCTAGGAACTGGAGTTCCAATCTGCTAACCTTTTTCAGCCACAATTTTGCCCAAAACCTGTCCCAGGCGGGTGACCTCTTCCAGCGTGTTGTAATGCACCGGGCCGACGCGTAGCATCCCACCTTTATCTTCCAATCCCAACCGTTCCGTCACTGCCAGAGCATAGTAGTTGCCGTCCCAGGTGAAGATGCGCTCCTGGCCCAACCGGTCGGACAGTTGGCGCGGGTGCCAGCCTTTCAATGTGAAAGAAAAAGTCGGCACGCGCTGTTCCAGGCGACGCTCATCGCGCAGACCATAGAGCGTCAGGCCGGGAGTCTCTTCCAATACCTCCAGCATAGCCCGGCTGATCTCATATTCATAAGCCCGGATCGCGCTCATCGCCTGCTTCAGCCTCAACCGCCGTCCCTGGAAATGTTTTGCATACTGCTCATGCTGTTGCTCGCCAAAATTGGCGCCCAGCCATTCCAGGTATTCCACTGCCCCCAGCACCCCCGCTATACCCTCATGGTTTTGCGTACCGGTTTCGAATTTATAGGGTAATGAATTCGACGCCGGGCGCACCTTGTAAGCCATCAGCTCTTCCAGCAGTTCGTAGCGCCCATACAGGATACCGGCGTGTGGACCGAAGAATTTATACGATGAGCAGACCAGGAAATCGCAGCCCAAATCCTGCACATCGATCGGTCCGTGCGCCGCATACTGCACCGCGTCCACGTAGGTCAGAGCGCCGGCGGCATGTGCCATTTCGATCACCTTCTTCACCGGGTTAATCGTGCCCAGCGCGTTTGAAGCATAGCCCACTGCCACCAGGCGCGGCTTTCCCTGCAAAGCATCCCTCATTTCGTCCAGGTTCAGAGTCCCATCCTCCGGATGGAAATCCACGTGGCGCACACTCACACCCCGGTCCTGCGCTGCCAGCACCCAGGGTGTGATATTGGCGTCGTGGTCCAGCCGCGTCACCACGATCTCATCCCCGGCTTTCCAGGAGCGTGAGATCGAGCGGCTGATGTGCAGCGTCAGGGTAGTCATGTTGTTGCCGAAGATGATCTCCTCAGCCCGTTTCGCGTTAAGGAAATCCGCCATCGCCGCATGGGCTTCATCCAGGATCGCGTCCGATTCCCGGCTGGTGGTAAAGACGCCGTCGTGGTTGGCGTTATGCAGGGTCAGATAGGCTACGATGCGCTCGAGCGACTTGCGCGCGATCTGCGTCCCGCCGGGGTTATCGAAGAAGACCACCGGTCGGTTCAGGGATGGGAATTGCTCGCGGATAATGAAATGATCGAGGGGCATGCTGTTCTCCTGTCGGGGTTATAGAGTAGGCCAATTATAAGCCATTAAAAGTTGGCGATCTCCAAATTCATCATTGAGCCGGGCACTGAGCTACATGCAGGTATTGCTGGCATTCTGCATTAGTCAGGGAGCGCGTCAGGCGCGAGCGAGCCAGGGCAATTAGCTCCTGCACATCCAGGTAAAATCCGCGTCCGACCATATCTGCTACCGAAATCGCCATCAGGCTCTTTCCATCTGGTCCAAACTCAACCCAAAAACCCGGAACAGTCAGCAAGGTCTGTCCGGTGGAGGCATCCCACACTTTGGCGCTCCCGTCCGTGCTCCCTGTAACAATGCGCTTGCCATCTGGGCTGAAATCCAGTCCAAAAATAGTGCTTGTGTGGCCTCTCAAAGTGAGCAGTTCCTTGCCTGTCTGGGCGTCCCACACTTTGGCAGTATTATCGTTGCTGCCTGTCAGCAGGCGTTTTCCATCAGGGCTAAATATAGCCCCTACTAAAAATCCTTCGTGGCCAGAAAAGGTTTGCAGCAATTGACCGGTCGTGGCATCCCAGACTCGGGCGGTACCATCCAGGCTGGCTGTCGCCAGGCGGACGCCATCCGGGCTGAAGGCAACTCCCCGCACAGGCCCCTCGTGCCCACTCAAAGTGAGCAGCGCCTTACCGCTGGCCAAATCCCACACGATCGCTTTCCCTTCATCGCCGCCAGTGACGCTGTAGCTGCCATCCGAACTGAAATCGAGCCCAAAGACAAAATCGGTGTGTCCGCTGGAGCCCGCAGTCTCGCTAATCGGAAATGACTGAAGCAACTGGCCCGTTGCGGGCTCCCATAGCTTAAACATCATGTTCGAGTCGATCGTGGCATAGCGAGAAAGATCGGCATTAAATCCATAAGTGGATACTCTTGCCCCTGGGTTCACTGTAACACTGTTTATCTCTTTGACGCCAGAAGCAGAAAGCTCCCATGATTGGAACAATTGCTCGCCGGTAAATTCAGACGTTTTATAACCGGTTGCCAGGCGTGTACCGTCCGAGCTGAAGCGACCGCGGTGAGCAGGGTAGATCGTCCACCATTCGTGGCTTCCGGTGGATGATATATCCCACACCCGGACCTTACCGTCGCTATGAGCGCTCAACGGGTGGATCCCATCCGGGCTGATCGCCAGGCTGTTGATATTTCCCGATCCCCCGGCCAGCGTGAACAGCTCCTGGCCTGTGGCAGCGTCCCATACCTTGGCTGTGCCATCTGCATTTCCAGTGACCAAACGGCTTCCGTCCGGGGTGAATACCAGGCTGTTGATGTTATTTTGATGGCCAAACAGGGTGAACAAAGGCTTTGCCGACGGGTTCGCTTGCAACGCTGCAAAATCCCACACTTTGGCTATCACACCCGCACCGAATGCCAGATACTTTCCATCCGGGCTGAAGGCGAATGCGCCAGGCGGCCCTTCCGTCGAGTAATCAAAGCTCAGGGAGAACAGCTCCTTCGCCGGGATGGCATCCAGGTCCCAGAAACGGGCGATCGCATCATCACTGCCGGTTATCAGCCGCCTGCCATCTGGGGTGAAAATGGCGCCATACATTGCGTAGTCAGGAACTATGATGGTAATCAACTCCTGGCCTGTGATAGCATCCCAAATAATAGCTGTGCCGTCAGCGCTGGTCGTCACCAGCCGTTTTCCATCTAGGTCGAAGGCAACGCTGTAGATATTTCCGTTCTCACCCGATAAGGTTCGTAGTAGCTGACCGCTGTTTGTGTCCCATATTTTGACGCTTTGCTTTTCTGCAAGCGCCGCCAACCGGCTGCCATCCGGGCTAAATGCCAGGGTGTATCCCCCTGTCTCTTGTGAGACATCAAAGTCAATCGGGTTGTCCAAGGTAAGCAGTGCTAACTCGCCAGGTAATGAACTCAAATCGCTCATCGCCCATACCTTCAGATAGCCATCCATCCCGGCTGAAGCAAACTTGCTGCCGTCTGGGCTGGCAGCCACGCCAAAAACGGACTGATTGTCGGCTGGTAGGCTAGCGATCAGGCGCGAAGCCAGGATCGCCTGGTGCAGGGCATTTTCTGCCTCGAGCGTATCGGCTTTCTTCAACGCCTCTAATGCCAGCAGGATGCTACGCTCGGGGTCGACCTCCAGGTTATTGACCGCTGCAGCGGCCAACTCACGCGAGCTCGCCAGGTAAGCCTGCTCTTCGGCAATCTGGCGCTGCTGGAGGGCATTCGCTTCAGCTGTGGCGCGGATCATGGCCTCCGACTCAGCCGTGGCTTGCTGAGCGATAGCTTGCGTGCTTCTGGTTTTCGCCTGAGCTTCTGCTGTCTGGGCGCTTTGGGCGTTAGCTTGGGCGATCTGTGAGTTATTGCCCGCCACGCGTGCCAGCACAATCGCAGCCACAGCCAGCATACCAGCCAGGATCACTGCAATGGTCAAATACAGGGCGCGTTGGCGCAACCTGTTCGCTGAGCGCTCTTGTTCTTCGGCGCGTTGTTTCTCGGCTGCAGCCAGTCTTTGAGCCGCCTCCAGCTCGCGCTGGCGTTGAGCTTCCCGCTCGGTTTGCTCGCGCTGAGCTGCCTCCTGAGAGGCGTCCAGGAAGCCTTTTTCCTGAGCATTCAGCTGGCGTAAGTTCCCCTCGGACCATTCCATGGCTTGCGCCAGACGCGCCCCTCGGTACAATGCCCCTGGGTCGCGCTCTAGCAATTCCCACTCCTGGGCGGCTTCGGTCAGGCGGCGATGCACTTGCAGGCCCTCGCGGTCCTCAGACAACCAATTGCGCAGGGTGGGCCACTCGCGAATCAGGGCTTCATGCGCCACTTCGGCAGTGCCTTCTCCAGTGGTGATCAGGCGCGCGTCGGCCAGTTTGACCAGCACTTCCTCTACCTGTTTGGGGTCGCCGTAGGGGGCGGGTGGGACGAGCTCGCTAATCATAGCCCTGCGGCGGGTGTCCTGGGTGCCCTCTCCAAGCTCGGTCAGTCGTATGAAGATGTTGCGCGCGATCTGCTGTTGCTCGAGGGTCAGCTCGCCGTAGTAGACGCTCTCCGCCGTTTTGGCGATTGCCCCTCGCACCCCACCCGCTTCTGAATAAGCACGCAGGTTCATCAGGTTGGCGCGCCGCCGCTTCCAGGTCTCCAACAGGGCGTGCGAGAGCAGGGGCAGTGCGCCGGGTTCGGGCTGGCGGCCTTCGCCGGCGCCGACGTCGTGCAACATCAGGTCGACCAGGCCAGGGGAGAACTCCCACCCGCCGCGGTGGGCTGGCGCTTCGATAGCCTGACGCAGCTCTTCTGTGCTCATTGCTCCAATATACTCCTGGTGCCTGGCTACCGATTCCCGCAGCCCACCGTGCTGGGCCAGGTGCTGGTAAAAATCCGCTCGCAGGGCGATCACGACCGTGCTTACCCCACCTTCGGCTTCGGCGGCATATAACAGGTTATCTACGAACGCCTGGCGCTCGCCTTCGTTTCTGCACAGGGTAAAAAGTTCTTCGAACTGGTCGATGACCAGCAAGAGCTTTGCTTGATCCCTGCTTTTTAATCCTGCTGAGGGATATGGGGATTGGGAAATTAACCTTTGCGTATAAAGGTGCAAACTACGCGGATCGCGCCTCAGGTCATCGGTCAGAGTAGCCGCAGCAGAAACTGATTCGGATGTACGCGTCAGGCTGAGCGCCAGGGAATCAAGTGGATGAGTTCCCGGAGTGAGCACATGCACCTGCCAGCCCGAGTCAGTGGCACCGGTCTCAGGCCTGCCTTTCTTCAGTGTAGGCACTAATCCAGCTCGTATAATAGACGACTTGCCGCTACCAGATGCGCCGATTACAGCCAGGAAGCGTTGATCCTGGACGGCTTTGACCAGCCCGGCAGTCATTCCCTCTCTCCCAAAAAACCACTCGGCATCGGGTTCATCAAAGTACTGCAAGCCCTTATAGGGTGGCTCGCCTGGCGTGGGTTGTTCTTCTTCAGTGGAGAGAGTCTTAATTGGAGGAAACTCACTGACCAGGCCTTCGATTTCAAGCTGGTAGATCTGCTGGGGGAAACGGATATCTTTGAGCTTGTGCGCCCCCAGATCGCGCAGGTTGGTTCCTTTTGGCAGGTCTTGATAGACCAGGTCGCGCGTCGTCTGGGAGAGCAACGCCTGCCCGCCATAACCTGCCGCAGCGATACGCGCTGCCCGGTGTACATCCATACCAATATATAAGGGGGGCGCTTGTCTTTCCCCAGGTCTTTCTTTGATCGAGCCGGTTAGGCCACCGCCTCTGGTTACAATAGGTTCACCGGTGTGCAGGCCCATGCGCACGCGCACTTGAACGCCCTGCGGCCAGTCTTTAGCGGCCAGTTCGCGCTGCGCCTCCATTACGCAGCACACCGCGTCGATGGCGCGGGGGAAGGCGACAAAAAAGGAGTCGCCCTGGGTATCGATCTCATGCCCATTCCACCTGGCAATGGCTGCGCGCAAGAGCTGACGCTGCACTTCCAACACGGTAGCATACTCCTCGCGCAGGTGTTCAAGCAGCTTGGTTGAGCCTTCAATATCGGTAAAAAGAAATGTTACCGTCCCACTGGGAACATTCGTGAATTGCTTGTCCATTTGAGAGTCGCTCATCTCTCGCCTCCGGCAAAATCCCGCTCATCATGTTCCACTGGTTAGACTGATAAAACCCCCGTCAGGCAATTTTACTCCCGTTGCTATATCTCGGCGGAAAGTTCGTCCACTTCATCCCCCTGAGCTGCGCCAGTTTCAGGAGCCGTCGGACTGCGTGAAGCGATGTAAATGCCTGCCAGGATCAGCGCTGCGCCCGCTAACTTCATGGCGCTGGGCGTCTCATTCAGCAAGAAATAAGCCAGGATGGAGGAGCCCACCGGCTCGCCCAGTGCGGCAACCGATACAAAGGCGGCTGAGAGATAAGCCAGTGCATAATTGAAGGTGGTATGCCCGAGCAACTGCGGGATCAGTGCCAGGCCTAAAAAAATCAGATACGTTTGCGGAGAATATCCGAAGAACGGCAATCCTGAGAGAAGCGCCATCCCCACCAGCACCAGCGCTGCCATCCCATACACTACAAATATGTAGCTGAGCAGAGAAACGCGCACCCGCAGCCGCCGCCCGATAATCAGGTAACCAGCCACAGCCCAGGCTCCGGTCAACGCCAGCAAGTCGCCCCAAAACGCCCGCCCGTGCACGAATTCGGAGAGCGGCGGGCAAGCCAAACCGGCAGCGCCCCAGCTACAGGTGTCGCTGACACTGACGATTACCCCGCCAACCAGCGCCAGCAACATACCCAGCATTACCGGGCGCCTCAGCGGCTCTTTCAGCGTTAGCGGCGAGAGCAACGCCACCCACAGCGGCGCAGTTGAGACCAGCACCACCGAGCTGGCAACGCTGGTATAAGCCAGCGAAGAGATCCAGGCGGCGAAATGAACCGCCAGAAAAAAACCGGACAGCAACGCCAGTCCCAGGTTGCCGCCTTTCAGCCCTCTCAGCTCCCCGCTTCGCCTGGTCAGCGCGAAAGGCGCCAGCACCAGTGCTGCCAGCGCCATCCGCCAGGCGGCAATCACCAACGAGGGTGCCTCTTGCTGCGCGAAGCGAATGAAGATCGAAGCCGTCGAAACAGCCAGAATCCCTATCGCCAATACCAGGAAAGGCGAGACCGGAGGACTCTTCATTCCAGTTTATTTGCCTATATGCCAGATCACTTTGCCGGTCAATTGGCTGCGCCGCAGCGGGCCGAACTGGCGACTGTCGGTGCTCTCCGGATGAGTTCCTAAAACAAAAAAATCCTCCCCGTCTGGCGAGATTCGCTCAACTTTCTTGATCATTGTACCGTAAACGGGGTGTCGGAAAACGACGATATCCCCGGCTTTGATCTTGCGTAAAACGAAGGGGATTTTGCTCACCACCACAAAATCCCCTTCGACAAAGAAGGGTGACAGGCTTTCGCCTGTCACCTTAAGTATCTGGATCATTCAATGACTGGGTAAACCAGCTCAAGCGGCGGGTTGTAGGGCGATTTAGCCCGGCGAGTCTTGATATTCTTGGTTGCCCAAAAGATCTCAGCAAATTTGTTGATCGCTTCTACAAAATCCAGGGCGCTCTGGCGGTCGGTGGTTTGGCGGCTCTTCGAGCCAAGTTGCATAATCTGGTGCACCAAACCGTGCAGCTCTGGGAATTTCTCCAGGTGCGGCGCCTTGATATAATCGCCCCAGATCACGCGCACGTCCGCTTTGGCTTTCTCGGCGTGTTCTTCCTTAACAGCGACGTAGCGTGACATCGTATTGAGATAATCCTTACCCTTCTCGCCGCCCTTGCCCTCCAGGTCGGTCGCCAGGTCGATCATCCGCACCACAGTCACTGCGGCGATCTGTGCAGTGATCGGATCGTAGATTCCGCACGGAATATCACAATGCGCCTTTGCTTGTTCGAAGCCCAGCTTCTTATCCAGGGTGGAAATAATTTGGTAAATCATACTGTCCTCCTACTTGGAAATTTGAACGAACGAATCAAGTTATGTCGAGATTTCTCGACCCAATACCGCCTCATAATGCGACGAAACCTGTACTCTGCAAACTATAATACTACGATGAAGTTTCTTGTCAAGATTAGTTACTCAAAGCCTCATCATCCTCTTATCTAGCTTGACAAAGGGGGAATGCAAGGCTAAAATCTTCCTAACAAATGCTTCATTTGTAACCGAAGGAGAAAACCATTTAGCACGTTAATCTTGCGAATGCCTTGGATGAGGAGGAACATACAATGACCCATATAATTACCAGCTTGTGTTTGCGCGACTCCGGTTGCGTGGAAGTCTGCCCGGTGGAATGTATCGTCCCCGGCAAGCCAATCGAAGAATGGCCCTGGTACTACATCGATCCAGACACCTGCATAGACTGCGGCGCCTGCATCCCTGAATGCCCGTGGGAAGCCATCTTCCCTGAGGATGAAGTGCCGGCAGCCTACAAAGCCAAGGGCGGTGAGTACATCGCCCGCCTGGGTCTGACCGGTCACTATGAAGGCACCAATCACCACAGTGAGAAAGTCGTTTTGGATTGTGTGAAACAGCTCGCAGCCGGTGAGACTGTTGACCTGACGCCAGATATCCAGCCCAATTACGATTACTTCAAAAAGGGCCCCGGTTACAAAGCTCTGGAATAAAACATCTATCAAATAAAAAACTGCGGGCGTGAATCCGCCCGCAGTTTCTATTTCCTGCAGTAATTTATTTAGTGCGCAAGGCCAGGTTGCCTGCGCCCATATCCATGCTGATGGTAATCACCGGTCCGTCGCCGCCCAATACATAGGCGCTGCCCGATTTCTGCCAACCACCAGACATGTCCACATTCGTCAGACCGCCTTTAAAGATCACTTTTGCCGAAGTGCCTTCCGGTACGATGATAACAAGTTGGCTGAACCCGGACTCGACCGTCACGACCGCATCACGCTGCAGCTCGCCCGAAAAATCCAGCGTATAATCACCTGCTCCGCTGCGGAAGATCATCGAAGTGAAGTTGGCATTCGCCAACCCTGAGAGCTTTACGCTCGATGCGCCGGTGATATAGCGCAGCATCTCCATTTCGGTTTTGTTCAGCTCCGAGAACTTGAGACGTACATCTGCTGCGCCATCATTTACTTCCAGTGATTTTAGCATTAATCCGCCCAGCTCCATCTCGCCCTGGTAAGCGCCAGCATTGATCTTCAGCTGCATGGGCTGGTCGCCAAGCTTCAAATCCCATTTATTCTTGATGTCATTCGTATTAAGGTTAGGAAACCCTTGCAGATCCAGGTTACCTGTCTCCATCCGCACCTGCTGTTCATCCACTTTGATCTTGGGCTTAAAATCCGGTACATTGTAAGTAGCAGTCCCACTTACCAGTGCTGTCTCTGCGCCAGGCTGCAAAATAAGCTCGCCCGCCCCGAATGTCAGCCTAAGATCGGCAAGATCCGCTTCCGGTACCACGATATTAATCTCTTCTGTCTTGGTTGGCCCAGTGGTGATCTGGTCCACCGGCAGGTTGATAGTGATCCCGCATGCCATGCTAACCATAGCCAGTGCGATAATTGCCAGGATTATTCTTTTGTTTAACATATTTGCCTCCAACCGATTTTCAATGTTTCTGTACTATCTTATACGTCCACGTTTAGGGAAGGTCGCGCATTTAAATCAGAAACGCTGAGTAATCGCTAATCTTCAGATACTCCCTCTTGCGTGTTAAATGGAATTGGGGCACAATTAGAATCATAAATAAGCAAGTACCTGCTGGAGGTAGCCTATGAGTGATGATCCGCGACCCGAAGAGAACCTGGAAGATGAGTTTCAGGTCCTGGGGAAAAACCTGGTGGCTGCGTTGCGCGCCGCCTGGGATGCTCCTGAAAGAAAACGCGTCCAGGAAGAATTGATCACCGGTCTGAACGGGCTGGGCTCAACCCTGAAACATGAAGCCGACAATTTCGTTGGCAGCGCCGCCGGTCAACAGATCAAGAACGGCGTCGAACAGGTGGGCGAGCGCCTGCGCAGTACCGAAACCCAGGAAAAGGTACGCCAGGAGCTGTTGTTTGCCCTGAAAACGGCCAATACCGAGCTGCAAAAAGTGATCGACCGCTGGTCTGCCAGAGCCCGTGGCGCAGACACGGGCTCAGACCGTGGCGCAGACACGGGCTCTGAAACCGGCTCGACTGCAGAAACATCTGCGCAGGAAAAACCACCGGAGTAAGCCAGCCTGTAATAGTTGGGAACAAATGTCAGAATTCTTCAGCATTGAGTATCATAGCCAGCCGCCTATCGATCACAAGCAGTTCCGTCTGATCCCATTTGCCCGCTCCGTCAGCTTGCACTTACCCGGGCGGACAGGCGGCTTTGTCTGGAGTAAACCCACCTCCTTGCTGGTAGTTTATCCGGATGGACGAGAAGAAGTGCTTCCCATCCCAGATCAAACTCGCCGGTTTATCCTTTATTTATTGTTCTCCGGTTTTTTCGGGTGGTTGGTTTTCAGGCAGCTACGACGCAAAATCACTTCACGCCGCAGTGTTGGTAGTATCTAAGCCTGGCCCTACCTTTAAGCTATGATAGGCAGGCTCTGTTCCTATAAACCTTATTTTCATCTGCGTTTATCAGCCTTCATCTGCGGATAAACCAGAACAGGAGGTATTTCAATGAGCGATGAGACCGAAATGGCATCTACCTCAACCGAGGCAGCCACACTATCACCCACTCAAGTGGTCAACGACACTTTAGAGTATTTTCTTTCTACGGCCAGTGTAGAGGCTGTCTACAATGAGCCGATCAAGCATGGCAATACCCTCCTGATCCCAGCCGCTGAGGTCGTTTCAATCATGGGCTTTGGGGTCGGAGGCGGAGAGGCTAGCCAGAATGGCGCCGATTCGGGTGGTGGGGGTGGTGGAGGCAGTGTCTACTCTCGCCCGGTAGCAGTGATCATCTCCTCTCCAGAGGGCGTCCGGGTTGATCCTGTCTTCGATCTGACTAAGATCGCTTTAGCCGGTATGACCACTGGTCTGCTTATGTTCGGGATGGTTGCACGTTTATGGAGCTTGAGCAGGAAAATCCAGGATTTCCAGGACGAGTTTTTGAAGATAAAATAAGCTTGTTGATAGGCCGGCTATCAAGACCTCCTACCGCCCGGACTATCGCTTGACAGTCTTTAGCGCATGCGATAGCATAAATCGGTACCCGGACACTTTACTTGAAAGGTATACCTTACAGATGGAACAGGCTACTGGTAAAACAGTCGAGAAAAAAGCGAATACGTTAACCGATCGGGCGCGGGTCGCCTTCAAGGGAATTTTAGATCCCCTGGCGACTTTACTGAACCGAATGGGGCTGATGCCAAATACTATAACTATCCTGGGACTGGTCGGTAACGTCATCGGCGCCTTCCTGATCGCCCAGGGTTATCTGACGGCTGGCGGAATCCTGGTGCTGTTGATGGGACCGGTCGATGCCTTGGATGGGACCATGGCGCGCCTGCGCGGCATGGCAGGCAACTTCGGCGCCTTTGTCGATTCGGTAACCGACCGCTATTCTGAGTTGGTGATCTTTGCCGGTCTGCTATACTACTTTATCCAACAGAATAATCAAACCGCCATCCTGCTGGTGTACGCCTCCGCGGCTGGATCGGTGCTGGTCTCGTACATCCGCTCGCGCGGCCAATCCTTAGGTTGGGATACCAAGGTTGGCATCCTCACCCGTATGGAACGCTATCTGGTTCTGGCGCCGGCTATTATCCTGAACTATCCGATGGTCGGGCTGTGGATCATCGCGGTCTTTTCGAACCTGACTGCCGTCCAGCGCATCATCGATATCAGGCGCCAGGCGTATCACGAGCAGCCCAAATAAACTTCACGCCAGGCATACAACAGTAGATCACCAAAAAGTATTTCATAATTCGCGAATTAAAATCAGGGAGAGCTAAGCATGCCAACAGGATTTCACATCGGACCGATACCGGTCTATTATTATGGCATCATATTAATGATTGGCGCGTTGGCTGGCGCCTGGCTGGCCAGCCTCGAAGCGCGCCGTCGTGGGCAAAATACTGATATAGTCTGGGATGGACTGATCTGGGTTTTGATCGGTGGCATCCTGGGGGCGCGCATCTGGCATATCCTGACCCCGCCGCCCTCGATGGTAGCGCTGGGCATTACCACCGGCTGGTACTTGACTCACCCGCTGGATATGATCTCGACCTGGAACGGCGGTCTGGGCATCCCTGGCGCAGTCATCGGTGGTGTGGCTGCGCTGTATTTATTCTGCCGGCGGCGCAAGATATCCTTCCTGGTCTGGACCGACATCGCCGCTCCCGGCCTGGCATTAGGCCAGGCAATTGGACGCTGGGGTAACTACGTTAACCAGGAACTCTATGGCGCGCCGTCCAACCTGCCCTGGGCTATCCGCATCGATGCCGCGCACCGGCTTCCAGGTTACCAGAACGTCGAGACCTACCACCCCGTCTTTCTTTATGAATCATTGTGGAGCCTGATGAATATGGCGGTTTTGCTCTGGCTGGGTCGCCGCCACTCCGACCGGCTCAAGTCCGGTGACCTTTTCCTGACCTATTTGATCATTTATCCGCTTGGGCGTTTCTTACTTGAGTTTCTGCGCCTCGATTCTTCCCGGGTGGCTGGTCTCAATACCAACCAGACCATCATGGCAGTAGTGGCGTTGGTCGCGGCAGCAATTTTGATCTGGCGGCACCGCACGCCTGTTTCTGCCAGAGAGGCGCCTGTTGGAGCAACGCCAGTTGTCGAGTCACCTGTTGGAGAGACGCCAGTCGACGAGACGCCAGCCCCTGCCCCAATCGAAGAAACCGAGCAGTAAACCAATTCGATGATCCTTACCGAAAACCTTGGGAAAAGGTTTGGCGACTTCCAGGCTGTAGATGATATAAATCTCCGGGTCGACGCAGGCGAGGTGCTGGCTTTGCTTGGTCCAAATGGCGCCGGCAAAACTACCACTGTCCGCATGTTGACCTCTCTGTTAGTGCCCAGCAACGGTTGGGCGCGCGTGGCAGATTTTGACACCGTCCAGCAAGCCAGCCAGGTGCGCGCCAGTGTGGGGGTTTTAACTGAAAACCATGGTCTTTACAACCGCATGCCCGCCCTGGAATATCTGGATTTTTTCGGCCAGATCTACGGCCAGAGTACCGCAGTGCGCAAACAACGCCTGCACCAGTTACTGGAAGTCTTCGGCCTTATCGAGCACCTGCGCCAGCCAATCGGTGAGTATTCCAAAGGGATGCGCCAGAAATTAGCCCTGGCGCGCGCTTTATTGCATAACCCGCCTGTCCTGTTACTCGACGAACCGACCTCTGCTATGGACCCTGAAAGCGCCCGCCTGGTGCGCGATGCCATCCGCACACTGCGCTCCGAAGAGCGCACCATCGTGATCTGCACGCACAACCTGGTCGAGGCGGAGGAGCTGGCTGATCAAATCGCCATCATCCGCCAGGGTAAAATCATCGCCTTAGGTTCCCCACAGGCTTTGAAGGCGCGTATGCTTGGCACAGAGGAATATGAAGTCCGCCTGGCCACCCATCTGAACGGTCGCCAACCCGCCCTCCCCGCTGAGGTCGATTTTACTTCCAGCGGACCAGATTGGATCCGCTACCGCACGCAAGATCCAACCCAGACCAACCCTCTTATCCTGCAAACTCTGGCCGCCCAGGGGCTGCTGGTGGTCACCCTGCAGGCGGTGCCGCGCAGTCTGGAACAGGTCTACCTGCAAGCCATCAACTCTGTAAATCCCGGCCAGGCGCTGCATGTTGAATAGCCTGCAAATGGCGCTTGTCGTTACCCGGAGAGAAGTCCGCGACCAGCTCCGCGACTGGCGCATCATCTTCCCGATTGTGACTTTGACGCTCATTTTTCCATATTTGATGAACTTTACCGCCCGCAGGGCAGTAAATTTCGTCCAAAGATACGACGCCCCGCTTGTTGCCGAGCGCCTGATCCCCTTCCTGTTGTTGGTAGTGGGTTTCTTCCCGATCTCGGTTTCGCTGGTGATCGCCCTTGAATCCTTCGTCGGCGAGAAAGAACGCCACAGTATCGAGCCTCTGCTCTGCTCGCCGCTGACTGACGGGCAGCTTTACCTGGGCAAGCTATTGGCAGCCATGGTGCCGCCGCTGGTCGCCAGTTACCTGGGCATCCTGGTTTATCTGATCGGCGTGTATACTCAGATCGGCTGGACCCCAGTCCCCTCGCTCATCCTGCAAATCCTGTTGCTGACCGCCGTCCAGGCAGTCTTGATGGTCAGCGGCGCCATCGTTGTCTCATCCCAAACCACTTCGGTGCGGGCGGCTAACCTGTTGGCCTCCTTCATCATCATCCCCATGGCGTTTTTAATCCAGGGTGAAGCGATTATCATGTTCTGGGCGCAATATAGCGTCCTGTGGTGGGCCATCCTTGGTCAAGCAGTGATCACCGGCTTGCTGATCCGCACCGGGCTGGCCTATTTCAACCGCGAAGAGATGTTGGGGCGCGAAATGGATTCGATCAACCTGGGTTGGGCCTGGCGGGAGGTTCGCCGTGGGTTCATCGGTCAGGCGCGTTCGATTTTCGCCTGGTACCGGCGAGATGTGCCAGTTGCCCTATGGAGTTTGCGCCTCCCGATATTGGTCTCAGCCATCTCGCTCAGCCTGGGTTATCTGGCCGGCGCCAGCCTGGCGAATGAATTCCGCTTGCCGCCTGAGCTGGTCTCGTTCGACAAGATCAGCCAGGGTTTTATCGAAGGCTTGCAGGCCGCCCGCTTCTATTCAACCAGCGGGACCGTGGTCATCTCGCTGCAGAACCTGCGCGCGGTTCTGATCGCTACCCTGCTGGGAATTTTCTCATTTGGCGTCCTGGGAATGCTGGTTCTGATGCTGCCTATGGTGATCATCGGCTTTGTCGCTGCCAATGTCTCTCTGGCCGGTCATTCTGCGCTTACTTTCCTGGTTGCCCTGGTGCTGCCGCATGGTTTGCTGGAGATCCCGGCTATCATCCTGGCAGGCGCCGCCATCCTGAACCTGGGCGCGACCCTCACCGCGCCAGCGCATGGCAAAACCATCGGCGAAGCCTGGCTGCTGGCGCTGGCCAAATGGGCTAAGATCATGCTTGGGGTCGTCCTCCCACTATTCTTACTCGCCGCTCTGGTGGAAGTGTTTATCACCCCCCAGGTAGCGGTTTGGATCCTGGGCAAATAAAGTCCCCCGGACTTCATGGAGCTGGCTTTCTGAACCTTTGTCTACCACCCCTGGATAAAGGGCAGCCAGTCCTCATTTTCGTTCAAATGTCGAGAAAAGAGATATAGCGCAGAAGTAGGGGGTTCTTTCGGCTCGCGCAACAGACGCATCTGGACCTGGTCCAACATCCGCCCGCCTTTGCGATGGTTGCACGAAGGACAGGCAGCCACCAGGTTATGCCAGGAATGGCTTCCGCCCAGGCTGCGTGGAATGACATGGTCGATCGTCAGATAAGTCACTTTCTGCCCGCAGTACTGGCAGGTATACTCATCTCGCCGCAGGATCTCGCGTTTCGTCAGGCGCACCGCCAGGCGCGGGCGCTTGATCATTTTATGCAGCCGGATGATGGAAGGTTTGGGATAAGTGACGCTGACCGTATGGATCGTGCCGCGACCGTTCAACACCAGGCCAGCTTTTCCGTTCAGAACCAGGCCGACCGCCCGGCGTGTAGTGCATACATTGATGGGCTCAAAGTTGGCATTGAGGACCAATACCGGTTCGATCATCGTGCCCTCGCAAACTTGCCAATTATAGCACGGGAAATTATCTTGCGGATTAATAAGCTGTCCAGGTACAAGGCACTTTGAAAGTGCCTTGCACCTGTTATGCAAAGATACCACGCGTAAAGACCTCCCGAGAAAGCCAAAATCCTTTATAATTCCGTTATCATGGGACCCATGGCGTCTGCTCTTTGCATGGAATTCCGTCCAGAGCTGCTCTCCCGACGCGGCGAGCATGTTGCCTGGGGTAAGAAAGTACGCCTCATCGGCGCCTATTATGCCCGCCAGTGATCCCCCTCTGCGGTGAGACCTACGCGCCCTCCCGCACAGGGCGCGTTTTTGTTGATTTTTATATAAAGAAAAGAGGCCTCTTATGTCAAACAAAAAAATGACCATCGACGAGCAGGTCGAATACTTGATGCAGGGCACCGTATACGGCGATGCCGATCTGCAAAAGGCTATGGCCGATGAGCTGCGCCAGCGTCTGATCGAGGCCGAAAAGGAAAACCGTCCCTTGCGTATCTATTGCGGTTTCGATCCGCGCACCAGCGACCTGCACCTCGGGCATACCGTGCCGATGCGTAAGCTGCGCCAGTTCCAGGAGCTGGGTCACGAAGTGACCTTCCTGATCGGCAATTACACCTCGCTGATCGGCGACCCATCCGACAAGGACAGGCTGCGCCCCCAGCTCACCCCAGAAGAAACCGAGCACA
>Ga0209253_10000788_pt1 | contig 27545 bp, 21 predicted proteins | sample FrelakmetBRP12BR_FD_187145 | JGI IMG/M metagenome (GOLD analysis project Ga0209253, IMG submission 187145) | Freshwater lake sediment microbial communities from the University of Notre Dame, USA, for methane emissions studies - BRP12 BR (SPAdes)... | ecosystem: Environmental > Aquatic >...
GGGCTTCCAGGCGCAGTGCAACGCTCCTGCCAAAATGCCCCAACCCGATGACAACAATTTCCTGTTTGCGTTTTGGTTTAGCCAAGGTTATCCATCCTCAACAATCCTACAGACCTTGTGAATTGATCGCCAGTCATGCTGAAAGGTTGTGAAATAATCACCGGTCCTCCTGAGCGCCAGAACGGCAAATATAAGGTACACCAACCATCCGCCGACCTGCCGTTCAGGCAAGCGAAGGATCTCTTCATTATCAATATAGACCCTTCGCTACGCTCAGGGTGACATTAACCAATCAATTCCAGCCATTCATTTCTGTGCCAGCGAATTTTCCAGCTCAGCCAGGCTGGCGCGCAGCTGAGCCAGCGTCTCAATTGAACGCTGATTGGTCGCCTCTTGCGCGTCAATCAAACGTTTGATCTCTTGCAAGCTGTCCACCGGCGCGCCAGGTAATTTATTCTCCTGGGCGACTTCTTTCGGCTTGCTTTGCCTGCTTTGCCGGAACCAATCGGCGAGAAAGCTGGTGACCACACTGAATATAGCTACCCCCACCGTTAATAAGAACAGGCCTACGATCCTTCCTTGATTTGTTACCGGGTAACGGTCCCCATAGCCAACTGTCGTCACCGTCACGTAGCCCCACCACAGTGCATCGGATGCGTTTTTGATGTTTGCGTTGGCTGAGCCTTGTTCTGCATTTAAAATCGCAATGCTGGAGAGCTCGAGAACAACAATTCCAACCAATAGAACGGCGAGCAGCGTGCTTTTGGCACGGCGTTCGATTACAACGTACTCCATTTCTTTGATATCGGCCCGGCGCAGCCGCGGATAGAAAATGCTCGCTTTAATCAAACGACCCAGCCGGAATCCCGGAATGGGCAAGCTTCCCAAAAAATCAAGCCAGCCATAATATCGTAAGAAGTAATTTCGTTTTGATCGGGCTCGAATCAGGCGGGTGATGAAATCTACAATCAGGAATAGACTGATCCCCAGCTCAATGATCAAAATCACACTCTTTGTGTTTGAATTTTGCGAAAGCAGCAGAACCAGGCTATTGATAATTGAGAAGATTACGATAGCCAATACAAAGAATTCATAGCTTGCATTAACAACAATCTCTCGCTGCTCATTCTTCTCATCCATCACACTTTGTCCTTATGTATTTTAGACCCGATATCAGTTCGTGCAGGATGCGGCGATGTTTTTGTACTGGCCTGAGCCGGAGATAGCCTTTTTAGAATACAAAAAGATTTCTTAACCGGTTAAACAATTCTGCTGTGCGCAACTCACCAGTGAATGAATTGCGCACAGCATAAATTTAGAAAGGATCGGAAATTCTGTCAATCAACCTGACGGTGAAGCTTTGAAATCTCATGGGGCTGAAGATGGGTAGTAAGGAACAGATTTGCGCTTCTCCGCGCTGCCGACGTATGTGAATATGTCTGCTGCAACGGCCAATCCGATCCATAACCAATCCCAGCCATTCAGTGGAAAGACTATTGCGTACATCAATATGGTCCAGGGCAAGAAGATTAAACCCGCAATGCCCACCAGCCAGGGAAAGTTAAATGCGTTAATTGCTGCATTCACTCTTACAGGCGCGAGCAACCAATAGACAAGAAAACCGACACGGGGACCTAAGAACATCAGTGTTAGAAAGAAACAGCACATAGCAAACTCCTCCTCATACTAAACATATTTATTCCCTCCCATTTTGGAAGGCTTGAGCCGACCTATCCAGTAATTGGAATAGGATGCCGATCGATATCGATCTCTCACCTCCTCTCTATACGCTCGCATAAGACTCAAAGTAAAACCAAAAAACCAGTCGATCCGAGGGAGTGAAGCGAGCGAAGCTTGTAAAGCTCTTACTGTGCTCGTTCTTCCAATTCTTCCGCCACTCCGCCCAGAGCAGCGGCTGCACCCAGTTCGGAAGCGCCCTGCGCCACCTCACCGACGCCCTGTGCAGCCATCTCGCGCGCAGCACCTGCAGCCGCCTCTGCTACCGCGACCTCGATCATCCCCTTGACTGCCAGCTCGGCACTGGTCTCCGCCAGCTCAGAGCTGCGCTCCGCCATTGCATCGGAGACCGCCATGCGCGCCAGACCTTCGGCGGCTTCTTCCTCACCCATCTCGGCGATCTTGCGCCCGGTAGCAGCGATCACCTGCGCCAGGCTGCGTGTGCTGGCTGAGCGCATAATTTGGTCAACCGCCATCCCACGCAGCTTCTCACCACGATCAACCAGGAAGAGGGAGAGCACCGGCATATCCAACATCTCGACCACATCGCCCACGCTAGAGAGCTCGCCAGCCAGGCGCGCCAGCGCTAAGCCATCATCCAAATCGTCAGCGCTCATCAAGCCAACTATGTCTCCAAGCACTTTGACGTTGTCGGATTGGGCCAGCAGAGCAACGCCTTGAGCCATATCGACCACGCCTGCCTCTCCAACCGCTTCGCTCAGCCTTGCGACGCGCTCAGCAACCAGCGCTGCATCGGCTGCCCGAGTCAAATTGCTGGCGCCAGCCGCGTATTCTTCAGCGCCCGCTCTGGCTACGCGCCGGGCATCACCAAGGGTATCTATCCCCTCCGCCATTTCTTCACCACCGCTCGCAGCCGTCATTGCAGCCCCGACTTCCATGGCTTCGGCGGTTTCTGCCAGCTTCTTCTTGCTCACCGAAACGCGTTTTGATTTAGTTGAAACACTCTTCGTGGCCATTCAGTCACTCTCCTTGTCTGTTAATCTGTTCCAAAGGCTCGTTTTACCCCTGGAAGCATACAATAAATGAGGATTATCGCATTAAGCCCCATGCTTACGCTTGCATCTGATATTGTCGCTTGAGAGCCAAGCGTGGATACAAAACCAAGAATAAGGTTAAAAATTGTGATTACTACCAGGAAGAGCCATGCTTGGGGGTTAACATTCCACAACATCTGTACCAGCCAGACATAAACCCAAACCAGCAGTGCCCACATTAGGAAATTCCAAAAGTTTACACTGCGAACAGCTATTGGTCCCAGGAAGTGAGGAATTATTCCCAACGCTTGCAAGGCGTAAATAGCGGCAAACAAGGCTGCTATCCCTGCCAGGATTGCCAATAGGGTAACACCAAAAGGACGATGTTTTGCAGTTGTTGTAGCCATGTTAATTCTCCTTGAAAGGTTCTAGAATTGCGGTCGTAGGTACTTGATCCAACGAAGGGATTCACCTGGATGATCTTACAACAATTGGAGAAGGGCACCACGGAATGATGGCATTCATGATTGGGTCATGTTAAATCCGCGGCGCCCTTCCTGTTTACTCGTGAAATTCATCCCATGACGATCAAAATGCCATGGTTGAATCCAGGCTTAAAGTTTATTACTCCTCAGCGAATGCGGCTTTCAACTGCTCTTCCTGTTCCGCGGTCAGGTTCGAGGCGACCAGCTCGAATTTGAACTCCTTGAGCTCGGCGAGTACTTTATCCTGCACGGCATCGCTGGTGAGCAGGAACAATGCTGAAGTGCCCTCGGTGACCTGTTCGCGGACTTTCTTGATGAAATCATCGCTGATGCCATAATCGGCCATCTTGCCGCTCAAAGCGCCCATGGCGGCTCCGATCGCCAGGCCGAAGAAGGGCACGAAGAAGATCAGGCCGAACAGCATGCCCCAGAAGGCGCCTTGCATGGCACCCATGCCGGCCATGTTGACCAGCTGTTTGGTCTTGGGAGACTTCTTGCCTTGCGGCCAGGTAACGATAGCGGCATCTTGCAGTTTGAGCAGCTCCATTTTCTGAAGCTGTTTAATCTTATCGAGCATTTTCTCAGCCCCATCGGGGGTGTCGAACTTGAGTGCGGTGAGTGTTGCCATACTTGAAAATCTCCTTTAATGTGATTGGGTATACGAGTATTGTAGATTGTTAGCTTATCTTGATCGATTAATCGTTCTTCACTTTTATCAATTTATCCTGTATGTCCTCCTTACTCAAGTCGATCCTCATCGCCTGGAAGCCCGCAGGAGCAGCAGGAACAGGTTGATGAAGTCCAGGTATAATGCGAGTGCACCGACGACAACCATCCCGCCCATTCCATGGCGGCCTTCCAATTGCGAGGCGAGCAGCTTCAAACGCTGAGTGTCCCAAACAGTGAGTCCTGCGAAAAGCAGAATGCCGGTAAAGTTCATCAGCTGGTTGAGTCCCTGTGAGAATGGGAAAAGCCAGAGAATAAACCAACCGAAGATGTAGCCCATCAATGCCATCAGCAAGAACATCCCCAGGCCGCTCAGATCGCGTTTGATCAGCAAACCGATAATGCTGGTGAACAGGAACATTCCAGCCGCCAACCAGAAGGTGTAGGCGATGGTGCTCTGGCTGTAGTAAATGAAGATTGAGGAGATGGATACGCCTGTCAGTCCAGCGTAGAAAATGAACAGGAGAAATGCGACAGCCGGTGATAGGCGCATCACCGCTGCGCTGAGAGCAAAAACGATGATGATCTGGACCATGAATAGCCCGAAGGCAAACCACGGGTCGTACAATATGCGTTTTAATAGAGCTTCGTTTGTACTGACCCAGGTGGAAACCAACGCCGTAACGCCCATTCCAAGGGCCATCACCAGATAGACGAGCGCCAGAAAGCGATTGACGCGAACACTCGTTGCTGCGGGTTGTAGGGTAGCTGCTTGTGCCAAGTTGAGTTCCTCGTTCTCCGAATTTAGTTTATCGAACTACTTCATTTTCCCAGTAATGTTGATGTGTATCTTTCGTCTATTAATCCAAAGGAGTGTCCCCATGATTAAACTATGATGGGTCTGCGAGACAAATATTTTACCATCAGGTTCTCAACATTATCGTTCTATTCAAGGGCAGTTACTCCCACTTCTTCAACACCAGTGTCGTATTATGACCGCCAAATCCAAAAGAATTCGACATCACCACCTGCGGGTCGGTCTTCCTGGCATGGTTGGGGACATAGTCTAAATCACATTGAGGGTCTGGCGTGGATTGATTAATGGTGGGCGGCAAAATTCCAGTCTGCAAGGCCTTCACGCAGATGACCACTTCCAGCGCGCCTGCTCCTCCCAGGAGATGCCCGGTCATCGATTTGGTCGAGCTGATGGGAGTATGGTGAGCACGCTCTGCAAATACCTGTTTGATCGCCAGGGTTTCAGCGACATCACCAATGCGTGTCGAAGTTCCATGTGCATTGATGTAACCGATGTCGCCGGGCTGTAAACCTGCCAGGTCGATGGCGAGCTGCATGCAGTTGGCTGCGCCAACCCCCTCTTTATCCGGCGCGGTCAGGTGTACTGCGTCGGAGGTGGATGCATAGGCAATCACTTCCGCAAGCGGCTCAGCTCCTCGCTGCAGGGCATGATCCAGATCTTCCAGGATCAGCACTCCGCCTCCATCGGATAGAACGAAGCCATCGCGCTCCGCATCGAAAGGACGGCTGGCTCTGGTTGGCTCGTCGTTGCACCGAGACAACGCCCCCATCCGGTCGAAGGCTGCTACTCCGATCGGAGTAATCGCCGCTTCGACGCCACCGGTGAACATCGCTTTTGCGCGCCCATGGCGAATGGTCTCATAGGCGAGTCCAATCGAATCCGCACCGGTCGCACACGCAGAGGTAACCCCGAAATTTGGACCGCGGGCTCCCGTACGCAAGGCTACCTGGACGGCTGCCGCGTCAACAATGATCATTGTGATCAAAAAAGGATTGATGCGGCGCGGCCCTTTTTCATTTAATACATGGAATTCCCGGTCGTAGGTCCAAATGCCTCCTACTCCGGCGCCGATATTCGCACCGACCTGGTAGCAATTTTGGTCGTTGATCTCCAATCTCGATTCAGCCAGTGCCTGCTCCAGGCAGGCTACCGCATACTGGACGAAGCGATCCATCCGCCTGGCATCTTTGGGAGACATGTAATTGTGAGGGTCAAACCCGTGAACTTCGCCAGCAATGTGTGCATCAAATTCGGTCGTATCGAAAACGGTGATCGGACCGATCCCTGACACGCCGCCAACGACGTTATTCCACATGGTAGGAACGTCTAATCCGACCGGAGAGACGATCCCCATACCGGTGATGACGACTCGTTTTTCTCTCGTGTTCATTTCCTGTCCACAATATCCGGGGGAGGTAATAGATTTCGCATATTATAGTATAACAATGTTGTATTTGTACCAAAACCGCCAAATAGGTGTAAAGATGGTGCAAATTGGGTGCAGAGAAGCAAGGGTAACCGGGCGGAGACGGGTATTTTGGAAGAAAAATATAATCCTTATATCATTAATCTCGCCAGCACAGGTAGATGGTCGGAGCCGGTATCCTGTCCCACCCAGGCCTGCTGGCATTGGATGGGGGGCGTAAACCAGATGTAATCAACCCTCAACACCGGGTACAAAGGAAAGCCGCTCAGCAGGCGGTTCAGCCATAAGAATCGCTTCCAGGGTCCAATCCTCTTCGGCAGGGTGTACCCGCGCTTCATCCCACCTTCCTGAAACGCATCCTTCAGCCCCAGGCTTCTTAAGTATTTATACTCTCCTCGCCAATCGGCCAGATTGAAGTCGCCCAGCAACACCGACGGGGGATCATCCACCGCCGAGTGGGCGAGGCTGTTGATCTGCCTCCAGGTATCGGCATCGAAGCGCACCCCCGACCAGTGGGGGTGTGGAGGTGGGGGATGAGCAACCAGTATTGTGATCCGGCAGCCATCCAAATCGAGGGTTGTCTTGAGATCGGGCCGGACTTTCGAGAGATGGAGCTGTTCGTGACCGGTAATCGGATACCGGCTGATGAGCGCCTTCCCCGCAAAACCCCCGGGGAGCAGCACCTGGTATGGATATTCTATGGCTAAATCTTGGGAGATTGCACCCGCCTGCTCTGCACTCAGTTCCTGTATGCCAATCAGATCGGCGCGAGAATCTCGCAAGACAGGGGTAAGCCGCTCAGGTCTAGCACGACCATTGCCCACATTGCATGTCATGACGGTGAACTGGTGCATGCAGCCTCAATAGGAGAAAGACCGGTAATGTTGAAATTGGATGATCCCCTAATCGTCTTTTGTCGTCATTTGGGGATCCTGGCGCATTGAGCCAAAGAACTGCGTATAGACGCGGGTGATCACTGCGCCGAATAAGAACATCTGAGTCATGATGTAGACGCCCACCAAGAGAACCACCAGGGCGCCAGCGGCACCAAAGGCCGATCCCAGATTGCTATAGCTCAGGTAGAGACCTAAGAGCTGGCTTCCGATCATGATCAATGCACTGCTGACCACTGCACCGATCCACACATCTCTCCATTTAACGTGAGTATCGGGGAGGATCTTGTAAAGCGTAGCGATCGAGAGAACTGCCAGGATGAATACGACCAGGTTGTTGATTAGATTTAGTGATAGCTCGAAAGGAAACAAAGAAGCGATTAAGCGTATCAATAGATTGGCAATTGCAGCGGCTACGAAGACAAAGCCAGCACAGAGCACCAAAACGAATGCCAGTAATCTACCTTTGAGGATTTGCCAAAGAGCATTCGTCGTAGGCAGTGGGATCTCCCAGACCGTGTTGATGGAATCCCTCAGTGAGGCGAACACACCTGTGGCTGCGTAAAGCAACACTCCAATGCCGATAATCGTCACCAGTGTAGCATTGCCCGAGCTGCTTTCAGAGATTGAGGATACCGCGTTCCGCAACAAGCCAGCCGTCTCTGCCCCGAGCACCGCCTCGAGCCGACTATATAGCTGGCTGGTATGGGATAGATCGCTAAGGAATAAGCTGGCTACCCATGAGGCGATGAAGAGCATGGGAGCCAGGGAAAACAGGCTGTAATACGCCAGCGCTGCTGCCAGGTGGGGTGTGCGGCTTCTGATCCAGACAGCTGATAGTTCCCGAAAGAATGGCTTGAGAGCGTTCAATTCCCACTCGGACTCTCAGAACTCACTGCTGAGGGATGTTGTAATAGTTGTAGACCGCCCGTGAAAGATTGGCGATCAGATTTGAAGCAGGCTCCCAGACGAGCTGATCGGGGTGGTTAAGAAATGCGACTAAGATGTAATTTCCGCCTGGGCTGTAGATAATACCCGCGTCTCCGATCGTGTTGATGATGCCGTTGGATGAAACCCAACCATGCTTATGGGCTATCTGGGTGCCTTCAGGGATACCAGCGGTCAGCAAGGAAGGCAGTTTATTTTTTACCAACAGGGTGATCATCGTCTGGCATTCAGCCTGGCTGATCTCCCCTGGGAAAACAGCGTTGAGGGTCCCGCCATCTGTCTGGGCACATTGGTAGATATCTTCAAGGAGCATGCCGATATCCGCAGGGGTAGTCTGGCTGTATGGGTCTGGATCGGTATTGATATCCGGGCGGGTGTTGGCAGGGGTATCAAATTTTTCCAGCAGAGGCGATCCCAGAGAGAAATATCCTGCCAGGTAAGTATTTTCCAGACCAAGGGCTTCCATATTGCTGCTGACTTCCAGCGGCGCTCGCTCCGGATCGATTATCCGGTCCATCAGCCAGTCGGCGGTTTCATTACCGGATTTAGTGACCATCTCACCCAACAGTCGCTGGGATTCAGCATCCATGTTTCCATCGGCTCGTCTGAAAATCGAGGTCATGATCGGGATTTTGATGATGCTGGAGGCAGTGAAGGCGATGTCGGGCTCTACGGAGATATCTTCGCCCTGGCGTCGGGCAAAATGGGTCTCCTGACCCGTCTGGAGGTCCAATAAGTAGACATCGGCGATGCCATCGTATCCCGAGAGATCGATGGTTTGCTCCAGCAGGACGCGTAAATTCTGGAATGCCGGTCGAGGAGGTTTCGTGCGCTGGAGAGGGAGGACGACCTGGCGCCGGTTGAGGGTGCGTAGGGCGTTATCGATCAGTAATACTGAGCCATCGATATCCAGGGCATTCCCCTGGGTGCCGGGCTGGAAGTTTACCGTGCCAACCACCGGACTGGCGGCGCTAGGCGGCTGGTCATAGCGGTTTGCGATTTCGTTGGTGAGAAAATTTTTCAGCCGATCTTCAGAGAAAGAGGCTCGTAGAGGGACATCTGTGGGCGTCTCCGAGCGCCCCCAGAGATAGTCCCAAAACCCCTCCCAGAAAAGATTCTGTGTGCGTTGCAGGTCTGCTGCTGCAAGCATCCCCTCCAGGTCCAGCTGGAAGTCGATGACCGAGGGCTCCAGGTGAATGACCGCCTGGTTGTAAAGCAGCTCTACCGGGACCATGTAAGCTTCCAGCAAACGTTCTGCAGCTTGCTGCCGGTCCAGACCGCCGGTTGGTACGCCTGCAATCCTCAGGCCGCTTGGAAGGTTGGCGCGGACGCGGCTGTACCTCACCAGCTGTAAAATGATCAGGATTGCAGCTGCCAGAAGTAGAAACACCGATATCCAGCGAAGTGGTGAAAAGATTCCTCGAGCTCTCACGAAGTGAAATCATACCACAATTCACCTGGAGACCACCAGCTTGACCAGCTTACCCTGAGCATCCAGGGTCAGACGAGCATAATGGTGGTGGATGTGAGCTGTATTCGGAACATCTTTACTCAGGGTGATTACCTTCCTGGCAAGCTGGAAACCCTGACGGGCGGAGGCGCTGTCCGGACGTTTTTGGCTGCGAGGCCCGTCTGTATGACGGATGGGGTGGTTCGCCCCGCAATCGACGTGCTCCAGACTCATCGTTAATCGGGCGTCCTCCATTCCCGGCAGGTATTGTCTCACCACGCTTTTGACGAACTCCTGAATATCGTCAGGAACGGGCTCTGGCTCACCTTGCTCATGGGAGCGGTCGCAGACCGTCTTCAGGTTGGATAGTGGTTTTACCGAGCGTAAAACCGATTTTGCTTTGACCTGAATGCCAGCCGGTACCGCCAAAGGATCCCCATATAGGATGAATGAGATGAGGGTTTTCTGGTCCTCGCCATCCAGATATCCCTGGCGGTTGTGCATCTCACGAGCCAGGGTTATCTTCGCTCTACGCAGAGCTTCACCGGCTGGGATCCCTTCTTTAACATTGTTCCAGAAAGCATAGCCTAAGAAATCGGCGGCGATTAGAGGAGGGCTGATTGAGCCGTAGCTGGTACAGGTGGATCCAGCCACCGCGTGGGTGCCTGCCTGGATGAACTTCAAGCTGATGGCATCATCGATGGTCTTGTTTACGATATTTGCCCCATAACAGGCCTCGCTGAATACGACCTGTGGCGCACGCCCGGAGTTCATCACGTCGGAGGGCTTCAAGGCAACCGGGTAGTCCTCTCCAGCTCCAACTAACATGGATGCTTCTTCACCGACGGCCTCGCGCTGTCCATACCACTCCGGAGCATCCGCCAGCCCATGCAGGTTGAAGTACCCCAATCGGGCAGTGGGCAGTGGCGAGCTGTAGCGCCCATTTGAGCTGGGATGACCGTTGATTGCAGGTGGCGATATTCGCATCGCTCGCGGATCGCCGATCGGACGAAAGACTGTAAGAGAAGCCTGCCGCCAAACCGCGGCGGTGATACCGAAGCTTGAACGTCGGTAGCTAACGTTTTGACCCTGGCGGGTGATCCAATCGACCATGCGATCGATCCAGCGCCGGTACCAGGCAGTCCCGGATGAGCCATTTGCTATCGACCTGTGCCGGGCGGTCAGGCCACTCAGCGTATAGAGAATCGGTTGAGCGTTAGCTTCCTGGTCGGGAATACCGTCCGGTAGACGTCCAACAGGCCATTCGGGGATAAAGTAGTTCTCATCGCTCGTCGCATATGGATTATCTGAGGGAACGTCAACGTCGGCGTCGTCCACCGGGTTTGGAAGTTTGTGGAAGGGCACAACATCCGGCCCGCCGACGATCAGCAAACATCCGATCCGTTCCCCATATTTACATAACGAGGTGTCGAGGTCCATCAAGGCCAATTTCAGCCCCCAAGGATCGTTGGCTCGTGCCGCCGGCCGTGCCAGGCTGGATTGGCTGCCGTTCGAGAGAAGTGACCCTTCATCAGCGTAAAACAACAGCGCGCCCCAGTCACGCCGCTCACAGATCGCGGCTACCAGGCGAAGCATCTCTTTCTCCAGGATTGCTGCCGTTTGTTCGCCATAGCGCTTCTGAAGCCCTTCTCGTGTGGTCATGATCACATAGACCGGAAAGCGACCATCAGCGCTGGCGAGACTGGGCCGGTTCAGCCGCACGCCCAGCCGCTCGAGCTCTGATTGTACGGATCGCAGAGTCTCTTTGGACTGAGATTCCTGGCTGTTTACCTGGCTGGGTTGGTTCTTAGGGTTCGCTCCTTGAGCCCCTGTTTCGGCTGAAGGCTGTAGATTGGTTTCCTCGGCAGGGATTGCTTGACTTTCGAAAAGACCGATGTGTTCCGGTAGGCGGTTCCACCCCAGAATAGCAGAGACTGAAGCCGGGATGGGGAGATCGAGGTCGATCTCAAGGCGGTCAGGCCACAAACTGCGGAATGGATGGTCTGCTCCCCACAAACGAATCGCAACCTGCCCAGCGACATCACCTGCGGCGGCTTCGTGCAGCAAGGCGACCGCCTTTTCCGGTTCCCCACCGCCCATCAATGCATCTGCCAGTAAAAGCGTGAAATGAATGCAATCCGGCCACCGCTGGCGATAATAGGCTGCCAGACTGCGCAACATTTGCGAGCCGGCGCTGTTTTCACTCATGCGAGCGTTCAATATTCTCAAGTGGATCACATCTACCAGTGGGGTTGAACCTTCTGCGGGGAGCGCCTCGTGTATCTCTCGCTCAGCCTGTTCCAGCTCACCTTGTTCAAATGCCTGCCGGGCTTTCGATAGAGCCCGACTCCAACCGACGAGGGATTTCTCACGAAGAACGGGATAACTCAACCCCAAACCGCGCACGATATCCGGACTACCACCTAAGGCCATCAGCCAGCCAATCTGGTTACCAATCTGGCCGCTCATCGGGTTGGCAATGGCAGGGGATGCGGGTTTGGCTTTATTTTCGGAAGGCGTATGAAACTGCTGGATTGCCTGTGCCTGCACGAGAGCTTCTATCGCTTCCAAATATTCTGGGTCACACTGAGAGATATGATCGAGCACCGGCAGCGCACGGTCAGGCTGGCCGGCTCTGGTTAATGCCTGGGCGTAGTGAAGGTTTACCTGCAAGTCGCCGGGGAAGAAGCCCAGCCAGGCCAGAGCGGCCTGGCGAGCAAAACGGCACTCATCAATGGATAAGGCTGCCCGAAGCAGGCTGACGAATTGATCACGATTTAAGGCGTGCCCGTTGGATGCATTATGCAATGAAATCATCAAATAAAACCTCTAAACTTGTGGGTGCTTGCTGCTTTGCCAGCCTGTTATCATTTTTCTGGTTGAATCCATACTCTTTAGCCGACCACGGCTGAGTCCCTGCGGTTATGGACCATATTCAATGTAACCACCGCTCCCAGCAAACGGTGGACGCTCACATTTTCCGGATCCAGCTCGCAAGCCCGGCGCAGCATTTTCTCAGCTTCAATATAATCTTTGTTCTCCTTCAGGGCTAATCCGGCATGGTAATAGGGACGGGCATCTTTTGGAGCCGCGGCGATGGCCTGGCTAAAGGCAGTCAATGCCTGGGAATGCTGTCGACGAGCCTGGTGGACGCGTCCAAGTTCCAAGTATGGTTCTATAAAACCCGGGTTGGCGTGGATGGCCTCCACCAGGTGGTGGATTGCCTGATCAAGCTGGCCTGCCTGGTTGAGCAGGGTTCCAAGCTGGTAATGCAGGAGCGCTAAATCGCGATTGCTCAGCAGTTCTGCACCGCTGTTGCAACGCAAAGCTCGCTGTGCTGCCTGGATTGCCTGCTCGATTTGCCCATCTTCAGCCAGGGTTTTCACCAGCTCACTTAACACCTGGGGGTCATCCGGGTAACTATCAGCCAGCTCACGGGAGGCCGTTAAAGCTGCTTTTGGACCATGCACCCGTCGGACCAGCTGAATATGCTCAATATGAAGCGATAAAGTAGCTGCAGGGCCCGCCAGAGCTTTCTCCAGCAGCACAATGGCATCTTCAAGCTGGTTTAAATCTCGTAGAGAGCGCACCATCAACAGCATGGCATTTGGATTCTCCGGCTCTAACCGCAGGGCTGCCTGGGCTCGAGATTGCGCTCCCTTCGGATTGCCTTCCTCAAGAGCAATATCGCCACGCAGTAAAAGCGGCTCGATCCGGTCGGGGGTCAGATTGACGGCTTTCTCGGCGCAGGCAGCGGCCTCATCGATTTTCCCGGCTGACTGGTACGCGTGAGCCAGCAAACTCCAAATTCCCGTCTCTTCGGGCGCCAGCTCAGAGGCGGTCTTAAGGAGGCTGATCGCTCTCTCTGACTCGCTACGAGCGGTATAGATTTCACCTAATAGCTTATATGGAGAAGCGTCGTGAGGGGCAAATCGGATGGCCTGTTCCAGGTGAGAGATGGCGCTTTCAACGGATGAAGGACCGATTTGCGGTGACTGGGCCAGGTAAATTTCAGCAGCCAGCTTATGCCAGCGTGGCTCATCAGGCCAGTACTTCAGCGCTTTTTGGATCATCTGCAAGGCAATTGTCGTATCTTCCACGGGGTTGCCGTACTGGTGAGTCAGGCGAGCGAGCAGGGCATATACCAGCGGGGTATCGTTCTTTCTGAGGATAATCTCACCTGGAACAAGCTCAGGTCGTGGACTGTCATCCGGATGTGCCAGACCCTCAACGGCTGCATGGCAGGCAGCCAAGGCCTGTCTCGGCTTGCCGCCAGAAAGCGCCAGGGCGAGCTGTGCGAGGACAAAGGGACTTCGTGAGAATGCGCTGGCAGCTTTCCCGGCAGCGGGCAGATCGCCGATCTGGCTCAGACAGGCAATTTCCGCGATTGCATCCTCGGGGTTGCGGGGCAAGGTCGCCAGGGCTTCCGCAGCCTGGGCATTCGGCGCGAAAGCCGCCATGCCGCGTGCCTGCCATCTCTTGTGCAGGCAATAAGGGCTATTGATCGGATGCCCGCCGGGATCAATACACTCTACTGGACTGCCTTGTTCCTGATCCAGGATAGCGCCTTCCGCATTTTGAATGGCAAAGACGAAACTGCGGAAGGCTTCTTCCGATAAGGAATCCATCCCGGGGGCGTGAGAAATCACCTCAAGAGCCTGGCAGGTGTGCTGGCTCTCTGCTCTCAACACCAGGGTGCGCGCCAGGCACAACTGAGCATGTGGTTCCACGGGCTGATACTTTGCCACCTCTTCTGCGAAATGGACAGCAGTATCCCACAGACGCATATCAAGGGCAGCCTGTGCCAGGCGCCGTCTGGCGGCTGTGCCAACATCCACAATACCCCACACCGGACGCTCATCTCCAACCTCGCGGTCAAAATCCCGGATCGACTTTACAGCCAGCTCAAGGATATCGATTGCCGGGCAGGATGGATTGCTGGCAAACCCACTGATGGGGAGCTCCCCTTTACGCACACTCAGGCGGGCCTGCAGAGCTAACAGGCTGGGATGATCGGGGGCGGATTCGACAGCCAATGCAATCTGGTGAGCTGCCAACCCCATGTCACTGGCGTCCAATGCCAGCTCAGTGCGCAGGTAATGGTATTCCAGCTGGTCCAGAATGTTTGCGCTGCTGTTGTCATAAGGACAGCTATCGAGCAGTACCGCTGCCTGTTCACTGCGAAGGAGTGCCCGCGCCAGGTCTGCAGCAAGGATGGTGGCAGAAAGGGGGGAAAATTTCCGTAACATCGCTACTTGAGTGGAGGCGGTGTAACTCTGAACTGCTTTCTGGGCTTGATGATACGCGTCGGACAGGTTACCCAGGGTACGGCAAACCAGAGCAGACTGGACCAGCAAATCGGGGTCGTCTGGATGGATGCTCAGGGCTGTCTCCAACGCTACCAGGGCTAAATCAGCTCGCCCCGAAGTGCGAATATCTTCTTCCTGATCTCCTTGCTCAAGTAATAGCAATAGCTCCGCTTTCTTTACATATGAATCCGTATCGTTGGGATCGAGCTGGATGACTTGCTCCAATGCCTGCAATGCGGACAGGCGCTGTCCAACTTGTCGATAGGCGTTTACCAGATCAATCAGCAATGTGACCTGGAATGGAAGGGTCGTCTCGTCAGGGATCACCAAGCGTGCATCGGTACTCTTTTGTATTTGGAGGGCTCTTTCCAGGCAGATGATTGCACCGGATAGATCACCCAGACCGGTCAGCCCTGTGGCTGCCTGGTGCAGATCGACCGGTGTAGCATCGACTGCAAACCCCGGAATTTCACCATCCGGCTGACCAACCAGGCGGCGAAATGTTTGTTGGGCGGCACTGCTTTCACCGATCTGAAGCTGTATCTGGCCCAACCTCACCAGCAAATCGCCCTGGTCAGGGACGATTTTGACTGCCTGATCCAGCGCCCGGATCGCCTGAGTATGGGCATCGCCGAGATGGATCCCGGATCTCATCTCTAGCTCGATCGCTTTTTTGGCGAACCATATCAGCATCTCGATATCATCCGCCGCCAGATTTAATGCAGTTTGTGCTGCCTCGAAGGAGTTTTCGATTAACCCCGCCGCGTCATAAGCCTCACTAAGGAAACGATACACATCCGGGCTGAATGGCGCTGCCTGGCTTGCTTCCTGTAAAGCCGCTACAGCGGTCTCAATCTGGCCCAGATCGAGAGCAACTTTTCCCAATCCTAACCATAAGCGCATTTTCCAGATGGGATCAGCGGAGAGCCTGGTCTCCAAGGCTTTCCGGTACGCACTCACAGCTGGAACCAGGTCTCCACTGGCAGCCAGGACCTCGGCTAAATATGCCCTTACCTCCGGTAGATCTGGAGCGATCTCCATCGCTTTTCCAAGATAATGCAAAGCCATCTGGAACTGCTCCGGTTGGACGCTGCCATCCAGAGACAACACGCAGCGGGCGAAATCCAGGTAGGCGTCTGGAGATTCTGGCCCGGAGCTGAGCACCGCCTGGAGGGGCGCCAGGGCAGGCGCGGGATTGTCCATGGCCAGGAGAACCTGAGCATAGCTGTGGGCAATTTCTGGGTGATAAGGTGAAGCCCGGTAGGCGGGCTCCAGGGATTGGCGGGCCTCTTGCAGATGCCCAAGCTGGTATAAGGTCTGTCCAAGCCGGAGCGCGATGCGGTTAGCAAGAGCGGAACTTTGGCCAGCCAGCTTATTTTCGTTGACCAGGCTGTTGGCCCTACGCAGTGATCCGAGCGCCTGGCTGGGGGAATTATCACCAAGGCAGGCTTCCCCAAGTGCCAGTAATATTTCTGGCTGATCTGGGGCAGCCTGAGAAGCAGCACGCAACGTCTCCAGAGCTTTCGCCTGCTCGCCGCGTGACTGGAAAACTCGGGCTAGCGCTAACCAAGGTGATGGGTGATCGGGGATGATGTGAGTTGCCTGATTAAGATGGTCCAAGGCTTCGGAAACTTTCCCTTGATAGGCCAGCGCTTCTCCCAACATTGCATTCGCGATACCGTCGTTTTCATTAACAGTCATCAATTGCTCACAGATCTGGATGGTACGTTCCGGCTTACCGGCAGGCAAGGCGCAGGCTGCCAGATCATACCAATCACTTTTTTCAGGATGCATTAAACGGTCGATCAGGATCGAACGTTCATCGTAAGCGTGCAGCCAATCCCCGGCTGTCTCCAGAATGCAAGCCAGGTCGCGGCGGAGATCGATCCGATCTGGCGCCAGGCCGACTGCAAGGTGAGCCGACTCGATTGCTGCCTGGAATTGCCCGGAAGCGAGCTGTGCTTTGGCTAAACAGGAAATAGCCTCGACCTCATTGGGATTATCCTCCAGGGCGATACTGGCAGCCCGGATCGCGGATCGCGGTGAAGAAATCTCCATTAACAGCCGGGCAAGATCAAGCGCCAGGTGGCAGTTTGATGATGCCAGCAATTCAGGGGATCCATTCGTCTGGGTCAGAATATTCAAGGCATGTTCCGCCTGCCGGCTGGCGGTTTCAATCTCACCGGCATTAAAGGCCAGCTTCGCCCTGGTATAGCGCAGCGAAGCGGGTTGATGAAGCAATGTCCCGGTTTGGTGAGGGTGCTCGCTAAGATGGATCAAGGCATCGCTGGTGCGATTGTCTTCCAGGAGGGACAGCAACAGCCCACCCAGGTAATCCAGTGATTCCGGGTCCAGGCGGCTGGCTTGCTCCCAGGCTGAGAGACTGCTCTGGCGGTCTTCATCTTCTGCGGCTGCCTGGGCTAAGCAAGCGGATAAGTGTGCTTGCATGCGGCGGGCGATCTGGATTGATTCGCTCAGGATGGGTATAGCTTGCTTCGGTTGGGCAGCCAGACGGAGAACTTCAGATCGGAGAAGCATTGCGTTGATCTGGTCGTAGAACCGGTGTAATCCGGAGCCGTTCAGGCAGAGATCGAAGTCTACCTCTTGGGCGTCGGATAGTTTATCCTGGAGCACGGTTTGAGCCAGGCTGACTGCCAGAACTGGACACAGGCTTCTCAATGACCGGATCATCGACAGACTTCCCTCAAGCTGTACCCGACCGGCGAGCTGAGCAAGCGATGCAGCCTGATCTTTCGGAGGAAGTGGGGTGCTTAGCAGGATCTGAGCTGCAAGCTTAGCCTTGCCGATGTTGAGAAGATCGACGAGGAGCTCGAGCGGATCGGAAACCATGCCGTAGAGACAGGCTACTGCAACAGGTGAAGCCTCGACGGCTTCCTGGAGAATACCCTGTGTGCTGTTTGAGGATCTGATCTGCTCAAGCCAGCCCAATGCCCACAACCCGGCCTCAGTGAGATCAGGAGGAGGCTCTTGTTCCTGTCCTTGATCGTTGGGCGAGAAATCTGGCTCGGGAACCGGATCGATGATCTCAGCTTGCAATGTCGCGATTGGATCAGGATAGCCCATGGCAAGCAGACAGAGAGCGGCTGGCGTATAGGCTTCTGATCGATCTCCCAGGCAAAGGAGAGCTTTTTTTCCAAACTCCCCTTGCAAGCTATCCCAGATGGAATCCAACTGGCGCAGGGCCGGGATCAGCCATGGCCAGGTCGATTCATGGACCGTGCGCTTCAGCTCAACAATGAATGAAAAAGCTGCCATACCTCACCCCTAACCGGTGTGTGACGATTGGAGTTATCCGCCGTTTAATAAATCTTCAGTGCCAGCAAGCTGGCAGAAATCATCATGACGAGGCCGACAATGGTGATAAAGACCCCGACTCCGGAGGTGGTCCGAACCATCTCGTTTAGGGCTGATAGAAGCCCGGAGGCGTTACCAACCAGCCCAGCAATATCCTCAGCAATTCCTTTTTGGGCCAGCCGGGTGGTCTGTAATGCCAAAGTCCGGACATCTTTCCCGGATACGCGCACGGTCAGGATGACGACTCCGGTAATTGTGCAAGCAACGCCCAATAAGAACAACACAACCGACATGACCAGTAAGATCTCACTTGTGGATAGAGTAGCCATTGTTCCCTCGCCTGGTGGTTTGATCCTTGATATTAATTAGCGGTTTACAGCGATCCAGAGTCCAGCGTCAGAGATGGAAATTCACAGATGAAAGTTCCACCAAATAAGAGCATGCTTTTCAGATCATTGATTACCTGATCTGATGAGATATCGGTGGTCAGGTGACCCTTCATTGAGTTGATCAATTCGGCAACCTGGCTGGCAGAGAAATTGGGAGTACCGGTGTGACACAGCTCCTGGATGGTTTGTGCCTGGAATAGCAAGGCTGCTTGAGGTTCATTGGTGGGATCTGGTCGGGCTGCATCTTGGCTGGCTGCAGGATCACGCCTCATTTCAGAACCGTTACTTGAAATTGGTCCGCCGGTGAAGTGGAGCAAACCCTCGAGTGCGGTTCCATCCAGCACTGCAAAATTTGTCCACCACAATCCCTTTTCCTCCAGCTTTTTGAGAAAAACCGGGTGCGGAGAGCCACCGGAGGTAAGCTTGAAGGAGCGGGCTAATTCCGCATCGGCAGTAAACTGCAAGCTGCCTGCCTGTGCAGAAACTGTCGGGTAGATGGGCATCAGAGTGACAAGCGGCATATCAGGCAAGTAGAGCACCAGCCAGATTCCCTCTAAATTGGGCTGTGGTTTGGATAAGTCATCCACACCAATAATGAGGAGGTTTTTCTGGTGGTTGTACCCGGACTCCTCTACGAATGGATCCGGCAGGATGGTGGCAGGTGCCATCGGTGCGAAGGAATCCTCGGCAAATAATGGCTGGTTGAACCGGGTGATCTCTGCCAACCGTTTTTCTTCCTCATCAAGCGGTCCAGATGCAAGGACGGATTTTTCAATCTGCTTACCGGTCCAGCGTCCTAAGAGCAGGAAGGCAAAGAATACCATCAGCGGGAGAATCATCGGACGGATTTTCATGGGGCACTCGCCTTCAGCAAATTCTTTGAATCGATTGGGAAGCTCCGTTTTTCAAAAGCGGTGGTATTCAGGGTGCCGGATTTTTCTAGAGAAATGATTTGCTCAAGCGATTGGAAAGCAGGGTGAAATTTGACATTGGGGTTATCTACTCCAATGAAACAGGTGTGATTCATCTTTTCAGGAATGTCCTTCGCAGTTGGATTCATACACCCATAAAAAACTGCCCCGATGTAAAGCTGGGATTTCATTAGCGACATTGCCTGGTTGAACCACCGTACCTGCTCGTTAACCGCCGGATTAGCTTTGCTAGGCATGCTTTTGGACGCACTATTGATGTCCGCCGGTTGTTCGCCGGGCATGGAAAAGCCGGTAATCCAGATGCGGCCCTCAGAATGGTGGTTACTGAGCATGATACCGCGCACAGATTCGTAGTGACGCAGAACCCGAGGGTCCGCCTTCCAGGGAGGGGCCAGAGGCGCTTGAGCTGTTTGAGGAATGCGCACTCCAATGATTGGAAGGTAATTCCCCGCTCCAGCATCGTATAGTCTTTGGAGAAATAAAAGGTCATCCATGTCCTGTCTGGAGGATCCAACCTGGCTAGATCCTCCAGTGAGAACCGGCTCCAATCCGGCTGCAACCAGGACGGTTGGCCTTCCCGCGTTTTCCAGCGTTCGACCAGTTACCTTCAACAATTCACTGTACGCTTCCGGGTCAGGTACCGCGCCCCACCCTCGAACCGTGTTTGCGGAGGGGAACAGCTCCACAGCTAAAAGTGTGTCCGGGTAGAGACGTGAAAGCTGGGCTACCAGACCAGCGGTGAGGTCCGGATCTGGACCTTGTGGTGTGAGCGCCCAGGAAGGGGCGTGGATGATAGAGATTAGAACCATTAAATCGTGATCGCTTGCGTAGCTCATCACCCGACTCAGCCCGGCGAGATTGAGTGAAGAGTTCAGGTCGGGCCAATGACGCCCCCAATCGAAATCAATACCGATCCAATCCAGTCTGGCCTCTGAAGCTGCGTTGAGAGCTGTTTCAATCTCTTGCCCCCATGGATCGATGCGGGCTCCATACCCAAACTTGGGGGAATCCGGCATCCCGCTCTCAGCTTTGCCTGGAACTGGGCTGGCGATACCAAGTAGCATCAGGAATAACATTAAACCTTTGATGGTATCCGAAAAGGCTTTCATGCCTGGAGAACGGAACAGTTTCTTCATGCTCAACCAATTTCAGGAGATGGCTAATCCGAGCACGATTCCGATAACGAAACCGCTGAGCGACCACAATCCGACTTTTTTCAACCCGGTCACCACCTTCTCTTTCCGGCTTACCTCATATAGAGCGGGCAGAAGGCGGTGCAGGGTTTTTGATCTACTGATCATTGGGATGATTGTCGACCAGAAAGAGAGCTCTAGCTGGCGGGTCATATGCTTCAAATCGATCATGATGGTCCTTCCTTGTTAGAGGTTTAGCCGGATATTGATGTTAATGAAGGACTGGCTTACCGAGAGGTAGTAACTTTGATGATCTTGCCTGTTTCACTCACCACTACACGCAGGTAGCGGGGCATGGATTTGGTACCGCTTGTTGAATGCGCGACGGCGGTGCTGTTAAAGGTCAGCAGGTAAGTCTGCGCTAAGGAGGCAGCTGCGTTCGCCGGGGGCGTTTGTTTGCGCACTTTCGGCTGGCAGCCCGCAAACTCAGGGTACTGCTTGTGTATCTGCGCTATCGCCTGCTTAAGGTGCTTTTGATCCATAATTAACTTCGCAGGGGACTGTTGCCTTTAGGCGGCAGAGGAATGCGAGTACGGCAAAAACGTTCATCTTTTTTATAGTAAAATCGGTTTAGGGCAAGCAGGATTATAGCCTCATGCCCGCTAGAACCTTGACAGTAGAACATGTATGAGGTTGTATTACCGAAATCTTGTAGTACGTAAAACATGTTGAGTGCCCTTAGAATGGTTCAAATGATTGGCTCGGACGGAGCCTTCAGGTGATAACGTGGCCCGTTGGGGCGAGCGTTGCCTGAGAAGCCGTCCCCTAACGGGGACGGAGAACGTCACCATTTATCCTGCATAGCGAACTCGCCGGCGGAGGAATGCCGGCAGGTCGATGTCGTTGTTGCCTGGGGATACCTTCAAGGGAGTGACCGGGATGGAGATGGAGGGCTCAGGCGGGGCAAACTCGATTACCGGTGTCCCGGGCATTGAAGCGTGAGACGCGGGGGCGCTCTGCACCGGATCGGTTTTCGCTTCTGCGGGCTGAGGACGAGCGACTTTTGAAAGAGCCTCCTCGAGCGTAGGCGCTCCCAACCCGGTGACGATCAGGGTGACCTGCACTCGCCCTTCCAGCCGGTCATCGTTGATGATGCCAAGCACGATCTCGGTTTGTGAGGATGTCTGCTCCTGCAAGTGAGTCAGCGCCGCTTCCACCTCAAACAACGTCAGGTCTGGACCGCCCGTGAAATTAGCGATGACACCCGCTGCGTGCTCCAGGGGTACCGAATCGATCATGGGATGGTGCAGCGCTTGATCGATGGCTCGGCTGGCCTTGTCTTCCCCCTGACCATAGCCAATAGCCATCAACGCACCGCCGCCGAGTTTCATCAGCCTGCGAATATGTGAAAAATCGACATTAATCATCCCCGGCTCGGTGATTAATTCGGAGATCCCCTGGACCGCCTGACGCAGTACATCGTCGGCGAGGCGGAAGGCCATCTCTAAAGGCAGGTGGCGATCGGCAACGAATAACAGGCGGTCGTTGGGAATTGTGATCAGCGTATCGCTCTGTTTCTGCAACAAGGCGATGCCTTCTGTGGCGTTACGCTGGCGACGTCCCATTTCAAACGAGAATGGCCGGGTGACGATCGATATGGTTACAGCTCCCAGCTTGCGAGCAATCTCGGCGGCAACCGGGATCGCACCGGTACCCGTGCCACCACCCATACCTGCGGTTAGAAAGACCATGTCGGCGCCTGACAGCGCTGCGGCAATCTCTTTGCTGCTCTCTTCGGCAGCGGCACGCCCGATCCTGGGATCGCCCCCGGCTCCAAGGCCCTTGGAGACATGCGGACCCATCAGGATTTTTCTGGGAGCAGGGTTAGATTTAAGGACCTGCAGGTCTGTGTTGGCCGCGATGAACTCGACCCCGCTCATTCCAAGCTCGATCATGCGGGTGACTGCGTTACTTCCGCCGCCGCCCAGGCCGAGCACCTTTAATACCGGCTTATAGATATTTGTATTCTGGTTATTTGTCTGGGGTTGCATGTCACTCATGGTTTGCCTCGCTTGGGGTAATGTGGGTAGACTGCTCTATTGGTGCAATACTTATGCCATCTCCGCTCAGGCGCTCTACCTTGCAGCCGGTGCAGCGCAAGCTTTCCAGGTCATCTTCCGGGATTGCGATTTCGTCTCCAACTACAGTAACACGCTCCGCCAGAGCGGCCTCCTGCAGGGAGAAACCAATGGTTGGGAACTGCTCTGAGATCATCGGCCAAATATTTTGAAGCATTTGGTCCGGAAGATCGGACTGGCGGGGGAGTAATATGTAATGCGTGATCGGTTTTATGGACAGCCGAGCACCCATCCCCTGGGTCATATCTTGCGAGACCAGTTTTCCATCCTTCTCATTTCTTAGACGGGTCAAGGCAGGGACGATGGGTAGCGCTCTACCGTCCGGTTGGAACCAGGCCATGCCGGCATCTTTGGAAGCGGCTGCGGCGGACAGCAGCCAGAAATTGCATGCCAGCACATGAGAGGACACGGCAGGCAGTGTCACAATTCCAGTCGTCTGATTTTCTAGCATCAGGCGAGCGATTGCCAGATTGGTCCTTGTGTGTACATCCAGACCCCCATTGAGTGAAGCGGCTCCTGCGGCGAGTAGAAGGACCGGTCGAGGCTGGCCCAGAATGGCTTCGGCGATCGCCAGATACCAGTCAAAAATATAGAACCCGCGCTGGTCTTCCTGGCTCGGTGGGGTTGAATACGGGCGCGCCTGGGGCCAGCGCTCCGGCCCACCAGCACCCCAGCCCATGGAGCTTTCATTCACCCAGGCGTAAGCACCAAAGACGAGGCTTTCGGCCAAATCCGCCTGTCCTCTGCGCAGAATCCCTTGCAGTGCTGCCCTCAGGAATGCGGTATCCCAATAATCGCCACCCGGCTCGAGCGGTGGGAAGACCGGTACCATCCCCACCTTTTTGATCAAACCGGCGGCTGGCAGGTAGAAATCCAGGAATCTCTCGACAAGATCGCTCTGCGCCCAGGAGGCTGTCGGCCAGGCGTGGCGTGAATTGGGCCGGTCGTATAAGGCCACAAAACGCACGCCCCAGTTCGCATAAGAGCTGAGCAGCAGATTCAAGCTATCCAGATCCGGGATATGGTCCAGGGGCATATGAAAATGAAGCACAGGTTCGATTCTTTCGTCCAATAAGCCGCGCAAGAAAGCCTCCGGGATCGCCCGATCGTTGGGGGAGATCAAGGTGAGCCAGGAGCCGCCCAAGGCTTTGATCTCCGGCAGCCAGGTCTGCAGGTCCGCCTCCCGGTAGTGCAGGGTGTCGTTAAAGTAGTGGAAACCAATGCGGGTGTCGGCCCGTGGTGTGACGAGTGTGGTCATGGTTCTCTCCCGGTGGATGTGCAACAGATGATGCAAGAAGCGTACCAGCGGAGTTCTATGTTATAATGATCCCAGTCAGGTTGGAGATTACCTCCGCTGGCCTGGGGATTAATAAACCTGGCAGGCAATATGGATTGCAATTTAATGTATAGATTCTTGGAGTGGTTCCTTCTGGCTGACCGACCAGCTGCTGGATATCCAGCTGCTGGATATCCAGCTTAAAGACTGCAAGGCAACCCTCGATGTATTTATGTAGCAGACCAGCCTCTAAGACAAATTCCATCCGGTCCTACCTGGTCGCTTTCCTGGCGTTCCTTGTTCTTTTTTCATCGGGCTGTACGCCGGGGAGAGCCACGCCCGCGCCTCCCAAAGGCACTTTCCCGGTCGATCCGGTGTTCCAGGATTTCTATAAGGCGCATGGAGGCAGGAATATTCTCGGTCCGGCGATCTCACCAATGTTCCCCGGCGACAATAAGCTATACCAGTACACCGTTGCCAGCCTGCTCAGGTACGACCGTGCTGCGCCCGAGGGGGAGCGAGTGAGCTTCTCCCCGCTGGGTCGCAATATGGGGATCTACGAGCAGCCCAATGGGGAAGCGCCGAAACCCGGCGAGCGCTACCAAAACGGCTATCAAATATTCGATAAATTCGTGCCGCTATTTGACAAACTTGGCGGCGAAGCGGTTACGGGCAAACCTTTGACCGGGGTGTATAAGAACACCACGAGAGATCGCTATGAGCAGTTTTTCGAGAACCTGGGTTTTTTCTGGCTGGAAGGCGACCGGGATAACGCGGTCCACCTGCTGGCATACGGCGCATGGAACTGCGGGATTCACTGCCCGAACCAGCCGCCAGGACCCGGGATTATAGAGCTACCCCATTCAAACGTCTTATCTTTTGTTCGTAAGGCCGCGGAGCTGGGTCTGGATTTTACCGGTGAAGCATTATCGGCTCCTTTCAATCAAGCGGGGCAGCGCCGGCAGATATACGAAAATATCGTATTCACGGCGGATCAACAAAACCAATCGGATGTGAAACTTTTCGCATTACCGGAAGCGGTGGGTAGGAATCGAGAAGAGCCGCGCCCGCCCAGCCCGGCGCCGGATATGGAATTTTATGATGTGGGGGAGAACCAGGGCTACAACGTCCCCAAGTCCTTCACCAAGTATATCCTGGATCACGGGGGCTTCGACTTCGTGGGTGAGCCGATCAACCATGTCTACCGGCCAGACGACCAGACCATGCAGCAGTGCTTTGTCTCGCTGTGTTTGGAAGGGAAGATCGATGAAAAGGGGGAGATAGCGGTCAGCGTGATGCCCCTGGGATTAGAATATAATAATCCTGAAAACCCGACGCCTGCTCCACATTTAGATGACCTTACCATTGAGGTTGGTGAAACGCATCCAATGATCTCCCCGGATCAAGAGCAGGAGATCTGGGCGGTCGTGTTCAGTGCCGATGTGCCGGTGCCTAACATCGAGCCTGAATTAACAATGACTATGCCGGATGAAACCGAGCAGATTTACCGCATGGCGGCTACGGATGAGAACGGAGAGACCCGGCAGATCATACCTCCAATCGAGGCGAAAAATGGGACGTTGGTGCGTTACAACATCTGTGTACAGCTCGAGAACCAGCAGCGATTCTGCGCGGGGAACAACTATGTGATCTGGCCGGTACAGACCATCCAAATCACACCCACGCTGCCACCCACCACGAACACCTATCTGCCGTTTCTCTTCAAGAATGTGACTCTATACGTACCCGCTTTTCTAGATCGATTTATCACTTACCTGCCCTTTCTAAGCAAAGAACACTAATTGGATCTCTCACTAATTCATTGAGCAAAGCCAGGCTGTCAGTCTGAGTAAATCCTGAGTACCAATGTGCTCTTCATTCATGAGGAAACCGTCGTTGTGAGGCAGCGCTCTTGGCTGCCGAAGCAATCTCACGGTTAGAAGCTGAGACTGCTTCGCCAAAGATCGGCTCGCAGTGACATCTTATAGAGTTTCTTAGAAGCCGAAGGCGAAGAATATCAACCTGCTTAGGGGTAGGTCCTTCGCCTGCGACTCAGGATGACGACCAGGAGGATGTACCGGTTATTTAACGAGAAAACCAATCAGTATCTATAGAATATTTAATTGCGTGCGGGTGTTTTGGGGGATGAATAGACTGCTAACAGCCACGTAAAAATGATTAAGCAGTTGGGCGGCAGCCGCATAATCAAGTGCTCGATCGCAATATGCGGTTAAATATTGTTAATCCGGGGATGATTGGACAAGAACTAATGAAAATGTAAGGTTAATTGTGCAATATTTATGCCACGTATTAATAATATTTGGTATAATGTTGCCGGATTGCTTTATTGTATAACAGCAATTTATATTCAGAATCTTTTGCTTTGTAAGCAGAACCATCTATTGCTGGTATCCATATGAATATCTGGAGGTAGGGGAGGTAAGTTTATGTCGCTCGTGCCTGGCAACCAGCGATCCTCCAGGCAGCAGCTAGCCAACAACTGAATAGGGTACAGGGTGGAGACAATTAGAGTATTTAGGAAATGCGTCTACTATATAGACTACTGATCATAGTACTTGCTTCTTTTACTTTAGGGGCTTGCGGGGAGCCTACTCCCCCTCCACCGGAGTGCTATTATGATCTCGTTCCGGAATTTCGGGAGTTATACGATCAGCTTGGTGGTGTAAAGACTTTAGGCTGCCCCATCTCCATTGGTTTCAATTACAAAGACCCATCTACAACCCGGGATATGCTATGCCAGTACACTGCGGCAGTCCTGCTGGTGCACGATCCTGATGGCCCTGACTCCCCGAAGCAGAGGCTGGCGCCCATCGGCAACCAGATGGGCGTTGCCCAGCCGCCGGTGCCTCGCCCGGAAGGGTCTGACGTGCGCTGGGTGGAAGGCCATATTATCTACGATAAATTTGTCCCCCTGTACGAGAGGCTGGGGGGCATGCGCTACGTGGGCAAGCCGCTGACCGAAATGCGCCACAACCCGGACCGGAAGCGCTACGAGCAGTATTTCGAGAACGTCGGTTTTTATGTGTTGGAAATGGATGAGAGCCAGACAGTAGGCTTGCTGTCCTACGGCGCCTGGATGTGCGACTCCAACTGTCGCCAGTCAATGGATATTGCTAAACCTGAGCCGGTTGGCCCACTCTTTGCGATTGCTCCCCCATTCCTGGATGCAGTCAGTAGGTTAGGCTCCGATTTCACCGGCTTTGCCATCAGCGATGTTCGCAATACCCCGGATGGATACCTGGAGCAGGTATTCGATAATATCGCGCTGGTCGCCGACCCGAGCCAGCCGGGGCGGGTGTTCCTACGGGCGATCACCCCCATCATTGGCACGCTGACGGACCCCCCAGTGCGGCGCAGCCCGGATCCGGAATCCTATTTTTACCCCATCCAGGGCGAGCTGGGCTACAATATCCCCAAGCAATTCATGGATTATATCGCCCAGCACGGGGGTTTAGAGGTGACGGGCAATCCGATCACCGAGCGCAAGCTCGGGAGGAATGATGTCTTCCAACAGTGCTTCCTCAATTTGTGCCTGGAGGAGGATTTGAAAGAACGAGATTACTGGCGCATTCACCCAGCCCAACTTGGATATCCATATCTGAAATTCCCGGTCCC
>Ga0209253_10000789_pt1 | contig 27514 bp, 27 predicted proteins | sample FrelakmetBRP12BR_FD_187145 | JGI IMG/M metagenome (GOLD analysis project Ga0209253, IMG submission 187145) | Freshwater lake sediment microbial communities from the University of Notre Dame, USA, for methane emissions studies - BRP12 BR (SPAdes)... | ecosystem: Environmental > Aquatic >...
TATGCTAAAACCGCTGGAAACGTCATAACTTGTGAATTGACCCATCAATGGGTAGTTGTCCCGTTCGGTTCCAAAGATATAGGGCAGATCTGCAATGCCGTTTTTGTCGAGGTCAGAGTTTTGGAGACGTGCCCAGTAGTTGCCTTCGAGGCCGTCATCCCACTTTGTGCCAGTGGATTGAACGATGAATGGGTTTGTGTCGTTGATGAAGTTGTTGTGAAAAATGCGGTTGTCAAAGAAAGTAGTATCGGGAGGCATTGTTGCGATCATGCCGTCATAATTGTTGTCCGATACGGTGTTTTCGGTTATTAGATTGTGTGTACACGGCGAGTATAAACGAATGCCCTGGTCATTCTTGGCAAGGCAGTTGTTTCTCACAATGCACTCTGTAGCATTTTCCAGATGAATGGCTCCGACGCGTACGGAAACATTGTTACCAATTGCAGAACAGTTTACAGAGTTTTCGATTCTGATGCCGTACATAGTGACGCCGTCTGATGGCCCGTCTATTCTGTTCTCAATTACCTGTGAATTGAATGAATAGTTCAGTCGAATGTTGTGACAGACGTTGTACAGCGAATTGCGTTCTATCGTACAGTTGTTGGCTCTGTAGACATACACTCCCTGCCGAGTCCATCCATAGCCGCTATTTTGCAGTCTGAAACCGGTAATTCCAACCCCATCTGCTGTGATCTGCACTGTTGTCCCGCTGTTGCTTCCATCGATAATGGTGGTGTTACTGTTCTCCCCGACAAGCAGGACGGTTTTGTTGACAAAAACGTGTTCATAGTATATTCCAGCAGGCACCAGAATCATGTCCCCGACGTTCGCATTGTTTATGGCTTCTTGAATAGTAGTGAAAGATGCGTTGACACGGTTCGACCATTGATTCTGGTCTACAGCGAATGAAAGTATGGGCGTCAGAAAGATAGCTACACAGAGTAACATGATCAGGCTAGTTTGATTGATATTATCCACCTTTCGGTTTTTCAATTCAACTTGTATTCCCCTATTTCCCGGGTGAAATATGAACATTCTGCTGGTCCTGCAATCTAAAATGTGAATTCAGATTCTTGAAAAAACACGTTTAAGAACTCGCTTTGAGTCATTGTTGTTTGACAGAACCGAATTGATGGTCAGAGGGAGACGAACGATCAGCTTCGCAAGTAAGAAATCTGCGCGTGCATTACTGTTAGCATTGGTTGTTTGCATAGGTCTTGCGTCAGGAAGCGCTAGGTGGACAGCTGCAGAAACGTATGAAATCGCGGTCGAGGAATTTCGGTGGACCAGGTTTCCGCTGAAGGTTTATGTTGATATGAACGAGTGGAGTGCACCTCGCTACGATGTTGCGGTCCGGGAAGCTTTGGATGGCTGGGTGAAAGCCATTTGGAACTACACGCAAACCTACAATGACACTTCATTGTCCATGATCAACTATGTTTTCTACGTGAGCAACGCAAACGCCACACAAAATTACGACGTATACATAAGTTTCACGGCAGACTACATGCCGCCAGGCTCCAACACTGTTGGGCTTACCACCTACAGGTGGGACGGGCTCACGCATGAACCGATCTCGCCTATAACCATAAACATAACTACTTTTTCAGGCGGTGTCAACAGTTTTTTCGTCAAGAACATAGCTATGCATGAATTTGGGCATGTTCTTGGTTTGGGCCATGCGGATCCATCGAAGACTTTGAATGGACCTGAGTTGATGTATTATACTTCTTTGAAAAATCAAGTTGTTTATCCGTCGACACTCGACGTTTATGGTCTCACGAGACTTTATGCGGGCAACTTCAATAGGCAGGTTCAGTTGCCGTCTTATCTTCCATACGTGATGCTTGCTGATGGCTTCATCCCTCCTCCACAGTCAATTGCGCTGGAAGACTACAGGAAATACCTGCCCATAGTGGTTTTAGTCTTGCTCCTGGTCGTTGTTCTTGTAGTGCTGGGGCAGTTCACGAAAAAGAAGACGCCTGATGACATGATTGTGCAGCCGCCTCTTCCGCCGCCACCTGAAGGATGAGAGCATCTAAATCAAAATCTAATGTTCTTGCTGCAGAATTGTGTGCCCACTTGTTGACTAAGAAGATGGGGCTGCGAACCTTGTCACCTCTGTGTGCCCGCAGCAGAAAATTGTGACGCAGGAACTGGTTTCTCACTCTACTTTTTCGAATTGGTCTTTTGTAGCTCCACAGATGGGGCAAACCCAGTTGTCAGGAAGTTTTTCAAAGGGAGTTCCAGGCCTCACTCCTGAGTCAGGGTCACCTTTTTCGGGGTCGTATATGTAGCCACAAATCGTGCATCTGTATTTGTCCATTCTTCTACCCTCCTGTTCTGTCTCCGTTTTCAGAAAAGTTGGGGCTGAACTGGGAGTCGCGCCTCGTTTTACTTCATGATAATAGGCGTATGTCATTGGTTCTTCCTTGTTTAAGACGTCAGCTTCAACCACTTCACCCATAAAGAGAGCATGTGTTCCCGCGTCCACTTCCTTTGTGACTTTGGCTTCTATGTAGGCAATCGAGTTGTCTAGGACTATGCGTGTGCCGGTTTTGCCGGTTTTGAAGTTGATGCCTTCAAACTTGTCGAGGTCTCTTCCACATTGGAAACCAAAGGTGCCTATGAGTTTCAGAGGAGTGTTTTTGGATAGTACAGAAACTGCGAAGACGCCGCTTTGTCTGATCAACTCATAAGTATAGTTTTGTTTGTTGATGCACACTGCGATAGCTTCGGGTTGCGAGGTGATCTGAAAAACTGTGTTTGCAATTTGGCCGTTGCACATTTCTTTTCCTGAAGTCACGATGTACATGCCGTAACTGATTTTGTGCAAAGCTTCAAGGTTCATTGATTGACCTCTTGTCTGCAGATTGCTCCCATATTTTCGCTTTTCTGTTTGGCTAAACAGTCAACTTAGTGAGTTATTTAAACTAGCACTTGTTTTTTCTTTGCTTAGAATGAGAGTCGCCAGACTTCATTGTGGCGTCGGACTATTTTGTCATGCGTTGCTTTTTGCCTTTGTATTCCTGTGCGATGATCATGGTAGATGACAGCACAATGCTCGGGATTTTTCTTATTTTCACGGAAATGAAGTCTTCCAGCGCGGGCAGCTCATCCACTGTAACTTTCGCGATGACATCGTATTCGCCGTAGGTTATGCTTGCAACTTGAACTTCATCCAGCTCTGAGAGTTGCTTGCTGACTTCCTTCTCCATGGCTGAATTTACCTTGAACAATATGTACGCGTGAACTGTCATAACAGACACCTTTGCAACAAGAACCTTCTAGCCTTTTCCAGGTTTAATTGCTTTGTGATCTTCAAAGCGCAACTAGAGTCTGACCCGTGTGATTATTTCACGAATTTCATTGGATGTCTCTTGAAGCGTTTCTTGCAGGTGACGCAGCAGAAATGGTAGGTTTCACCATCAAAAGTGATTTTGAACTTAGATGTTTTTTCGTCTAGGACAGTGCCGCAAACAGGGTCTTTGGGCATTATGGAGCTCCTAACCTCAATGAAAAATGCACACTCTGCTTATTATGATTAGTGGTAAAAAAGGAAAAGATTTGGAACGAAGTAAAGATGTTAGCTTATTAGCCTAGTATCTTCGTGGCGGTCTTCGTTTAGAATAACATTCTCGGCAGTATACGGGTCTGCTTCCGTCGGGTTTGAAGGGAACATCGCATTCCTTTCCGCAGTCGGCGCAAACTGCCTTGTGCATCTCTTTCTTATACATTTACTATTCAACTCCTCTTCTATTGAGTGCAAAAAATTTGGGTTCTTGCACGCTCCTTTCTAGATACCAAGAACAATTTAAGTCTATTCGTTTACCAACGCAGTTTTGCTGTATCAATGTATGGAGTGGGGTTCCGATTGTCGGCGCCCGCGGGAGCATCGTTTTCGCTGATTTCCTGTATCTTCGTTTTCGTCAAAGCTTTTATGTTGTTGAAATCTGCCAGTTCACCGTAGCCCACGAGGGTTATCGCCGTTCCTTCTTGCCCCATCCTAGCGGTTCTTCCGATTCGGTGGAAGTACACCAAAGCTTCCATCGGCACGTCGTAGTTTATGATGTGAGTTACTCCTTGAATGTCTAGGCCTCTTGCTGCAACGTCAGTGGCAACAAGCAGCTTCAATCTTCCTCTTCTGAACAGGTCAATGACGCAGTCTCGTTGAGGCTGGGTGAGACCTGCATGCAATGGTTTTGCATCGTATCCTCTGTCCCGCAGTTTCTCTGCCAAAATACTTGTGTCCGAACGTCTCTTGCAGAATATTATAGCGTGGCCTATGTGGTTCTCGTCCAGTATGTTGCACAGTACCCCGAACTTGTCGTAGGGGTTCACAACCATGTAATATTGGTTCATCTGTGTGAGGGCTATTTCGTCCTTGCTTACGAGTATCTTCTCTGGGTTTTTCATGTACCTATTGCATATGCTCATCACTTGCTGGTCTATTGTCGCTGAGAAAAGACTAGTCTGTCTCTTAGACGGCACTCGCGCAAGTATATATTCTATGTCTTCTATGAAACCCATGTCTAGCATTCTGTCGGCTTCGTCGAGAACGACAACGCCTACAAATCCCAGGTTCAAAATGCGTCTTTCAAGAAGGTCAATTATTCGACCTGGCGTTCCGACGACAATTTGGACGCCGCCTCTCAGAGCATGTATCTGTCTTTCTATGGGCTCTCCGCCGTAAACGGCGAGTATTCTGAACCCTGCGTATTTTCCGATTCGGCGAATATGTTCTGCAACTTGTACTGCGAGTTCGCGAGTCGGAACTAGAACTAGCCCTTGGACTTCTCTGGCCTCTGGACTAATGCGTTCCAGCATCGGAATTCCGAAGGCCGCAGTTTTCCCTGTTCCTGTTTGTGCTTGACCTATAACGTCTTTGCCTTGTAGCAAAGGGGTTATGGCTTGAGCTTGAATTGGAAAAAGATCTGTGAATCCAAGCTCTTCGATACCTTTCATGACTTCCACGCTGAGTGGAAAGTCCTTGAAACATGTTTGCATATTTTTATATCTCCTGCCACAAAAATTGTGCATGCATTCCAAAAGCTCTCAAAAGCCTTGTAAGCTATGAATTAATGTGACGAGTTCATTGAATGTTGATCCTAGATAAAAAGGTTTACTCCCATAAAGATAGAAACAATAACGGAGTTGCCACCGCAAGCTACGTGAACAGGTCAAATATGAGGTCCAAGCAACATCCCGAACAGCATCGTGAACAATGTGAGTCTTGTTGTTCAATTTTCCAGTGGAGGCACGGCCGCCACCAACCTGAGACTATCATAAGGACAATTCGTTTGAATCGAGTAACAATTAGTGTTTAGCGCGCGCGCTTTAGCTTGCAGCCTGCAGATCGAAAGCAAGCTTGCTCATGTGGGAGGCGATGAGACTGTGGAAGAAGTATGAAATTGAGTTCCCTTCTTCTCTCTCATTTCCGCAACTTTCTCATAGACCCATTCTGTCGTTTCACCAATTACACTTACGACTATGAACATTGACAGTATTCCGTAGAACAAGTCAAAAGAAGTGTCCCTTGTTACGCCAGGCATACTGCGTCCCATCATCAGGAACCAGCCGTAAGCGTTTTCAACGATCATGAGTATCCCGAGCCAATCAGATGATGGGTTGTTGGGATATCCCTTGCTGTATAATATGAAGATAGCTGGTCCCTCGATAATTGAGGTTATCAGAGCATAGACCATCATTCTGTAAAAGAATCGCATGAGAGCCGGTGTACTATTTGCATTCTCAGGCGTATTATACTTTCATTCAGTCAAGAATGCCCTAAGGTCGTAAGCGCGTGCAGATGTGGCGCCGTGGACAACTCTTGCACGGATGACCGAAGCTTGCTGTGGAAATCAGAATTGGTTGGATTTCTACTGTCCGATTAGTACAATCGTCTCGTGGTTGACTACGTTTCCTTTTCTGATAGCGTGTTTCCTCAACATCATGCACTCAGGTCGCATCGAGAGCCTCCAAGACCTTGGCTGTGTCTGTGAGGGGATGTCTGCATGTGAAGTTGCTGCATATGTATGCTGTTGTTTTCGAATCTACTGTTGTCATGAAACCTGTGAAGTTGACGAGCTTCTCGATCGTTTTGTCATTATGGGATTTGAATAGCATGACTTTGTTTGGGTAGAACTTTGAGTTGATGCTATGCAGCATGTTCCAAGTTTCTGAGGATTGTGAGTCACCCACGACTACGATTTCATGCGTTGGACCCACAAGGAGAGAAACTGCCGCTAGGAACATTGTGTTTCCATATCTTGAATACGCGTTGATAGTTCTTGCGAGAGCCGCTGCCTTCTCTTCATACTCGACTTTTCCCGTAAGACGTGCGAGCCTAGTCAGGTTGAATAGGGCTACTGAATTGCCTGATGGAATTGCACCGTCGTTGAATTCCTTGCTGCGCATCAGTACGTTTTCGCTGCGTTTTGACGCGAAGAAGAACGCTTCATCTTTTTTGTCCCAGAATTCCTCAATCATGATATCCTGTAACGCAAGTGCCTCTCGGAGGTAATCGGGGATGAAAGTTGCTTCGTATGTTTCAATCAGCCCCCAAATGAAAAAGGCATAGTCATCAATCATTCCTTCAACGGCGGATTGCCCGTCTTTGTATCTGTGCAGCAGACCTCCGTCTTGTGTTCTAAGCTTTTCAACAATGAAATTTGAGGCTTTCTTGGCGGCCTCTGCATATTTCTGTGAATTGAGGGCTTGTGCGCATTTCGCAAAAGCCGCAATAATCAATCCGTTCCAGTCTGTGAGGATCTTCGTGTCTTTGAAGGGGCTACTTCGACTCTGTCTTCCTTTGTAGAGCAAGCGAACTGTTTTTTCGATGGCAGCTTCCAGAAGCTCAGGATCTTCGTGCATTTCGGAGGCAAGTTCGCCTAATGGTTTCTTTAGGTATAAAGTGTTAGTTCCGCTTTCGTCACTGCCCGTTGGTGCCTGAAAGTTGCCCTCTTCGGAGATGTTGAATATTCTGCAGAACAGTTCAGCTTCGTCACCGAGTGTATTCATTATCTCGGCTTTGGTCCATAGGTAGAATTTGCCCTCTTGCCCTTCGGTGTCCGCGTCCTCTGCGGAATAGAATCCGCCATTTTCGTCTACCATTTCTGATAGAACGTATTGCAGAACCTCCTCAGCGGTCCTTCTGTACTCTTCCTTTTTTGTGGCTTGATATGCTTCGATATAAGCCATGCATATCATCGCTTGGTCGTACAACATCTTTTCGAAATGCGGAACCATCCACTTTGAGTCAGTGGAGTATCTGTGAAAGCCAAAACCTAAATGGTCGTATATTCCGCCTAACATCATTTTCTGTAAAGTTTTTTCAACCATTTCGATTGCGTGTTTCGTGTGTTTCATATGGTGGTATCTCAGAAGGAATAGGAGGTTGTGGGGAGACGGGAACTTGGGGGCGATGCCGAAGCCGCCGTTTATGTTGTCAAAGCTGTCAAGCAGTGTCATGAAACCTTCATCTAGAAGAGTTTTGTCTATGACTTCCTTTTGGTCGCCTGTGTTGAGACTTTCTGCAAGGTAGTTTGTGGATTTTTCGGCGAGTGTCAAGAGATTTTGCTTGTTTTTCTCCCAGTTTTCTGCAATAGAAGTAAGGACTTCGATCAGTCCAACCATTCCTGCTCTCGTGTTTTTCGGAAGATAAGTGCCTGCGAAGAAGGGCTGCTTATGAGGGGTCATTATTATGGTTAGAGGCCACCCGCCTGTGCCCGTCATCAAAATGCAGGCTTTCATGTAAATGCTGTCTATGTCAGGCCTTTCTTCCCTGTCGACCTTTATCGAGACGAATTTTCGATTGAGGAGACTTGCGACCTTTTCGTCTTCAAAGGATTCTTTCTCCATTACGTGGCACCAATGGCAGGTGGAATACCCAATTGATACAAAGATGGGTTTGTCTTCCGCCACGGCTTTGTCAAAAGCTTCGTTGCTCCAGGGATACCAATCTACGGGATTATGCGCGTGCTGTTGCAGATAAGGGCTTTTTTCGTTGATCAAGCGGTTGGAACTCTGTTCCATATCAGACATTCAGGCAGACCAATTGTAGAATAGGATCCGCTTCTATTAAGAAAGATATCCCGTGGTTCTGATTGTGTTCCCGTGCGCACGATAGCTTAATGCGGATCTTACGCACTCACTTCCTTGAACAGGAATTGGTCGTGACTATTTTGAAAGTCTTTCGGTTACCGAAAATGAACAAGAACGAGATTGCCAAGCTTATTGGCGGACAATTCTTGTGCAGAATCGCGTTTGCAGGTGAAGAATATCCGCATATCGCACCGTTTCAGTATGTCTTTTTGGACGGGACACTTTACTTTCATTTCACAGACTACGGAAGAAAAGTGACCCTGTTGGAGAAAGATAAAGGCGTTTGCGTCGAAATAGAAGAGTATAAACCCGATCTGAATGAATTCAAGTTCGTGGTTCTCAAAGGCAAGCTTGAAATTGTCAATGATTCTTCAGAACGAGAAAGGATCATTGAAACCATGGCTGAACAAGGGAAACGTATGCTTTCAGAGAATTTCCTCACTGCGCACGGTCTCAAGAAGGAGGAAGGATGGTCTGCGTTCTCCAGTGAAAAACCCTTTATCATAGTCAAGTTGAACGCGAGCAAGGTATCGGGACTCAAGTCACCATGTCTGGCCAAAAAATAATCACGTGATACAAGACGAGCGAATCAGCCCCCTTAATTCGAGGGATATTAGAAATCGAGAGTGCATAGCGCACGCATTAGCTTTTCATTGTCTCAGATGTTTTGACAGCTTCGTGATATATCGTCAGAGAATCGGATTCGAATTAGGTTTAGGTTTTCCTTGACAGAGTAAGTAACGCAGTGTTTTCCAATGAAGGAGCGCTTTAGAATGGTGCGAATACTCCGATGAAGACTAGCCAAGCCAAAGCTGTTTTTGCAACGAAGCTCAGTATTATATAGGCTCTTTCGCCGTAAAGATAGTCCTTCCAGCGTCCGACTCCTTTGTACTGTAGCACCATGTTTAGAGCGAATATGTTGAAGACGACGAAGTAGATTAAGAATATTGAGTACACAAATGCTGGCGGATTAGTGCCAGTGGACGTGACTGCAGCCACGAAATAGGCGAAGAGCACGACCCATGGGACGCCGCCGGAAATGCATCCCAAAATGAATGGGGACCACGTTGTTTTCTCGGTCCGTTGATTCATCATTTCCATGAGATATCCGAACATAATCATCATGGCGTTCAACACGAAAATCATGACGAGCGACCAGAAATCCCAGACACCTACAAACGTTGAAATCAGAACAATCATTATTGAGCTGGAGAAAGCGTATTCGTACCAACGATACGGATTCATTCCTTTCTTCAAGTTTTCCACGTAGTCTTTGTTCTTCACAAAGGCGATTAAGAAATGGGCCAACGCCGAAAGCAATGGAAAAGAAGCGACCATCACTCCCAGGTAAGTTGCAGTGAAGAATATTTGAGGGTTCGGGGCAACTTCGATTTTCAACGGGGGTCCAGTGATTATGTTGAGCTTGAGATAGAATGTGTATATGGCGCGATCCCACTTCAGAAGAGTCCCAAGAGACAGCATCAATATTCCCTGTATCAGATGAAGAATACCTGCCCCTGTGTTGAAACGCTTCAGATAACCGAATGAAATAGGCGATTTAGCTATTGTTTCCTGTCTTTCTCTGGCGTTCATGAAACTACATGTTTTACAAAAGACTAATATGCCTTTCGCACGTCGCGCGCTTCATGGATGAGAAAACAACAACCAAACAGGATCTTCAACCACCATTTCTGCCAACGCTAGTTTAACGCGCGCAGGCGAAATATCTAAATCCTCAAACCGAGTGCTGACCTCTAGGTGAGAGGAGAAATACCATGACGGAGTTGAAGGTTGGAGACAAGGCTCCTGATTTCACGTTGACGGACGAACGTGGGTTCCCAGTGAGTTTGAAAGACTTCTTCGGGAAAAACCCTGTTGTATTATATTTCTACCCTAAGGACTTCACGCCAGGCTGTACTGCCGAAGCATGCAGTTTCCGCGACGACTACAAAGCATATGAGGAAAAAGGCGCTGTCGTCGTAGGCGTTAGCCTAGATAGTGTTGAATCTCACGAGAAGTTCTCGAAACATTACAACTTGCCATTCACACTACTGAGCGACAACAGGAAAGAAGTGGCCAAAGCCTATGGCGTCCTCGGAACTGGAGGGTTCTTAGCGAAACGAGTAACTTTCATAATAGACAAAAATGGGAACATTGCCGGAATTTTCTCTAAAGTAGACGTGAAGAAGCACTCTCAAGAAGTGCTCGAAGCCTTGGACAAACTAGAGTAGTTTCTCATAGCGCGCAAATCGCCTGCGCGCGCGCTAAGATCTGACCTCTGCAAATGTATAGGGGGCGTTAAGATGATGTGCGCAAAAAAAGGGATTGGAACCGTGGATGTGGACAAGAAGGAATTGCTGCTCCACTTGGAAGAAAACGGCTACCAAGGGCGCGTCGTGTCTATCCGGCACCTCACTGAGTTGCAGGAAGAGATCAGAGAACGTCTAAGTCAAGGGCTATTCGATGAAGAGTTCTATCGGTTGCGCCTTGCTTTCTTTGATTTCAAGGTTCCTGAAACTCTGCCCGACGCCAAATCCATAATCGTGGTAGCGGTTCCTCGCCCGCAAGCTCAAGCCATTTTTACATTTGAAGGAAAAAGAAGGGCGCTAATTCTTCCGCCGACGTACGTAGCCTATCAGCAAACAACTGATCGCGTTGCAGAGTTTTTGACAAGTATCTTGAAGGAAAAAGGATACAATATAGCTCGAACTGCCTTGCCTCTGAAGTTGCTTGCCGTTCGAAGCGGGCTGGCTGAATACGGAAGGAACAACATTTCCTATGCGTCCGGTATGGGAAGTTTCTTCCAGCTCGTGGCCGTTTACTCTGACCTTCCCTGTCTAGAAGACACCTGGCGAGAAGCGCAAGTGATGGAACAATGTAATGACTGTCAGGCCTGCCGCCGATTTTGCCAAACGGGCGCAATTTCCTCGGACCGATTTCTGCTTCATGCTGAACGGTGCATTGTATTTCACAATGAAAAGAAGGGCGATGTCCCATTTCCATCATGGATCGATTCATCTTGGCACAATTGTTTGTACGGATGCCTTCACTGTCAGAGAGTCTGCCCCGAGGACAAGGATTTCCTGAGTTGGATTGTGGAAAAAGAGGAATTCTCGGCAGAAGAGACTGAACTGCTTCTCAGAGGAAAATCGCTAGATCACTTGCCTAAGGCGACCCTGCAGAAACTGAAGAATCTTGACCTGGCGGATCCCGACTCCCTGGATAATCTGCCTCGTAATCTACGTGTCTTTTTTGGCAAAGGATGAGGCCTATTGATTTGAATATGAGCACTGAAGACTTATTATGACACGTTTTCATAACATCAATGACGTTGGTGTGGTTAATCATGGCACCAAAGATTGTGAAAAAGACGATAAAGCAAAAAGTGATCGTGGCGGCAAAGCCAATCGAAATTTACGAAGCTTTTGTCAATGCAAAAAAGCATTCTGCGTTCACGGGCAGCAAGGCAACCGGTGAGGGAAAAGTCGGTGGAAAATTCACGGCTTGGGACGGATACATCTCAGGCAAGTTTTTAGAGTTAGACGAAGGAAGAAAGATAGTTCAAGAATGGATCACCACTGAATGGCCTGAAGGCTATCCGCCCTCACGTTTCGAACTCACTTTCAGAGAGGCAAAAGATGGAACAGAGATCTCAATGGTTCACTCAGATGTCCCTGCTGAACAAGCTGGAGAAGTGGAAGAAGGATGGAACGAATTCTACTGGAAACCCCTTGAGGCCTACTTCATCAAGTTGCATAAACGGAAGTAATAGATGCATCCAGCTTTTGGTGAAAAGTTCTGCGATTTCCCCTTTTCCGTGCTGTAGCTGTTCGTTAGCGCGCTCAACATATTACGATCAATCGGAGTCAATCAAGTTAAGTGATAGTTTTCTTTTCCATTTGCATTTGTTTTGGGTATTGTTATCGTGAATTGGGCGCCTTTTCCCTGCTCACCTGTTTCTTCTATGGTCCAGCCGTAGACTTCCACCATTTTCTTAATCAGGAAAAGTCCATAGCCCGATCCCTTACCTGTGGTGTAGCCCTCATCGAATATCTTTGGTCTTACTTCTTCAGGAATGCCAACGCCATCGTCTTGATAAATCAGTCTGAGCGCGTCTCCGTATCTTTCATAATGGATTTTGATACAAGTTAGCTGTTGACCATATTTCAACGAATTGTCGATGAGATTGTAGAGAAGTTGTCTCAGCAGTGAATCTGCAAGAACAGACAATCCATAGCATTCGTTTGCCACCTTCACTCCTTTCAAGTCTGAGAAAAAGGAAACAGCCTTCTGGACAGCATCGCCCATGTCAACGTAGGAAAGTTTCTCAACGCCCAATCTCTCGTAGTCGCTGGCAAAGTCGAAAATCCGCACGATCATATTACAGGCGGACTCTACATCTTTGAGACTGCCCACTATTTCAGGACGATCAGCCAACCTCTTCTTGTTCAAGTATGTGTTCCCTGTAATTATGGAAAGCTTATTTCGCACGTCGTGTCTCGTCAAGCTGCCGATGACTCTTAATTTTTCATTCATGATGGCCAGCTTTTCTTCTGAACTTTTCTGTTGAGAAATGTCCTTGTAGACACCTATGAAACCCATCAACTGGCCTTGCATAGAGATTGGGGCGGCAGATATTGAAACAGGAATAAGAGATCCGTCTTTGCGCGTTCTAACGGTGTCATGGTAGACATATCCATCTAGGGCTTTCTCATTCAGCATTTTTCCCTCCGTGGCCAAATTCTCTGGAACGACAACATCATTGATGTGTTTACCTTTGACTTCATCCAATGAGTACCCAAACAAGCGCGTGAAGCGCGGATTAATATCCAGAATAAGCATATCATGATTCGTATACACAGTGGCTTCGGGATTGCCCCTGAACAAAGCCTCAAACTTCTGCTGACTCTCAATGAAGCCTAGTTCAGCTTTTTTTCGATCTGTAATATCTCTGGCAATGACGAGTAAGCCAGTGACTTCATTACTGTTTTTGATCAACGACTGTGAGCACTCCAGCCACATCTGTTGACCTTTCTTGTTGTGGACGCATACCTCAAAAACTGCCTTTTTTCCAAGGTTTCCATTGAGAGTTTTCGGAAACAGATCCCAAAAGGCCTTCATGTCTGATGGAAATATATCCAGATCTGTGAATCTCTTGCCGATAAGATCTTCTTTTCTTCCTGCAAACGCTCTCAAAGCGTTCTCGTTCACGTCGCAAATTCTTCCCGAGGTATCTATGTGTATTATGTAGTCATTAGCACTTTCAAAGATGCCGCGGAACTTTTCTTCAGATTCTATTAGCTTTCTCTCAGCCTCTTTGCGTTTTGTGATATCTTTTGTTGTTGCTGCAATGGCAGTTGGGTTGCCATTGGAATTCGAGACCACACTTGCTGACAACTCTGCAAGAAACTCGTGACCATCCATAGTCAACAAAGTGAACTCTGCATTCTTGACGCAGCCTTCTTTAAGCGTGTGTTCAAACACTTCTTTTGCTCGCAGCTGATCCTTCGCAGATACAAAATCAAAGCTGCTTTTGCCTATAATCTCTTCTTTTGAACCAAAACCGTGAAGCGTCAAGGCAGCTTGGTTCAACTCAATCACGTTTCCGGCTAGGTCAAAAACAGTGATTGCGTCGGGGGAGGAACTGAGGATGGCTTTCAGCTTCTCCTCAGACTCTCTGATCGCATCTTCCTTCTTCTTGCGTTCGGTGACGTCCCGGAAACTCCACACTCTGCCGACGATTAACTCTCCGGTTTGTTGAGGCTGTGAAGAACGCTCGAAAACTCTTCCATCCGTGAATTCGATTACATCAAAACTTTCAGCCTCTGGTTGAGTGTTCAATTCGTGTATCCTTGCCAAGAACTTCTCAGGTTCTTTCACTTGACCACAGATGAAAGAGATAGCCTGTTCATCAACCTTCGAGATTAAGGTAGACGACGGAATACGCCACATCTCCACGAATTTCCGATTGAAACTCGCTATTCTTCCTGCTCGGTCTACTACGAGGATCCCATCTGTGGTAGAATCAAGTGTAGCAGCCAATAATGACAGAGTCTTCTTGGTTTCTTTTTCTGCGTCTTCAATGCGCACAACTTCTTTTATGCTGTGAGCAAGTTCTGCATAGACTGTCTGCGGGTCACCAGTCTTGTTGAGGTATTGGTTAGCGCCTAGGTTCAATGCCCTTATGGCTACCTCTTCTCTGCCTTTTCCTGTAAACATAATGAACGGAATGCTATTTCCCTTTTCTCTGAGTTCCCTCAAAAGATCTAGGCCATCTTTCCCTGGCATCTGATAGTCAGAAACGATTACATCGTATTCTTGTCTTCTTATCTTCTCGATGGCCTCTTGTGCCGACAACGCGGTATCTACTTCAAAATCTCGTTCCATCTCAAGGCATTGCTTCGCCACTTTCAACAAACCTAGTTCGTCATCTACGTGCAGAACACGCATTGACTTTTTCTTATTCAGTTCCACTACTATTTCTGCTGACGCCTCTACAGGGTATTCAGTCATCTAATCCACTTCTATGCTCAGGAACCTGGGACGCGAATGCCAAGTCAAGCAGTTCAAAGCATGATAAAGCAATTATGAAACCACAATCAATAGCCAAAATCGAAAGCTCGGCTAAGTTTCACAATCAGAAAAGACAACTCAAGACTTCCTTCAATGGGAGTTCGGTTATTATTCTGCCCTATTCGTAATTGCCGGTCTTTGTTGGCATGCATGTTAACATGCCTTTTCCTTGTGCTTTTCTTGATCGTTTAAGACAACATGAGTTGCCTGCTATTTGGGCTCTGTCAGTATGCTCGTCACGCCGACCGAGGCAAGCATCAGTAATTCAAAGGTTTTGTATCCCTCAATCATGCTATTGGCAGTGTATTCAATGTTCAGCCCGTCAGTTCTGTTGACGATGGATAGCAGTTGTGCTGCGTCCGCAAATTGGCTGCCGAGAAACGTTATTCCCAGCTTCACGGGTTTATTCGGTGCCAAGAGTTCAGTTTTCTTCTGTTTAAAGTCAATCGCTGCTTTCTTGACGGCATGTCTGAGTTCCTTCTCGATTCTTGCCATGGCAGGGCTTCTGGCCGAAACTCTAGAAAGCGACTCTTTCAAAGTTACACGTTGAGCCCAAGGCGCATATTTCTTGACATCGTCCTTTAGAAGCTGAGCTTCGCCGGCAACCATTATGACGGGGACACCATGTTCCCCAGCCACGTAAGCGTTCATCAGAAACTCGCTCACCACTACGCTATTAACGGTGAATTTGTTGACGACGCCGCTGAAGTATGTATGATCGAAGGTCGATCGCTCAGTTCCGAATTTGGCGTGATAGCCAAGGAACAAAGCAGCGTCGCATCCCTCAACGCCGGCAACCATGCTCGTAGGGCGAGGATAGCCTCGGACGATTTCAACGTATTCAGGCAGGTTCTCAACCATGATGTTGACCATTGGACCATGGCTGTCAGCGATAACGACTTTGTCAAAGCCGTTTCTGTAAAGTTCTTCACTCACTGTCAATGTGACTCTTGTGGCGATTTTCCTTGCTTCTTCATACAGGCTGCCTTTCAGGTTCAGGTGCCCTGGCATGACTATGTATGGCATGCCTTCCATGTCAACTGAAATGAACGCTTTCATCGAGACCACAATGCTAGGTTCAAGTTTTCAACTTAAGGTTTTTCTGCGTGTGCTCTTTACTTTGGCGATTCTCCTCGGTGTTACTTGTCCCATTTTGCGATGAAACTCTCTGCTGTCCGTCTGAGAGTCTCTCGCGGGCTGTGGAGATTCCTCTTTACGAAGGAAATCACTTTTTGTTTGGTGTTGACTTGATCAAAGAACTTGTCAAAGGATTCGATGGTTTTTTCGGCTATGACTCTCTTACATTCTTCTGTCAGATGGGGCGTTGTTGTTAGGTTTTCGACTTTCAGAAGCTCGCTTGTTATTTGTTGGGTCAAATATGGTTTTGCCAATGCGATTTTACTGGAGTGGTCAACGACATTGGCCACGGTGACCATGTACGAGTCATTCATGAAGCTGTAGTACTTGTCGAATATTGCATCAAACTTCTTGTCCTTGTCAACCCGGGCGAGGTTGGCTATTATGGCCATTGCGTTCCATGTGAGGATTCTGTATTTGCTGTCTAGGAGGGTTGTGAAAAAATCCATGTAGGGATACAGTTTTTCGGGGTGTTTCTCGCTCAGATCCATCAGTACCTTGGCACAGCCATATCTTATTGCGGCTTTTGGTGAGGAGACACCGTGGATTACTTCAGGAAGCAGGTCAAAGTCATGTTTGACCTTTTGGAAAAGTTCTTCTTTTGTCATTGTTTTGTTGGCGAGTTTCTGCAGCAGTTTGGATTCCATGAGAAACATGCCTCTGCTTATGTGGGATTTTTCAACTAGGTCGTCCTGGTGAGATTTGTTAACTGTTTTTCTGTCAATCCGGCTCCGGGCTTGCCGTCCAACCTTTTCTTGACTTTCCCTTTTTCAAAGAGAAGCACTGTCGGGACAACATCTACTGAGTATTTCTCACATAGACTCGCCTTGTCGTCGGTTACGACCCGCAGACATGCGAGTGTTTTGTCCTTGGCGTACTTGTCAAATACTGGCAAGAACCTTTGGGAAAAGGGGCACCAAGACGCATAGAAAAGGACAACGGCTTTGTCTTTCGACTTTAATATGTCATCCAGGCCATACTCAACGTCAATTTTACTCATTAAACATCACCCTCATGTTCATGTTCTTCTGGATAGTGACTGCTATCGCAGAAAGGTTTGTTTGTAGATTTTCCACAGCGACAAATGGTGACGCGGTTGCGGATTTCATATGTTTTCCCATCTGCACTCTCGATAGGAATACCACCGCGAACCCAAATTGGACCGCTAACACCTATTTGTGGATCTTCGATCAGCGCAATGGATTGGTCAAAGTTAGGTTCACACACTTTTCCTGTTCCCTTGTCCTCGACAACCAAACGTCCAGATGGACAATCGCAGGCTTCTTCGATCGCGATTTTCTTGGCTTTACTGTCGCCGGATTTTGGAATCAGATTCCAGATTCCTCCCTCTCTATGACAAAACCTGGCAGACGCACACAGTATTTCGGCATCTTTGAGTCTTATTGAAGGACCCTCGATGACAGTGGCTTGTTCAGTATGAGATTTATTGTCTGCATTCTCGGTGCCGTCGAAATTGATTTTCACATGGGTTCCGTCACAGAAAGGTTTGTTCTTGGATTGCCCACATCTGCACAGCGTGCATTGTTCACTTGTTTGATAAGTATTTCCCTGGCGCCATTGGGTTGGTATGCCTTCTTTGTCGACATCGATGATTTGTTGAGTCACGGGAACTCGGGCTGTTACTATGTATGGTCCGTTCTTGCTGACTCTGATCTTACATTTGTTTTGCAGAGGTTCATTGCCTGATTCTTGGGTTTCCAAGGTCTAGTCACTCTCTTTTTATTGAGCATTTGTACTTATGGTTTTTTGGAGCTGCTCGTATTTTTCGTTTGTATAGCCGCCTTGAACCATTGCGAGAACACTTCCATTTTTGCGGACCAGAAAAATGTAAATTGTTTCCTCGTTTGGTATTCCCAGTTGATTTTTGAAGCTTCTCTTGTTTGTGTATACGGTAATTGTTCTTCTGCGTGCTTTTTCGTCTGATATGCCGGCACGCATGCCTCCATCAATCCACCAGCGAAAGGGAGAGTAACCGACGCTCAACGTTGGAAGTTCGTAAAGCCTCAGAGACTGGTCGTTCATAACAAGATTCTCCAGCGGGTCTTTCCATTGCTCTATCAATTCCGTTTGTTCTCTTCTGAAAGCGATAACAACAATGTTCACTTTTCCATTCATGTCTTTGGGCAAATCGAATCTTTGCCCGTCGAGGTTTGAGCCTGATACGTTGGGGAAATTCATTTTTTTGTCTTCGCTCACAAAGGTCCCTTGTACTCTTTTGTTGCGGGGCATCCTACACACTCTGATTCTTGGTAGTTGGAACAGACGCCGCACTTCTTTCCACATGGAGTGAGATCGCATTTTTCCAACATGATCTTCAGATCAAATGACTCGCCGATTATCGGTTTCACGCGCTGCCAAGAGAGTATTCTCGCATCAAGAACACTCTTGAGACACTCGACCGTGGAAAGCAAGGTCTCTGCGTTTTCCGCTGAAACTAGCGCAACAAAACAGGGTTTTTCAATCGTTTGAACTAGCTGAAGAACGCGAGGGCATGCCTTGATTTTGTTAAGTAATTCCTGTTTTGCTTCTATTCTGTCCGTTTCCAGATTGAGAAGAGCCATCTTGAACCCCATGTTTACTACGTTCACTTTGGCGCCCAAATCGACCAGTCGACTTTCCATCAGATGCTTCAGTCGGACTATCGCGGTGGGTCTCGATATGCCAACTTCTTTGGCGATCTGAGTTGTCGATTTTCTGCAGTCACGGCTCAGTGATTTGATTATCTTGAGATCGGTTTCGTCATACTTACTAGGCATGATTTTACCCTGCACCTTCTTTACTATATGCAATACACGATGGCTTTCTATTTACAAACAGTAAAGCTTATAAGCCTTTTTTTTACAAAGTGTAAAGTCATATAGAAGAATACCAAGAAATAGAGAGAGGAGGTGAATTGAATGGCAGATATTGTTGACACCGCTGTTGCAGCAGGCAACTTCAAGACACTCGTCACAGCAGTCAAAGCAGCAGGGCTTGTTGATACTCTTAAGAGCAAAGGTCCGTTCACGGTGTTTGCACCTACCGACGACGCATTCGCGAAATTGCCCAAAGGTACAGTTGAGGGACTTCTGAAAGACATTCCGAAATTGAAGGCAGTTTTGACTTACCATGTGGTTGCAGGAAAGGTCATGGCAGCTGACGTTGTAAAACTGAAGACTGCAAAGACTGTTCAGGGTCAAGACGTCAAGATTGACGCCTCAAAGTGGCATCTTCACAAGAACGTGAAAATCAATGATGCAAACGTAGTCAAAGCCGACATAGCTACAGACAACGGTGTGATTCACGTAATAGACAAGGTAATACTACCAAAATAGAACGTAGATAGTTGCCAGCCAGCTAGATGTTTCCCCTTTCTTAGTTATCAAATCAAACATCGTGAAAATGCGTGATGTAAATGAACAAGGTCAATAACGAGTTGGAAAGTATTGAGTATGTGATACTTCCATTTTGCGAGGGATATCCATAGAGGACATTGTAGTTGTTGAGGGTCTGCGTAAAACCTACGGAAAAGACGTCTTGGCAGTCGATGGAATATCGTTTCGCGTTCAAAAAGGAGAAATATTCGGCTTCCTTGGACCTAACGGCGCCGGCAAGAGCACGACCATCAAAATACTCACGACCTTGTTGGCAAAGAGCGGTGGCAAGGCCACAATTGATGGTTTAGACATCGATGCGGACCAAGCCGAAGTGAGGAAGATAATAGGTTATAGCTCGCAGGATGTCGGAGTAGACGACGATCTGACCGCACGAGAGAACCTGTTACTGCAGTGCAGTTTCCACCATTTGCCCAAGGATAAGGCCAAAATCAAAGTGGAAGAGCTACTGCAAAAAGTGAGGCTCACTGAAGCCGCCGACCGCAGATTGAAGACTTTCTCCGGAGGAATGCGCAAACGTCTGGACCTTGCATCTTCACTCGTCTCCGACCCGAAAATTCTCTTCCTGGACGAGCCCACCACTGGTCTTGACCCACAGAGCCGGCAGGATGTTTGGGACTACGTGAAAAAGTTGAACAATCAGGGCGTGACAATCTTTCTTACCACCCAGTACATGGAAGAAGCTGATCGACTGGCAGACAGGCTCTGCATTGTTGATCAAGGCAAGATAGTTGCTGAGGGCATACCCTCTGACCTCAAGGCCAAAGTCGGAACCGACAAAATAACCATTTGGTTCAAGGCCGACGACCCAGCTGCTTGTGAAAAAGCTGTGAAGGCACTATCCGATTTGCAGGGGGTAGAAGAAGTAGGCAAGTGCGTGGTGGGCCTAACAACAGAAGAAGGATTGGCCATAATGACTAAGAACGGATCAGCCGTGGTGACGCAAGTGGTGAGAGCCTTAGATGAAGCTGACATTACTGTAGAACAGCTCAAGCTGTCAGCACCGACATTAGACGAAGTCTTTATCAAGCTCACAGGAAAAACGCTCAACGTGATAGAGCGAAAAGAGGCAGTACATACTGCGTCTGCCTTTGGAAGAAGGAGGAGAGCTTCTTGAGGATGGAATGGGCCTCTGAAGTGGTGGCGATCTTTCGCCGCTGGAACACCAAGCTATTGCGTCAGCCCATTTTTCTCTTCTTTTCGCTTATCCAGCCGCTCGTGTGGTTCCTTCTCTTCACTCAAGCCTTCTCGGCAATCGGGAACATACCGACCTTCCAGAATTCAACTGGGACCAGTAGCTACATCACTTTCTTCACAGCTGCGGTTATAATACAAACAATTGCCTCGTCAGCGCTGCAGGCAGGCATTGGACTAGTGAACGACCTTGATAGCGGCTTCATGGACAAGATGAGGGTGGCTCCGATAAGCAAGTCTTCTATCCTTTTTGGCAAGCTTTTCAGTGATGCCATCAGCACAGTCATACAAGTCCTGATCATTCTGCTGATCGGGTTTGCGTTGGGAGTAAACATCGCCTCCGGCTTTCTTGGAGCACTGATGATCTTCATCATAGCAGCCGCCTTCGGAATCGCCTGGTCCGGCATCTCCCTTTTCGTGGCCTTGACCACAAAGAGCAGCCAGACTACCCTATCTGTTGGACTGCTAACCACTTTTCCGCTACTCTTTCTCTCTGCCAGCGTCATGCCACTTGATCTTTTACCAGGCTGGGTGCAGCAGGTGGCAAAGGTCAACCCCTTTACTTACATCGCAGAGGCGTTTCAATCATTAATCATCAAAGGCTTCGTCTGGGACAAGATCGAGTACGCTTTCCTCTCAATCATCATAATCGGAGCCATAAGCCTGGGCGCCAGCATTCTAGTGTTCCGAAAGAAAGTATCCTAATGGATCTACGTGAGTGCGCGCGAAGAAGAAGCCCACGAACATGCTCCAGTCTGCGCGACTGCGTCCTTGGCTTGAAACATCGCGAAAATGCGGCAAGATGTCGGGCCTTCATTATTCCCCACTCCCTTATAAGTCCGTGTGCACATTGTTATCTCGCGAGTGCGCTCCGCGGTTGCACTCGCCAATGCCGTTTGATTGACAACAAGCATAAACGCCATGTTGAGGCTGCCTTGAAGAAAGGCAACTGCCGATTTTTATGCGTCGATCTGCAAGCGTGCCTTATAGTTGGCGGAGGAATCTAGAATGAAGAACAGTGAAGAGAAAATTAGTAGCCGGGCGTTCACCCTATACGCATTGGGAACCATAGAGGGATGCTCGAAAAAAGCATTGAAGACATTCAGGTCATTAGCAGATTTATCCATGGAGCAGAGGAGGAAAGACGCAAGTGAACCTCTCTACTTGTATCGATATGAGTAGAGGCAGATATTGAAGTGTGCTATCCGATCAGGACTTCTAATATCAGTTTGTGACGCAAGACTTCAGCAAGGTCTGCTCTTTCTATGGCATCCTCTAAAGCATCAAGTTCTCTTTGTATAGACTTTCTCATTTCTTCGTTAATTCCTTGATGTATCTCTTTCATACGTTTCTGATACAGTTCGTCTGCCTCTCCTCTGAGTCTCCAATAACGCTCAAACAAAGATTCTTTTTTAGTTTGCTCCATTAACTACACCTTTCTCGTCCGTTTGTTTGTTACGTAGGTTGTCTCAGTTCATTGTTTGTATCAACAGGCATTAATAGTTTAAGTGCCCCAGAGGAAAGAAGGCACGAGTCCTTGTTTTCATGTGAAAAGCGCACGTGTGGGCTAGCGCGAACAAAGATGCACAATTTCACAATGTTACAGCTTTTTTTCTCTTATTTTTCACAAGTCACTCGGTTAGTCTCTATGTTCGTGGGATTCCTCTTCAGACTCTTCTTGGATCTCTTCTTCTTCCTCGGCAGCTTCTTCTCCTACAGCTCTTGCTTCTTCTTCAGCGTCTCCTTCTCCGGGATAAGTATCATCTAACCAAATCCTGAACTGTTCTTTGGTCTCAGGATTAGAAAAGGCCCACTCACACAGTTGACTGACGACAGCGTTGAGATCAATTTCATGATCGCCGGCCAAATGTTCTAGAAACTGTATCCATTTTGCAGGCAAAGATACTACAGACCCAACCATCTTACTCTTTCACCATCACCTTCTATCATTCAAGCCATATTTAAGCTTCAGACGCACTTTTTGCCCGAAACGTGCCTGCAATTAAGCACGCAATTCAAGCTAACGAGCGTTTTCGCAGATCGAATCAGGCATTGACCTTGACCATGCGTTCGGATTTTTGTACTTGACTGCTGGCGCTATATCTTCTGTCTGCTTTTCTTCTCCGACAAGAATTTTCTTCATTTTTGACAAGAGTTCTCTGTGAGTCTCCTCATCTCTGATGATGGTTTCGAGAATGTCCTTTAGGTCTTCTAAATCCACATTGTAGATCTCGCGGATTTCTCTTGTCATGTATTGAAGGGTCTTCAATTGAACTAGAATATAGTATTCTTCGGCAACGGTGCTCTCTAGGAGCATTAGCTTTTCAATCAAAGATGACATGTGCTCTCTGGGTATTCTCTCCTTTCTGTCAATCTCTCCTGCAAGACGCTCAATTATTGTCCAGGTTCCACCAAAAAGGAGTTTCTTTTCGCGATTTTTGGGTTGCTTTTTTGGCTTAGCTATGCTTTCGCTTATTGCTTTGAGGATTACGGAATGTTTCCGACTATCGAATGCTATGTGAAGCATCAAGGAATTGATTAGTGGAAGATTGACTTTGTCGGCAAGGCTCCTATAAAGTAAATAGGCTCGTTCTTCCAAAATGCTGGCGCAGTGCAGAAAGTCTGCAACGCTTTCCTGCTTCAGCTTTGCCATTTCCAGACTTCCATCTGACTAGATAATCGCAAAATGATAAACGATTTATGAATCCGAAATCTAGACGCACAATGAAGAAAAAAGACTGGATTCTATCTTTGTTCTTTCATCAACAACAGCCTCTTTGCGATCTCTTTAGAGATTTTTTCGAGACCCTCAGCTAATTCTCCACGGCTAACCTCATCTATGGGATATTTTTCCCATTTTTATCGATGAAGGCAAGTTCCAACTTCCTTTTTCGCATTTGCTTCACCGCCTTCAAACTCTATCATCTGTTATAGCGCGCGCCCTAACTAGCCGATTTTTTTAAGACTTTGCTTTCTCAAGAACTGTTGTTTTGCAGTGGTTGACTAATGTAGAACCTGTTAAATCCTTGGAAGACAGTCATTATACGGCAGGCGAGATCATGGGCGATCACCGATGCGAGAATTGCGGGAAGATGTTCTACACCCGGTATGTGCAATACATAGGCAAGTGCTTATGTCCAGAATGTAGAGTCAAATCGGGAGCAGCCAAAAAAGAGAAGGAATACGGAGAAGCAAAGGAATACTGGGAAGCGAGGAAAAAGGAAGTGCGGGACGGTTGATCGCTTCTTTGGTCGCAGGAGGCAGGAACGCAACGGTAGCTGCGACTAGACTTTTCCGAGCGGTTTCTGCTGATACTCTCGCCATCGAGTCTTAGCATCAGTTGACTCATGTAGAATGACTTAAGAACGCGGAACAGACATTAGTAATGAGGTTGTAAACTATGGTTCGATGTTCATGTGGAACGGATGGCTTGGAGAAGAAATTCTGCACGGATTGCGGTAAGCAATTGATGTATGATTGCGGAAAATGCAAGGAACTTGTAGCTATAACGGATAAATTCTGCGGAACATGCGGGACTAAGAACGCGCATTACGATGCTAAAGCCTACAACACACGCCCGCGCTAAGCGAATTCTTTCTCCTTGCGTTGTCGCTCCACCCCCGCAGTTTTTCTTGTGGGTCTTGCCATTGCGTTTTTACGTAAGACCTTAGGCTTTCTAAGTCGCGCGCGAATAAGCGAAAAACCCTTGCATTTAATGTCACGCAAAGCACGTGCAGCAGGTTTATTTTGGGAAAGATACTATTGATGTTTGAAGAGTGATGTGAGAAAACATGAGTAGTGAACAGAATCCACGTAAGAAAGCGATTGAGAGTGCGCGGCGCGACAAGTCTAAAGGTCATCAAACCAGAAGAAGTCGTGGTGGACAGAAACAAAAGAGAAGATAAGATAGCAGCTTTGGCGCGCTATGATTCTTTGCTAGAATTTATCAGTCCTTGAATGCAAAGGCAGATAAGAGGTTGTGCGATAGCTTTAAACATGGAGACGCCTACACTCGAACAAATTGTTCTCATAGTCTTGACAATAGTTGCCCTGGTTGCAGCGGTCGCTTGGTTGAGTCGCCGTAGACGGCAACGCTCTCGCACGCGTTGGATAACTGACAAGTTAAAGTAGAAAGAAAACAAGAATCAAGCCCTTCCGAAAACGAAAGTGAACCCTTAAAAGGAATTTCATAAGACCGGGCTGGGTTCGTCTGTAGCGGACGGTGTGGGATTTGCACCCAGCACGAAGCGGAGATGCCCCGTGACTACGCTTTTTTCTCTTAATGACCAACACATAAACGATTTAAAGACTGACTTGCTACAAAAACGAGTGTCAGTTGGGACTTGATATGAGCATCGAACTTCCAGAAGCAAAGATACTTGCTGAACAGATGAACAGAGAACTCCGCGGCAAGCGCATCAAGAGTTATCGTCTGCAGGACCACGAAAGACTACAGAAAATTGGTTTCATAAACAAGGACATTAAGTCCTTTGATCAACTCATAAACAGACAAGTTGAAACTGTCACTTCCAGGGGTAACGCTATACGCGTAGAACTCGATAAGGGAATGAACATCATTCTCAGCCCTGAATACGGCGGCGAGATTTTTTATCACCCGTGTGAAACGACGGTTCCAGAGAAGTTCCACTTAAGAATAGATTTTTGCGACAAGACCATGTTGACAGTGAGACTCACAAGTATGGGAGGGATTCAAGTGTTGAAGGATGCTGAATTGATGAGTTCATACGTATTCAAACGAGATTTCAATCCTGAAATGCTCTCGCCCGTAGATGAGAATTTCGCGTTCGAGCAGTTTTCGAAACTCTTAGCAGGACACAACAGAGCGCTCAAATCGGTGCTTGTGGGGAAAGATGCCGTCGTAGTGGGGCTGAGCAACAGCGCTTTTCAAGACATCATCTACAGAGCCAAGTTGCACCCAAAGAGGAAAGCTTCCGAGCTGGACTTGGATGAACAAAAAGCTCTTTACAGCGCTGTTAAGCTTGTGCTTCGAGAAAGAATCCGGTTGAATGGAAAGAACCAGTTCTTGGACCTTTATCGAAACCAAGGGGGCTACACTCCAGCCATGGGCCCAAACATGAGAAAACAGAACTGCCCGGTCTGCGGGACTCCTATAAAAGAGCTGAGCCTCGGAGGCGGCACAGTGTTCGTCTGTCCCAGATGCCAAGTTTAAGACTGGAGACAGTGCGTGCAAGCGCGCGCTCTAATAATCTCTTACTTCACTATGCGCAGTTGTAGCGAGCGCATTGAGAAATCCCATCCTCATGTTGGAGATCGTTCGCAGACCACTGCGCGCGCTATTCGGCTGGTGGACTTGGCACAATTCTCGCGTGAGCTTCCCCGACTTCAAAGCGCTATTCTGTAATCTGGGCTCTCTCTAGGGCAAACCAAGCTATAAACAAAAAGATTGAAATGTAGACCGTTGCCACGATGAGTGATCTGGTCAAAATGAGCGATAGACTCTCTGTACAGAGTGGCGTTCGGGCGCTCAAGAAGTTCACTTCCGCTGCGGGGTTGATTATCAACTTCACCAAGTTGTCGCCGATGCTGCCGGTCCCTGTTTGGACTATCGGACCAGAAGTAGGCACTCCTTCGGCAGTTTTCATAAAGCCTCTTGCTCCTCCACCTGGGATGTAATTTAGTACCCAAATCTCTCCCGACACGGCAGAGAATATGCCAATTCCCAATGTGAGCCCAAGCCATACGCCGAACGCTCCCAGAGCAGCAGTCAACGAGCTTTTTGACAACGAACCGATCGCCAATACAATTGAAACCCAGACGAAGGTGCTGATCAAGCTGCCCAACAGTACCAGCGGCATGAGTTGCAGATTGTTTTGAGGTCCGTAGACGATGGAACCTCCAACCGCGACGTACAGGAAATAGAATGAGTAGGTCAACAGCAGTATGAGAAATGTTGCGAAGAGTTTGCCCAAGAACACTATAGTTCGCGAAACGGGTTTCGTCAATAAAGGCGCTATTGTGCCGCTCTCAAACTCGCCGGATATGCTGTTCATTGCAGTGACTATGGCCAAGAGAAAGAACCCGATTTCACCCAGAAATGCTCCCGCACTAATCACATGATCTGGATCAGCGTTCACAGGTCTATTGTAAATGCTGCCCAGAACAACAGGCAGAACTAGGGACAGTGTGGCCAAGCTGAAAACCAATATCAGAAGTCCCAACACTTTCTTCTTTCTGATGTGCCAGAGCATCTCGTATCTGACGACAGCTAAGAAACGGTGAAAGATGGGATATCTCACAGATGGCTTCTCTTTGGTCACTTTGCAGGTTCCTCCGATTTCGAGACAAGCTGCAGAAACACGCTCTCAAGGTCATTTCCGCGCTGGGCCATGCGAACGATTATTCCCCCGTTCGATGTAATCGACTGAGAAATCTGGCTCCTCACATCGTCCTTTGTTTGTAGTTCAATATTCAGATGCCTATCCCTCCTGGTCAGGCTTGAGACGAAAGGCATTCTTCGAATTGCCTCCTCGATTGAGTCTTTCATATTGATGATCTCTACCTCCAGGCTGGTCTTGCCAGAGAGGCTCTTTGTGACTTCTTCAATGGGTCCCGATGCCAGAGAGACTCCGCGATTCACGATTGTAACATGAGTGCACATCTGCTCGACTTCATACAGCAGATGGGAAGAGAGCAAAACTGTCCTTCCATGACTTGCAATCGATTTTATCAGTTCTCTGACCTCAACCATTCCAACGGGATCTAAACCAATTGATGGTTCATCAAGGATGAGTAATTCAGGATCGCTCAAAAGGGCTTGGGCTATGCCGAGTCTCTGCTGCATGCCTTTGCTGTAGCCACCGATCCGGCTCTTGCCTCTTCCCGTCAATCCCACCGTTTCCAGCAGCCTGGGAACGTCTGTTTTCAGTTGAGATCGGCTCATCCCATACATCTGACCGTAGATTTCCAGAAGTTCCTGGCCCGTCAGATGCTTAGGAAACTTGGGAAGTTCAGGCATGTAGCCCACGTTCTGTCTCACACGCGGGTCATCTCCCTTCACATCGCTTCCTAGAATCTTGGCTCTTCCACTGTCGGCCCGCAAGAGCCCGACCAGGATCTTGATTGTCGTAGAC
>Ga0209253_10000790_pt1 | contig 27503 bp, 30 predicted proteins | sample FrelakmetBRP12BR_FD_187145 | JGI IMG/M metagenome (GOLD analysis project Ga0209253, IMG submission 187145) | Freshwater lake sediment microbial communities from the University of Notre Dame, USA, for methane emissions studies - BRP12 BR (SPAdes)... | ecosystem: Environmental > Aquatic >...
TCCTGGTCATCTTGGGAGAAATTCCGGGTAAGTGTTATAGCAGTTCTTATTCTTATAATAGCCGCGTTTTCTTTCTCCATTTCTCAGGACCCAAAACAAGCGGAAGTTCGAGCCAAGTATGGCCCCGCGACTCAGGACGCTAAGACTGACTATGCGGCGTTGTTCGATCAGGCGGAAGTTCGAGCACGAGAAGAAGCGAAAGCACGCGTCCAAGCAGCAGTGGAAGCCCGAGTTACTGACTATGCTGTGTTGTTCGATCAGGCGGAAGTTCGAGCACGAGAAGAAGCGAAAGCACGCGTCCAAGCAGCAGTGGAAGCCCGAGGTCAAGAAGAAGAAGCCAGAGTTCGAGCCCGAGAAGCAGCGGAAGCTCAAGCGAGAGTTCGCTATCGCAACCAAGGCGACGGCACGGTCACGGACGTGCAGACGGGCCTGCAATGGATGCGCTGTGCCCTTGGGCAGGCATGGACGGGCCTCACTTGTACCGTGCCGCCTGGTGAGGCGGATAGATACAACTGGCAGGCGGCATTGAACGCGGCCCAGACATTGAACCGCCAAGGCGGTTACGCCGGTCACCGCGACTGGCGGGTGCCCACGATAGAAGAACTGCACACTTTGGTCTATTGCTACCTAGGCCCGTCTCAGTGCTTTGGACACTACCCGATTATCGATCAACAGAACTTTCCGAATACGCCAGCATCGGGGTTCTGGTCCTCCTCGCCCGATGCTGACGAGCAGATCCTTGCGTGGGCCGTCTACTTCTTCGACGGCAGAAATGCCGCCTTCCATAAGTCAAACCCCCTCTTTGTGCGTCTGGTACGCGGCGGACAGTGATTTTGGCTTTTGGGTGAAGGCCCGTTCGTTGGGTAGATGAAGTTTCGAAACGCTATCGCGCGTGAGGAATCGGACTTTTCTCACTCCGTCAACGCGGGATGTTGGCGACCTACGCAGGACGGTTTTACAGTGGGATACGGCGGCGACTTTGCTCCTACCGCTTACACTGTGCTTACAACGAAAAAGGCTTACCGAATTGAGCTCAGTAAGCCCTTGTTTTAAATGGTGGGCCCTGTAGGACTTGAACCTACGACCTACGGATTATGAGTCCGCAGCTCTAACCGACTGAGCTAAGGGCCCTGATATCGAAGAAGTATAATGTGGACAGCCGACTACCGCTACAGCTCATTCCAGATCCAGGAAGCTGCGCAACTGCTCGGAGCGATTGGGGTGACGCAGTTTGCGCAGGGCCTTGGCTTCGATCTGGCGGATGCGCTCGCGGGTGACATCGAACTGTTTGCCGACTTCTTCCAGGGTATGATCGGTATTCATATCGATGCCAAAACGCATGCGCAGCACCTTGGCCTCCCGCGGTGTAAGGCTGGCTAGTACCTCGCGCGTGGCCTCCTTCAAGCCTTCGCCAGTAGCGGAATCCACCGGTGATAGCACGCTGGCATCCTCGATGAAATCCCCCAGATGAGAATCCTCGTCATCGCCGATGGGGGTTTCCATGGAAATGGGCTCTTTGGAGATCTTGAGAACCTTGCGCACCTTGTCTTCCGGCATATCCATGCGTGCGGCCAACTCATCCGGCGTCGCCTCACGCCCCATCTCCTGAAGCATCTGCCGGGAGATTCGATTAAGCTTATTGATGGTCTCGATCATATGCACCGGGATGCGGATGGTGCGGGCCTGATCGGCGATGGAGCGGGTGATGGCCTGGCGAATCCACCACGTCGCATAAGTGGAAAACTTGTAGCCACGCCGATATTCGAATTTATCCACCGCTTTCATCAGGCCGATGTTGCCCTCTTGGATCAGATCCAGGAATTGCAAACCGCGATTGGTGTATTTCTTGGCGATGGAAATCACCAGGCGCAGGTTGGCCTCCACCATCTCCTTTTTGGCGCGCCGAGCCTTGGCTTCGCCGATGGACATGTGGCGGTTGGTATCCTTGATGTCATGGATGGGAATGCAGGCTTCTCGCTGTATTTCCATCAGCGTGCCCTGGGCCTGGCGGATCTCGTTGCGGTATTCCGAGAGGGCGGCGGAATACTTCTTCCCGGTCTTGATGTGCTCATCCACCCATTCCAGGTTAGTCTCATGTTCAGGAAAGGAGTTAATAAACACCTTGCGGGGCATTTGCGCCTTGCCAACGCAGATAGCCATAACGATTTTTTCCTGGGCGCGAATTCGATCTACCGTGTCGCGCAGCGCATTAACCAATCGCTCCAACACCTTCGGCACCAGCTTGAATTCCATGAATTGTTCGGCCATCTGCTGGCGCAGGGCCTGCGTCCGCAGATGATGTAGGCCGCGCTCATTGATGCTACCTAGCGTCTGCTCAAGCAAAGCGCGTAGTTCCGCAAAGCGGCGGGCGGCTTCTTCAGGATCCGGTCCATTGTCCGTTACCGCACCTGCATCGTCGTCGTCTTCGTTCTCATCCTCGCCTTCGACATCGAGGTCGCTGTCATTAGCCGGGGCAACGCTCCCTTGCGGGTCCACGCCTTCATCGCTAACCGGAGGTGTTTCGACCGGATCTGCAAGCGTTTCTTTAAATCCGCTGATGAGGTCAGCAAGGCGCAATTCACCTGCCTCGACAACAACATATTCCCTTAACAACTCGATGATCACAGGAGGGTAGCTGGCCAGAGCGGACAACACTTGCGCGATGCCTTCCTCGATGCGCTTGGCGATCTGGATCTCGCCTTCCCGAGTCAACAATTCCACGGTACCCATCTCACGCATGTACATGCGCACGGGGTCAGTGGTACGGCCGAATTCGCTGTCTACCGCCGCCAGGGCCGCTGCAGCTTCCTCGGCCACATCATCATCGGTGTTGACCGTGCTGTCGCTCAACAAAAGGGTATCGGTATCCGGCGCGAATTCATGCACCTCGATGCCCATATCGTTTATCATCGCGATGATGTCTTCGATCTGCTCTGGGTCGACGATATCATCCGGCAGGTGGTCATTCACCTCGGCATAAGTCAAGAACCCCTGCTCTTTACCGCGGGCGATCAACTTTTTCAACTGCGACTGTTGCTGTTCGCTCATGACCTTGTGGTGTACCCGACAATAGTAGCTTGAATTGGAAAATCAAACTGGTAAATATAACATATAAATCAGCATACCGCCGAAATCATTTGACCGGTGATGCTTAGCTTCATTTCATCCTGCTAAGGGTTCTTAACAAATTTCTTTCCTCCACGCTCAGTTTCTCCAGCCTTCCTTTCTGAATGGCGGTATCCAAGAGCTGTTTTTCCGGGCTGTAGCGTTTTTCCAGTTGTTCCAGGGTAGCTAAAAACTCCGCCTCATAATCATAACAATCTTCGGCAGACTCGGGCTTCCACTGGGCGAGCCGCGCTAGAATGTGCCCTGTTTCGGTATCCTCATAGCGGGTCAGAAGGAGCGCTGCCGAAGTAATATGGGGATGGGTCTGAAGTAACTCAATGAGTTCCAGCAACAGTGGCAACCCGGCTGCGGGAATTCCCTGAAAACGCCTGACATCGACATGTTGCGCCAGGTCGGTGCGATTCAATAACAGGGCTATGGCGAGACGTACTGGACTGCGCATCGGATTGACAGCATGGCCAGTCGGCAACGCCGCATGGACGGTCAGGTGTTTTTCAATGTGTTGTTTGTCAACCCCGGTCATGTCTGCCAGGCGCTGTATCAGCATGTCTCGGTATAGGCTGTCGGGCAGTCTGTCCAGCAGGGGACGCACTTTTTCCGCTAGGCGGGCGCGCCCGTCGATGCTGTGCATGTTCACTTTGGCGGTAAGGTGCTCGAACAGATAGTCGGATAACGGGAGCGCCTGGGTTAACCGGCGTTCAAAAGCCTCTCGACCCTCCTTGCGCACCAGGGTATCCGGATCTTCCCCATCGGGCAGGAACAGAAAAGCGGCCTGACGGCCGTCCCGCAACAGCGGCAAGCCATTTTCCAATGCGCGCCAAGCAGCCTCGCGGCCAGCCCGATCGCCGTCAAAGCAGAAGATAATATCTTTGCTGACCCGAAACAGGCACTCCAAATGCTCCGGGGTGGTGGCGGTTCCCAATGTGGCGACAGCGTAACGGATCCCGTATTGGGCCAGGGCTACCACGTCCATATAACCTTCTACCACCAACAGATGCTGAAATTGGCGCTCGCTCATGCGCGCCTCATAGAGGCCATAAAGCTCCCGGCCCTTGTGGAAAAATGGGGTTTCGGGCGAGTTCAGATACTTCGGAGTGGCGTCCCCCAGGGCACGGCCACCGAAAGCAATAGTGCGCCCGCGCCGGTCACGGATTGGGAAGACGATGCGGTCGCGGAAGCGGTCGTAGCGTTCGCCGTTGTCGCGCTCAATCGCTAATCCCGCTGTAACTAGATCTTTTGGATCTATGCCTTTCTCAAAGGCCTTGCACAAACTGTCCCAACCCGGTGGGGCATAACCGATGCCGAAGGTATGGACGATTTCGCCGTTCAAGCCCCGGCCGCGCAGATAATCGATAGCCTTCTGACGAGCAGGATGTTCACGCAGCTGCCGGCGAAAGAAATGAGCGGCTTGCTCAACCAGGGTAATCAGGTCTTTTTGCTGGTCAGGTTTCGTATCCATGGCGCAGGGTAATTCCAAACCTGCCGAGCGCGCCAGTTCCTCAACGGCATCCATGAACCCCAGATGCTCGTATGCCATGAGAAAACCGATAGCGTTGCCATGGGCCCCGCAGCCGAAGCAGTGATAAAACTGCTTGACCGGGCTGACGGTAAACGAAGGGGTTTTCTCGGCGTGAAACGGGCAGCAGGCGCTGTACTCGCGGCCCGTTTTCCGTAAGGGTACCCGGGCATCGACGACCTCGACGAGGTCCACTCGGCTGAGCAGTTGATCAAGAAAATCCTGGGAAATGCGGTTGGCCATGAGGCAAGCTTAGGCGATTCTCGGCATGCTGTCAGCGTGGTGCCGGATATCTTTGCCAAATACCTGCGGATGCCGATTTGGACTGGACTAAGTTAACGCGTCGTGAAATAGCGGCCGCCTGTTCAACCGGCGAGCCGGGCCTTAACGAGGGCGCTGACCGCCGTCATATCGGCGCGCCCCTGAATCTGGTTCTTGAGCAGACCCATGACCTTCCCCATATCCCGGACCGATTGGGCGCCAGCGGCGGCGATGGCCTGAGCAATCAGGGCGGCCAGTTCGGCCTCGCTGATGGGCTTAGGCATATAGGCCTGGATGACCTCAATCTCAAAGGCTTCCTTAGCGGCCAGATCTTCGCGACCCCCGTTCTGATAATGGCCAATGGACTCGCGGCGCTGTTTGCACATGCGTTCCAGCACGCCGATGACTTGTGCGTCATCCAAGGTGATGCGCTCATCGACCTCGCGTTGCTTGACAGCAGCAAGGATAAGTCGAATGGTCCCCAAGCGGTCTTTATCCTTAGCGCGCATGGCGAACTTCATGTCGTCTTGGATGCGATCTTTGAGAGACATGGGTGCGGAAAATCGGCAGGGATAACTGATGTCTTAGTAAAGACGGATACGGCGAGAAACTTCCCGAGAGAGCTTTTTCAGGTGACGTTTAACAGCGGCGGCCTGTTTGCGTTTGCGTTCCTGGGTGGGCTTCTCATAGAACTCGCGGCGGCGAACTTCGGAAAGAATACCCGCTTTCTCGCAAGAGCGCTTGAAGCGGCGCAGGGCAATATCAAACGGTTCATTTTCTTTGACTTTCACGGAAGGCATTAAACCATCACCTCGGTACTCGATAACTGGTTGTAAAATGGTAAGCTAGCTATTTTAAATGTTTGGAATGTTGAATGCAAAGTTCTTGCGATGATCGGTGCTGCTAGGGAAAATGCCAGTATGCTTGTGCTCGGTATCGAAACGTCCTGCGATGAGACCGGGGTCGCCCTCTATGATGGAGAATGCGGCCTGCTGGCGCATGCCCTCTACAGTCAGGTGGAACTGCACGCCGACTATGGGGGGGTAGTGCCGGAACTGGCCTCCCGCGATCATGTACGCAAGGCGGTTCCGCTCCTGCGCCAGGTCTTCCACCAGGCCGGCGTCAGCGGTGCCGACGTGGCTGGCGTTGCATACACCAGAGGTCCAGGCTTGATCGGTGCCCTGCTGGTGGGAGCGTCTCTGGGTCACGGTCTGGCCTGGACCTGGCAAGTGCCCGCGCTGGGGGTGCACCACATGGAAGGCCATCTGCTGGCGCCCCTGCTGGAAGCGAACCCACCAACCTTCCCCTTTGTTGCCCTGTTGGTATCCGGCGGACATACCTTGCTCGTGCAAGTGGGTAGAGTGGGCCACTATCGCATCCTTGGCGAGTCTCTAGATGATGCTGTCGGTGAAGCCTTCGATAAAACCGCCAAGCTGTTGGGTCTGCCCTATCCCGGCGGTCCGGCACTGGCCCGGCTCGCCGAGCAGGGCGATCCCAAGCGGTTCAGTTTCCCTCGCCCCATGACCGATCGGCCCGGTCTGGACTTCAGTTTCAGTGGTTTGAAAACCTTCGCCCTGAACACTTGGCGAGGCATCGCTGCTACGCCTCGAAACAGCGCCGACGTGGCCCGCGCCTTCGAAGAAGCGGTGGTGGACACCTTATGCATCAAATGCCGCCGGGTGCTGCGCGAGACCGGGATGCGCCGCTTGGTGGTGGCTGGAGGCGTGGGGGCCAATCGCCGGCTGCGACAGCGGTTGCAGGTCCTGGCGGAGCAGGAGGGGGCGCAGGTGTACTACCCACGCCCGGAGTTTTGCACCGATAATGGCGCCATGATCGCCTACGCGGGCTATCAGCGCCTCAGCGCCGGTCAACCCGCCGATGCGACGATTCAAGTCATGCCGCGCTGGCCCCTGGATAGCCTGAAGGAGCCTGAGTCCTCGCGCGCAGGGTACTGAAGTGCTCAGTCCTTCTTGGCAGTACCGATACTGTCCTCGGTACCGGCCAGCAAGTTGTGGATATTGGAACGATGGCGCCAAATCAGCAGCGCCACCATGAGCAACACCGCCACGACATAGCTTCTGGGCACCTCGAACCACCACAGGTAGAAAGGCGCCACCACCGCCGCCGTGAGCGCGGCCAGTGATGAGATACGCACGGTTACCGCCATCACCAGCCAAGTGGCTAACGCGGCCAGTGCCACCCAGGGGGATAGCCCCATGATGGCACCGAGGGCCGTGGCCACGCCTTTGCCGCCCGCGAAGCCGAAGAATACCGGGTAGAGGTGGCCCAGAAAAGCCGCCAGGGCGACGCCCGCCAGTCCCCCCTCGCTGGCGCCGGCGAAACCGGCCAGAAGGACCGGCAACAGTCCTTTGAGGAAATCCCCAATCAAAGTGATGGTGGCGGCTTTTTTGCCGGCAAGGCGCAAAACATTGGTGGCGCCGGGATTGCCCGATCCTTGCGTGCGCGGGTCGGGCAGATCCAGCAGGCGGCAGACAATAATGGCCGTAGAAACCGAGCCCCACAAGTAAGCGAAAATGATAAAAAGGCTGTCAATGATCATGATGACTAGTGAAGGCGTCAGGAGTGGTCAAGTCAAAAGAGATTCCCGTGAAAGGGTTGCGCTGAGTCACTATATTTTCGAAATTTATACAGGAACCCGCGATGGATATCATATTTATTCACGATCTGCGTATTGAAACCATTATCGGAATATATGACTGGGAACGCCAGATCAAGCAAATCGTCAGTATCGATTTGGAGATGGGTACAGATATCCGCAAAGCGGCCGCGAGCGACGCCATCGATGATACCCTGAATTATAAGGCCGTGGCCAAGCGGCTTATTCAGTTTGTCGGCGACAGTCACTTCATGCTGGTTGAGACGCTGGGTGAGCGCATCGCGGAAACCGTCCTGACGGAATTCCAGGTGCCCTGGCTGCGACTGACCTTAAGCAAGCCAGGCGCGGTGCGTGGCGCCCGCGACGTGGGCATCATCATCGAACGCGGTGTGCGGTGAGCAGTCATGGCGAGGGTCTATGTCAGCATTGGCAGCAACGTGGAGCGGGAACACAATGTACGTTCCTGTCTACGTGCCCTGGAGGCGCGGTTCGGCCCACTGATCATTTCCAGCGTCTATCAAAACAAGGCGATCGGCTTTGCGGGGGATGATTTCTTCAACCTGGTCGTGGGTTTCGATACCAAGGCGGACATCCACAGCGTGGCCCGGTGTCTGCGCGATATTGAGGCGGCCCATGACCGATGCCGGGATGTGTCCAGGTTTGCGCCCCGCACCTTGGATTTGGATCTGCTGCTCTGCGATGAACTGGTGTTGGATGAGGCGAATTTGCGCATTCCTCGTGCCGAGATTGCCGACTATGCTTTCGTGCTATGTCCGTTGGCGGAGGTGGCGGGATCAGTGCGGCATCCGCTGTTAGGGAAGACGTTCGCGGAACTCTGGGAATGCTTTGACAAGAGCGACGCACAACTGCAGCTCGTCGACATAGACCTCTGAATCGCCAGGGATTATTTCAAAGTTCCGCCACCTGAACTGTGACCTTCAACAAGGGCGATTGGGGGGTGGTGGCAACGAATGCGCCTGAAACGGGGGGGATGGATTCCGGATGGCGGCTGACGGCCACGGCGATGTGTCCGTTGCCCACCACTTGGCCGCCGGTGGGGTCGAACCCCCTCCAGCCCGCGCCCGGCAGATAGACTTCCGCCCAGGCATGGGTTGAACCATAGCCCTGCACCGTAGTTGGAGAATGCAAATAGCCGCTTACAAAGCGCGCGGCCAGACCTAAATATCGGCAAGCCTCGATGAATAAGGTGGCGTAATCGCGGCATGAGCCAGTTTTCATGGCCAGGGTTGCGGCGGGTCTCTGAACCCCCGGTTCTTCACGCATCGCGTAGAAGAAATCCCGCGCCAGCGTCTTGTTGATAGTGTCCAGGAGTATGTAGGTTTCTATCACCTGGTCGGGTTGCCAGAATTGGCGCAGCCAGTTGCCCAGCAAGGCATGGTCCTCGGGATAGGTGGACAACAAATAAGGTCCTAAGTCTACCTGTTCCTGGGGGTCGTAACGGAAGGGAAAGTTGACCGCGTAATCGGCCACCAGGAAGTCCAGGGGGCGGTCTTCATAATTTATAATGATCACTTCACTGACAATCGACAAGATGTTGACGAGCATGTTAAATGTTGCGATTGCCACGGAATTGTCATAGACATCGCGGTGCCATTTAATCGTGCAGGCGGGATTGATTGTCAGCTGGGAGGATTCGATGCGAATATCGTGACCTTCCCGTGGCCGCAGTAGCAGTTTGTGGGTCTGCAACCGCACGGAATTGCTGTATTCATATAGGGTGGTGTGTTTGATTTTCAAGCGTCGCATCACCTGCACCTTTGATTGAATCGTTGTGCAACTATTATTCAGTCTACGCCTTTCAGCCCCATCTTGAAATTTCAACTTTTATAACCCGCACATAAAATCTCCATGTCTCGACCACTCCACCTGTTTGTCGCCCTCTCCAGTCACGGTTTTGGCCACCTGGCTCAGGCCGCGCCGGTGCTGAACGCGCTGCGCCAGCGTCTGCCGACGCTGCGGTTGACCGTGCAATGTTCCTTGCCGGCGGCAGTGTTGCAAGACCGTATCAGCGGAGATATAGAGCGGGTCACCGAAGCCACCGACGTCGGCATGGTCATGGCCAGCGCCCTGGACGTGCAAATCGGGGCAAGCGTGGAGGCTTACCGGGTGTTTCACGCTAGCTGGGAGAGCCGGTTGGCGAACCAGGCGGAACTGTTGGCGCGCCTTGCGCCGGATATGGTATTCGCTGATATCCCATATTTACCATTGGCCGCCGCGGCCCGGCTCGGAATTCCGGCAGTGGCTCTGTGCTCGCTGAACTGGGCCGCTATTCTCAAGGCGTACTGTCCGGCCGATCCGGGTCTGGAAGCGGTCCACAGTACCCTGCTGGACGCCTACAACAGCGCGACGGTGTTCCTGTGTCCCGCCCCTTCCATGCTCATGCCAGAACTCATCAATAGCCGGCCCATCGGTCCGATTGCCATAGGCGGCCGCAATCGGCGCGGGGAGCTTGATACTCGCCTGAGCCTGGTCGGGACTGAGATCCTGGTGTTAGTGGGATTGGGGGGGGTCGAGTTGCGTCTGCCGGTGGAACGCTGGCCTGCCCTTCCGAATATGCGCTGGCTGGTACCTACCGCCTGGGGAGTTGAGCGGCCCGATACCGTATCCTGGGACAGGGTGGCCGATATTCCCTTCATCGACCTGTTGCGTTCCTGCGACGTACTGCTCACCAAACCTGGCTATGGCAGCTTCGCAGAAGCCGCATGCAATGGTAAACCGGTACTGTATGTGGAACGAAACGACTGGCCCGAGGAACCCGGACTGAGCCGCTGGCTGATGACGCACGGCAACGCCATCGGGATTGCCCGAAGCGCCCTGACAACGGGCGATTTGGAGGAACCGCTGCGGGCCTTGTTAGCCCAGCCGCGCCGGCCGGCTCTCCAACCAACGGGGATCGACGAAGCTGCCGACTGCCTGGCGCGGTGTCTGGAGGCGCGCTGAGTGCGGCCTTGGTCTAGGCGAAGAGGTCTTCAGGGCGCCTGGTAGCGGCGCCAGATCTGCTCCAGGCTGGCCGCCGCGCCGGCTGCCAGCTTGAAATCCACACAGCGGGAGACAGCGGTTGCGCTGGGATTGATCTCAACGGTGGGAATACTTAAGCGGCTGGCCTCGACAACTGGCTCGGCGACGTAGGGGAAAATGCTGGTGGTGCCAATGCTAAATACCATATCAAAGCCCCGCTCGAGTTGCTCGTAGAGTTGTTCAACGGCATCATTGGGCAGCAATTCACCGAACAGGACCACCCGGGGCCGCAGAACGGCATTACAGCGGGGACAGGGCGGCGGTATGGTCAGGCCACTGTAATCGGGCACCGTCGTCGCGTAGTCACACGCAGGGCAATAAAGATCGTGAATATTTCCGTGGATTTCGATCAAGTTGCGGCTGCCGGCCTCGCGATGAAAACCATCGACGTTCTGAGTCAGCACGCAGACGTCATCGAAATGGGACTGCATTTCTGCAATGATGGTATGGGCCAGGTTGAAATGCGCGTTCCGGCAGGAGCGTTCGATCTGGTGGATATACTTCCAGGGAATCTGAGGGGCTGCGGCCATCATTTCGCCGGATAGCGCCACTTCAATGGGCAGGTCTTCATCGGTCAGGTTATCGTTATACAGGCCGCCGATGCCACGATAGGTAGGCAGACCTGAATCGGCAGAGATCCCGGCGCCAGTGATGAATAGGAGGCGGCGGGAGCCGCGCAGCGCGGCGGCAATGCGAGCGACGGTTTGGGAGTCACTAACGGCCATATCGAGAGCCTACAGGTTAAGGTTTTGTCTGACCCTTGACCGGCCGCCGCCAGTCTTTGATCAGCTTTTGGGGTGCGCGGGTTACCGCCAGGTTGTCCGCTGGCACATCCTTGGCAATCGTAGAGCCGGCGCCCACGGTTGCCCCCTCGCCAACGCGCACCGGCGCGACCAGCGCGGTGTTGGAGCCGATAAAAGCGCGGTCCCCGATCACTGTCTTGTACTTGTTGGCTCCATCGTAATTGCAGGTGATGGTGCCGGCGCCCACGTTGACATCCGCCCCGATCTCGGTATCGCCGATATAGGTCAGATGGTTGACCTTGGAGGCCGGTCCGATCACCGACTTCTTGATCTCCACGAAGTTACCCACGTGCACGCCGTCCGCCAGTTGGTTGCCGGGGCGTAAGCGGGCAAAGGGACCAATTCGCGCGCCCCGACCTATGTGGGCTTCTTCGATCAGCGAATGGGACAGCACCTCGGTATCATCGCCAAGGATGGCATTGCAAATCATGGAGTGGGGACCGATGCGCACCCGGTTGCCAAGCCGCACCTCCCCTTCGAAAACCACGTTGACATCGATGATGACATCCTTGCCCGTCACGACGGTGCCGCGCACATCCACCCGCGCCGGGTCCAGCAGGGTAGCACCATTACGCATCAATGCCTCGACTTGGCGACGCTGATGATACCGCTCCAGCTCGGCCAGTTGCAGGCGGTCGTTTACCCCCTCCACCTCGTGCGGATCGGGCGCGGAGAAAGCTTCCACGGCAACCCCCTCGGCCACCGCCATCGCGATCACATCGGTAAGGTAATATTCACCTTGGGCGTTCTTGTTATCCAACGCCCGCACCCAGCGCCTGAGGCGGCTTATTGGGGCCGCCAGAATGCCAGTGTTGACCTCACGGATACAGCGCTGCTCGGCACTGGCATCCTTTTCCTCCACGACATGTTGCACCCGGCCGGCCAAGTCCCGCACGATGCGCCCATACCCGGTGGGATTGGCCAGTTTCACCGTCAACAGCCCCAAATGATCACCGCTGGCGCTATCCACCAAGGGTTGTAGGGTCTCGCTGCCCACGAGGGGAACATCGCCATACAGAACCAGCACGACCGCGTCATCATCGGCGATGGCGGGCAAGACCTGATCGACGGCGTGCCCTGTCCCCAATTGTTCCGCCTGCTCCACCCACACAATAGCGGATCGTTCCCCAAACGCGGCTTTGACTGCCTCGCCGCCATGGCCGTGGACCACCAAGCATTGCACGGCTCCCAGCCTGTCAGCCGTGTCCAGGACATGCCCCAACATGGGTTTACCACCAATCCGGTGCAAAACCTTGGGCAGATCGGAAACCATGCGCTTACCCTTGCCGGCAGCAAGAATCACTACTGATAGATGCATCGCTTGACTACCTCCACCAAGGGGAAAGAAAAACGGCTGCTGGCCGGCAAGACCATTGCGACAGGGAGGGGGACTGAACAGCAGGAAACCAGGAGCAAAAAAAGCCGTGGAGATTTCCACGGCCTTATCCTTGCTGTTACTGCTTGAGTTTGCGGAGCTTCTCGATGGCTCTGAGCTGGGCAATGGCCTGAGCCAGCTCGGCCTCTGCTCTGGCGTACTCAAAATCACTGCGGTGATCGGCCAGCAACTTTTCAGCATGCTGCTTGGCTGCCAGGGCAGCGGCCTCATCCAGATCCTTAGCCCGTTCAGCCGTGTCAGCCAGCACGGTCACTACATGCGGCTGGACTTCCAGCAAGCCCCCGGAAACATAAAATATTTGCTCTTCCCCGTTGGGTAACTTGACACGGATCTGGCCAGGTTTCAGTCGGGTCAACAACTGGCTATGGCGAGGCAGGATCCCTAACTCACCCAATTCGCCCGTTGCCGACACCATTTCCGCAGGACCGGAGAAGATTTCCTTGTCCGTACTGACGATATCCACATGGATTGTCATGGCCATAACGCCACCTCATTACTATCTTTCAGGTCCCGCTGGATCATTGGACCGGCGGTCACAGTTTACCGGCCTTTTCAACCGCTTCCTCAATGGGACCGACCATATAGAATGCCTGTTCGGGCAGATGATCATACTCGCCGTTAACAATACCCCTAAAGCCCGCGATGGTATCCTTGAGGGATACGTACTTGCCGGAGCTACCGGTAAACACTTCAGCCACGAAGAAAGGCTGGGACAGGAAGCGCTGGATCTTGCGGGCGCGGGACACGGATAAACGGTCTTCATCCGACAATTCGTCCATGCCCAGGATGGCGATGATGTCTTTCAATTCCTTGTAGCGCTGCAAGGTGCCCTGCACCGCGCGGGCAGTGTCGTAATGCTCCTGCCCAATGACCAGCGGGTCCAACTGACGGGAGGTGGAATCCAGCGGGTCCACTGCCGGGTAGATGCCGAGTTCCGCGATCTGGCGGGACAACACCACGGTGGCGTCCAGGTGCGCGAAGGTCGTGGCCGGAGACGGGTCGGTCAAGTCGTCGGCTGGTACATAGACAGCCTGGATGGAGGTAATGGAACCTGTCTGGGTGGAGGTTATGCGCTCCTGCAATACACCCATTTCCTCGGCCAGGGTCGGCTGGTAACCCACTGCGGAAGGCATGCGGCCCAACAGCGCGGAACACTCGGTGCCGGCCAGGGTATAGCGGTAGATGTTATCGATGAACAGCAGTACATCACGGCCTTCATCACGGAAGAACTCGGCCATGGTCAGCCCCGTCAGCCCTACGCGCAAACGGTTGCCCGGCGGCTCGTTCATCTGGCCGTAAACCAGAGCCACCTTATCCAGCACGTTCGACTCTTTCATTTCATGATAGAAGTCGTTGCCCTCGCGGGTGCGCTCGCCTACTCCCGCGAAAACCGAGTAACCCGAGTGTTCGATGGCGATGTTGCGAATCAACTCCATCATGTTCACGGTCTTGCCCACGCCAGCGCCGCCGAACAGACCCACTTTACCGCCCTTGGCGAACGGGCACAGCAGGTCGATAACCTTGATGCCCGTCTCCAGCAACTCAGTAGCACCGGACTGCTCTTCAAAGCTCGGCGCTTTGCGGTGGATCGGCCATTTCTGTTCGGCTTCCACCGGACCGGCATGGTCCACTGGCACGCCCAGCACGTTCATGATCCGCCCCAGGGTCGCCTTGCCCACCGGCACCGAAATCGGCGCGCCCGTGTTGGAAACTACTAGACCGCGCTTCAGCCCATCGGATGAACCCATGGCGATAGTGCGCACCACACCGTCGCCGAGCTGCTGCTCGGCCTCCAGGATTAAACCTGTCTCTTCGACGAGCAGAGCATCATAAACTTTCGGAATCGACCCGCGCGGAAACTCCACGTCCACGACAGCGCCGATGATTTGCACGATATTCCCAGAACTCATGTAAGGTTCCCCTTAAGTCTCGAAAACTGCGACTCATACCGCCGCGGCGCCGCCCACAATTTCAGAAATTTCCTGAGTGATGGCCGCTTGCCGGGCCTTGTTGTAGATCAACTGCAGTTGGGCGATTAGGCTGGTGGCGTTGTCTGTGGCGCTTTTCATGGCAACTCTACGCGCCGAATTTTCACACGCAATGTTCTCCACTACCGACCGATAAATCAAGGATTCCAGATACCGCAGCAGCAACAGATCTAGGATTTCCTTGGAATCGGGCTCGTAGATATAGTCCCAGTGATGCCTTTTAATCTCCCGTATGTCTTTCTCGGGCAAACCCGGGCCCTCAGCCAAACCGGGTAGCAATTGCAGTATAACGGGCTCCTGGCTCATCGAGTTGATGAACAGATTGCCCGCCAAAAACAGGCGATCGATTTGACCCTCCTCATAGGCACGCACCATGGCCGTCGCCGGCCCGCGCAACACCTCTGGATCGGGCAGGTCGCCCAGATTGGTGGCGGCGGCCACCAGATTGCCGCCTCGCCGCCTGAGGAAAGCAACAGCCTTCTTGCCGATGGCACATAGATCGATCTCCACGCCCTGACCATGCAACTGCTTCATGTGCGGCACCAGAGCTCTGAACAAGTTCACGTTCAGACCGCCACACAGGCCACGATCGGTAGAGATGACGATGTAGCCAACTCGCTTCACCGGGCGTTCAACCATATAAGGATGTTGGTACTCCGGATGGGCGGCAGCCAGATGCGCCACGACCTCACGAATTTTTTTTGAGTAGGGGCGGGCCGCCTGCATGCGATCCTGCGCCTTGCGCATCTTGCTGGTAGCCACCATTTCCATGGCGCGGGTGATCTTTTGAGTATTCTGAATACTCTTGATCTTGGTGCGTATCTCTTTACCGACAGCCATACTTACACCTGCTTACCAGACTTGGTTGGCCTTGAAATCTTCTATGGCTTTTTTGAAGCCCATTTCGATTTCGTCGTTGTAGTCGCCCGTCGCGTTGACCTTGTCCAACAATTCCTTATTGTTGGCATTCATATAGGCCAGCAGCGCCGCTTCGAAGTCACCGATCTTGTTCAGCGGTACATCGTCCAGATGACCGCGATCGACGGCAAACAGGACGATACCCATTTCCGCAACAGTCAACGGCGAATACTGCTTCTGCTTCATTAACTCGGTGACCCGCTGGCCACGCTCCAACTGCTTGCGGGTGGTTTCGTCCAGATCGGAAGCGAACTGGGCAAAAGCCGCCAGTTCACGATACTGGGCTAGAGCCAGACGCACACCACCGCCCAGCTTCTTGATAACCTTAGTTTGGGCGGCGCCGCCGACACGCGACACCGACAGACCAGCGTTGATGGCCGGGCGAATACCGGCATTGAACAGGTCGGTCTCCAGGAAAATCTGGCCGTCGGTGATGGAGATCACATTGGTCGGTACGAAGGCCGATACGTCACCGGCTTGGGTCTCGATGATGGGAAGAGCGGTCAGCGAACCGGTCTTGCCCTTCACCTCGCCATTGGTCAGCCGCTCCACTTCGGCAGCGTTGATACGGGAAGCGCGCTCCAGCAGGCGCGAATGCAGATAAAACACGTCACCTGGGAAGGCCTCGCGGCCTGGCGGCCGGCGCAGCAGCAGGGAAACCTGCCGGTAGGCCACCGCCTGCTTGGATAGGTCATCATAAATGATCAGCGCATCTTCGCCGCGGTCCCGGAAGAATTCCCCCATAGCGCAACCGGAATAGGGGGCAATGTATTGCAGAGCAGCCGACTCGGAAGCGCTGGCGGCCACCACAATGGTATGCCCCATGGCGCCATGCTCTTCCAGTTTGCGTACCACGGTGGCGATGGAAGAATTCTTCTGGCCGATGGCGACGTAGATACAGGTAACACCAGCGCCTTTCTGGTTGATAATGGCGTCGATGGCAACCGCGGTTTTGCCGGTCTGGCGATCACCGATAATCAGTTCACGCTGACCACGACCGATGGGCACCATGGCGTCGATGGACTTGAGACCGGTCTGCACCGGCTGGCTAACGGACTGGCGCTCGATAACGCCGGGCGCAATCTTCTCAATCGGGGAGGTAAAGTCGGTCTCGATGGGCCCTTTGCCGTCAATGGGCTGACCCAGCGAGTTTACCACACGGCCAATGAGCCCGCGGCCCACCGGTACTTCCAGAATGCGGCCGGTACACTGTACCGTGTCGCCTTCGGACAGATGTTCGTAGTCTCCCAGCACCACGGCGCCGACGGAGTCGCGCTCCAGGTTAAGAGCCAGGCCAAAAGTATTGCCGGGAAATTCCAGCATTTCACCCTGCATGGCATTTTCCAGACCGTGGATACGGACGATGCCATCGCTCAAACTGACGATGGTGCCTTCCGTGCGCGCTTCGGCGCGTACCTGAAACTTCTCGATACGCTGCCGAATCAGTTCGCTGATTTCGGATGGATTGAGTTGCATTATCTTTTCTTCCCCTTATTGACGCAGGGTAGTTGCAAGTTTGTGCAACTGCCCGCGCACTGAACCGTCAAAAACCACATCACCGGCCCGAATAATGGCTCCACCGATCAGCGCCTCGTCCACCTTGCATTCGAGCACGACATTGCGCTTGAGCCGCGCCTTGAGGCTCTTGATAACTCGCTTCCTCTGCGTGTCGCTGACGGCAAAGGCGGTAACCAATTCCGCCTGGACAATCTTCTCGGCATCCGCACGCAGCACCTCAAAGATGGCAGCGATTTGTGGAAGCGCGACGAGTCTGCGGTTTTCAGCCAGCAGCGTGAAAAAATTATGCCCCGCTTTAGGAATGCCGCCCTTACAGACCTCGCTACAAATGTCGAGAATGACGTCCACTTTTTCCTGATGGCTGAGCTTGGGGCTTGCCAACAGCGACCACATGGAGACATCGACAGCGATGACGGCGGCCACCTGCAACAGATCAGACCATACATTCAATTCACCGGCTGCTTGCGCCTCCTCGAAGGCGGCGCGGGCATAGGGTCGGGCGACAGTTATCATTTCAGCCATAGTGATGGTCCGTTATTCAAAGCTGAGCGACCAGGTCGTCCAGCATCTTGGCATTGGCTTTCTCATCGACCTCGTGCGCGAGCAACTTGCCAGCGACAGCGACGGCGATAGTGACGACTTGGCTACGCAGTTGTTCGCGCGCGCGATTTACCTCTTGTTCGATTTCAGACTTGGCCGCAGTGAGCTGGCGATCTCCTTCCTGGCGTGCGTCAAACTTGGACTGCTCCACGATTTCATTGGCGCGCTTTTGCGCCTGGGCAATGATTTCCGCTGCCTGCCGCTTGGCCGCCTTGAGGGTTTCCGCCGCCTTGGCCTTGGCCAATTCTTGCTCGCGAACCCCCCGCTCAGCCGAGGCTAAACCTTCAGCGATACGCTTCTGGCGATCCTGCATGGCCTGCATAATCGGCGGCCATACATACTTCATGGTAAAAATCACCAGCAGGCCAAACGTGATCATTTGCCCAATTAGTGTGGCATTGAAATTCACGCTTCACCTCCCTCTTAAGAAATGGTCGTATCAGAATTGGTCACTGAATTAATGACCAGCCGCCTGCAGAACGGGACCAACAAAGGGGTTAGCAAAGGTGAAGAACAGCGCAAGACCGACGCCGATCATGGTCACTGCGTCCAAGAGGCCGGCGATGATAAACATTTTGACCTGGAGGGCAGGCATCATTTCAGGCTGGCGGGCAGCGCCTTCCAGGAATTTGCCGCCCAATAGTGCAAAGCCGATAGCGGTACCCAAAGCGCCCATGCCCAGAATCATGGCTACGGCGATAGCGGTCATACCCTGCACGTCAGCGATCAGGTTTGCGATTTCCATTTTGCCTCCAAAATATAAAGTGTCGATGAATGATTAAGTGCCAGTTAATAAAGCGATTAATGGTCTTCGTGGGCCATACTGAGGTACACGATAGTCAAGACCATGAAGATAAAGGCTTGTAGAGTAATGATCAGCAGGTGGAACACCGCCCATGGCCAGCCCAGCAGGAACTGCAACCACCAGGGCAGTAAAGCAATCAGGATAAAGATCAATTCACCGGCGTACAGGTTGCCGAACAGACGCAGACCCAGAGAAATAGGCTTGGCCAGGTCTTCTACAATCCTGAGCAGCAGATTAAAGGGCATAAACCACTTACCGAACGGATGGTACAGAACTTCCTTGGTAAATCCAGCAATCCCCTTAACCTTCAGGCTGTAGTAATACACCAGGAACAAAACGCTAAGCGAGAGCGCAAAGGTGGCGTTCAAATCGGTGGACGGCACTACTTTAAAATAATGAATGCCAACAGCGCCAGCGATGGCTGGTATCAAATCAACCGGCAGCAAATCCATGGCATTCCACAAAAACACCCATGCAAAGATGGTCAGGGCCAAGGGCGCAATGACCGGATTGTTGCCGTGGAAGGTATCCTTTACCTGGGTGTCCACGAATTCAACCATGATTTCCGCAAAGTTTTGCAGCCCACCCGGCACATCGCTGGTGGCGGATGCGGCCGCTTTTCTAAACAGCCATAGGAAAAAAGCGCCTAAGGCTGCCGATACAAGCAGGGTGTCTAAATGCACTGTCCAGAAACCCTCGCCCAACTGGAGCGGGGTCAGGTGGTGTATGATGTATTCTGGGCCTGTTGGGGTGCCACTTGCGCTCATAGCGTCCTCATCGAAGCGTCCAAGGTAAAGGGTAGTAGTACTAGCCAGTACGCCAGCAACGTTGCCGCATACGTTAAAAATAGAGGAAGAAAAGAGACATCTAACCACACTATAGCGACGCCGAATAAAACCGCCGTCAGCGCAATCTTAATCACCTCACCTATGTAAAACATTCGCGCGATGCGGGCAGCCGACGATCCGGCCCCCAAGGAAAACACTTGGCGCGCGAAATATGCGGTGACGATGATGCTTATTCCCCCACCGATACCGGCAGAATAAGCCGCTTTCGCATGTGCAAGAACGAAACACGCCATGCTTGCGGAAAGCGTAACAATTACTTGAATAAGTATGATTTTTTTTGCCGCTTTGTTATAGGTCATGGGCGTTTAACCGTGCGTCGCAGGGGGCTTTAATTATCGAGCTTCCCCCTCCGCAGGCGCTTGCCGGCCAACCGGAGCTGCCATCCGTGCTGGCACCCTTATTTGTGCGCTGCATTATAAGAACTTGTCATGCGCGGGTCAATCGAGAACTACAGGCTATTTAAGATGATTGATGATGCCATCGAGTTCGTCGAGGTTATGGTAATGAATCACTAATCGCCCCTTTCCTGAAGAACCGTGCTGCACCAGAACCTTAGCGCCCAGGCGCGCCGATAGATTTTCCTGTAAAACGCGGACATTGGGGTCCACATTTTTTTGCGCCGTTACGGTACTGCTTGGCTGGTCCTGCAGACGCCGGGCCAGTGCTTCGGTTTCCCGCACCGACAAGCCCCGCAGCAACACCTGCTGGGCTGCCTCCCGTTGCAGCGCGGGTGGCAACGACAACAGGGTTCTGGCATGCCCCATTTCCAGCTTGCGTTCGTGTATCAAGCGCCTTACTTCATCGCACAAGTCCAGCAGCCGGAGCAAATTGCTGACTGCTGCCCGGGACCGCCCAATCGTCTCGGCTACCTGTTGATGAGTCATCTCGAAGGACTCAATCAAGCGCTTCAAAGCCTGCGCTTCTTCCAGGGGATTGAGGTCCTCGCGCTGGATGTTTTCGATCAGGGCTATAGCCAGGGCCGCTTGCTCGGAGACTTCCCGAATCACCGCCGGGATCTCTGTTAGTCCCGCCAGTTGGGCCGCCCGCCAACGCCGTTCACCGGCGATGATCTCGTAGCGATCGGCCAGGGCGGCGCGCACCACGATAGGCTGCACAACACCCTGGGTGCGAATGGATTCGGCTAATTCCTGCAAGCTGTCCGGGCGTATCTCAGCGCGCGGTTGATAGCGGCCCCGCGTTATGGTTTCGATGGGCAGGCTGCGCAGGGTTCCATCGATCACGGCCTCGTCGCTGGCGGAAATACCCGCCCTCAGCAGAACATCCAGACCGCGTCCCAATCCACGTTTTTTCACGGCTTCTCCCAGCGATAGCAACAGAATGTTTTTATACCACGGCCCGCGCATTATTCTGTTTGCGAGTCCGCTTCTGGAGTTCTTTTGCCAGTTCCTGATAGCTCTCGGCGCCCTTGGACGACTTATCGTAGGCAATGACCGGCAGGCCATGACTGGGTGCTTCGGCCAGCCGCACGTTACGGGGAATCAGGGTGCCATACACAATGTCGCCGAAGTGCTGCAGCAACTGGGCGGAGACATCGTTGGCCAGGCGGTTGCGGGGATCGAACATGGTCCGCAACAACCCTTCGACACGCAAGCTTGGATTGGTAGAGCGGCGTACTTTTTCGATCGTATCCAGCAAGGCCGACAACCCTTCCAGGGCATAATACTCGCATTGAATGGGGATAAGCACCCCAGCGGCGGCGGTCAGGGCGTTGACCGTGAGCATGCTCAGGGACGGCGGGCAATCGATCAAGATATAATCGAACTCAGCCTGAATCTGGCCCAGGATGTCGCGCAACCGCTGCTGGCCATCCTCGGCATCCAGCAGCGCTATCTCGGCTCCCGTGAGGTCACCATTGGCAGGCAATACCTGAATGCTGGCGGACTCTGAGAATTGCAGGGCGCCGCGGATGGGCACCTGGTTCAACAAAACCTCATAACTGGTGGCGTTGACCACGTGCTTGTCGATGCCGCACCCCATCGTGGCGTTGCCCTGAGGGTCCAGATCTACGAGCAGTACCCGCAGTTTGAGTTTGGACGCCGCCAGGCAAGCGGCAAGATTCACCGCGGTGGTGGTCTTACCCACTCCCCCTTTCTGATTGGCTATCGCGATGATGTTGGCCATTAAACGTTTGCCTGAGTTCTGGAATCCAGCGGGACAAGGTGAACCAAATGGCGCTCGGCGTCCAGCCCCGGCACTCGCAGCGGGTGGATACCCACGACCGCATAGTCAGCCGGCAGCTCCTTCAACTCGGCCTCGGGACGCGCTCCCTTCATGGCCAGCAAGCGCCCGCCCGCCGCGCATAGCCGTCCGGCGCTCGCCAACATCTCGGCCAGTGACGCGAAAGCTCGCGACAGCACGCTGTCAAACGCTGCCGCAGGGCGGTAATCCTCCACCCGTTGATGCACTATGCTGACCTTGGCAAGCCCTAGTTCAGCGACTGCCTGAATCATAAAACGGGTACGCTTGGCATTGCTATCCAATAGGTAAAAATCCAGTTCCGGGTGGATAATAGCTAACGGGATGCCAGGTAGACCAGCGCCGCTGCCCACATCCAGCACCTTGGGGCCTTGCAGCCAGGGCGCAACCGCAAGGCTGTCCAAAATGTGTCGCACCACCATATCCTCGGGGCGACGCACGGCGGTGAGATTGTAGGTTTGATTCCAACGCGCCAGCAAAACAACGTAGGCGGCAAGCCGACTGATAGCCGTGTCCGGGGCATTGATGCCAAGCTGGCGCATGCCCTTGGTGATAGCCTGCTCGCTGTTCACTGCTGGTCAGCCCTACCCACGGGGCAGGCTTCCAAAATTATTGCCGACATCGCTATTCCCAATCGAAACATAGGTCGTAGAAATGGTGTTTTTCGGGATCATATTGCAGCAATTCGCCATTTTCGAGATCGAAGTACCAGCCGAACAGCCGCAGGCGCCCTGCTTCCACGGCCTCTTTGATAAATGGAAAAGTCAATAGATTCTCGAGGGACACCAGGACGCTGGCTTGTTCGCACGCCCGCTGCTGAAACTCCTTATCGGCATCCGGCCAGCGTTCAAGCACGTTATTGCGGGCGGCAGCGGCAATTTTCACCCACGGCCCAATAAAGCCTTCAGCATGGTGGTCATAACCTTGTATCAAAGCCTTGATACCGCCGCAATGGGCATGCCCGAGCACCACGATGTTTCTGACCTTGAGGTTACACACGGCGAATTCCAGCGCGGCACTAGTACCATGGTAAACACCAGTCTCCTCACAGGGGGGGACAAGATTAGCGACGTTACGAACCACAAACAGATCGCCTGGCGCAGCTTCAGTAATGATGGCAGGATCGACCCGCGAGTCACTGCAACCGATTATCACGGTTTTAGGAGATTGCCCGTGCTGCACCAGATCACTGAACAATTTTCGGTTTTCTTCAAAAGTCTTGCTGCGAAAGCGGCGAAATCCTTGTAACAGCGCCTTGATTTCAGGCATGACATGGAACCTCGTTACAGATCAGTTAGGTTGGAGCTAACAGCCCGTTCATTTCGATGATACCCTTTCTAAATTAAGCTTTCACGCCGACCAACCCCTTGCCCTCGCAAAGGAACCATCCCATGTACTGCGCCATCTATAAAAGCAGCAAAAAACAGGATACTTATCTCTATGTGGCCACCAAGGAAGATTTCGCGCGGGTACCCAAAGACCTGCTGCAAATGCTCGGTGACCCCATTCATGTGATGGATCTAGAACTGAGTCCGGCACGAAAGCTGGCTCGAGAGGATGTTGTGGAGGTGATCCAGCATCTCCAAGGGCGAGGCTGGCACTTGCAGTTGTCCCCCCAAGAGGACTGGCTGGCGACGCATTGAAGATTGTTGGTGATTACAACACCACGAGATTATCGCGGTGGATCAATTCCGGTTCGTCCACATAGCCCAGCAGGGACTCGATCTGCTCGCTGGGCTTACCGATGATTTTCACGGCCTCGGCGGCGCTGTAGTTAACCAGTCCGCGCCCGACCTCGGCCCCATCCGGCCCCACGCAAGCCACCAGTTCGCCCCGCGAAAACCGCCCCTCCACCGCGGTGACACCCACCGGCAGCAGGCTTTTTCCCGACATTCGCAGCACCCGCACCGCGCCGGCGTCCAAGTGCACACGCCCACGCACTTGCAATTGCACCGCCAACCATTGCTTGCGGGCGGCCACTGGGTTCTGGTTGGGGCGCAACAGAGTCCCCAGCTCCTCGCCTTGGGCAATACGGGCCAGTACCCGTGACTCCCGCCCCCAGGCCAAGAGGGTGGAGGCTCCCGAGCCGGCGGCCTTGGCGGCGGCCTTGACCTTGGTCAACATACCTCCCCGCCCCAAGCCACCCGCCCCGCCAGCCATGTTTTCCAGGGCCGGATCGCCAGCGCGGGCCTCGTGTAACAGATGGGCATCGGGGAACTGGCGGGGATCGTGATCGTACATGCCCTGCTGATCGGTCAGGATGACATAGAGCTCGGCTTCTACCAGGTTAGCAACCAGGGCGCCCAGGGTATCATTATCGCCGAAGCGGATTTCGTCGAAGGCCACGGTGTCGTTCTCGTTGATCACCGGGACCACGCCCAGCCTCAACAAGGTGCGCAGGGTACTGCGGACATTCAGATAACGTTGCCGGTCGGCAGCATCCTCATGGGTCAGCAGCACCTGGGCGGTGCGAATGCCGTGGCGCTGAAACTGCGATTCATACGCCTGCACCAGCCCCATTTGTCCCACGGCTGCCGCCGCCTGCAATTCATACAGGGCGCCGGGGCGATCGCTCCAGCCCAGCCGCCGCATGCCTTCGGCGACTGCGCCGGAAGACACCAACAGCAGTTCCCTGCCTTCCTGATGCAGCGCCGCCATTTGCTCCACCCAAGTTGCAATGGCCTGGGTATCCAGGCCGCGCCCGTCATTGGTAATCAAGGCGCTGCCAATCTTGATCACCCAGCGCCGGGATCTGCCCAGTTCTTGCCGACTCTTGTTGAACATGCGCGAACAAAGTCCGAGTTGGTTGGCAGCCGAGCTTAGGTTTCGCCAGCTCCCCGGCCTGCGAAATCCCGGCCAGGCGCGACGGCGGTTGGCGCGGCGCTCGTCTGGTGGCGCTGCGACTCGATATGGTCCATGATCGCATGGACCAGTTCCTGGGCACCATCGCCAGTGATAGCGGAGATGCGGAATACCGGCCCTTGCCAGGCCAGAGCCTCGATGATCCCACTCAGCCTTTGCTCGCGCTCACCGGAAGGCACCAGATCGAGCTTGTTCAGCACCAGCCAGCGCTCGCGCCTGGCCAGTTCCGTACTGTACTTCTCCAGTTCCGCGCTGATGGTACGCACATCCCGCACCGGATCGCCGCTGTCACTATAAGGTCCTACATCTACCAAATGCAGCAGCAGACTGGTGCGGGACAAATGCCGGAGAAACTGTATGCCCAAACCCGCCCCCGCAGCGGCGCCCTCGATCAGGCCGGGAATATCCGCCATCACGAAGCTTTGTAGTGCACCTACCCGCACTACCCCCAGGCTAGGATGCAGGGTCGTAAAGGGATAATCGGCTACCTTGGGGCGGGCGGCGGAGAGGGCGCGAATCAGGGTGGATTTACCCGCGTTAGGCATGCCCAACAGCCCAACGTCAGCAATGACCCTGAGTTCCAGGCGCAGAGTCCTTGCCTCTCCCGGGGTGCCCGGCTTAGCCTGGCGTGGCGCCCGGTTGGTGCTGCTCTTGTACCGGACATTGCCGAGCCCGTGAAAACCGCCCCTGGCTACCAGCAGTGTTTGTCCCGGTTCCACCAGGTCGCCGATGAGCTCCTGGGTATCGTTATCGGTTGCCACCGTGCCCACGGGCACCTTGAGGCTAAGATCGGCGCCGCGCTTGCCCGTACAATTATTTCCCTTGCCATTTTCCCCACGCCCGGCGCGAAACACCCGCGTGTAACGATAGTCCACAAGGGTGTTGAGATCATTGTCGGCCACCAGATAAATGCTGCCGCCGTCACCGCCGTCACCGCCATCCGGCCCACCAAAGGGGATATACTTTTCGCGCCGGAAGCTGACGCAGCCATTGCCCCCATCACCGGCTTCCACCCGGATGGTCACTTCATCGACAAACTGCATTGCGAACTCGCGCGGCCGTGGGCCAGGCTCATGGGAAGAGTGGCTGATAGACACAAAGCCCCGTTCGCGGACGGGGCTTGTTAGGCGCCGAAGCTGCCAATCCGGCTATGGCACCGGCCGCACGCTCACGCACTTGCGGTTGCGAGGGCCTTTGGTCTCGAAGACCACCTGACCGTCAGCCTTGGCAAACAGGGTATGATCCGTGCCGCAGCCGACATTCAGGCCCGGATGAAAGCGGGTACCGCGCTGCCGCACCAGAATGTTGCCCGCCCGCACGACCTCGCTGCCAAACCGCTTGACGCCGAGGCGCTTGGATTCTGAATCGCGACCATTACGGCTGCTGCCGCCTGCTTTTTTATGTGCCATTGCGCAATCCTCTATGTGGCCAGCGTTAAGGCATTGATACCGGTGATCTGGAGTTCCGTGAAAGATTGGCGATGTCCCATCTGCTTGCGGTAGTGCTTGCGGCGCCGAAACTTGACAATCTCAACCTTGGGACCGCGACCATGCGCCTTGATAATGGCCGTTACCTTGCCGCCGCTCACATAGGGTGAACCAATGCTCACCTGATCGCCGTCGGCGATCATCAGGACTGCTTCAATGTCCACGGAAGCGCCTTGCTCGGCTTCAATTCTTTCGACCTTGAGGGTTTGCCCTTCGACAACCCGATACTGCTTGCCCCCGGTCTTGATGACAGCGTACATTGCTGGATCTCCGACAAATAATTCAATGGTTTAAATTTTCCAAAGGGGATCGATTGTAGCTACTCGCCGTAGCAAGGTCAAACGCATTATAATTTTACTTGACGCCATGCCAGAGGCAGCAACAATTTACCTTCCGCCAATTTTAATCCTAGCCAGCGCAACCTTTGCGATGAAGCATTCAATCTCATGTATATCGACGAAATTCGTGCCCTGATCAGCGAGGATATGCAAGCGGTGGATCAACTGATCCGTCAGCAACTCCACTCCGAGGTAGTGCTCATCAACCAGCTCGGCGCTTACATCATCAACAGCGGCGGCAAGCGACTGCGCCCTGTGCTCGTGCTGCTGGCGGCCCGCGCCTGTGATTATCAGGGCAACGCGCATATCGATGTTGCCGCTATCATCGAGTTTATCCACACAGCTACCTTGCTGCATGATGATGTAGTGGATGACTCTTCGCTGCGCCGTGGCCGAGAGACGGCGAATGCCATCTGGGGTAATGAAGCCAGCGTATTGGTAGGCGATTTTCTATACTCACGTTCTTTCCAAATGATGGTGGCGATTCGCAGCATGCGGGTCATGGATATTCTGGCCAACACCACGAATACCATTGCCGAAGGCGAGGTGATGCAGTTACTTAATTGCCAAGACCCCGATACCACGGAAGAACGCTATATGGATGTCATTCACTGTAAGACCGCCAAACTGTTCGAGGCTGCCGCCCAATTGGGGGCGGTACTCGCGGATCGTCCCCTCTCGGAAGAGGAGGCACTTGCCAACTACGGCATGCATTTGGGCACGGCCTTTCAATTGATTGACGACATGCTGGATTACAGCGACTCCAGCGCGGCAATCGGCAAGAACATCGGCGATGACTTGGCCGAGGGCAAACCCACACTGCCGCTGATTTACGCCATGCGCCATGGCGCCCCCCAGGAAGCCAGCATTATCCGCGAGGCTATCCTGCAGGGGGGACGCGAAAACATTGGCGTCATTACAAAGACCATTGAGTCCACCGGCGCAATCGCCTACACTACAGCGCTCGCCAAGTTGGAAAGCGAGCGGGCGATAGCCGCTTTAGAGGCCATTCCCCAATCGCCTTACAAGGAAGCGCTCATCAGCCTCGCGGAGTTCTCGGTGAGCCGTACGTATTGATTGATCAAGTCGGGGTGTAGCTCAGACTGGTAGAGCACTGCCTTCGGGAGGCAGGGGCCGGAGGTTCAAATCCTCTCACCCCGACCA
>Ga0209253_10000791_pt1 | contig 27503 bp, 24 predicted proteins | sample FrelakmetBRP12BR_FD_187145 | JGI IMG/M metagenome (GOLD analysis project Ga0209253, IMG submission 187145) | Freshwater lake sediment microbial communities from the University of Notre Dame, USA, for methane emissions studies - BRP12 BR (SPAdes)... | ecosystem: Environmental > Aquatic >...
GATCTCCAGCAGGCCAGGATCCTTTTGGAGGAGAGCCTGGGGCTGGCCCGCCAGGCCGGCGACAATAATGAAATCGGTTTTGCGCTTCAGGAACTTGGCCGGGTGGCCCTGGCTCGGAAAGACTATGACCAGGCCCAGGCACTCCTTGAGGAGAGCCAGGTCCATTACAGTGAAATTGAAGCCATTGGGAACGGCTGGGATGTGCTCGGTGACGTAGCATTGCAAAAAGGGGATACCCGGCAGGCAACCTCTTGGTATAAGCAAACCTTGGCCCGGTATTGGGAATTGGGCGATCCATTATATATTGCTTACAGCCTGAATGACCTGGCGCAGGTCGCAACCGTCTGCAGGCAGCCCGCCCGGGCTGCCAGGCTGTTCGGGGCTGCCGAGGCCCTGCTGGAATCCAGCGGGGAGATCCTGTTTCCCTTATCGCGTCTGGAAAATGAGCGCTTCTTGGAAATCCTCCGTCCTCAGCTTGACGAAGCCACATGGACAGCCTGCTGGTCCGAGGGCCGGGCAATGCCGCTCAAAGACGCCGTCGCTTATGCCCTGAGTGATCAGGATTCGTGATTAAGAAATCCCCCTTGACATCTCAGAACAAATATTCTAATATTGTGGTGTCCTTAACCCTTGCGAAGGTTTCGTCTTCCACGGTCTGCATTGGAAGGAACGTTTTCGTTTCCTGCCTTTTATTGCCAGGTGCTAAACCTTCGCAAGGCTGACCTGGGAAGATTATGGTTTGTTCAAATTGGAACTAATATTCTATTATTACCCTATGCATGCTCATCCTCGCCTGTTCCCAATCTACCTGTCTACCTGTCTACCTGTTTACTTGTTTACCTGCCTATCCCATCCTTGTTCACTACTCTCTTCTCTCCGCTCTCTCCCTCACCATTCGTTCCGCGGAAAATTCAAAAAAAGTGACTTTAATTCCCCATGCCAGTTTCCATATTCAATCAACAATCATCAATCCTCTCCCCAATCTTTTTACGTTTTACGAATTACGTTTTACTTACATATTCGTCCCTCTTCGTTCCGCGGAACGAATATCTATTCCTCCCCCATCTCCCCTCCGCCCAGATCGGGGATTTCCTTCTCGATCTCTTCCGGGCTCTGGCCCTTCTCCAGCCGGTCCACCACCTCGTTGAATTCGGGCGGGATTTCCTCGCCCATTTCCTTTCCCATCTTGCGCATCATGCGACCCATTGCCCGGGGATCATTTTCCAATCCAGCCAGGGCGGACGGGTCGGAAAAATCGCTGGAAAGGTCGTCCAGCCGGCTTTCTTCCGATTTCGCCACGCGCACGCGCGGGATGCCCCGGCGGACGTCCTGGCTTTTGCACTGAGGGCAGGTGACGCGGCGGGTGCCGTATTCAGAGAATGTCATGAACACATCGAAATGCTTGGAACAATTGAGACAGATATAGTCGTAGAATGGCATGCCCCTATTTTAACGTCATTTACCACCTCCTTCCAGCCCGAATCTCCTCCCTGTTCCCTGTTCTCTCTCGCCTGATTTCCTGATTACCTGATTACCCGATTACCTTCTCCCTATTCTCTTCTCTCTTCCCCTATCGGTTACAATAGACCCATGACCAAATCCGATTTCAATCTCCATCACCCCCAGCCTTTGCTGATCGTCATCTCCGGTCCCTCCGGCGTAGGCAAGGACAGCGTCGTCCGGGCCATGAAAGCGCGCCGGCTGCCCTTCCATTTTGTCGTCACTGCCACGTCCCGTTCGCCGCGCCCGGAGGAGCTTCCCGGCAAGGATTACTTCTTTTTCTCGAAGGAAGAGTTCGCCCGGAAGATCAATAACGATGAAATGTTTGAGTACGCGCTTGTTTACAACGACTATAAGGGCATCACAAAGAAGCAGGTTCGGGATGCATTGGCTTCGGGCCAGGATGTCGTCATGCGTCTGGATGTTCAGGGCGCCGCCACGGTCAGCAAACTGGCTCCCCAGGCGGTGCTGGTCTTCCTGACCACGAAAAACAAACGCGAGTTGGTGAGACGACTGAAGAACCGCAAGACGGATGCCGCCGAGGACTTGAGTCTTCGCATCGCCACGGCGCAACAAGAGCTCAAGCGCGCCAGCGATTTTGACTACGTTATCGTTAATTCTGATGGCTGCCTGGAAGAGACGGTCGAAACCGTCATTGCCATTATCCGGGCTGAGCATCACCGCGTCAACCCCCGTAAAGTGAATCTGTAGATTCATAATAAATCCAATTTGAGAGAGACAATGAATCAGAACCCAAACCCCGAACAGTACCCGCAAACACCGCAGCCAGCACAGCCGCGCACCGTCCAGGTGGCCATCCCGAACGTAAAACCGTATGTCACATACGCCATCCTGGGTTTTACTGTTTTTATTTATCTGTTGCAGCTGGCTGGACTGTACCTGCTTCCCTCAGGAACGGTGGGCGCTTTGCTTGCACCTCTTGGCATATCGGTTTCCACTTCCGGCACGTATGATATTGTTGCCATCCTGGGCGAAAAGATCAACCAGCTGATCCGGATTGGCCAGGTTTGGCGTCTCATCACCCCGGTCTTTTTGCACGATTCCAGCCTGCCGTATGGACTCCTCCACATTGGCTTTAATATGTATGCCCTGTTCCTGTATGGACGTGGGCTGGAAGCCCGCTTTGGGCACTGGCGTTTTACCCTGCTCTATTTCCTGTCGGCCTACGCCGGGAACGTGCTCTCATTTTTACTCACGCCGAATCCTTCGCTGGGCGCCTCCACGGCCGTTTTTGGCCTGCTGGCGGCGGAAGGGATGTTCGTTTTTCAGAACCGGCAACTGTTTGGAAACCGCGCCGGACGCGCTTTGATGAACGTCCTGTACGTGGCCGGCATCAACCTGCTGATTGGCTTCAGCTCCAATGGTCTGGTGGATAATTTTGGACATATCGGAGGCCTCTTGGGCGGGGTGCTCTTCACCTGGTTTGGTGGTCCGCGCTGGAAGATGGAAGGATTCTACCCGTCCGTGCGGCTGGTGGATGAACGCGAAGGGCACGGAGCTATGGCCGGGACGGCCGCCGTACTGCTGTTTTTCATTCCGTTGACCGTGCTGGGGTGGATTTGGATCAAGTGAAGATCCGGCCGGCAGACTCACCTGCAAGCCCGCCTCACAAAAAACATGCCCTGCGGAACCTTTTCGTCGCAGTTGCGATTCTTCTGTTACTGGTCATCCTGGTCTTTGCATTTCGCTCCCAAATTCTAACCGGTATTGCCGGCTACTTGATTGTCGATGACAGGCTCCAACCAGCCGACCTGATCTTCCTGCTTAATAGTGAGTACGACACCCGGCCATTCCGGGCTGCCGAGTTGTACCAACACGGACTTGCTCCCATCGTTGTGATTGCCCGGGCGGAGAACACGCCGGTGGTCGATTTGGGACTGGTTCCCAATGACACCGATATCTCGGTGGGCGTGCTGGAGAAGCTCGGCGTACCGTCCGAAAATATAATCATCCTTTCGGTCCCCGGAGGCGTGACAAGTACGTTTGATGAAGCGGCTGCTTTGCGGCAATATATCGGGATCCAGCGTATTCATAGGATTATTCTGGTTACATCCACCTTTCACACCCGCCGTGCCAGGTGGATCTTCAATAAAACACTGGCGGGATTGCAGGTCACACTGGAAATGGCCGCCGTTCCGTATGTGGGTTTTGACCAGACCAATTGGTGGAAGAACGAAACCGGGATTACCGCACTCAATAACGAGTATATCAAGCTGTTCTATTATTTTCTTGAGTATCGCTAAGCCTGCCCTTTGGTACTATTTTATTCGTTGACTCTCTCTCCCATCGCCTCTATAATGCTCCCTGATGTCGCATTACGACCTGTGTCTGGCCTGGAACTGGGAGTATGATGCTGACTTCGTCCACCTGATCGAAGCCGCCTGCGTAACGCGCGGCGTCTCGCTCTTGCAAGTCACCCCCGAGTCCTTTGACCGGGTGTCGGCAGAGCTGGAAAATGGAGAAAATACCTTCAGGAGCTATTACGACCGCGCTTCCGAATCAGATGCGCGCTTCCAGGCGCTGGTGGATTGGGCAGTCCGGCATGGTGCGTTTTGCCTCAATCCGCAAAAGCGCACCCTCTGGTCGAGGGATAAAGCCACCATGCACCTGGAATTCATAACCCACGGACTTTACACCCCATACACGATCATCCTTTCTCCTTATGCCAGGCACACTTCCATCCACCCATCTGACTTGGGGCCGCTGGGCGGAAGCTTCGCCATCAAACCGGCCTGCGAGGGTGGTGGGGATGGAGTGATCCTGGAAGCCACTTCCTGGGAGCAGGTTCTGGCTGCCCGCCAGCAATATCCAGAGGAGAAATATCTTCTGCAGGCACACGTAACCCCCCGGATTTTGGACGGACGCCCGGCCTGGTTCCGTGTACTATATTGCGATGGAGCCGTTTATCCCTGCTGGTGGGACCAGCACACGCATATCTACGCCCGCGTCTCGGCAGAGGAAAAGGCCCGCTTCGTTTTGCTGAGCTTGCGCCAGATCCCTGTCCTTATCGCCCAGATTTGCGGCCTGCAACTGTTCTCGACCGAGATCGCCCTCAGGGAGGATGGAGCCTTCCTGGTGGTTGATTATGTCAACGATCCGGTGGACTTGCGGCTCCAGTCGAAGGCCGTTGACGGGGTACCGGATTGCTATGTGGAAAGCATTGCCGCCCGGTTGGTGCGGCTGATAGATAACCACCGTTTCGGCTGAGAATGCTGTCAGGATACGATCAAGTTCACCCTGCGAATATCATGGTTATTGGCTGTTGAACTGCAGCCTTATATCATTGATGGATGGAACCATCCATTATCAGGAGGATTTCATGAAGGCCATACTTGAAGTCAAGGATCTCGTAAAAAAATACGGTGATTTCACCGCCGTGAAGGGGATTTCTTTCGATATCAAGGAAGGTGAAATCTTCAGCCTGCTTGGCCCAAACGGGGCCGGGAAAACCACCACCATCTCGGTGCTTTCCACGCTGTATGCGCCCACCAGCGGCGATGCAACCATCGGCGGGCATTCGATCACAAAGGAAGCCATGGCGGTCCGCAACCTGATCGGCGTGGTGCCGCAAGAGCTGGCTCTCTACGATGATCTGACCGCCAATGAGAACCTGGTCTTCTGGGGGCAAATGTATGGGCTCTCGGGAAAGAATCTGAAAACTCGCGTGGAGGAGGTGCTGGAACAGATCGGCCTGGCTGACAAAGCCAAAAACCGGGTCAAGACCTACTCCGGCGGAATGAAGCGGCGCGTCAATATTGGTGTGGGCCTGTTGCACAAGCCCAGCCTGCTCTTCATGGACGAACCCACGGTCGGCATCGACCCGCAGTCCCGCCGAGCCATCCTTGACTCGGTCAAGGAGCTCAACCAGCAGGGCATGACGGTACTTTACACCACCCATTACATGGAAGAGGCCCAGGAACTATCCAATCGGGTCGGGATCATCGATCATGGTGAATTGATCGCCCTGGGCACGCAGGCAGAATTGACCAAGCAGGTTGGCGAAATGGAAACGCTGATCCTGCATATTGATGAAAACGAGGACCCCGAACGCCTGGCTGCCGCGATCCGGACTGCGCCGGGGGTCAAACGCGCCGACGTGACTGACCACACCGTGACGGTCATCGTTCCCGAGGCGGAGGAGGCCCTGGCACCGGCGGTCACCAAGGCCAACGAACTGGGCATCAAGATCCGCTCGGTGGATATACAAGAGCCCAACCTGGAAGTCGTCTTCCTGCACCTGACGGGCAGGGCTTTGAGGGACTAGGGATCAGGTGATCGGGGATCAGGTAATTAGGTTGCCTGGTCACCTGATTACCTGATTACCTGATTACCTTCCCCTTATCCTTATATACGGAGCCTCCCATGCGTAAACTATTCCTCATTGGCCTCAAGGACCTCAAACTTGTCTTCCGCGACAAGGCCGCCCTGATTTTTATGCTGCTGGCGCCTTTCCTGCTGACCCTGGGAATGGGGTTTGTCACCGGGCAGTTCGGCGGTTCAGGCAGCGGGATCAGCAATATCCCGGTTGGCATCGTGAACCAGGATGGTGGTCAGCTGGGCAACGCACTGGTGGAGTTATTCCAATCCAAGGACCTCTCCGACCTGGTGGTTGCCACCATTATTGAAGACCCGGCCGCTGCCCGCCAGCAAGTTGACGAGGATAAATTTGCCGCCGCGGTCATCATCCCCACCGGATTCACCGAAAGTATCATCCCCTCTGCAGGACAAATCGATGCCAGTCCGGCGGTTCAGCTGGTGATCTACAACAATCCCACCCGGCCGACCAGTGCCGGGGTGGTCAAAACCATCCTGGAGGAATTCGTCAACCGGCTGGAGGTCGGGCGTGTTGGTGGGACGGTGATCGTTACCCAGCTGGTCACCAAGGGTCTGATTTCCCCAGCGCAAGTTGCCGCTGTGGCTGTTCAGATGGGTCAACAACAGGTCAAGTCCCTGGACGAGAACAGCGTTATCAAATTAAACAGTAATGTCGCCAGCGAGTCCACGGTCAACTTCAACCCGCTGGCCTACATCGCCCCCGCCATGGCGCTGATGTTCCTGATGTACACCGTCAGCAATGGCGGTCGGACCCTGCTGGTGGAACGCAACCAGGGCACCCTGCCGCGCCTGCTGGTCTCGCCGACAGGTTCAGCCCAGGTATTGGGAGGCAAGATCTTCGGCATCTATCTGACCGGTGTGGTGCAGATGCTCATTCTGATCGTGGGCAGTACGCTGTTGTTCCGGTTGCAGTGGGGCGACCCGCTGGCCGTGTTCGTCCTGGTGCTGGCAGCCGTTTTCGGAGCCAGCGGATGGGGCATGCTGATCACCTCTCTGGCCAAGCGCCCCGGACAGATCTCCGCCATCGGCTCGGCGCTCATGCTGACCTTTGGTGTCCTGGGCGGCTCGTTCGTTAACCTGGAGGTAATGCCCACGTGGGTGCAATTTGTCAGCAAGATCACTCCCAACGCCTGGGGGCTGGATGGCTTCTCCACCCTGGCCCTCGGCGGCGGCCTGGGGTTGATCATCAAACCCATCCTTGGCCTGCTGGTGATGGGGTTGGTTCTTTTCACCATATCGCTGGCGCTCTTCAATCGGCGCGGAATGACAATGAAGTAGGAGGTGGGTATGAAGAAAATCCTTGCCATAACCATCCGCGATATCCGCTTGCGCTTCTCCAGTTTTTCGGAGTGGCTTTTCTTCCTGATCATGCCGATCTTCTTTACCCTGCTCCTCTCCGGCGGGACCGGCGGGAATAGTGACAATCGTGTCCTGCTGGTGGTCGTCGACCGGGCCCAGACTCCACTCTCAGCCGAACTGATCGCCACGCTGGAAAATTCAGAAAGCGTGCACCCTGAACTGATGACACAGGAAGACGGAGAAAATCGTTTCGACTCCCGCCGAATTTCGGCGCTGCTCATCATCCCGGCTGGATTCGATCAGTCTGCGCTGGAAAATGGCAGCCTGACCCTGGAACTGCGCCAGCAGCCCAACAATCTCAATGCCCTGGTGGCCCAGGGTGCTGTCCAGGCGGTCATCAGCCGGGTTGGCCAGGCGGTGGAGATCGCCCGTCGCAGCGTGGCGGAAGCCGAGAAAATCAAGGCCTTTCAGTCCGCTGCAGACCGCCAGGCTTATTTTGATGAGGCGCTGGCCTCAGCCCAGACTCTGCTGGACAAGTCCCCGGACCGCATCAGCGAGAACCAGGGAAACACGCCTGCCCAGATCGAATACGACCCGCGCGCCAACTCCTCGGCCGGGCAGCTTATCACATGGGTTTTCATCCCGCTGATTGGTCTCTCGGAACTATTCGCCTATGAGCGCCAGAAGGGCACATTACGGCGCATCCTGACCACCCCCACCCGCAAGGTTACTTACATTTTTGGAACCATTTTTGGCCAGGTGCTCATTGCCCTGGCACAGATGGCATTGTTGGTCGGTTTTGGCATCCTGGTGATGAAATTGAACTGGGGGCAGAATGTTCCTGCCCTGATTGCCATGCTGGTCGCCGGTGCGTTGGCTGCGGCTGCACTGGGAACCATGCTGGGCACATTTGTAAAGTCGGCCGCCCAGGCCCAGGGTTTGAGCATCATGCTCGGCATGGTGATGGCATTGATGGGCGGCTGCTGGTACCCGCTCGAGCTGTTCCCGCAGGCGGTCCGCAACGTGGTCAAGATACTGCCGACCACCTGGGCGATGCAGGGCCTGCTGGATATCGTCCTGCGCGGCCAGGGATTGGCGGCGATCCTGCCGGAGGCGGGTGTTTTACTCGGTTTTGCAGCCGTTTTCTTCGGGATCGGCATCTGGCGTTTCAGATATGAATGATGATTAACCCCCAAGTCTGAATAACAAGAAGCCCCGCTCTGTGTAAGTGAGTTCTAGAGGTTGTCCATAGTGTTCTACCCAAACATGGGGTGGTACTTTGTCCTCTTAATCACCGACTGAGGAGGATAGTTTGTCCACTACGTCCCTGTTTGATGTTCGAATGGTTATAGCACCGAGTAATTTAGTGGTTTCTACCAATATTAATTTTTTCGCCAATTCTGAATTGCACCAGACAATAAACCAAGGTGTCGACGATAAAAATATAAATAATAAAACCTGAATTCGCAAAGTTTAGATGTGAAATTGTTAATAAAGTCAAAACTACGCCAAGTGATGTTGCGATCCAGGGCCATGCCAATTCAGTATCAGGATATTTATACGCCTTGACAATCGTAGGAAGAGCAGCTAAGCCGTCAGCAAGTATACTGAAAATAATTGCGATATTCCCAACTTTGGTTATTATCCATAAAATTAAACCAATAACCGAAAGAAATCCACAAAGTAAATCGAATTTATTTATTTTCCATTCCGCTTTTTTGTTTAGAAAAGCAGCAATAAATATAACCAGAGGAAAGAAACCAGTGCTAAAAGTCATCAACGATTCTAGACCTACCCCTTGTTTTATTTGGGCGGCAAAGGCTATGAAGGGGGCAATTGACCAAAGAAGAAAAGAGACCTTATTTGGTTTTACTTTTCCCTTGAGGGTGTCAATCAGATAAGCTGCTGCACCTGTTGCGCTAGTTAGTGCACCTATTATGGTAAAGTATGACGGAAGCATAAAGGTATTATATATGAGGCCAGGTGATGGTAAACCCCCATATTACTAAAATTGAATTTACCATCGTCACCTATCCCTCTCTTATTGGCTCTGCCAGTATTAGCTTACCAATTTGATTCCTGCACCTCTAGCTACACCTGGAAACGAAAATCCCCCGAAGCTCAACATTTGTGGAACTTTCTTCCTTCTTATTGCCATATAGTGGGCGCAACCCTAAAGGGTGCTTTGCGAAGGGGCTCGAACCCCTGGCCTTCTCTATGTAAGAGACCGGATCTTTGTTATATGGTTGGAAAATATCCTCATATAAAGGTATTGATGCAACCAAAATCCCCGTATGGATCGTCTCATGCGGGGATTTTATCACTCACAATATCGGCTTACGGATTCTGGATCTGGGCTGCCCGCAGGGTGTTCTTCATCAACATGGCGATGGTCATCGGGCCGACGCCGCCCGGTACCGGTGTGATCCAGCCGGCTACCTGCACGGCCTCATCGAATTTCACATCGCCGACCAGCTTTTGCCTGGGTTTGCCGGTCTTCTCGCTGATGGCGGGTGTGCCATCCGGATTGAGCACCGGGATGGAATTGATACCCACGTCGATGACCGCTGCGCCGGGTTTGATCCAGTCGCCGCGCACCATTTCCATTTTTCCAATGGCAGCGATCAAAATATCCGCCTGACGGACAACTGCCGGCAGGTCGCGTGTGCGCGAGTGGCAGACGGTTACCGTGGCATTTCGACTGATCAGAAGAAGTGCCACGGGCATCCCAACGATATTCGAACGGCCCAGCACGACTGCATTGGCACCTTCAATTTTCACTCCGGCTTGCTCGAGCAGGTATATGCAGCCGAAAGGTGTGCACGGTACGAAGAGCGGTTCGCGCCCTTTCTGGGCCAGCCGGCCGATATTGATGGGCGAGAAGCCATCCACATCCTTTTCTATATTGATGAGGGATAGGACGCGCTCCTCGTTAATGTGGGCTGGCATGGGCAGCTGCACCAGGATGCCGCTTACTTGTGGGTCGGCGTTCAACCTTTTCACCAATTCTTCCACCTGTTCCTGAATTGCATCCGCCGGCAGGTGTTCGCTGATGGACCCCATGCCCAATTCCATGCAGGCCTTTCCCTTGGAGGACACGTAGGCTGCCGAGTCCGGCCGGTCGCCGACCAGCACGGTGGCAAGGGTGGGCCGGGGTTTCCCGGCTGCCGTGCGTTTGGCCACTTCTGCGGCGACTTCATCACGCACGCTCTGGGCGATGGCTTTCCCGTCAATAAGCTGAGCTGTCATGGTTTTTTTCTCCAATATTTGAAAGATGATGAAAAGACTACCCTAGTATCTGACAGGATCAAATAATTGGACGCGGACGAGCACAGAAAACGCGGAAAAGAGCGTTTTTGAGCCTACTACTGCTTCTTGCATAAAGAAACGAATTTTCCTGTACCGAAGTTCTCGAAAATAACAGAATTTTGGTTCGGTTTTTTACGCAGTACTCTGTAAAATAAATAATCCCATGCATCCGCGTTCTATTCCTAAAGTTTCAGGTGGTCAGAAGACTACCCATATTATACATTTGCTCGGGTTTGGTACGCCAGCAGTTTATCAGCCTGCCGATTGGATCACTCCTCGCAACCCATCTGTTGCATTCTCAATCAATTCCACGCTATCCAATAGATTCCATCTTGGTTCCAGGGCCACTGCTTTAACCCGCATGGCATTATCGGTGAGACCCTCGATCTGCCAACCGAGATCCGAGAGCAGGTCGGTGGATTCCCACAAGACCGGGAGTTTCCGGCCGAGGAACCGCTGTCGATAGGTCCAGGACATCTCTGTAAACAAACTGCGTAGAACGGCACTGCGCTCCTTCTTTAGCTCGTGCCGGACCTGCGCAGACAGGCGTGCCGCCGGAGTACCGGGACGGGCGGAGTAGCTGAAGACGTGCCCGCCGGCAAAATTTGTCGATTTAATGAACGCCAGCGTCTCGGAAAACTCAGCCTCCGTCTCCCCGGGGAAACCGACGATGACATCCGTGGTGATGGCGACCTCCGGGATGGCCGTTCGGGCGGCTTGCACCAGCGCGGCGAAAGAATCGGGTGTAATCTTGCGCCGCATGCGTTTTAGAACCGCAGCGCTGCCGGATTGCAGGGGCAGATGCAGGTGGCGGCATAAGCGCCCATCCTGCCAGAGTGAAAAGAAATCGGCCTCCAGATCCCAGGGTTCGAGCGAGGATAGGCGCAGGCGCGGCACGGCAGTTTGCGCCAGGATGGCGAGTATCAAGTCCGCCAGACGCTGCGGAGTCGGGAAGTCATGTCCCCATGAACCAAGGTGGACACCCGTCAGAACAATTTCCTGTGTCCCACCATCCAGCGCTGCCTGGGCATCCGCCCGGACGTCTTCCAGCGGGCGCGAGCGGCTTGGGCCGCGTGCCACGGTTGTGACGCAATAAGTGCAGGCGTTGTCGCAGCCGTCCTGGGTCTTGATAAAGGCACGTGTGCGGGCGTGCAGGCCGGGCAGAGGCTGGCGGGCCAGCGGCTCGAGATCGAAGAAAGCTTGCGGTAAACCAAGCAGGTCGGCTGCCAGGCTGTCTTTTTGCAGGTTGGGAACGATTTTGCGCACCCCCGGGATTTCGGCGGCCTTGTCCGGCTCGAGGGTGGCCCAGCAGCCGGTGACTACCACCTCGTCCGTACCCAGGCGCCTGGCCCGGCGGATGGCGGCGCGTGAATCCGCGCTGGCCTGCGCGGTGACCGTACAGGTGTTGATCACCGCCAGGTCGGCCTCCGCTGCAGCACCCACAATTTCGTGTCCGGCCTGCCGGAACTGGCGTGCCAGGGTTTCGATCTCCGCCTGGTTCAGGCGGCAGCCAATCGTGTCAAGGAAGATCTTCATGAACTCTTTCCAACATGTAAAGGGAGTACATCGCCCTTATGGTTTGTAGACCACAAAATCATCAAATGCCACCGCCACTCCAGGGAGGTCGTGGGCCCCCGCAACCAGGCCGGCCTGGCCGGATGAGAAATCGGCATCATCACTGGTGGCGATAACCACGCCGTTAACGTAACCCGTCAAGGTCTTGCCGATGCAATCAAGGCGCAGGTGGTTGGTAGCATCACCCTGGAGAATGCTGTTGCTATACGACATCATATCCTGGCCGAGCAACGAAGCCTGGCCTTTTTTTATTTTCCCGAGAGCATAATAGCCATCACTGGAAATTGCAAAGAAGTAGAAATTATCCAAATCGCTTGAACGACAAATGAGCCCAAACAGATTTTGCAGCGGACCGGACAGGCGGGTGGCATCGGCCTCTACCTGCACATTCCGGAAGGGGTGCTCCGGCGCGGCTGTTAAGATTAATTGGGTGGAACGAACCTGAATCTGATATGTTCCATCGACGATAGCCAGGGTTCCATTCGGACCTGAAACATCCGGCCAATTCCCCGAGGCATTGGAGAAATCATCCCAGAAGAGTCTTCCTCCTGGCCGCGCCACCAGGTCGGGAATTAGTGAGGATTGACAGGCAGAAAGCAGGATAGCCAGAAGGACCAATAAGTACAGGAGTTTTTTCACAATATGGATTATAAATCAGTCACTGGTCAAAAATGATGTTTATCTTTATTGTGAAAATGCCATATGACCATCGAATAAAATCGGTTAAACTTATCAGAAGCAGCATCTTCTCGAATAGAGCAGGCGGTCGACTATGAGTCAATTTCTGGGCCATATCGTGACGCTCCTTACCAACCCACCTGGTAATCTCATCTACCATATCGTGCTGGTATTTGCGATTGCCGGGGCTCTGCAGGGAGCCATCCATTGGCTGCGTCTTGGCCATTTACCCCAGGAACGGCGCATGGTCATTGGTCTCGGCGTACTGCTTGGGCTGCAACTGGTTCTTTTCATCATCAGTGGATTAAACTGGCGGGGACTGTTAAATATTCAATTGATATTGCCGCCTCTTGACCGGGCGGTGACCCTGCTCATGCTGATCTGGATTGTCTGGCTGTGGGTTTTCCCGGAACCGACGCGCCTGGGAGATGCCGCCACGCTCCTGCTCAGTCTGCTGGCTGTTGCGGTATTGGTTCTGACACTGATCTTCTGGATATTGAAACCCTCCAGTTCCTTCAATCTTTCCGTGTATGAAACCGGCTGGCAGGTTTTCAGTATTGCGGTCGCCCTGCTCGGGATCCTGGGACTGGCGTTGCGCAGGCCAAATGGCTGGAGTTACGGCCTGGCCATGCTCATGCTTGCTTTTTTGGGGCATTTCACCAGTCTGGTGTTTCCCTCAACCGGCAATTTTCCGGGTCTCGTACGCCTGGCGCAGCTTGGCATGTTCCCCATTCTGCTGGCGATTTCACAACGATTCATGTCTCCTTCCCGCCCGCCAGCTCTCCCTGTCAAATCCAGAACTCCCGTTGAGCCCGCTCAGGAAAGCCTGCGTTACAGTGCGGATTCCAAGACATTCCATGCCCTGATGTCGGTGGCTGCCGAAACAGAGCCTGCCAAAATCGGTCAGGCCCTGACGCGTGGGATAGCCCACACCATGATGGCTGATTTTTGCTACCTGATCAGCCTGGCTGAAGACAAAACCATGGCGATCACCTGCGGTTACAACCTGGTCCGTGAGGAAAGTCTGGAAGGCATGAATATAGATCAGGATGCCGTTCCAGTGCTTGCGAACGCCATCCGGCATGGGCGTCCACTGCGTGTGCCGGCCAGTGGTACCTCCTCGGACTTAAAGAGCCTGGGGCAAATCCTCAAGCTGAGTAATCCCGGCAATCTGCTCAATGTACCTGTCATTTCACCTGAGCGTGGGGTACTGGGCAGCATACTGATGCTCTCACCATATTCCAATCGCCTCTGGAGAACAGAAGACCAGACCTATCTTTCCAGTGTGACACCCCTACTCGTCCCCATTCTTGAACGCGGCCAACGTGCTGCTGCAATGGAAATCGAGCATAACCGGTCTGTTCAAGAGGCCCGCGATGCAATGGAGCAGGCTGCCGAAGCCCAGAAAAAATATGAAGAAACAGCCGCCGAATTGGAAAAACGTCCGGCTGCAGCAATCACCACAACACAGGCCAAAGTAATCACTTCGCTATCGCAGGAGCTGCACCAACCGATCTCATCCATCACCGGTTATACAGATTTATTACTGGATGAGTCGGATGGCATGTTGAGTGCACTACAGCGCAAGTTCATCGAGCATATTAAGGCCTCCACTGAACAAATCGGCGGCCTGGTCGATGATCTAATCCAGGCCTCCAACATGGAATCCGGCAAGAGAAAGAACAAGCCGGAACCGATCGATCTGAACCTTATTGTTGACAATGCCATGGCTTTCACCAGCGCACAGATCCGTGAGAAAAATATCACTTTGCGGCTGGACATCACAGGGACGCAGCCGCGCATCCAGACCGACCGCGATACCCTGCAACAAATCCTGATCCACCTGCTCCAGAATGCCACCGCCGCCACTCAAAAGGAGGGCAACATCTCCCTGCGTGTCCAATTGCTGACCAGGGAAGATAGCCATTTCCTCTCCCTCCAGGTAACCGATAACGGCGGTGGAATTGCCCCGGCTGATATCCCGCGTGTTTTCGACCGCCGCTCCCAGGCTGAAGGTGAACCCATCGAGGGACTGGGTGATGACGAGGCTGGACTCTCCATCGTCAAATCGCTGGTTGAGGCGCAGAATGGCCGTATCTCGGTTGAAACAGAAGCAGGTGTTGGTTCCACCTTTAGCGTACTCATACCGGTTTTGGTCGAGTCACCCGTAGAGAACTAGGAGATGAAGAACTTTCGGCAGGTATTGCTGGGCTTTTTTGTCGCATTTGCATCGATTGGTTTAATCGTTGGAAGTTTTTCGCTTTCCCTGGCAGAGGCGAATATTAATTCAGCGCCTGTCCCCACAGAGACCTTGCAACCAACCGAACCTGCGACCTTGCAACCTCTTACACCCACGCCGGTTGCTCCCACACCTTCCCCGACCAGGACTCGTACCCGCACTCCCTCCTGGACGCCCAGCCTGACGCCAACACCCACCATTTGCGAACTCCCGCTCGGGTGGGTTTACTATGTTGTTTCGCCGGGTGATACTCTCGACCGTATCGGAGAGTACTACCAGATCAGCAGTGCAGAGCTCCAACAGGCCAATTGCCTGCCAACTACGGAATTGCCGGCCGGTTCAGGTATTTACGTGCCTCCTTTATCCATCCAGACCCCGGTGGCGTGCGGCGCTCCGTCCTCGTGGATCATCTATAACGTCCAGCCGGGTGATACTCTTTACCGTTTGAGTCTGTCTTACGGGATAAGCGTTGGTGAGCTCCAGCGCGGCAACTGCATGGGTAGTTCCACGTTCCTGCGGGTTGGGCAGAGGATCTATGTTCCGCCGTGGGCCGCGCGCACTCCTATACCGACACTTCCCTGGATAGTGACACCAGCCGATACACAGACCAACACACCGGAAATTGGCACTCCCAATGTTGCTCCCACGGAAACCCCAACGAGTCTGCCAACGGATATACCGACCGAAACTCCCACGGAGACATCGCCCTCCTCCATCCCTGGGTGATTCAGGCGGGCCTGCCAGAGCGCATAACACCTTTAATCCTTCAACTAGAAACTGTATTTTATGAGACGTACGTTCCTGATAACGGTACTCATCATCTTCTTTGTAGCGGGCTGCGCGACTCCCTGGGGAAACGCGTTGCTTGCCACGGAACCTTTCGCTACTCCCACGACCCTGTTCCTGGTTACCGTCCCGCCGAATGCGACTCCGACGTTGACGCCCTTCCAGCCTTTCTCCGGAGGCGAGACACCCACCCCAACTGCTCCGATACCCGCTACTCCTTTACCGAATGTCCCCACAGCCACCTTTGATCCGAATACCATCCTTCCCACCGAAACCGTACAACAGTCATTCTATGTCCCGCCGTATGCTCCTGATCCCGTTTCCGTGCTGACCGATAACAAGACGGTCACCTTCCTGCTGCTTGGCTCCGACAAGCGTCCCGGTCAGACCTATTTCCGGACGGATACCATCGTTATTGCGGCGGTGCGCCCGGAGACCGGGCAGGTCGCGCTCATCTCTGTACCGCGTGATCTGTACGTTTACATTCCCGACACCGGCATGGACCGCATCAATGCTGCCTATGAGTACGGGGAGATGCACCAGTATCCTGGCGGTGGTGCAGCCTTGCTTAGGGACACCATTCTGTATAACCTGGGCATCCGCATAGATCATCTGGCAATTGTGGATTTCGACGGTTTCCGCCGCATCGTGGATACCCTGGGTGGCCTGGATGTGCCGGTCTTCTGTTCTTATACCGATTGGCACTTGATTGACCCCGGTTATGATCCCGAAAATGAGAACAATTGGGCACTCTACACGGTCGGTCCGGGCATTGTCCACATGGATGGCGACCTGGCACTGTGGTATGCCCGCTCTCGCAAGAAATCCAGCGACTTCGACCGGGGTCGCCGCTCGCAGGAAGTATTACGCGCCCTGTATGCACGCGCCTTGCAAACGGATGCCATCAGCAAAATCCCGCAGCTTTACCAAGACTTAAGCTCCTCAGTTATTACCGACCTTGGCTTGGATGGGATCTTGCAGCTGGCTCCCCTGGGCCTGCATCTTAATAATGCCGGCATCCGCAGTTATTACATCGGCAGTGAGGCTGTTACCGGTTGGATGACACCCGGTGGGGCTTCCGTGTTGCTCCCCAATGCACCGGTCATCCAGTCCATTCTGCAACAGGCACTCTCACCGTCGCCGCGTGTCACGCAGGTCGCGCTGACCGTCGAGGTACGCAACGGGACGCTCAACCCTGCCTGGGATGCGCTGGCGGCTGAGCGGCTTAATTATGCCGGGTACGATACCCGTCTGGCTCCCTCAGACCGCCTGGATTATGCCAATTCGCTACTGTATGACCTGGCGGCCGTTCCGGAGCTCGATCGCGCGGCTGTGCTGCTGGCCTTGCTCGGATTGCCAGATTCGACGCTTGTCTCTGCGCCGAGCCAGGCAGATATGAATTATGTACTTATCCTGGGGGCGGATTACCAGCCGTGCTTTAACCCGGGCGAGCTTACGCCTTAGTGCGATTGACTTTTCCAGCCTGATTTGCTAAACTATACGCAGTAAGGATGCCTGTCATGCATTACCAAAGTGCATGACATTTCAGGAAATCCTAAAAAGGAGATTTCCATGTCCGAATCATCCACCGCCCATCTCACCGCCCAGACTGGCCTGATCCCGGCGCTGAATGCCTGGGAGATGTATCTCAATGACCAGGGCCGTTCGCTCAACACCATCAAAGCATTCCTGTCCGACGTGCGCCTGCTGACCCAGGTTCTGCCCCCTGATACCACACTGGGTGCCATCACCACCAATAGCCTGAATGCCTTCCTGCACTGGCTGGAGCATGAGCGCGGCATCCCGTGCTCGCCCAAGAGCCTGGCACGGCGCGTCACGGCCGTCAAGTCATTTTTCCGATGGCTGCACCGCGGGGGAGTGATCCTGGTGGATCCGGCTGAGAAGGTTGTCCAGCACTCGGTGCTCAGCCCGCTTCCCGAGGTTCTGACCGATGCAGAGATCGAGGCAGCGCTTCTGGCTGCCGATCGCTACCGCCGCCAGCCCAAGCCGGATGCGCGTCCTTATACTTTGCTGGCATTGTTGCTTGCCACCGGCATCAAGAAGTCCGAATGCCTGGGCATCCACCTCAACCACGTTGACGTGAACGCTCCCGAAGGGCCGGTCATCTTCATCCGTTACGCCAGCCCGGCCAACCGCTACAAGGAACGCAACCTGAGCCTGACCGAGGACTGGATCCTGGCTTATGATGAATATCTGAACCAGTACAATCCGGTGGACCGGTTGTTTCCCTGGTCGCCGCGCCGGCTGGAATACCTGCTTGAAGATATCGGCAAGGATGCCGGCCTGCCCAAGCACCTGTCCTTTGATATGTGCCGCTGGACTTGCGTCCTGCAGGATTACCTGAACAATTTTGAGCCGGAAAAGATCCGTCAAAAACTGGGTATCTCAAAGATCCAGTGGCGCGAGATCCATTTGAAATTGAGACAACTGGCCGGGGGCGAGTAAAGTCATTCCGGTTCAGGTTGGAAGTGGGAGTGGATCCGGCGGCTTTGAGAGCTGACCGCAGGGGTCAGGGCTTGACATGTTCTTATTCCACCATCCGATTTCATTCAAATTGGGAGGGTAACCATGATACGAGGTACGCCTGGTTTCTTCGGCACTGGCATTTGGCCATATCGGATCAGTAGTATAGTTGGGGGTTTCGCCTTGGTGGTCAAAATTGGAAAGCATGTGGGTCCCAGGTTGAGCCGGGATTACCTGTCGATCCTGTACCTGCCGCTGTTCCCGCTGGGTCTTTCCGCCTTGGTGGACTCTGGGAAACAGCGTATCAGCCTCAACCGGGAGAGTAAATTCACATTGGTGGAGGCCTCGCGGAGTGTGTGGGGAACACGCAGCAGCGACCGGGAGCGCAAGCTGGGAGGAGTGCGCAAGAGCTGGATCCTGGCTTTCCTGGTGGCTGCCATCGGGTCGCTGCTGGGATACCTGGCTGTCGGTTATTTTTTACATAGTTGGCAGCCTGGCCTGTGGACGGTTCTGGGAGGACTGCTGGGCGGCTGCCTGGTGAACCGGTTATACCTGGCCGCGATTGACTGATGCCTGTCGTATCATCATATCAATCGGAATGGTTTCCTGCTGGCGGATTTTAAGCCCCCGGGAGTCTTTTGATTTCCAAATGGAGCATGCGTTTGGTCGCTTCAGTCAGGCGGAACGGGTGGGCGATCCGGTACCCCACCACCCAGGCCACCTGCTCTCCTGCACAAACCAACGGCCAATGCAGGCGCGCCCGCCTGGGGATTTTGAGATTGATATAGAGATCCTTGACCCCGACCGTTTGCCCGCGCATGCCAAGCGGAGAGAACACATCGCCGAGGCGGCGGGGCCGGACGACCAGCTCGTTGACCGGCAGACGGTCAGCATCCAGCCAGACTGACCAGTCATCGCCCTGCGCCGGCCAGCTTATGGGTTTAATGGAGGTCTCTTCCCTGGTCAATACCCAACCATTCCCCAAGTCAAGCTGGGGCTGGCTGATGGCGGTCGGTTGGCTGACCTGCGGCCACTGTGCAATAGGCAAATCGGCCTGGTAGGCTGCCAGGGTTGTTTTCCCATCTTCGGTGAACAAATACAGGCCGTTGGCCAGATCGACCTGCCTCCCGGAGGGCTTTTGGGCGAAGGCAGCCGCCCGTTCGAGTGCCTCAAAGCCAACATCACGGCCCTCCGGGCGCAATAATCCGGCTGCCCTGCGCAGGATGTTCCTGCGCAGGCCGTTGGAGAGTCCGGCCATCCCGGCCCCGTCAAACGCCACCCAGCCCTTGCCCGTTCCACGCAGAACTTCCTTCCAGGCGACTTCCAACGCATCCTGCAAAGCCGAGTAATCGCCCTGCAAGGCTTGTGCAGTCCGTAACAAGGCTTCTTTTATTTGAGGATTATATTTTTCCAATTCGGGGATCAGGGCGAGCCGCAGACGGTTGCGGAAAAAGGCCGTGTCAGCGTTGGAAGCGTCGAAGTGCGCTTCCAGGGCATGGGCGCGGCAGTAGGATTCGGTATCGGAACGCCAGAGGGCCAACAACGGCCGGACGAGAGGGATCTGTGAATCAAAGGTCGGCAGGAGGGTGCGAAATTCCATCCCTTTCAGGCCCGCCAGGCCGGCCCCGCGTAAAAAATGCATCAGGACGGTCTCGACCTGGTCGTCAGCAGTATGCCCGACAGCGACGGCTTGCGCGGCGTGCGTCCGGGCCGCCTCAAACAGGAAGCGGTAGCGCAGCAGCCGGGCGGCTTCTTCAATCGAGAGAGCCTGCGCTTCGGCATAAGCGCGCACATCGGCAGAGGCGGTCACGAAAGGCAGAGCGAGCTGGCGCGCCCTGTCGGAAACGGAAACCGCTTCCAGGTCCGCTTCGGGGCGCAGCTGGTGGTTGAAATGCGCCACGATGACCCGGTAGCCGGTCTCCTGGAGAATACCCAGCAGGCACAGGCTGTCCGGCCCGCCGGAGACGCCTGCCAGGACCGGCTTCGCCGGGTCCAGTCCACATTGATCCAGCAGGATTTTTTCCAGCATCAGGTACCCGCCTCGATCACGTAGTCGCTCTGCTTCTGACCGGCCAGCCCGGCGATGAGATGGTACATGGCGAAAAGCTCGAGGGCGAAGGGCAGGTAACCGGCGTAGCCCAGCAAAGGCATCTCAAAAAGATGCGGCCAGTTGCCCCAGGGGACGTGGTAAACCCACTTGGGGTAGGAGAGAGTATTCCACATCTCCCAGAAGAAGGCCGTCAGGAGCACACCCAGCCAGAGTGCCAGCACCGGACGCCAGTTACCAGCCCTGGTCCACTCCGCCAGGGAACGGTGACCCAGCCAGATGTTAATTGGTTCCAGGATGAAAAAGAAGGAAAGCCAGACAAACGGGAAGAAAATCTTCGGCCAGATCAGCATGCTGGCCAGCATGGCCCAGCCGAGCATAAAAAAGACCAGCGTGGTGGCCCTGGTTGGACGGATGAACGGGCCTTTGACAGGCTTCTTGATGAAACTGCGCATCAGCTCGGCGCTGCCGAACACCGCCGGGATGACGATCGTGAAGTTAAGTGTAGCCCAGGCCCAGAACATGATGGTCGAGAAGGAGCCGGCACCCTGGTAGTGCCAGTTTTGCAGGCGAGCATTGACGAGCTCAAAAAGCCACCAGAGCGGCGAGGAGGCCAGGAACAGACCGATATATTTGCGACCGCTGCGGGTCAGCAGGGAGGTGCCGGTGCGCCAGAACACCAGGCCGTCAACCGCCAGGCAATAGCCCAGCCAGAGCGGGAAAAAGGCCCACTGGGTGCGCAGACCGTCCAGGCTCCAGTTGAGCATCCAGAAGATGGCTGCCAGGACCAGTCCAAGCCAGCCGTGCCAGGGGAACTTCCTTGCAGTATTGGGCATGTCCCAATTAAACCACATTGTACGCGGCTAAGGAGGAAAATTGTCTATTTCACGCTTTAGGCGGCGTCCTCGCCGCCGAGGACGGCGGCGAGAGCAAGTATTTGTTAAAGCGATCACCAGGCACAAGGCCTGGTGATCTAAGGGGGAGGGTACACCACCGTTTTCGGCCGGCATGGGGGGGACACGCTGACCTGCGATGGTAGATACCTGTTCTTATACCGATAAAGTACTACTACAGATATCTTGATAAGATATTACACCTTATTTGTCTTAATTGTATTAATTTTAGATTAGAAGGCCTAGCCGGATTTTCCACTTTCTGTCAGCAGAGTCTGCGGTTCCTTGAGGAAGAAACTGAGCACCAGGCTCAGGATCATCAGAATAATCAGAACGACCAGGGAGAGCGTCATCGAACCGGTGCCGGGAGATTTGAAGCTGTCCATCGCAAAGATGAAAGCGATGCCGGAGATCTGTCCCATCAGGATGAGCAGGCCGTTCGAGGTACCTTCCGGGGTCGGGTAGGTGATCTCGGCCCCGTATTGAAAGCCGATCGGGCCGGCGCTGAGCAGGAAGAAGCCCATGATAAAGGCTGCCACGAGCAGGAGCCAGTAACTGGTGGCGTAAGCGATACCGGCCAGGCCGAGCGTGGCACCCGCCAGTGCGATGATGATGAAGGGTGTGCGCTTGCGAAAGCGGTCGGAAAGGGAGGGCATGACCAGGGCACCCAGGATGCCGCCCACGATCATCAATCCGCCAATGAATCCCGCCTGCGTGCTGGAGAAGCCGTTCGGCCGGACAATATTCTCAATCCAGGTGGTGACGGCATTAAATGCGCCCAAGCCGATGAAGAAGATGACCAGCAGCAGGATAAACTGCCTCTGGCGCAGCATTTTCTTGAAGCCATCCAGCACCAGCGAACGCACTTCCATCCCGGGCGGGCAGGGCGGCGTGGCCGGGCGTTCCCGGGCGAATACGATGAAGACCAGCGCGGCGACCACGGAGGCGATCCCATAGGCGAGCAGCATGCCGCCGATCTGGTAATGGATGGACAGGATGGGAGTCAATGCCAGGCCCAGGAAGATGCCCAGGTACATGGCCAGCGAACCCAGCCCGGAGGCGGTGGCACGTTCGCGCAGCGGGAACCAGCGTGCCGCCACAGTGGTGACCGCATTGAGGATGAAGGGCTGCCCGATGGCCACCCCGATCTGGGCAACCAGCACCAGGGTATAGTTGGAGGCCCACAGGCCGCGCAGCAGGCCGAAGACCGCCGTCAAGACCGCACCAATGCCCACCCCGACGCGCAGGCCGTAGGTGTCGATCACCCAGGAGGCCGGGATCGAGACGAGCATATAGACGATCATAAAGCTCATGGACAGGAGACCGATGCTGAGGTCCGAGACATTATAGAATTTGGCAGCCTCGCCGGTGATGGGGGCAAAGGTGATCCAGAGCAGCTGGTTGACGACCACGATGAACATGAAGGCGACCAGGACGATCCAGCGGTAACCGTAAATTTTGAAGGATTCTTGTTTCATGAGGAAAGGTCTCCAATCGGAAATGGAATCTGTCAATATATCTACCTACCGGACATTTTCAAAGAATTGGACGCGGACGACCGCGGAAAACGCGGAAAAGAGCGTTTTCAAACTTTTTTCAGACTATCAATGTTCATCCGCGTTTTTCCGCGTCCTATCTAAAAGTGTCAGCTAGTTAGTCAATGTATTACTAACTATTTACGAAACCCCCTTGGATGCCGGGAGTTGCTGGCATGCTGGATATGCGACGCACTTTCGCCCCTTTGGGGTGCGGGCAGGGTGTAGAGGATGTGCGACGCCCTTACAGGGTGCAGGCGCACTTTGGAAGTGCGTATGTGCGACGCACTTCCAAAGTGCGTCGCACTTAAGCACTTAGGTCGTTATCTGCGCTGCACTTCCAGCCACAGCCCGGCGCCATCCGTGGAGACCTTGATCCAGCCATTCTGGTCGGTGCGCAGGAGCGTGAGGCCGGCCAGTTCATCCAGGACGGCTTGGTCGGGTAGACCGTCCGGGTCACCCGCCGCCACCGAGAGCACGGCCAGCTGCGGGTGCAGGGCCTTGATCCATTCCGGCGGGTTGAGCGGGGCAAAGCCCGCATCGGCCAGCAGCAGCAGCGTGACGGTGCCGATCTTTTCGTTCTGAAGCTGCTCCAGGGTATCGAAGTTCATGCCGACCGGCAGCAGGGCCCGGAAGCCCTGCCATTGCACCAGCAGGACGGCGCCGCGCGGCGAGACGGCCAGGGTTTCCAGCGTGGCACCCCCGCCCAGGTCCAGGGCGGCCCCGGCATAGGCGGGTGTGACCGGCGTGGCGTGTTCGGCCAGCCAGCTGGAGACCGCCTCGGCGGACCAGGAGGCCTGCAGGTTGCCAGCCCAGAGCACGTTCCCGACCGGGAAACGCTCCAGGATGGAGGGCAGGGCGGCCATTTGTCGCTCCTGCGGCGAGGCCACCACCAGCCAGTCGATCCGGCGGTTGAAGGGGGAAAGACGCCGCCCGAGGGCGCTGGCAAGCGCGGAAGGGCTTTCCCCGCCGTTCACCAGCATGGTACGGCCGGAGGGCGTCTCGATCAGGATGGCATCGGCAGTGCCGACATCCAGGAAAGTGAGATGCAGCTGCCCATCCGGGGCGGCGAAGACGGCCGAGAAAACCAGGGTTGCTGAGATCCCCAGGGTTGCGATGAGCACGGAGGGGGCCAGGGCGGTTCGCAGGAGCCCTTTCAGGCGTGGCCGGGCGAAGGTAAAGGCGAACAGGACCAGGTAAAACAGGATAACGAAGAGCAGGGAAAATTCCCCCAGCACGAGCGTGCCGTTCGGGATGCCGTTGAAGAACTCCACCGCCCGGTTGGTATAGGCGGCGAACGGCCAGGCGATCCAGCCAAACACTTTTCCAAGCGGCAGGTAGATGAAACTGAGCAGGAGCGCCAGCCCCGAGAGCAGCATCACGGCCGGCTGGGCGGGCAGGATGAAGGGATTGGCGATCAGCGACACCAGCGAGATACGCCCGAAGTGGTAGGCCATGATTGGTAATGTGGTCAGTTGGGCTGCCAGGGTGAAGAGCAGGAAGGTGGAAATGGGCCCGGCGACCTTTTTAGCCTTCTCCGGTTTGACGAAACGGGAGATCAGCCGGACGGCCGTCTCCTCAAAAGGCCCGGCGTACAGGATCAGGCCAAGCGTGGCGGCGAAGGAGAGCTGGAAACCGACGTCCCAGAGCACCTGTGGGTTGAGCATGGCCATGACGGCAGCGGTGATGGCGAGCGTGTTCAGGCCGTTCTGGCGGCGGCCGAGCTGGCGGGCGAAGATGGCCAGCGTGCCCATGATGGCGGCCCGCACCACCGAAGCCGTGGCGCCCACCAGGACGGTATAGAGCAGGATACCCAGCACTGCCACAAAGGCACCCCGGCGCTGGCCCAGCAGGCGGCTGAACAGGAGGATGAACAGCCCGGCCAGGATGGTGATGTTGAAACCGGATATGGCGATAATGTGGGCGGTGCCGGTATTACGGTAGGCCTGCTGGAGCTCGGCCGGCAGGCCGTTGTCATCCCCGAGCAGGATGCCGGCCAGCAGGGCGGCTTCGGGGTCGGGAAAGATCTGGTAGAGCCGCGCCACCGCCTGGTCCTTGAAGGCATAGACCAGGCGCAGGATGGGTTTGCCGCCGGTGAACGGCAGAATGGTGGCCGCGGCGTCCGGCATATAGGCACGCATGCCCTGGCGGGCCAGGTAATCGGCGTAGGAGAACTGCTCGCCGGAAGGTGGGGTCTGCAGGTGGCCGCGCACTCTCACCACGTCGCCGTAGTGCCAGTCGCCAGCGAGCGCCAGGCGCGCCAGCATCAGGCCATGCACCGTAAGCGGGTTGTCGCCGGTGTTGATCTCACTGACCTCCAGGCGCAGGTTGGTGTAGGTATCGCGCTCATCCGGCGGGCTGACGACGGTGCCGGTGACCAGGACTTCATACTGGCGGTCGTTATACCAGGAGATGTAGTGGGCATCCACGAAGGGGATGGTGAAATGGTAGCGGGCTGCGCCGGCGAAGAAGAGCACGACCAGGAAGGAGACCAGCAAGAGTGCCGGAGTGGGGATGCGGAACGGCCTGGAGCGCCGGATGGAAACAATCCCAATCAAAATGACCAGGAAGAAAGTAATGACGAGAACAACGCCGATCAGCAGCAGCCAGAGGTTGCGGTCGAGCGGGAGCTGGGCGGGCAGGACCTTGCGGGCCAGCGCCAGCCAGAAGCTGCGGGTGAGGCGCACCCAACTGGAGGCCAGGATGCCGGCCATAAATGCCAGCGAAAACCACAGCAGCGGCAGGAAGGAGGTCAGCTTATCGAAGAAATTGGGGGTGGGCTGGTCGGTATTCTGCATGAGGGAGGCACCCGGTGGGATGATTGTACAGTTGATGGGGAGAATGGACAAGGGGGGAGGAATTGAGGATTGTTGATTTTAGATTGGAAAAGATTTCAACACAACCCCCATGGCTGGGGGCAGGCGGACACAAAGTACGCTAAGGTTCACGAAGGAAAAAATGGATTGGAAAAGATTTGAGGGATCAGGTAATAAGGGAGAAGGGGAAAAGGGAAAGACATTAACCACGAAGGACACGACCCTCACAGTACGGGGGCAGGCCCGCTTGGCTGAGGCACTTCGGGGGTCCGAGTGCCCAAAAATACCCTCAAAGAACCCCACCCCGAAAATACACCTAAAAACAATGGGCCCTAAAAAAAGCACAGGACAAGCAGGCAGGTGGCGACTTGATGGGGCATCGTACCCTCATGAGCTCGATATGGCTGACGCCGGCTCAGCCGAGGGAGGCCGGCTCGGCTAGAAGCGGTTGGGGGGACGATGCCTAAACTTCGGAAGTCTTTCGGCAGGCCGGCCGGCTGGCATTCCAGCAGCCGCAAGCGTGTGCCGGGCGGCAGTTTTGAAAAGGGCGTACTTTGCGAGGTCCCCGTATGCCAGCTGGGTGGAAGGTACCCTTTCAATAGAGCTCTTGCGAAAGTCACGTGAAATAGATGTGCGACGCACTTTTGCTCTACCTGACGAGAATTCTGGATGGTGTTTCTCGTGATTTCGTACATTTTTCTTGCCGAAGGATAAAGTGCGTCGCACTTATATAAGAGGCCTATTACGCCATTCTGATCCGGCCACTTTCATTGTCTGGGGATGTCCACATTTTCTTCCCCGCAAGAAGACAGCCTGAAGCTCTTGCAGACCGGCTGGTTAACAACAGCCAATAAATAGTACATCGACAAATAAGTATTACTTTAATACTATTGACTTACTTATATGGTTATGGTAATATTTATGAAACGAAAGGAGAATTTTGTAATGGAGACTTACGCAACTGTAAAGGGTCAGATTGTCATTCCCGCCACGCTGCGGCGGAAATATGGGATCAAGAAAGGCACGAAAATCATCATTACAGATAATGGCGATTCAATCAGCTTGAAACCAGTCACCGAGCAGTATCTCCGGAACCTGCAGGGTTCCTTAAAGGGGAAAGGGGCACTGAAAGTACTCGTTGACGAACGCCGTAAAGATAGTGAAAGGGAGTGAATATGTTCGTCAAGGTACTTGACTCCTATGCCCTGATGGCCTTTTTTGAAGATGAGCCGGGCGCAGACCTTGTACGAGGCTTGATCCTGAAAGCTGAAGACGGTAGTGTAAAGCTGCTCATGAGCGTAGTGAACCTGGGGGAGGTGTGGTATTCCATCGCACGTGCCACTACTCCTGAGACTGCTGATCAAACCATTCACGAAATTGAGGGCATGGCAATCGAAATTGTGAATGCGGATTGGGCATTAACCCGCCAGGCATCTGCATTCAAAGCCAATGGCAATATTGCTTATGGCGATTGTTTTGCGGCGGCGCTGGCCAAAGATCGCAAGGCTGAGCTGATCACTGGCGACAAAGAGTTCGAAACACTGGAAAGTGAAATCAAAATAACATGGTTAAAAAGCAGCTATTAGCTATTAGCTATTAGCTATTAGCAGTTAGCAGTTAGCAGTTGGCATGGAGCTGGCGATGCGCCAGGAAGCACGGAAGGTCTGGATGGGCGGGGACGAGGGAGAAGGGGGAAGGGAAAGGGGATAGGGGGAAGGGGAGAAAGGGAGAAGGGAGGAGGAATTGTGGATTGGAAAAGATATTCACCACGAATAACACGAAGGAAAAGATTATAAAAGGATTGGAAAAGGACTCAACACGACCCCCACAGATCGGGGGCAGGCCCGCTTGGCTTACCACTTCGTACCCTTGCACCCCGTTGGGGTGCCCTGAAGAACGCAGGACAGGCAGGCAAGGAGGGCACCCCACTGCGTGTGGCAGGCAGGTGCCGGCTTGATGGGACATCGTGCCCTCATGGACTCGATA
>Ga0209253_10000793_pt1 | contig 27492 bp, 42 predicted proteins | sample FrelakmetBRP12BR_FD_187145 | JGI IMG/M metagenome (GOLD analysis project Ga0209253, IMG submission 187145) | Freshwater lake sediment microbial communities from the University of Notre Dame, USA, for methane emissions studies - BRP12 BR (SPAdes)... | ecosystem: Environmental > Aquatic >...
TTGGCTTCTTTTTCAGTGTCGAAGGGAACACCATCATCGATGGCTTCCCAGGGGCCGATTGTTCGCATATCCACGCGATAGCCTTTTTCCCGGCCGTCTACGCGGAAATCGATGTCATTTTTAGACACTGTACCTATGTACAGGTCGTGATCTACCTGGTCCCACTTCACATACGCTGCCAACTTTATGTACCCGCGATCGTCGGTGTATTTCTTTTTCTCATCCACTACCGTAGCTGGCTTAATTTCATACCCTGCTCGGAGCAAAGCGTCAGTGGTTTTCTTCAGATTCCAACCCAAGTCCTTCATAATTTGGCTAACGTAGATTTGGGAGAGACCACCCGTATCTCGCATCAGCGCCAAATACTCCGCCACAGCCTGCACATCATTAGCGGCTTTTTTGCCGGCCAGTTCCAGTGATTCAGTCTCACCCGTCTCCAGTTCCACCTCTTCTCGGTACGGTTGAGTTTTCTTGACCATGGGCGCAGTCTCCTCTTTAGTGTGCCAGAGCTGGCTCCACACACGCTGAATGTCGGCCACAGTCTTAGACTTCTTGACCTTATCCAACCATTCACGGACGTTGGGCAACTTCGGCTGCCAAGCCAGGATGGCGCGCTCCAGCTCCGACTGCTCCATAGCAAAGTCGGTAGCCTGACCGCGCTTAGTGAGGTACGCCTTTGGGGTACTCTCTTCAATGTAATCGAAAATCGACTGCTCGAATCGGCTAAAAGCATCGTGCTCAAAGACGATTTTGTCATTTTGCCAACTGGCCACAATACCACTGCCGTCAAAACCGATGGTCTCCAAGACCGTACCATCAGTCTCCAATCTGGGCGATGCATCTTCAGTCTTATCGATGAAGGCCTCAATGACTCTCTTATCAGAGTCTCGAAGAGCTGCTTTTTTCTGGTTGGCCTTCATATTCAATACATTGGGGTTGTTGAGGTTTTTCTTGACGCGCTTTTTATACTGTTCAGAGACGTCACCTTTGGGAGGGTTGCGCTTCAGCGGGATCATGGAATTCATAATCCATGCGTTCACTGCCCCCACAATTTCGCCCGACTGATTCCAACAAGCGTCGCGATATTCACTCTCGTATAGAAACCCGCGGGCCTTGACAATATCCTCCAGCTTGATAATGACATCGTCTTTCAGTTGAGCTTCCACGCGAACCCCCTTAGAAGCGAGACCAAGTGTGAAGGCGTCCTGCTCTACTTCTCCGAGCTTAGCCAAAATGCCTTCATACCAGTCCGGGTCCAGAGTCTGGTTTTCGGTTTTCTGAAGCGCCAGAGACAGCGCATCGTCTACGGTCATATTGAGGACCGTATCTAGATCATCTGGCGACTGCATAGGGACATCTTGGGCTCGGACTCGCATAAGTATCTCCTGACGTCAAGCTTTGCGGGATGCTTCCGAAAGGAGTTCGTCAAGCATGGTGGCGGTATCGCCATTGATCTTGACAGGTCTGGAGAAGAAGATGTGTAGAGCGTCTTCTATATTTTCCAATTCAGCCTGTTCGAACTTCCGATCCTTGACATCCTCAACGAAGCTCTGCAACACAGCTACCATGTCTTCCAGGATTTCAATATTGTCCTTCAAATCCTCCAGCAACAGAGCCTCAGTGCTGTCCTCTTGGGCCTTTTTGCTTTTGAGAGAGGCTTCTTCTTCGAGACCCTCTTCCTCATCTTCTCCATAAAACTCCTTCAAGAATTCCCGCGCCTCTTCTTCAGTCTTAAACACCGTCCATTCCGTACGGTCCATATAGCCAGGCGCTGAAAGTCGAGCGCCCCACCAACCTTCTCGAATCTCAATACTGTGAGCAATGCTGTTCTCAGTGAATTTTCCAAGGAGGGTGCCCTCCAGTGGTACTTCCCCGTATTCAACTGTTTGTCGGCGAAGCTCGTTAACCTCTCCGATGTCTATCACATCGGCCTCAACCCACTCGGTACCGGCTAGACCATCCACTTCGATCCAATCGCCCTGCACAACCTGTTCTTGCATGAAATCTGCGATTTTGACCGTATTCTTATCTCTTTTTGAAAAGCGAATAGGAGTTTTGGTAGACATAGTACCTTGGCTCCTTATTTCCTTTCGCTTGGACTCCGATAACTCGTTATACCAAATGTCACCGATGGTCTTTTGGACCTGTTCATCCGAATACTCAGGGTTGCCCTCAGAGACTTCTTTGACCATTTTGTCCCACCACTTCTTCGGGGGCCGCTTGTCGTCAGGCATTAGACTTTCTCCTTTAGGCGAAGAATTGCTTTGATTATATTGGCTTTCGATCTGTACTGTGTTGGCAGACCTATTTTGTGCGCAATTTCTCGCACAGTCCCCAAATCTAAAGCCTGGAGCTGATCGCTGTTCAAAGCCCCCACTTCAGCAGGTATCTGTATGATGCGATCCACCTTCTCATCTTCAACCTGCGGCTCCAGCACAGTGACCTGTGGTTCGGACGTGTCTTGAACCGGAGGGGCTTCTACTTTTTCCGGGGGTGGCTCAGGCATCACTGGCCTGTCTGCCTGGCGTGGGTGGCGAGTGAGGTTGTGCCGCGGGATATATTCTTTGGCGCTGTCATAGACCACAATGATCGACCCTTGACGAATCAGCCTCAGAAGATCGGGGTCATTTTCGATCCAAGTTCTGGAACAAGTTGGCTCCAGGTCGAATCCAACGCCTGGGCGCAGAGTAATACACCCATCATTCTCCAAATTGATGCTGAGCGGGCCCGCTGCTGCCACCTTAATTTTGAACACAAGAGACTCCTTTCGTTTCGATTATATCATCGTCAATACTTATTTTGCAAGTATTTAGGCGATATGGCATATACTAATCTTACTGCAAACGGCTACCAAAAGCTTTAATTAGCGTCGAAAACGGATTACGCGCGGTTGTGCACTCGTAAAGCTTGGCGGTCTGTTTAGTGCAGTTGGTTTATTAATGGAGATCATTGGTGTCATTAGTATTCTATAAACACCTATATAGCACTGTATCATATCGTTACTACCATTAGGCGCATGATCTACTTTTATACCGGAGTCGTTTAGCCGCTTTAGTTCATGTATAGCTTTAGCACATGGGATATTGCGGTCTGTTTGCGGATCACCGTTTTCAGCGGCTGGGAAACGAACTTTCCCTGAATAACAAGCGTTCCTGAACGCTATATGATCATCTCTGCTGAGGTTCTTCTTGAACGCCACAATGCCCTCGTCGATCAGTTCTTGGATGTGGTCGGTAGAATTCCAACGATCGTAGCTCACGGCCAATAGTTTAGTGGTCCGGTTTATGGCCTTAATAAATGCCACCATCGATGGAAAATGTACTGATCTCTGCAGCCCATACTTTATGGGGCGCACTTCCAGAGCTGCGTCTATTGTACACATATCATTGTCGCGATGACCTATAGCTAAACAAAAACTGTCTCCGGTTTCACCAGGATCGCAGTGTATAGCGTAGCGCACCAAGTTATTCACGCGCATACCTAAGAATTCAGGCCTAATATAGTGGTATTGAACTGTCTGAACTCCGTTAGTAGCTGTGGCGTCAAACGCCACCTCTCTATATTGCAATATGGACGGGCGTTTCTTGTCCTCACACAAATCAACTTTTACCGGGTCGTCTATGAAGGGATTTTCTGCACCGGGTGGATTGGCACCAAAATCGCGCTCTGCGCCAATAGGATCTTTCTCATATGCCTCCGATAGATCGCGCTCTTTACTGATGGTAGGGTTGAATTTCCAAGTAGGCATATGAAATGAGTACATACGGCGCACGCGGGTGGCAGTCTTCAACAGCTGCATGGACTTATCATCCAAGAATATAGGCGATGATACCGACAACATCAGCCCATCTTCAGCAATCCACTCACCCTCTTCCCGCAATTTTGCACAGCTGGCCCGTACAGTCAGTAACGAGTTTTCAAGAACGCGATACACCTCCGTAGCTGACCTCTTACTGTCCCCCGCGTCTAGCCGGGACAGCTCATCGAAGGCCACTGCCAACCGGGTGGGACCGGCCAACGTACCGGAGTTGGTATGGGTAGCAGAAACTCGGATGAACTTGTCAAACCACTCTATCTCGGTGTCGTTTTCCCAGTATAGGTCTCCGCGGCGCAAACCACCGTCGGTGACTTCCAAGTCCATTAGGCGCCTGCGGTAATCCTGAAACCAAGGGCTGTGGTCGTAAAGCCCTCGGAAGTGCCCGTAAATCGTTTTTTCGGCCTGCCGCTGACCAGCGGCAACAAAATCTATGTCCAAGGTTTGGCTACTCACTACCCTTAGTCTGGCTGGCAAACTTTCGTAACACAACAAATTGTGAAGGTGTGCAGCTACCATACTGGCGATAGTGGCACTCTTTCCGGACCGCATGCCCACTACACCGACCAGAGTGTTGTAGTAACGCAGCCTATCTTTCAATTCTCGCTTATGTAGCCCGCACTGGGGGCATGTGTCGAACTCGAATAGGACTTGCTGCTCGCGCAACACTTCGTCGCTGTTTTGGATTTTTTCTACGTCGTTACAGTTGGGGCAGAGCAATTCGAAGAAATCGCGCACAACCCTATACTGTTCAGGCCATAGCGGATTTGGACCGCATAAAAAATTTGACGACTCTATGAAAACTATTTGATTGGGTGCTCGAGTTAGACGTACGCGACCAGTGAGTACGGTCGGCTCAGACTCACCAGCGATTAGCTTATCTATGCTTTGAAAGACTTCGGTCTCTTCCATTAATATACCATACCGCCAGTCTCAGCCAGGACAATTGCCCTTTAGGAACCAGCCTGCTGCCAGGTTCATATCCAAGCACTCGAGCTAGGTCTTTGTCCCATTTACCAATTACAGAAGCCGGCAGATTGGATAAGTATTTCAAAAAGCTGTTTACGGACCTACGTTCCATATCTTCTATAAACCGGAACTCCTCCGCAAACAGACCATTGAAGTGGGCGTAGTGTAGGGCTTCTTGAAATGTCAAAATCAATTGATTCAGGTCATTGCTTGGGCTGCGTAAGCGATCCCACAACGCCATAGCGTCATGTACCTTACGCATGAGGGGGCTAGAATCGACAATATCATCCAGAGTTCCATTTTGCTGCATCTCTGTCAGTATTTCTTGCACTGACATATGACGCACTTGTTCTATTGGTACCCCAGACAATTCACTTCGTAATTGTTCGTCCCCCTCCTCTAAGAGAGACTCAATGTCTGTTGTCACATCTGTCATTACCACAGACTCATGTTCCGTTACCCACTCCTCAAAAGCTTCAACCATCTGCTTGCAAGCCGATAGGAGATACCTGCGCAGGCTATCAGATATTTTCAATAGCGCCATTTGGGCGCTGTCGTTCAATACCTGCGGAGAGCCCCAATCTCCCCATTTAGCCTCTTGGGACAATATTTGATACTTGTAGGTAAGTTCGTAGATTTGTTCTAGATCTTGAGTAAGCATACCATATTCTCGCTCAAGACTCGGGCTCTTGCTTAACACGCGGAGGTGGTCTACGCAAGAACACTTTCTGCGGCTCTAAGTTTATACCAAGTTTTTTGATAGCCGCTTGCGTCTCTTCCAATGACAGCAAACCGCTGAACTTTTTGTCGCTAGGTATCCCTATTTCCTTACGAACTAGAGCAATGAGTTCTGACGAACAACCAATGCAACTTTGTAGTTGTTGGTTAGTTAATGTCGGGTCCGCCAACAGGCGAGCTTTGATTCTCTCCGCCATCTTTCTCCGGGCTTCTTTTTTGTAGCTCATTGTGTTCTCGCAGGCTTTCGTTTAGAAATTGGAAAGTACGCATGAACGCGTTGAAAGGCTCAGACGAACCGCTAGCTAAACACAGATCTAGCAACTCTTCATAGATTAGACTGGCCATAAACCAAACATACTCAACTTCGCCTATGCGTTCAGACATATCAACCGATCTCGTGACACGACTGAACTTTTGGCGCAAATTGCTGCGGAGCACTCTCCGTAGCGCAACGCACCGTTTATCTACCAAAAAGAGCGGTGGGAGCGGTGGAGTTGTACTATCAGACTTCTGGTTTTCCATTACATCTATCCCCTTGACGATTAATGCTCCGCGGATTAGCTATTGCTATTCCAGGCAACTCGTAAAAAGAAATTGGAGGAAGTGGTTTCAAAATATGTAATTTTACTAATACACACCTGGTCTTATACCAAAACCTAACGTACCAAGGATTGCGCCACAGTCTGTAATGGATATTAGCCAAAAACTAGTTCTTCCTTACAACGTGGACACTGAACAACCAAAATTGCGCCGATATATCCACAACACGGACACTTAATTTCATCTGTGGCGATAACGCACCTTCCTTGACGTAAACACTGCTGGTCAGATGTCGCGTAGCACTCCGCAGCGTACGTATAGCTGCGGGTAAATCCACCCTGCCCATCATGAGCAAAATCGTTCATCCCGTGAAAATTGGGGCAAATGTTCCAATTACGCTTGGATGGCGTCAAACCATACTCCTCGTGTATCTACCACTGAGCGGGCGTGAGCTAAACTTCTGACATCAAAGTTGGAGTGCACAGTTACCAACAATACCGAATGATATTTTTGTATATCTGGCAGAGAAACCGACTGCATACCCTCGAACTCAGGTACCAAAGAGTCATGGTAGTCTACCACTGCACCTTCTTCCTTGAGCAGCCTAATTATTTTACTGGCTGGGCTCTCACGCGTATCCGCAACGTCTGCTTTGTAAGCTACACCAACCACCAAAATACTGGACCCATGCAGCGGCAATCCTTTGGCAACTCTTTCTACCACAAATTTGGGCATGGCCGAATTCACTTCATCGGCCAGCTCTACAAATTTTACCCGCATATCTACCTGGCGTGCCCGCCAAGTTAGATAGAATGGATTCACCGGGATACAAGGACCACCGAGTCCTGGTCCTGGCCAAAAAGGTTGGAATCCGAAGGGTTTGGTAGCTGCTGCCTTTATCACTTCCCAAATGTTTATGTTGAGACGAAAGCATAGCATCTTCAATTCGTTTACAAAGGCAATGTTTACAGCTCTGTAAGTATTTTCAAAAATCTTCACCATCTCAGCTGTTTGCACCGATTCCACCGGTACCAGCTTGCAAACATGCTCATATAGAGCGGTACCCACTTCCCTGCAGGCTAGGGTTATTCCACCAATAACTTTGGGTGTGTTTTTCAAATTGAAATTTTTGTTGCCCGGGTCCTCACGTTCCGGACTATACACCACAAATAAATCTTCTCCAACTTTATTAGTTAGTCCATCCAAAACCAGCGGTAAGAAAATTTCTTCAGTTGTACCCGGATAAGTAGTGGACTCCAAAGACACTAAACGCGCATGTGCGCCGCCATGCATAAGCTGATTGACAAGTGTGGCCGCCTTACGTACGTATGTTAGATCAGGTTCTTTATTTTCTGTCAGTGGTGTAGGAACGCATATGATCAGGGCTAGACAATGATGCAGGTCCTCTAACACGCTTGTTGGGTTTATCTTTTCGAAAGACCCATCTGGTATAGAATTAATGTAGCTGCGCCCTTTTCGAAGCTTCATAACTTTTTCTTTATCTACATCGAACCCCGTTACCTGAAATCCTGCCTCAGCAAATGCTAAAGCTAAAGGCAGCCCAACATATCCTAAGCCAATAATACCAATTTCAGCCTTCTTGTCACGAAATCTGTCGCCAATGATTTTCGCCAGCACTTGGACCCCCATATATTGCTGCAGAGATCGTCAAGACGCTAGTATGGTCAGTCTAGTTTGTGACCAAAAGTTATCGGAAAAGTGCGGTGATTGGAAATTTCACAATGCCTAATACTAAATTCGCCCTGCAGCCTGGGCAAATAATCAACCCGTGTTCCTGACGGCAAATAGTTCACAGTGGCGTGGGGAATGAAGCCGTGTTTTGGTTTGGTATGTACTCCTAGTGATTCTACGGCTTCCTTCAAGCGCACATAGAGGTCTGGTATTCCGGGGCAGTCTATTAGCGCCACAAGAGCAGTATCATCCTCGTTGTCAAAATAGGCCCAGCCCTGCATCCTTGCGTGTAATTCGGGCACATTTACAACAACGTCTTTTGCGGCCTGGACTACCAGACTAATTACTTCCGGGTCGTAGTCCTTTTTACCAGGCATATACAGTAGTGTTACATGATCCACCGCTTGAGGCTCGGTCTTGGTGTGGGCGGCTATTTGTCTAGAAAATTCTTCGAGGCGTGCCTGAACCATCGGCGGAGTACGTAAATAGAAAAATATGTTTTTGGGGTCATTCTCTATTTTTGCTTGGAATTGCATGTTTCCACCTCCGCTACAGAGTCTTCACCAAAGAGCGAGCACCGCGCCACAACTGCAAACCAAGCCGTTAGCAAACTACATACAGCCAAACAGTCTACTTGCCCCAAAGATACCGATTGTCGTCCACCCGGTGATACCAAATACACACCATCTGCCCGTCTCTCCAATACTTTATGTGTGCGGTTCATATGGAGAGCCGGTACTTTCGCCACCACCATTTGGCCAGTGTAACCGTGGTGTCATCTATGGCTGCAATAGCTGTTTTAGGTATCCACAGCTGATGGTTGTCTATATCTAGCAGGGCGGCTTTTTCAGATACCCGCAGAATGCTCACGTACGGACGCTTGCAGCAATCGTCCAAATAGCCAGAGAACAACGGTTCCACGTCTTTCGGAGTCCAACCGCGCATATTAGTATGCCAGTATGGCCGTCTTACCGATAAAAGGGATATAGAACGGTGAAGATGTTTTATCAGATACTTGAAATGGTACCCACTTTTCAGCTATAGGTAACCCAGTTTTCAGATAATCGACCATTCTTTCCACTGACAACGGGCGGAGAGTTGTGGTCAGGTGACTTCCTTGGTTTGTCAGTTTAGCAATCCATTGTTCGGCTACAGCCTGGTATTGTACCAGGTTACCTAGCGTCACACCGGCAAGCTCTACCCCTCTTGCTGGGTCTTCTGCTTGCTCAACCTGCCGCGGCAGGCCGGTAGGTAGCAGAAACGATTCTATCCCAACCCCGGCATTTTTGCACACAATACCAGTGCGGTGAGGAATGAGGACATACATTTCGGTGGCGGATTGCAAATCTAAAATGATAGACCATCCGGCAGGTCCTGCCCCCGCTTTGCCACCCTGCGCCCCAGCGCTAGGATTCGCAGGAGTGCCACAGCACATTTCGTGGCTCGAACTATCGGCCGGCACAAAGTTTCCTTCTGGTGTCATATTGCCACCACGCGGATTGTCTATCATCGTATTCTCCTTTTCTTCGTAGTCGTCGTCTTCGTCTTCGTCGTCTTCGTCTTCGTCTTCGTCGTGTATCATATTACCTCCTACTACTTCATCACTGAAACCAGCCTCAGGTCTGGTGTAAATTCCGCCCATCCTATCAAGGCACCGTCTGCTCTAGAGGCAATTGCTTCAGCCATAGCCTTTGCAGAAGACTTCGGACCCATCTTGCCCCAGTTACCTATGCTATAAAACGCCCCATCCATTTGATACAAACAGACGTTGTGTCCGGAGTATGTCTTCGACCTCCAAAAAACATTCAGCACCACGGGTTTATAAAATGGTATGAGAGCTTTGGCAGCCCATACAGCAAACTCATCGCAGTCCATAGCTCCATCAGGTTGGTCATTGCCTGACAACATGGTGTTTATACAATGTTGCACCCAATGCGGCGAACCGATGGCGTCCCATAGTTCACGAAATGAGTCTTTTTTCCATTTCAAAATGTTGAGACGACCTTGGACAGCATCCGGAGTACCCATTTCCTCTATCGGTACGGATCGGTACTTGCGCTGGTACAAACATCGATACAGCCAACTCCACAGCAGACACAGCCTCGAATACCAGTATATTCTATAGAGTATGGCCATGTTTCCCCTCCTTTGTCAGAAGCTTCAATGCCTTTGCGATCAGAACACTGGTCATATAGCGTACATCTTTTTGCATACACACTTCTTCGCGCAGTATTGATCTGTAAGATCCTAAGTCTGCCCGCGTAGACACCTCAACAGCCCTGGCTTGCTGGTGTGCCGACTCGTAATCTATCCCCTGCTGCATCAGCTGCCGCTCATGCAGTTCATGTATCAAAAAAACCGGGATTTCTTCTTTATTCGTACCATCATCTATCCATACTTCCCCGAGCGGTATAAACTGGTACCGATAACCATGACCGCCACCAATAAAATCGTCATCCCATTTTTCCCGCACATATTTCCCGTCTACCAACCATACAGTCAAACCTTTGCTAGGACTGCGCAGCAACAACCTCAAACGCCAATTTTCTAGATTGGGCGTTAGCGGGTCTAACTGACTTTTGATCATTTTGTTCCCTAGAGGGTGGGCTGGTGGGCCATTCTCCGACCCATAGCAATGTTTGAATGGGCTAAGTAGATTGTGGTTTCTTGCGCTGACATAGTTTCGGGTTCTTCTTCTTTTGATAGAAGTGTAGCCCCAAGGACTGCTCACTACTAAATTCTCGTCCACACCCAGGACAAATCACACTACCTTTTTTGTTCGACTTCATGCAGGCTTACCTCTCGCAGCTCCTTGCAGTTCCTTAAAAACAACTGTGGCGCTGTCGGTCAAACCTTCCAACTCATGCAGTTCTATTTCGCTAATCGTTGCTACTGTATTTCTCATTATTTCTGCCGCAAAAAAAGCTGAAAGCAACGTAATAAGTCTGTTGGGGGAGTCAGACATTCTATCAGATAAGAAAGCAATAATCGATTTAGTCTCCTTCTCTACTAGCGGATAATGATCAAACAAAAACTCAGCTACATGCGGGTCACTTACCATCAGTGCTTCCTTTCATAGTTGTTTTGAGGCGCACTACGGCGATACAGCACTACTCCTCTTGACTAGCCGATCTCATTGCACAACTGCTCTATTTGATCGCAGATTGCCGGAGATGTAATTCAAAAAATCATCAAGGGTGGGGGGTGCAGATTCAGCCCTGTCTCTCATAAACATGGCGGCTAGTCGTTTAGTAGTATCTACTTGCGTAACCAACAGAAACTCATCATATACCCCCAAACGCGCTTCAGCCTTATCTAAAGATCTGCGCAGGTCGTATATTTGTTGGTCCTTACTCAACAAGGAGTGTCGCTGATCCACATTGGTGGTGTAGGAATCGTACAGCAATACGACCAGCATAAGTATTAGCCCAAATACTAGGGCCAATAAAGAAAACACCCCAAAAGAAAGCACCTTGCTATCCACTGTTACTTCTTGACTTTGCATGCTACTTTTATACTTCACCCTACTACTGGGTCAAGTTTTTTCTCCATATACAGTGTGGACAGGTCCTGTATATCCCATTTAGGTTCAAACGGACTCGAGTCTAACACAGATGGCGACTCAACGAACGCCAGTTGAAAAGAACGAATACCACATGAATTCAAACAAAAAGCATGCAAACCACCATCTGTCAATCTGTATGGTTCAACGTTCCTGCGCTGCCCTTTGTATACAAAAGATAACAGCTTTTTACTATCCATGGCAGACCGAATAATCGCAAACACGGACTGGGGAATACCTGGTGCCGGTGTTTGCTCTGGTCTACTGCTGTCCTTGATTACAATGGGGGATGCTTGCTTAGGCTGAGGCTTGCGCTCATCTTGTTCTTGGCCATGCCTCATCCAAGAACCTCTCCCAATATGTATCGCCATTTATTTCTCGATATATTTTTTCAGCTTTTTATAATACGACTTATTCTCATTCAGATGGGCCCAAGAAATTTTCAGCGTCATTTCTGGGTCATCCCCAGTAACATCGGTGCGTGGGTCGGATGTACCATGCTCCAGTTCTATTTCGTACCCCTCAAACAAGTCTTCGGGCTGAAAATCAACCTGTTCCCAGTCCAGCCCAACTTCCTCAGCTAACTCAAGAATAAGATCCTTAGTCTCTTGATCTAACATTTCCCACTCCCGCAAATGATGGCTGTTGTTGCCCCAGCTCCAACAACGATTCCCGTCACTGCCCAAAACCAGCCACTACGATACCAGACAAACTGATTCTCTATGCAAGGCCGCCGCTCGTAGTTAAGTTGCGTCAGTTTAACAATTTGATCGTCTTGCAGCAGCCTAATTTCCTCCAATTTAGAAATCTGCTTTGCCTTCAAAGAGATGCTTTCCTCCAGCAGAACTATTTTTTGCTTAAGTACCGGAAATTTCATTCTTATATCTAAAAGTGCTTGCGCATCGATCTCTGTGAAACAAACCCACTGTTTATTATCTATTTCGTGGGGGCGAACGTCATCTTCTGCTTTACATATCCCACTAGTGCACACGAGAAGCAGCACATATTTCATCGAATTCCGATCTCCCGAAATTTTCTAGCAATTTCTTCGGATGTCATATACGGTTTTGTCTGTTCAAGCAGACAGGCTTCCAGCTTAGATAGTTTGCCCTCTACTTCCAAGTCACGTTCGCGCAAGGGCATAAGCTCACCAACTGCCACATTGTGCTTTGCAGCTATTTTATCTATTTCCCGCTTAGCTTTCATAAAGTGCATCTCATATTGTAGCTGAGTTATTTTATCTTTGCGATAGCGCAGCAGTGTCAACAATAATACAGCAATAGCGGTAACTCCTATGTATATCCAGTACTTAGCGGAACTGAAAAAAGCAACCACCCCAGCCAGCATGTCACTCTCCTGTCTTTTGAATTTCTACGGTAGCGGAATGAATGTTGTCAATGGCTGATTTCAGAAAAGTGACCGCGCTATATGCTTCATTGCCTTCCAATTTCAAATCCAAAATCCGGGCTATTAGAGCATCCAGATTCACAGCAACTTCACGGAGAGACTTGATCACTTCTGTTTTCTGATCCATTGGGCAGCTCTCCAATCGCATTGGTGTGTTTATTGGTTATCCAAACTTTTGCTGTGGATACGGCTTTACTGCCCAGCACGTATCCTAAAAGGGCGTAAAAGACTTCTAAAATACCATCTGGAAGTTCTTGAGATCCCCGGTGCCAGAGGACCTGCAGCACAATGTAACAGCCTACCAGCATGCACCTCCCTAGCGATAGTGCTCTGGAGCCGTCAGGCTGCACCTCCATAAACAAAACACCAAAAAAAGCAAACATATACTGACGGGTAGTATTCACGAAAGCCTCCTCTTCACACAACTGGCTGCCAATTCGTGTTTAATACAGCCCACGAACTAGACGCAAGTATAAACTATAACTTCAACGGCAATAGAAGAAAATGATTGTTAGAACAGCGCTACAGCCAAAAAACAAACAGCTGGAGAGAAGCTGCTTCCGCGTGGATAATGTAGGTGCCATAGATACCTCCGCAATTAGGTTTCTAACCACTACTTGCTACCAAGGCAAGTATTTAAAGACAGCTTCCCACATCGCAATTGCTGAGGCTCCGGACAATAGCCCAAACATAATCAAATCATGCCAGTGAGCACCATCTACAATGCCAACAGCGACGTCGAAGATGACACCAATCCCCAAACATATCAAAGGTAATTTTTTCCGCACGTTTTCCGGAACGGGGTTCTTTGCAATAAAAGACCAAAGTCTACGAACACCCCAGATGAAAAACATGAGAATGGCCCCAACTATACAGACTTGGGGTGGGTCCCAATGACATGGTTCAGTAGCCTCCGCCGAGACCGAGCAAGACACAGCAGAAAGAGTGCCCAACAGCGGAAAACATATGGTCCTGGAAGTCATACTTTCCTCTTACGTTTGATTCTTCGTATTTGTTCGGCGCAAATGATCATCGTTATTGTAATAGTTTACAGTTATATAACTAATGTATTGCAAACTGCATGAAGAATTGTTACAGATATTCACATCAATATTTATATCTTTTTCGATATCATCACTAATTTCTTTACCTTTAATATCTGCTTCGACAGACACCGAGGGAGCTTCGCTTACCTCACTAGTTTTTTCGGCGTTTGCCTCATTAGTTTCTTCGGCGTTTGCCTCGTTGATTTCTTCAGTATTTACATCTCGAACTACTATTTCTTTTCCTTCATTATTTGGTGTCGAAGGTATTGTGTTTGCCTCCTTATTTTCAGTATCTTGTATTGTCTCTACCGCCATTTTGCCCCCATTAGAGCATGTAGCGCTGCCGATAAGAAACCACGGGCTTTTATGGCAGACTCTTGTTTATAGGCGTCTTCTTTGGTAGGGTGCCTACCTAGAAGCCGTGATCCGTCAGCAGTATATAGGCAATATTTTTGGTCGGACTTGGGGCGATCGGGATCAATGTCCTGTTTTCTGCATTTTTTTATGACGGCAGCGACGTATAGTGGCATGTGCACCTCCGACTCATTTTACAAGAACTGATGTATCGATCAGTTAAGAATTGTCTCAAACTAGGTATGGTGGAATTTGATCCAACTTGTAAATAAACCTTACAATATTCAATAATCCAGCAAGGCCATGATATGAATCGTTTGTATGTAGGTGTTTCCACGCTTCAATGGCGCGTTGAATACACTCCTCCGGAGTAGCCTCCATTGCCACTGATTCGTTTTTCTTGCGCTCCAAGAAACAAGCAAATTCATCAAGAAGACCTCGATAAGACTGGATGATTACAAGTTCAGTTTGGAGAGAATCAGACTTGTTGGCCACCATTTTCAGCCTCACTGTCTTCGGTGTCGTTCGGGTCGTCTGGGTCAAAGTCAAAAGACCCAGGCTTGGGGTCAAAATCAAAGACGCCACAGACCTCATTTATAACACCCTGCAGGATCTCATTCTTGAGCAAGGCCTCATCAGGCGTATCAGTATGTTTGTGTGCACGGTTCCAGCCGTACTCAATTCCCTCCTCAACCGCCCGATAGAGGACATCATAGGTACGCACCCACATCCCACCTGATACTGACTGCTTCATCGTTTCCTCCTAGTTGCGGCTCCGCATTTTTGGCTCAACAGTATTTTGCTCTTCCATGGCCTGTAAATACTCCAAAGACCATTGTTGGGCTTCTAACTCGGTACTGAAAGGCACACCTTGATCAATGACTTCCCAAGGACCAATTGTCCGCATGTCTACACGGTATGTATAGGAAGACGTACCTGGGACGGGCCTCCCAGTCACACGGAAAACGGCATCAGTCTCCTCTGCCCGTCCAATCCAAGTCTTGACCCTAGTTACTTCTTCCCAAATTATCATAGGTTTCTTTTAGTAGGTCGATCCATGTAAGTGTGAATTCAGTCAACTGCAACGCCGTCGCCTTCAAGGCCAACGCTGGACCAGATGCACTTTCTATGTCACCGATAAGTTTTTTCAAGCTACCTACATGCTCACAAATCCGCTCAATATTCCAGTTCAAAGCATCTGCTAGCGATATCTGCCTAACCTTCTCGTCGGCTGACATACTAGCGTACCTTCGTCGGGAACAGCGGTATCTTAACGTCTGGGAAATGTGGTGAAAATAATGCTTCGATATATTCCTCTATGAAGCTGTGGGTTTTATCTAGTGCTGCATGAGCTTCTGGACTATTATTTGTTGCCTTCAGGGCGTCCCGTCCAGCACACAGCCTAGACATGACGATACGTTTGGCCTGAATCAAGTCTTCCATGCTTCCTCCCGCGTTACTGATTCCCGATGTGCTCTTCTTCGAGCTTGTTTTTTCTATGACCTTCTATCTCTTTTAATTCTTCCGCGGTGAATTCAAACGAACCCGGCACCAGTATTTCCAGTGCTCCGTCTAGTATTCTAGCAAAGCGCCCAAAATTTGGTGTCTGTGGAACGTATAACTTACATAGTTGCAACACCTTAATCATTCTGTCGCGCCCAAACTGTTGAGACCCGAAAGCACCAGTAAGGATACAGTCCAGTAAGTCAATACGGGTTTGCTCAGTTTCACTAGTAGCCAACGCCCACGCTTCTTTTACTTGTCCTGGGCCGGCAGCTTTAAAGATTCTACTCAGTCTGGCTGGATCGACAATACCTTGGTCCTTCAAAAACTGTAATTGTTCTCGTGCAAACTCACGACGGCGCTCCGGGTCCAGAATCTTAGAATCAGTCATTGCCACCTCTGCTTTGTTGAAAAACAAGTCGAGACAACGAATCGGATAAAATTAACAAGTCACCCTTAGAAATTCTGCTCTCTCCAGCACCTCCAATAGAGCGGTATTGCTTGACTTCAATGATCGCGAAATCACTATATAACTCTCGCACTTCCTGAGTATCAGAATTGGATAGTAATAAGTCTATTTTACGTCCGTTCAGTTTTCTAAAGAAGTCGGCCAACTGAATATGTTGTTCTATGGTCCACTGCCTAGAACCATACTGGGTAAAAGACACCCGTTTTACCGGAAAATATGGAGGGTCGAAGTATACAAAATCGCCCTGCTTTGCAGCGTCTGCTATTGTGTAGTTACCAACTTTCAAAAAATCCCGTACCAGAAACTGATGTGCAGACATAAGCAATTCCGAATTGTGAATACCCGGCGTCTTGCGCTTACCGAACGGTACGTTGAACTCTCCTTTCGCGTTTTCCCTGTATAGACCGTTGAAGCAGGTCTTATTCAGGAATATAAACCTGGCCGCCCTATCTAGAATAGTAGAAGGATTTTTGGAACGAATTTCCAGATACATGTCTTTTGCTTCTTCTGGACAGGATGTCATTTTCTTCTGATAACTCTGTTCCATTTTGCGCAATAGTAGCAACAATTCATCCACGTTGTTCCGCACAGCTTGGTACGCTTCCATCAAATTGATATTAACATCCGAAAGCAACGCATGTGCAAACTGTATCTCGCCTTCTTGGCGCAACTGGGCCAGTGTAAAATACAGTGCTCCACCACCCAAGAAAGGTTCATAATATATTTGAAAATTTTTAGGTACCAGCGGCAATAAACACTTCAGTATGGAAGTTTTCCCGCCAGGCCACCGCAGGAACGGTTTCACCAGCTTGCCTCGATTTTATAGAGCAATTTTTCACTGCCGTATTTGGCTACGTATTCGTCCGGGTCAACACCATCCGGCAACCCAACAGAGGAACATTCAATACTGTGTTTTGCCAATAATGATATGTGCTTTCTTGCCGCCTGCCTACCAGCTTCATCAGGGTCCAGCAATAAACATACCCTATCGGCGTAGCGCCTTATATAGCGTATGTGCCTGGTATTGAGGCTGGTGCCACAAAGAGCGGCCACATTTTTGATTCCAGCATCATACAAGCCTAACATATCGAAGTACCCCTCTACCATAATCAGCGTACGTTGCGAGTTGACATGTTCTCTGTTATTCCAGAGACCGTACAGTATTTCGCTCTTAGAGTATAATGGCGAGTTTTTTGTGTTAATATACTTTGCTGAACTGTTTCCGAGGGTTCTTCCACCAAAGGCTACAATCATTCCAGCATGAAATATAGGAAACACTATTCTATTGAATAATATCTCAGTTGCTTTCTTCTCCTCGTCAAGATTAATTAGCCCCAGTAAAGCAGCAGTGTCAGCAGCTACTCCAGCAACATTCAGCGCATCAATCAGACTTCCGCTAGTACCACTGTACCCGAGTCGAAAATGGAAAGCAGTCTCCCGACTTATCCTTCGAAAGACGTACTCTTGAGCAGCATCATCTTCTTGGAGAGAGCGGAAGAAATGCTTGGCAGCACAAATATTTACTTTGGTAAGCGCGTGTCTGTTCACATTTTGTGCGAAAAACTTTTCGTATGCATAAACCAATTGTATTCCCACCGCCGCAAGCCTGCAGAAAATGCCAGTTGTTTCCCTGAAAGGTTGGGCTCAATCAGTATTCTAAGTTCCATTAGTCTATTACGTTGCACAGCAGAAATTATTTCCAATTCAGCTGATGTGCGATGGAGAGCGTTACTAATCAAGCATGACTCATTTGCCACACTAATGTTTTGCAAATATTCATTGTAGACGTTTGAGTTCTTTCTTTCCAACGCCCACAACAAATCCACAAGCTTGCTGAGTAAAAGCCATCGTTTACGGTCAAATTCCAGCTTGTTTGGGTTAGACTCATTTGGGTCATCAGTTAATGGAATCAATGGTATCGCATGGTGTACGCTCCAAGGTCCAATATCTAGTCTCTTAAATAATTCAATATAATATCTGTTTATTTCTGTCTCAAACACAAAGTTATCATTTTTCCCAGACCCTTGGTATATTAGTGTGGATAACCACATTCTATCCACTATAATCAGATCGTGCTTTGACAATAGCGCCAGGAGTGTTTTCTCCTCCTCCGCTATTAATTCTTGTACCCAATTCAGCTTATTGGTTGGAGTTGGATCCGTCAACAACAACTTGAATATCCCTGAATTCACCAAGTCGATAGACGGAAAGGCACATGTGCCAGCTTCTGGAAATAACTTAGCTAATTCACTAACCAGCCAACTTTTCCCAGTATTATCAACCCCATCCAAGACCAATAATTTCGGATTCGACATTAGTTGACCTACTCAGCAAGGCTTTCTTGTATCTTGGACACTGCCCGGTTCAGTATCTGACTGGCACGCTGTTTGGAAAACCTGAAAAGTCTACCAATTTCCTCTGTTCCTTTACCCATACTGATCAACTTAATCACCAATAATTCAGTACGTGTCAATTTGTTCATAGAAGCTTCTATGCGCTCAATGTCATTCTTCCTCAGAACGATTTCTTCTGGATTAGAGCCATCTGGTAAGTCCAAAAAATCAAGACTCACTGATTGAATTGCCGGATATGACTCAGGCTGACCCGCTTTCAAACATTCAATATTTTTGCGTTTTTGCGCATATTGGACACCGAACGGTATATGTACCGGCCCTCTACGCATGGCTGCTTGGCGAATGAATTTTCTAACCCATGGCATGGCCATAGTAGAGAATTTGGTTGGTCTCTGTGGGTCGTATAACTGTGAAGCTCGTATTAGTCCTAGACAACCTTCTTGCACAAGATCACGATATTCTTCTTGGGTTTTCGCAAATCGTCGGGCTGTCATCGCTGCAAGACCTATGTGGTTTAGTACCAACTCTTTGCAATGCGAATCCATAAAAGCCCCCAGGTGCTATTACTGCGTTTTAGATAATCACCCTAGGTACAGATAATAGCATATGATTATCTAAAAATCAAGGTAAAATAATAATTCCCCAGCAATAATTATTTATTTTCTGTAGCGATGGACATTAGCATATTTGTGCTGAATTGCGCTAGTTCAAGAAATTCGTCTTCACCAATTACCTTTGTACCGAGAGACTGTGCTTTCTGTGACTTAGTGGAGGTGGACTGAGGATTCGCTTGCACCAAATACGTCAAACCTTTGGAAACACTGGTCTTTATGACTCCGCCTTGTTTTTCAACAATCTTGTGAGCCACTCCGCGGGACATGCCTGACGGGAGGGCCCCAGTGAAGCAAAAAGACATGCCCTGCAATGGACCAGTTTTTTGTTGAATGCTAACACCTGCAGCCAACAAATCACGAACTATACTACGGCAGTTTTTCAAACCAGCTACCACAGCTTGCGCTGTAATTGCCCCAACATTTGGCACGGCTTGCAAACTCTCTGACAATAAATTGTCTTGGCTCTCATCCAAAAGAGCATCCAATGTAAAACCATTCTGTTGTATGTCTACCCAAGTAGACTTCCCTATCCCCGGAATATTGAGCGCAGCCATAAATGTTTCAAATGGTAATGACTTACTGTTCTGTATTCTAGTAATCAGTTTTTCTGCTTTCGTTTGCTTGTACCCAGGCAATGTTAACAGTTGCTCAATAGTCAGCTTATACAGATCAGCAATCGTTTGCACGCCCAGTTTTTGAGTAATGTCTTTTAGGAAAGCCTCACCGAGGTCCTTTAGACCTACAACTTCCACCCATTTTGTCAGATCATGAACCAGTTTAGCAGAACACTGAGGGCTGGGACACACTAAAAAATCACCTGTTTCTTGCGCTGCACCACTACAAGCCGGACATTTTGATGGAATTTCATAAGTACAACATGTTGCACCCTCGGGTGTAAAAGCCGCCTCAATGTAAGGTATTACGTCATTTCGTCTGGACAACAACACCTCACTGCAATCGGTTAGCCCTAGCTGTCTGAAATTGCGAAGATTGTGAAGGCTAGTTCTGCTAATAGTTACCCCACCCAATTCCACCGGCTCAAGAACAGCAACCGGAGTAATGCGCCCGGTTAGACCAACTTGCCACAGCACATCACACAGTTTAGTTTTGGCCTGCAATGGTGGAAATTTCCACGCTATTTGCCCTTTTGGTCGGCCGCCTACGATACCCAATTCCTCTTGCAGGGGAACATCATTCACTTTGACTACTAACCCATCGATGTCATAGTCCATACCTTTTCGAAATTCCATGTAGTGTTCATACCAAACAGCCACGTCAATGCACACATGATTAGCTACGACGGAACACCCCATACTTTCAATCTTCTGCAACTTCTTTTTCTCTGTACTGACACCTTGTTCAGTGTATAAATCAGTGTAGATTATTTCTAGGAATTTCAGTCGCTGGTCGCTCTCTAATTTGCGCGCTAAACCAGAGACCGTGTTTCGCGGGTTAGCATATTCTGGAAAGTTTTCCTCAAAGAGCGACTTTCGAAGAATTATTTCACCGCGCAGGCTACCAGAAAAGTTCGGCAACTCTGCAAATACATTCTTCATTTGCAGTACAGAGTGAGTGATATTCTCCCCTATCTCTCCATCGCCTCTGGTGGATGCATGCTGAAGAGTACCGTTCAAATACACCAATTCTACCGAAATACCGTCCAGCTTTTCTTCTACTATGAATTTAGTGGCACCGGTACCAGCTGCCCAGCCATCGAACTCCTGCTGTGTCTTCACCTTCGCCAGACTCAGCATTGGGATACTGTGACTTATTTTTTGGAGTGGACTGATTGGTTGAGCGCCAACTTGCCGCAAGACTGAGCTGTGCGGAGATAAAGTACGCAGCTCATCGCACAACTTATCAAACTCTTCATCAGATATGACAGGCTGGGCGTTATAGTAAGCGTTGGCGGCTTCTTTGATTTTTTCTTCTAAAATCTCACTTCTTCGGCGAGGCAGCATGGATATCCTTATTTATTTGGCGCAATAAATTCGGTATTTCGTGGGACTCTGAAAACAACGAATTGACCAGTATTTGGTAGTCAGTGTAAGACTTATCAGAGAGACTCAGCAGCTTCTCCACTAGGTCCGAACACTTAGCTAGCTGCTCTTGCAACAACTTAGCTTTCTCTTTAGCGTCCGCTATTAGCATATGATCTTATAAACTCCCACTGCCCCGCGGTCCTCCACCCTCTTCAGTTTATGTCCTGTTTTGCGCAACTTATTGAACAACATATTGACGTAGCGCAATGTCGTTTTCTGCTCCCGCACTCCACCAAATTCCTTGTGGATTTTCTCAACCAATTGTATTTTGGTGAGCTTTTGCTTGGAAAGAGCCTTTATTACGAAATCACGAATCGTCTTTTTGCTCCCATCCTTAACCATGACTTCTGATTCTCCTTGTAGATTTCTCCTACAGTTACATACCATCGTTTTGCGGTCAGTCAATAGGCAAAGAATTTCCTGAGAACCGCTATTAGATGCTTACAGATGGTACGGTCCAAACCTGGATCCCTGATGTTGGGGGCCCTAGTCTCTGGTGCCGGTGAATTTTTGTACCGCGGCAAAGAATAGTCTCCAGCGTCCAACTGGTCGACAGTGTACCCAGAGCCCCAGTACGGAAAGGCTGGGCAGTTATGAACGAACACACCTGCGTCCACTAAAAAGTTGTGCCACACTTCCACTGACAGATCATATACTGGTATGGGTGTACTTAGCGCTAGTTTGACTGCGGACACAACGTTATGGCTATGAGTGCCACTATCAAGATGTTTGTGCGTCCAATACGGATAGGATATTTTACCATCATTTAGGCCTAAAGCCATCAAAGAATTATCGACTTTTAGTTCGCTGGCAGCACAATATTTGCCATCACGCAACATGAAAGGGTGGTTGCCAGTGCAACGGATGACCTGATCATTATCTAACTTTATTTCATAAATCTCTGACACTAGTCCAGTGATTCCTAAGCTGATGGCACGACCAGGTCGGAAATTACCAGTTTCGTCTGCGGAATAGACCCAAAAATCAGTTCTATCTGGATACCTACTGGCAATTTCTTCCATAGTGAACACATTACCATTTAGGAGCAGTATTCTAGTATCTCCCGTCAGACAGTTGCACGAGACTTTTACATTCATTTCCTTTATTTCTGGAAAGTCGGCCTTCGCTTGCGTCCAAGAAGTGATCTTTGGGTTTTGTACAGCTGCAGCAGTGGGGGAGGGCTTTTCCTCTTCCTCTGGCTCAACCGGGGCTTCTTCTTCCTCGGGTTCTACTGGAACCTCTTCCTCCTCTTCGTCCACATCTGCTACAGACTCCAACAGTAGATCCCAGTCCTGTATACGCACCCGTTGACGCCACGTATGTTTGGAATCACGACAATGTGTAGCAAAGTCCAGCACACCTCGTGCAGGGTCAAATCGCACAAGGGTAGCACTACAATTTCGGGACCGAGTATCGGTGTCTAGGTGTAGCGCACGAAGGAGATCGTCTGCTGTCAACGCTACCACTTTCATAGGACTTTCTCCAGTGAAGCTAGAGCAGCCGATGCGCGGTTCAACTGGTCTCTTCTCAATAAGGTCATTCGCTCACGGTAAGCCATGGCAACACGTTTGAATATGTCTACAAACACTCGGTCATTCACATATTCTGCTATACCTTGCTTTCTCATAAATTCAGTGAATTCCGCTTGAGTAATTGTAAACATCTGGGTCAGCGTCTCATTAACCTCCGAGATCGATTTGTCGATGGTATCCTCGAGAAACTGCATTACAACCAGTTTAGGTGCCCGCAGAGCGTTTATATCTTTCATCTGCTCGCGAACTGTTCTATTGAGAGACGCGACGGTGTTGAGTAGCTCTAAGGGTGTTCTTTCTGACAGCTCTTTCTCAAGAGCAGCTTCATCAGACATTTTTAGGCGGAGGACTTTATAACACTTCTCTATCTGCTGTAGAAAATCGGATGACATTTGCACCAACCGGTCATAATTCCGCTCAATATCAGCATCGGTCTTCCTGGTACCTAACCCACGCCCGTGTGTTAGAAGGACTTCCACCACTGCTTTGTTTGGACTGGATGCCAATAAAAGACTTGCTTTATCGGAGCGCACATGTTCTTTGAAGTGTCTAGTTAGGTAAGTGTAGTCGTTCCCTATCTTATAGTGTTCTTTTAGGTATTCACGCATTTTCTTGTAAGAATAACCATCCTCTAGCTTCAGAAAATGTATCTTCTTCAGATCTTCAAGCGGAAGCTGGCAAATCCTACATTTAGGATCGCCATAAGGTGCAATCTCCAGGTTCTCTGGGGGTAACGGACGAACCGACTTATTAGTCTTTGTTGCAGAAGTAAAGTCACCAGATGCAGCGGGATCCAGTTTCTCTTCGGTCATTTGTTTCGTTTCGTTTCGTTAGCGCGGCACTTCTCGGTCTTGGATATACGCGTTGTCTACATATGGCTCCAAAGACACCGACTCAGGCACCGTAAACGGCAAAACCTGTTGTACCGGTAGGTGAACTATGGCTCGATCTGGAGCAAACATATGCTTATTCAAATACGGGCGAGTTGTATCCAACTGCGCAAAAAGTGCCACAAAGTTTTCGGGGACAAAAACACGGTACTTGTCGTTAGCTTTCATCACAGACGGACGCAGTAGTTCTCCAGCACGGTAAGGTACGAGCACGGAGGCATTGACTTTATACCCGGAATTGGTCATAGAATGGAACAGAACTTCTATCTGACCAGTTTTCGAGAAGTCATTCCCTTCAAAGCCACGTACCAATCCCGGACGCAATACATATACAGGCAGTTCAAACTCAGTCAAAATAGCGTCCAGGAATTCTACCGCTGTTTCCGCCAAAAACTGCAGCTTATCTGGCTCGGCTCCGTGGAAATGTTCGGAACCGAAGACACGCTTCCGCTGTTTTGACTGCTTCTCCTCATCCAGAAATTTTTGGGCCCTGACTCTCATTCGCCCTTCAGGAGCTTATCAGCTGGAACAGTTGTCATCTGGAATGGATTAGTGAAAACTACATACTCTTTAGTGTCAGGGTTGTAGTCACCGACCATCCCACTCTTCCCTGTATCCTTCAGTATGACATGATCGTTGATGTCAAAGGGGATTGTGCTCTGAGCGTGCAACAGGCGCACTGCGGCTACGTGATCTTCCCACGTCTCGTGTCCTTGTCGAACTCTGGTAAGGTGTCCGGAGGTAGCCATGACATACAGCTTCTGTAGCCACATGCGGTCCGCTGGTGGTGTGCTCCCAGCAACTTTCATGATGTTCTCTAGCTCACTCACCACCAAATACCCCGATGGGTCATTCTCCGCACGCTTGCGGGCCAAGGACCGTAGCTGATTTGACCGGCCTTCTACCAACTTCACAAATTCCTGATTGCTCACCACGTTCATGGTGGGCCTCACAGCTCTTCAGCGGAGCTAAAATTCTCAACCAGCATCTTAGCGTAAGCGTCGCCATACAGCTCCTTGTAGTAGCTGTAGACTTTATCCTTTTCCTTCTCGAGGCTGTACGGCTCTGTGCTTTCGGCAGCCACCAGCTTCACGTTCTTTCCAATGCGCACAAAAGCATTTCCAGCCTCATCAAAGCGCAGAATAGCCCCGGCACCGTAAGGCGTATTGACCACATCCCCAACCTTCAATTGGGAAGTAGTGTCGGCCTGCACTTCAATATCATCCACCTTCCTGACCAGTTCTGGGCCGGAATCCCCGCGGCGCAGCTCCCAAACTTCTGTCACTTGCGCCACCTTCCGCTTGAAAATGCCGGTCCCAATCGGCGTAAACCCCGGTGGAATGTTTTTGGCACTGTCTAGTGGGACAACATCACGGATTGGGGAGAGGTGCAGTTCTACAACTCCTTCGCCCAGATTCACACTGGCGCTGTTCCAGTCGATCTGGTGCCCCTTGAAGTGTGCAGCCACAAGAGCCTTCAAGTCTTGGTCCGAGGGATGTCCGAGCTGCTTATTGAATCGGACTTCCGCGTAGAATCCGTCCGCAGATGGCTTACTGGCCACCAAATGCAGATCGGCACGGTGCCCCCGTTCAGTCAGCATCTTCTTTAGCTGACCGATCACTGATTGCCGCTGCTTCTCAGCGCGCACTCTTTCGGGGGAGAGGGCTCGAAACTTTCGAATTCGCTCAGTGGCGTCCATGAATCCTCCCTACTTGAATTTGTACCGTTGCAGTTCCTTTTTGGCCTTTTCGGCCTCTTTCATTCTACTGAGCAGGTGATTTTCGAGTCCTTTCACCCACATCAGAAGTGTGACGTCAAATGTCAAAGTCCCCAGTAACTTGAGAACTTTCAAGCCTGCATGAATAATGTTTTGTACGTAAGTGGTGGAATAGCCAGTCCAAGCAGCGTCTTTATGCGTTTTTGGAGGATTCTTGGAACTTTCTAACATATTCCAACCTGCGCTTCCCGGTCGTATACCGAGCCATGAAAGTCAGGTAGTCCCCACAATACTTGCGAATGATCGAATAAAGATAAGGTACTGAGACTCCAAGTGCTTCGCATTGTGCTTTAATTTTCCCGTACCGCCGAGTAGTTTCTTGCAAGATCCTAACTATGTCAAGCCCGTATTCATTCTCCAAAGCGACTATTTTGCGCGGCTTATAGTGAAAACACTCTCTGGAGTCCCAACGAAACGGGCGCAACATCCGTTGCGTCGAAATGTTTTTTATTGGCTTCCCACAAACCACACACTGCGGCGCCCCATTTCCATGTCGTACCCAGGTTCTCAACGTATTATTTTCTTCGCGCAGCCGAAAAACTTCACTTACAATATGCTCCTCAATTATATCAATCATCATACCCTACCTTGTTTTCCGACTGTTAACTTTCGTATTCCGACGAGAGCAGTTTTTTCCGGTATTTTATGCGAATGCAGCTCTCAGCTGCATCAGATATCGCCTTTACCTCCTCTTCCGATAGTTGCTCTAGTCGTGCAATCTCCGAAATGTCAAACCCACCCAGTCCAGGCAGTCTATACATTAAGTCTGCCACAACCCAAAAACAGTTACAATAATCTATATCATGCACGTACCACGGGCACAAATACTCGTCGCATGGATATATTGGTAGAGTGTTGCGGCTTTTTCTGCAGTTATCTTTTATATTCTTTGATTCTGTAATGACTCACCCACACTTTGAAAATCCGCAGGAATGACATATCTCACAATGCGACTCCATATACAAAGGCTCACCACAAGAAGCACATAGGCCGCCCGATGATGGCTGTGTAGTCGGTGTGGGTAGCGGTTTCTCTTCTTGAGGAGCTTGGTGGTCTATGTATTCGCTGAAGCCCTCGTAATTGGCAATGTATTCACGCATAATAAGGGCAACGGCATCTGGCACACTCTTTACAAGGGTACCTAGCTCAAACACTGGATTTGACTTTATGCCCTCCATATGATTTATCAAACTATCCACCGGTATGCGATATTTGAGCGAGTTAGATATCAATCGTCCGTTAGACTCCACGTAGGTGGAAATTTCTGACCCGGCCTTACTGACATGAATGAACACTTCTCGAAGACCTTCTTTATCCTCATTCAGTGTCATATACGCCTTGCCACTGGGGGTATTGATGCGGAAAGTTGCCCCAAACAATACTCTGGGGCGGCTACGCACCAGCGGTTTGGTTTCAGCCGGTTGTTCTTTCTCCTTCTTGGAGGATAGGACTTCTAGTTTACGAGACCCCTCTCGGTACACCGTCACGGACTTGCAACGCAGCTTATGCGCTAGCAAGAATGCCCTAGCTACGTCCTCCCTAGTTGCACCATTGGCCATGTTTATGGTCTTAGAGATGGACGCACAGAGGTATTTTTGTATAGCTGCCTGCACCGCCACGTGCTCTTCGGGGGGAATCTGCAGAGCCGTCACCGCATATGGCGGTAGGTTATCACCAAACTTCTGCAGCATAAAATGCTCTATGGCATGTACGCCATGCGAATCTTTGCGGTCATAAGACATTTTATATACCGGCTCAATGCCACTCGACACTTGATTCATTATTTGCGATACAGAGCCGGTTGGCTGCGCTGTCAAAAGACCGGCGTTCCTGCGCTGCAGTCTGGAGTCTAATAGCGCTGCCAAAGCAGGCGGAATACCGCGGTCTTTTCCTAGAGCAACGGAGGTTTGCTCCGCCGTCTGTTTCATGGTATCGAACACTTCGTTGACGAACTCTAGGCTTTCCTCACTACCGTATCGAAGGCCCAACTTCAACATGGCGTCATGTAAACCATTGACCCCCAATCCTATGCGACGGGTGGTCAAAGTATTGGCTTCAATCTCTGGTAGTGGGTAGTTATTGATATCTACCACGTTATCCAGAAATCTAATGCCACTACGCACCAACTCGACAAACTTATCAAAATTGAACACCTTGGCATCTTCTATTACACAATTGGAAAGGTTGAC
>Ga0209253_10000794_pt1 | contig 27473 bp, 16 predicted proteins | sample FrelakmetBRP12BR_FD_187145 | JGI IMG/M metagenome (GOLD analysis project Ga0209253, IMG submission 187145) | Freshwater lake sediment microbial communities from the University of Notre Dame, USA, for methane emissions studies - BRP12 BR (SPAdes)... | ecosystem: Environmental > Aquatic >...
GGGGGCCCGGGCGGAACATCTGCGGGTTGGGTCGATGCGGTATTCTCCACCCCCTGAGGCGCGGGTGTTTCCATAGGGGTGGCTGGAGCCGCATCCTGCGCTAAAGTTTGCTGAAGCCCAACGGGCTGCGATACCACGGGCTGTGGTTCAACTGGCTTGATTTTTTTCTCTGGTCTGGCTTCCACCGCTTGCGGAGGGATTTGTATTGCGATACTGACGGACATATCGTGACGAAGTGACTTGGGAAGACTGGGCGATACCGCCCAAAGCCACAACAGCGAAACATGCGCTAACACCACCAACGCCACGACCGGAGACCAGTCGCGCAACGGCGAATCAACAGAACCCCGGATATCCGAAATCGGTTGAATGGCAAAAGAGTTCATAGCTTCAACGGTAGCCATATTGCTGCTTGATCCACTGTTCCGTTACATCCCTTTCAATCTTGCCGCTGAAGGCTGTAACCTTATTATCTGCGCTAAAAAAATAAGTGCGCGGCAATTCACCTTGCCACCCCTTATCCACCTCGAAACGCAAACGGTCGGTGTAGCTGTCTGCGAATAACCAAGCCTCGGATTTTTTCGGGGAAATTTTTGCCAGGGCTGCGGAAACCAGATTTTCTTCTTCGGGCGTGTCCGTGGATACCAGCACCAAATCGAGCCTGGGATATTTCCCCGCTAATTTTTTGAGCATGTCCAATTCGGCTTTGCAATAGCTGCAACTCAAAGACCAGAAGCTGACGATAAAAGCATTTCCCTGCCGTGCAGAGACAATCTGCTGATAACTGCCCCGGACAAATGGCTTTATTTCCTGCGCGCCCTGTGATGTCGCCGGAACAAAAGACGATACGATCAGGCACAGGAACAAGGAGCCAATCTTTTTCATTGGTGCTCTCCGGATATTTCAACCAGGCGATACCCTTCCTTCAAAGTGTTCCATGAAAGGTAAGCACGGTTGCTTTCGCTGATCAGCATGGGGCTGTCGGAGGTGTCTGATGTGCTTGCCAATTTTATTGGCATGGTCCATGACTTTCCGCCGTCAACTGAACTTCTTCCGAGTATGCTGGTGCTTTCCCCGTCGAATTCCTTCCAGACAAGATAGACGCGGGTGCCCAAGCTAAGCACGTAGGGATGTGCCGGCTGTGCTTCCAAGTTACCAAAATTCAGCGGGCTGGAAAAAGTCTTGCCATGGTCGGTTGAATACGCATAGAACAGGCCGCGCAGCTGCGGAGCGTTGCTGAACCATGTGGCGTGATAAACACCGTCCGCCGCGATAGACAAAGAAGGCCCGTGATGGGGACAAGCGGCGATATTCCAGTTTTCATTGCCAAGTCGCACGGGTTTCATTTTACCATCCAGCTTGACCAAGGCATGGTCGCGGATGTTGGTGTCGTAAACATGGCGCCATGCGATCACAGGATAGCCATCTGTGTCTATCGCCATCGCCACGCGGCAACATTCGCAGGAATGGTCCGCAGCCTTTATATTGGCATGGAAGCTTTTTCCCTGGTCGTCGGAGACGGCGAAATAAACCGCAATTGCGCTGTATTTCTCTCCTTTTTTATTGGCGGCAGCGGCATCACGCCTGTCCAGCCATGCAATATAGACCTGGCCGCTTTCATTTATCCCCATCGCATCAAAGCGGTGGGTAATGGGATCGAGGTTGTCATTGACTGTGACCGGTAGCGAAAAACTTTTGCCGCCATCCACAGAGCGGCTGAAGCGGACGTTGCCAGCAAAAGGTGTCTCTAGGCTCTGCGTCCAGGAAACATAGATTTTGCCGTTGCCGTCCACCAGGATCTTCGGGCGGTTCTCGCCTTCTGCGGCGGCAAACTCGGGTTCAGGGTTCACCAGGGTTGGCGTGCTGAAAGTTTTCCCCTGATCGTCTGAATGGCTCACCCTGACATGGCCGTCCTGTACCGAAGCCAGCCACAGCCTGCCTTTCGAATCAAAGGTGGCAGTGACGGCAAGAGGTTGGCGGGAAAGCGATGCTTTCCACATCTGAGCCATGTCATGAGGCTGTGCGGTGGCAGGCTGCTCCGCAGCCGGAGTCTGGCCGATGCCGATGGCCAAGAAAAACAAGGCTAGCGATAATTTTTTCATTTAAGCCCACACCCTTGCGCCAATGCGCTTGTCTCTTACCACTTGGCTTCGATACCGACGATGCCGCTGAACGGCAGACCGGGTGCAAGCACCTGATTGACACCGGACAACGACGCACTTTCAGCATAGCGTTTATTGGTGACATTATTGAGCCGCGCATACACCTGCCAGCCCTTATTCAAAAGATAGTTGGCGGTCAAGTTCAACAAGTCATGCCCGGCATATGTCTGGGTATTGGCCGCATCCAGCCAGTAACTGCCGAGACTAACGACTTCTGCACCAAGGCTGCCGCCGTTCATCATGGCCGGCGAGTAAACAAGCCGGATATTTGCGATGGTGCGCGGTGCACTTTCCATCTCATGGCCGCTATAGTCTGCAGTAGCAACGACAGGATCCAGCACCCACTGCACGTAAGTATGCTTGGCATAGCTGTAAGCGATGTCCAGCCGCAGCGTTTTGATGATGTCGGCCTTGACACCGATCTCTATGCCTTGATGCAGCGTTTCTCCGGCATTGGTCGAAGTGGTGGCAGTGGTCACAGGGTCTTTGTAGCTGAGAATATCGTCATGCTTCGTCATGCGATATAGCGACGCCTCGTAGCCTACGCCTGCCGAGCTGCTACCGCGCAAGCCCAGTTCATAACTATCGACATTCACCGGCTTGAGCGCGACGGCAGCCTGTGCCGCAGTTTGTGCCGAACCAGCATTTGAAGCAGCAGACGGGCGGAACAACTGTCCCTCCGATGGTGCGCGGAACGCATGGTTATATGCGCCAAACACATTGAAGTTTTCATTGAACGTATAGGTTGCACCAAGTTTTGGGCTGACTTGCCGATAGTGCGTATCAGTGTCGGCAACATGCCCGTAAACTTTTGTACCCACCGAAGTCACAACGCTTATCGGCGTTGCGGCCAAATTATTCTGGTACTGATAACCCATGTCGTCGTAACGCAATCCGGCGGTGACACGCAGATCCGGCGTCGGTGACATTTCGCCATGGATATAAGGCGAGACACCCTGATAAGTCACGTCGTAATCGTAAATTTGTGCACCGGTGACATAGGAGGTATAGACCCTGGTGTAGCCCGTACCGACGGCCGTTGTGGTGATACTGTTTTCTTTTCGGCCTCCCGGGCTGTGATCGATATCCACACCGATGATCAACCGCGTCCGGTTTGGCGCGAAATCAACGCGATATTTAGCCATGAGTCCGAGTGACTGATTGTTGGTGTTGTAGACCGTCGGGTCATAGGCCAAGGACCAGTTTGCCAAAAGGTCCATATCGTCATTTCGATAATAGGGTGTGAGGCTCAACAACGCGCCTCCTGATAACTCGGTCTCATATGCGCTGGACAGACGAAATGCGTTGACCTTGCGAAAGGAAATGGGCGTGTAATTAATGGTTGGGTTATTGAGGTAATCGTTCAGTGAAATGGTAGAGCTTCCCGCCGTCTTCTGATCGATATTGGAGATCGTTGCTACTGTTTTCAAAAAGGCAGCATCCCCGACGGCTTTATCCCACCGCACTGTTCCGCTTTGACGGTCATAGCCGGTCGCTTGCCGCCAGCCGTCGGTGCTGGTCAGATTCAGATCGGCGCGCGCGCCATCGTTACCCCAGGTATTGCCTCCACTAAGCAACAATCGCTTCCAGTCAAAACTGCCCGCTTCTGCCTTGGCTTCGAGTTCCGGTTTGGCCGGTGCGGGACGTGTGAGCACATTAATCACCCCGCCGATCGCATCGGAACCATACAGTGCGGTACCCGGCCCTTTGGTCACTTCGATTCCGCCCGATTGCGGCAAGTTGACTTCATACAAGGCATTATGATTGAAGAAACCTGTGGAGCGCGTAGGCACGCCATCTTCAAGGTAGGAGTAGACCGGGCTGGTAGTCAGCGGTTGACGGATCGCGGTTTGATGCCCCTCCCCGCCTGTCACGTTTACCCACACGCCGGGCACACGCCCCATGATTTGGGAAGGATGAGATACATTGGCGGAACGGACAGTGTCACCTGAAATCTTGTCTATGGTGGCAGGCGTCTCTGATTTCTTTTGTGCCTCACGCGTGCCGGTAACCACCACCTCTTCCAACTGCACGGCATCCGTGCCATCTGCTGCATGAGCCGCATGAACAAGGTTCACACACACACAACCAAATGCCAACATCTTGCCGCCAATATGCAAGCCCCTGTTCATCACCGCCTCCAGTCAATTCATACAGACGGGCAAATGATACATAAATGATACATGTTTGGTATGCGGCATTTTGTCGCACCCCTGAATTTGCTGCAGATTCGGCAAAATCAATTTCTTATAATATATGCCTTGTTGGATATCCTTGAACCGCTACAATGGAAACAGTAAATACGTCCCCGGTACTGCATGCACCCTGACTCAAATCGACCCGTTCTGGTAGAACTGCCCGTCAAACGACTGTTGAAACGATTGGCCATCCAACTCGGCAACCAGAAGACAACCGCAAAGCAGATGGTCATCTGCACCCTGTTGTGTCTGAGCAGCAGCCCGGCCCTGGCATGGGATAGCTCCGACCCGTTCAGCACGAATGCGATGCTGCCGGCCAAGCCCGCGTTACGCCTGGACGGCGCGCATGGCGACCCATGTGCCGAGTCCTTTCCGAATCGTGCGATCAACCTGCCGGAAGTGGTAAACCTGGCCTTGTGCAACAACCCCCAAACCCGCGCAGTGTGGGCAATTTCGCTGGCCCAGGCAGCACAGGTAGGAGTAGGCAAGGCCGCTTATTTGCCAAGTGTCAGCCTGGATGCCTCTGTAAATCGCACAAAATTGGGTACTGCGCCCAGTGTGGACCAACGCAGCATTGGCGTAACGCTTTCGTATCTGCTGTATGACTTCGGCTCGCGCGCCGCCAACCTGGAAAATGCGCGCCAGTTGCTCGTTGCCGCGAGTGCGACGCAAGACAGCACGGTGCAAACGGTATTCCTGCTTGCAGTGCAGTCCTACTATGAGACTCAGGCGAGACTTGCCGCGCTTGATGCCACTACAGAATCGGAACGGGCCGCCAAGGAAAGCTTTGCCGCTGCCGAGGCACGCTATAAAGCCGGTAGCGCAACGCCTGCAGATAAACTGCAAGCACAGACCGCTTATTCCCAAGCCACGCTGAACCGCATCACCGCCGATGGCAACTTGAAGAACGCCCAGGGGACTCTGGCAAATATGCTGGGCCTGGATGCCAACCGGAATGTATTGCTGGCCGCATCCAACATAACGGTGATGCACAATGATTTTGAGGGCGACATCAATGCGCTGATCGAAGAAGCGCGCCGGCGTCGTCCGGATCTGCAGGCCGCAGCCGCGCAGGTAAAGGCTTATGAAGCCAGTGCCGAAGCAGCACGTGCCGCAGGCAGGCCATCTATCTCCCTGACCGCTTTCGCCGATCAGAACAATAGCGCGGGTATCGATACACACGGTTCCAGGTTAGGCATCAATTTGAGCGTACCGATCTTTTCGGGATACGCGCCAACCTATCGTGTGCGCGCCGCCGAGGCACAAGTCGAAGCCAAGAACGCCCAGCTTGAGCAGTTACGTTTGCAGGTGGCGCTCGATGTCTGGACGGCGTATCAGCACCTTACTACTGCGACGCAATCGCTGCGCTCCAGCGCCGATCTGCTGAACAGCGCAGAGCAGTCGGAACGCGTTGCACTGGGCAGATACAAGGCCGGTGTGGGCAGCATGCTGGATGTGCTGAGTGCGCAAAGCGCTTTGGCCAGCGCGCGCCTGCAACGCATTCAATCCAACTTTAACTGGAATACCAGCCGCGCAGCGCTTGCCCAGGCCATGGGTAGCCTGGATGCAAGCCTGCTGGAAACGTTATCGGATGCCGGCGGTCAAACGCCCGGCAGAGATCCCACCCAGAAGAACCCTCAGCAAAGCCAGCCATGAATAAATTGTTCCGATCACCGCTTGTGTTGATCATCCTTTCCGTATCCGTCGTCAGCATAGGCATCGGCATTTATTGGCAGTTCTACAAGGTTGAACCGCCGCAATACCGTACACAGCCTGTGGAAAAAGGCGACATCAGCCAGACTGTCTCGGCCAATGGCACGATCAACCCGGTGACGCTGGTGAGTGTCGGTACGCAGGTTTCCGGGACGGTGAAAAAGCTCTACGTGGACTTCAACAGCAAGGTCGAAAAGGGCCAGATATTGCTGGAGCTGGATGAAGCCCTGCTCGCGGCACAGCAAAAACAGAGTGCGGCCAATGTGCAAAACGCCGAAGCCTCCCTGGAACTGGCGACTGCCAACGAAGCGCGGATGCGCACCTTGTTCGCGCAGGAATATGTCTCTCGTCAGGAACTGGATAGCGCAGTGCAGGCCAAAAAATCCGCCGAAGCCCAATTGAAATTGACGCAAGCCACTGTGGAAAAAGATCGCGCCAATCTCGCCTACTCGGTGATCCGTTCGCCGGTGTCCGGTGTGGTGGTCGACCGCTCGGTGGATGTCGGCCAAACCGTTGCCGCCAGTTTGCAGACCCCGACACTGTTCAAGATCGCTCAGGATCTGTCCAAGATGCAGATCGACGCCAATTTCGCCGAAGCCGACATCGGCAACATCCGCGTCGGCCAGACAGTGCGTTTCACCGTAGATGCTTTCCCGAGCCGAAATTTCAAAGGCTTGGTCAAACTGATACGGTTGAACCCTACTACCGTATCGAACGTAGTCACCTACGACGCGGTGATCAATGTGGACAACCCAGAGCAGATCCTGCTTCCCGGCATGACGGCCTATGTGAGCATCGCAGTGGCCGAACGAAAAGATGTGTTGCTGGTTCCCAATGCTGCGCTACGTTTCAAGCCTGCCAACACCGACTTGAAAAAACTATCTGCCAATCAAAATCCAGCTGTCAAGCAAAGAGATGACGGGCAGAAAATCAATGCCGGTCCTGCCGGCGACTCACCGGGTGGCACCAAACCCAAAGACGAAAAACGCGTGCCCGGGTACCCGCGTGATGCATTGCAGGGCAAGCTTTATATGTTGGAGAATGGCACGCTGAAAGCGATCAGCGTGACACTCGGCATCACCGACAACCGCAAAACCGAAATCGCCGGTGGAGAAATCAAGGCAGGTGACCAGATAGTGATAGGCGAAGCGCAGGACAAGCCGGCAAGCTCCAGCAGCAGACCGCCGATGAGAATGTTCTGATGAACGATTTCGTCATCCGTGTCGAAGGTTTGCACAAGACCTACCAGACTTCTGCCGGATTGTTCCCCGCGCTCAAAGAGGTGAACCTCAACATCGCTGCCGGCGAGTTCGTCGCAATCATGGGTCCCTCCGGTTCAGGCAAGTCTACCTTCATGAATATACTCGGCTGTCTCGACAAACCCAGTTCCGGCCAGTATTTTCTCGATGGACGCAGTGTCGCGGAGTTGGGCAAGGACGAACTGGCCTTGCTGCGCAACCGCACCATAGGCTTCGTGTTCCAGGGTTTCAATCTGTTGCCGCGCATGTCGCTGCTCGACAATGTGGGGCTGCCGCTGATCTATCGCGGGCTGGCTCGCGAGGAACGACAACAGCGTGCAACCGATCTGCTAGCCAAGGTCGGGCTGGAAGGCTATGCGGCATCCACGCCCAACAAGATTTCCGGCGGTCAACAACAACGTGTGGCGATCGCGCGCGCCCTTGTCAACCTCCCCCGCCTGATCCTTGCCGACGAACCGACCGGCAACCTGGACAGCCAGACCAGCGAAGAGATCATGGCCTTGTTCGAGAAACTGAACCACGAAGGTATCACCATCGTGCTGGTGACCCACGAAGAGGACATCGCGCGTCACGCCAAACGCAAGGTGCGCTTCCTGGATGGGCGCATCATCAGCGATCACGCCACGCAGCAACTGGTGACAGCCGTATGATATTCGCGATGCTCGGCGAAGCATGGCGCGCAATGGGTGCGAACCGTTTGCGTACGCTGCTCACCATGCTCGGCATGGTGATCGGTGTCGGTGCAGTGGTGCTGATGATGTCTATCGGGCAAGGCGCACAATATGCCATCAAGCAGACCATCGCCGCGATGGGCAGCAACCTGTTCATATTGCTTTCCGGGCACACCATGACCGGGGGAGTGCGCTCGGGTAGCGGTGAGGCTCATTCTCTTACAGTCAGCGATGCGGATGCCATCGCCGAACTTGCCGGCGTGCAGGCCGTCGCACCGATCCACCCCGGCAGTGCACAGATCGTGTACGGGCCGAACAACTGGAAAACTTCTGTCATAGGCACCACCCCAGGCTATCTGGACGCGCGCTCATGGCAAGTGGTCTCGGGCTCTTCTTTCACAGACTCGGATGTACGCTCGGCCACGCGCGTCGCGCTGATCGGCCAGACCGCAGCAGAAAACATATTTGGCGACGAAGATCCGGTCGGCAAGACTTTCCGTATCCAGCAAAGCCCGTTTGTCATTCTCGGGAAATTGGCTGTCAAGGGTCAGGGCATGGATGGGCGCGATCAGGACGATACCATCCTCATACCGCTCACAACCGCGCAACGCCAGGTGTTCGGCACCCAGTTTCCGGGTACGGTACGCATGGTCATGGTGCAGACCACCACCCAGGAAATCATGCCTTTGGTGGAAAAGTCCATGACCGAACTGCTGCGTCAGCGTCACCGGATACGCGAAGGCATGGACAGCGATTTTTCGCTGCGCAACCTCACCGCCGCAGCGGATTCCGCCGCAGAAAGCACGCGCGTGATGTCGCTGCTGCTCGGCGCGATCGCCTCGGTTTCGCTGCTGGTCGGCGGAATCGGCATCATGAATATCATGCTGGTCTCGGTTACCGAGCGCACCCGCGAGATCGGCATCCGCATGGCGATCGGCGCGCGCGAGAAGGACATCCTGATGCAATTCCTGTTGGAAGCCATCATCATCTCGGTGGTCGGATGCTTCATCGGCCTGTTATTGGGGATCGGCGGCGCACTGCTGACCAACGCGCTGACCGGCACGATGGTCATCATCTCCGGCAGCTCGGTCATCGTTGCGTTCAGCGTCGCTGCGACAGTAGGTATATTCTTTGGCTTTTATCCGGCACGCAAGGCAGCACGGCTCGATCCTATAGAAGCGTTGCGCTACCAATAAAAGATATTTCCAGGAGCGCCTTTTAGATGGAAGTGGAATCTCACGTACAACCTTCTGCACGCACCAAGCAGCGCTTGTGGATGTCTGTGGCCGCTGTTTCGCTCATTGCGCTGGCTGTTGGCATCTGGATATGGCGCGCCCAAAGCACTGCTGCCAACCCCAAAGGATCTGGCACATTTCATGTAGTCAGTGCCCCTGTCAATCAGGCCGACATATCGGTCAGGCTCACCGCCAGCGGCACGGTATCAGCTCTGCAAACTGTTGATGTACGGCCGCAGATCAGCGCCACGATCAAAGTCGTGCATATCAAGGAAGGTCAGTTCGTGCACAAGGGCGAACGGTTATTCACACTTGATACGCGCACCGAGGATGCCAACCTTAGCAAAGCGGAAGCACAGGTGGTCAAGGATCGTTCCGACTTGCTGAACGCCGAGCGCAACCTCGAACGGGAACGAGGATTGTTAAAGCTGGAGTATGTTTCCCAGGCCGAGTTTGATACCGCACAGAATCTGGTTGATGGTTTGCGCGGCCAGCTTGCCATTGATCTGGCTTCCGTGGAAGCAAGCCGCGTGGCACGCAGTTTCGCCGAGATCAACGCGCCGATTGCCGGACGCACGGGTGCCATTTCGGTATATCCGGGGAGCCTGGTACAACCAAATGGTGCCGCGCTGGTAAGCATCACGCAAATCGATCCGATCAATGTCAGCTTCACTTTACCTGAACGGGAGCTTGCGGGGTTACTGCAGGCATTTCCCAAAGGCAAGATACCCGTCCGCGCAAAGCTGGATTTGGCCAGCCAGCCAGACATGAAAGGCCATCTGGTATTCATCGACAACTCAGTGGATGCCGCAAGCGGAACCATTCGTCTCAAGGCCGAGTTCCTCAACACCGGCCTTCGGCTTTGGCCTGGCATGTTTGTTACTGTAGAGCTGGCGCCACTCAAGCTGGCTGGTGCGCTGACAGTTCCTGCACATGCGGTGCAAACCGGCCCGGAAAGAAAATTTCTTTATGTGATCGGAGAAGATAACAAGGTGGCTTCACTGCCCATCAATGTGCGTCTGATCCAGGACGGCTTGGCAGTGGTCGAGGGCATTGCTTTCGGCGCGCGTGTCGTCGTGGAGGGTGCGCAAAATCTGAGGCCGGGTAGCGTCGTGGTGGAAGCCAATGGCACTGCCACAGACCAACGTTCCGGCAAACCCGCAGGCTCTGCCCCAAGTACACCGTCAGGTTCTACCCAAGGTACAACTGATATGCCCGGCAAAGCCACCACACAACCGGGCAACCCGGGCAAGCAATGAACCTCTCAGAGTTGTGTATCCGCCGCCCGGTCATGACGGTGCTGCTGTCGGCCTCCGCTGTGCTGGCCGGCATCATTGCTTACGGCGACATCCCCATTGCAGCATTGCCGAGCTATGACACGCCCACCATCTCGGTTAGCGCAACGCTCCCCGGCGCCAGCCCGGAAACCATGGCCTCCTCGGTAGCCACGCAACTCGAGCGCCAGTTCTCGACCATCTCCGGCTTGGAGGTGATCAGTTCGACGAGCACGCTGGGCAACACCTCGATCACACTGGAATTCGACCAGGACCGCAACATCGACAGCGCCTCCATCGATGTACAGGCAGCGTTGCTGCGCGCACAACGCTCCCTGCCAACGGAGATGACCACGCCGCCGTCCTACCAAAAGGTCAATCCTGCCGACGCGCCTGTCATATTCCTCTCCCTGACTTCGCCATCGATGCCGCTCTCGGATCTGAACAGTTTCGCGAGCAATCTCATTTCGCCGACGCTCTCCACGCTAACCGGCGTGGCGCAAGTAAACATCAATGGGCAGAAGAAATTTGCGGTACGCGTCCGCGTGCGTCCCGAAGCGCTTGCGACGCATAATCTGACAGTCGATGACATCGCCAATGCGTTGCATAGCGCCAACGCCAATTCACCGGTCGGCACGCTCGACGGGCCGCGCCAGACGCTCATCATCCAGGCCAACCGGCAACTCGACAACGCCGCTGCATTTGCCAATCTGGTCGTGGCCACCTCCGCAAGCGGCGCTCCGGTGCGGCTCTCTGATGTGGCCGTGGTCGAAGACAGCGTGGAATCGGTCAAGACGGCAAGCTGGGCCAATGGCGAACGGGCCATCACGCTTTCGGTACAGCGTCAGCCGGGCGCCAATACAGTAGCAACGGTGGACGCGATCAAGGCGGCAATGCCCGGACTCATTGCACAGATGCCCTCGTCCGTTCAGCTCAAACTGCGCAACGACCGTTCGGTGTCTATCCGAAATGCTATCCACGACGTGCAGGTCACGCTGACGATCACCATCATCCTCGTTGTACTGGTGATCTTCCTGTTCCTGCGCAAGGCAAGTGCCACCATCATCCCGGCACTGTCGCTGCCGATCTCGCTGTTGGGGACGGTAGCGCTGTTGGGGGCCTTCGGTTACAGCCTGGACAATATTTCGCTGCTCGGCATTACCCTCGCGGTCGGACTGGTGGTGGATGACGCCATCGTGGTACTGGAGAATATCGTGCGACACGTCGAGCTCGGCTTGACGCCGCTTCAAGCCGCACTAAAAGGATCGAAAGAGATCAGCTTTACCATCATTTCGATTTCAGTCTCGCTGGTCGCGGTATTCATCCCGATCTTTTTCATGCCCGGCGTGATCGGCTTGTTGTTCCATGAATTTGCCGTGGTAGTAGGGACCGCCGTGCTGGTCTCTGCCCTGGTGTCTCTCACGCTGATCCCGATGCTGGCCAGCCGCTACCTGACCCAGCATGAAACAGAAGGGCGGAGCATGAGATTGACCGCATGGTTCGAGCATGGTTTCACCCGGGTATTGTCATCCTATGAACGCGCGCTCGACTGGGCATTGCTTCACAAGCGCACCGTACTCGGCATCGCTCTCGGCACGCTGCTCCTCACGATCGCGCTGTTCACCGCCATTCCCAAGGGATTCTTTCCCAATGAGGATATCGGCCAGGCGATCATCACCGTAGAGGCAGTGGAAGACATCTCCTTTCCCGCAATGACCGAACTGCTGCAGCGCACCGGCGACGTGATACGCGCCAACCCCGCAGTCGACACACTGATCGTCAACGCGAACGCCAGCAACAGCGGGCGCCTGTTCATGAACCTAAAACCACGCGGCGAGCGTCCGCCCATCGACAAGGTGGTCGAAGAATTGCGCCGTCAGGTGAGGGTCATCCCCGGTGTCAATGTCTACATCAACCCCATCCAGAACCTCAGGCTGGGCGGCCGCGTCAGCAAGAGCCGGTATCAGTATATTTTGCGCAGCGTGGGTGCCGGAGAGTTGCGCACGGCATCCGATGGCCTCATGGCGCGTATGCGCGAGGATGCAATTTTTAGTGATGTAACCAGCGACTCGCAACTAAAAGGCCTGCAGGCGCGTCTCAACATCAACCGCGACAAGGCCAATCTGCTAGGCGTGCAAATCGCTGACATACGGTCGACACTCTACAGCGCTTTCGGTGAGCGCCAGGTCTCGACGATCTACACGTCGAGCGACAGCTATCAGGTCATCATGCAGGTCTCGGCAGAAGACCGCACCGATGAGAGTGCATTTGCCAAGATTTATGTGCGCAGCAAGAACGGCACACTGATATCGCTGACCAGCATCGCAAGCGTCGAGCGCGAAGTGGGGCCGCTCTCGATCAATCACACCGGGCAGCTCAATGCGGTAACGGTCTCTTTCAATCTCGCGCCCGGCGCAGCTCTGGGCGATGCCTCCAGGCGGATCGATCAATATAAACGCGAGCTCAATCTGCCGGTCAGCATACTCACCAGTTACGGTGGTGACGCGGCGGCTTTCCAGTCATCGCAGGCCAGCCAGGTGGTGCTGATCGTTGCTGCACTGCTGGTGATCTATGTGCTGCTTGGCGTGCTGTATGAAAGTTATGTACACCCGATCACGATTCTTTCCGGGCTCCCTTCGGCTGCAGTCGGCGCGCTGGCAATGCTGTGGTTGTTCAACATAGATCTCTCGATCATCGCGATGATCGGCATCCTGATGCTGATCGGCATCGTCAAGAAGAACGCCATCATGATGATCGACTTTGCGCTCAACGCCCAACGCAATGAAGGCATGACGCCAAGTGTAGCGATCCGCACTGCATGTCTGTTGCGTTTTCGGCCGATCATGATGACCACCTCGGCGGCACTGATGGGTGCGTTGCCGATTGCCGCAGGTTTAGGCGCGGGGGCCGAGCTGCGTCAGCCGCTTGGCCTCGCCGTGGTCGGTGGGTTGTTGTTCTCGCAGGTGATCACACTTTTCATCACACCTGTAATATATCTCTATCTCGATCGCTATTCGGGCAGCAGGCCACTCAAGCTGGCCGGCAATGTCTAGGCTTTTGCATCCAGCCAAGGTTGCCGCATTCCAGCAAATAGAAATTGACGCAGCAGCGCTTATAGGAAACAATTGTGGCGAAATCAAGTTCCCGTCCAGGAGAAAAAATGTTTCAATTCAACACAAACATTGTCGCAGTTTTGTCCCTGGTCCTGCTCGCAGCACCCATCTCCTTTGCGGGAGACAGCCCCGAAGAAATCAATAGCCGCATCGGCACCGGCGACCCGGTTGCGGGTAAGGATAAGTCGGCCCCGTGCAAGGTTTGCCACGGCGAAGATGGCAACAGTGCCGAGTCCAATTCACCCAAGCTCGCTGGTCAATACGCCTATGAAATCCAAAGACAGATCCACAACTTTCAGCAGGGTAACCGCAGGGATCCCAAGATGACTGAAGCTGTGAAGAAGTTGACTGATCGTCGTGACCAGTTGGATATTGGCGCTTATTTCGCCAGCCAGAAACAAATGACCGGCGCACCAATAAAGAATGAGGCGGGAGAAAAACTGTATCGTGACAAAGGGTGCCTCAATTGCCACGGTGAAATCGGCAAGGGTAAACCCTCCTACAATTCGATATTTCCGGTGATTGGCGGCCAGCACAAGGATTACCTGGTTAAGCAGATGAAAGACTTCAAGACAGGTGCGCGCGACACAGATATATCCGGAACGATGGGCTCACTGACCAACAAAATGACCGATGCAGAGATCGACGCCGTGTCTGAGTATCTTTCCGGTTTATAACCTTAGCTTTAAGCAAGTTATCTGTTCAGAAACAAAGGGCAATCAGCGCACTTATGTTATTTTCCGTCAATGATTGCACGGATTCGCGGTGTCCCCGGATTTCAGGCCACTAACTATTGATTATCGGTTACTTTCCTGCCGGGGCTTGCTTTGCAGACAATTTGAAGCGTAAAACACCATTGACGCGGCAGCGGTTATCGGAAACAATCGCGCAGAATCAACAACTATAAACTGCAAGCGAGGAGAGACATGTCACACCCCAAGAAATGTACTTCTGCCCTTTTTACCCTGGCATTGTTTGCCGCGACTGCCGCCTATGCAGGTGATAGCGCGGAAGATATCCAGCAGCGTATCGGCAAAGGCGATCCGGTTGCCGGCAAGGACAAGTCGGCCATGTGCCAAGGCTGTCACGGCGAGGATGGCAACAGCGCTGCGCCCAATTTCCCCAAACTCGCCGGACAATTTGCCAATTACCTGCAGAAGCAGATCCGCGACTTCCAGTCCGAAGCCCGTGTTGATCCGACCATGAGCAGCATGGCGGCGACCGTGACTGAAAAGCAGGACTTGCTCGACATCACGGCCTATTTTGCCAGCCAGAAGCAAATGAAAGGATCGGACGGAAGCAGCCAGGCCGGCAAGAAACTGTACCTCGAGGGCAATGCCACCAGCGGTGTTTATGGCTGCGTCAATTGCCACGGCGAGAACGGCAAGGGCAAATCGCCCAATAATGCGCTATTCCCGCTGATCGGCGGCCAACACAAGGACTATCTGGTGAAACAGATGACCGACTTCAATAAGGGCGATCGCAAAAACGACCCGTCCGGCATGATGGGTGACATCGCCAAGCTGATGACTGCAGCCGAGATAGAAGCGGTGTCAGACTATCTTTCCGGACTCTAGGCGTTATCGCTGACTTCATATAGCACCCGGATCAAGACGCGCGGCCATGGCCCCGCAGAAAATATAAAAGGCGCGAAATGCGCCTTTTATATTTTGCCCCCTTCAAGCAGACAACATTTCTTTAAGAACGACGCCCCATATCGCTCGCGTGCAGAGCTGAATTCTCGACGTACCAGCTCTTGATTGGCATCAACAGATGTCGCGTGATATTCTCGAAACTCTCTGAAATTATTCCAGTAAATATGCCCGTTTCTATCAAATCCCCGCAAGAAATCGACAAGATGCGCGTCGCCGGTCGTTTGACCAGCGAGGTTCTTGATTACATCGCGCCGTTTGTCAATTCGGGCGTTACTACCAACGAACTGGACCAGCTTTGCCATGACTTGATCGTCAATGTGCAAAAAGGCATCCCGGCCCCGCTCAATTACGCCCCCAACGGTCACAGACCCTACCCAAAATCGATTTGCACTTCCATCAATCACCAGATATGTCACGGCGTGCCCAGCGATAAAGCACTCAGGAATGGCGATATCGTCAATCTGGACATCACGGTCATCAAAGACGGCTATCACGGCGACAGCAGCAGGATGTTCTATGTCGGTGAGCCGTCGATCCAGGCCAGGCGTTTATGCGAGACCACTTTTCAGGCACTGTGGCGCGGCATCCGCGTGGTCAAGCCGGGCGCTTATCTCGGCGATATCGGACATGCCATCCAGAGTTTCGTCGAGCCGCTGGGTTACAGTGTAGTTCGCGAATTCTGCGGACATGGCATCGGCCGGAATTTCCATGAAGAGCCGCAAGTGCTGCATTACGGTCGCCCCAAGACCGGCTTGAAACTAGAACCAGGCATGACCTTCACGATCGAGCCGATGATCAATGCAGGCAAGTCGGCAATCAAACAGCTGGGCGACGGCTGGACTGTGGTTACCAAGGATCACAGCCTGTCAGCTCAATATGAACATACCGTACTCGTCACCGATACCGGCTTCGAAGTGTTGACTGTTTCCGATGGCTGCCCTCACCCGCCCACGGTCTGATCAGACCACTGGCCATGTACGGGCGATTCATGAATCACCCGTACGCTCAAGTGACGCCAATCTGGCCGTCGATCAAGTGGACGTGGGCACATTGCGCGAGGCACTGCGCCATGACCGGGCAGTCCTCGAGCAACGCTTTCTGCAGCACGGCAAGGCAACACGACTTTTAAGTGCACACAGCCGGTTGATAGACAAGTATCTGCGCCGTGTCTGGCAGCAGCTCGCCATGCCAAGGCAGATCACGCTGGTGGCGGTGGGCGGTTTCGGGCGCGGCGAACTGTATCCCAAGTCGGACATCGATCTGCTGATCCTGCTCTATGCCGAACCGGACGATGCCCTGCAACAAAAACTGCAAGCGCTGGTCGCCCTGCTTTGGGACATCGGCCTTGAAGTCGGCCACAGCATCCGCACCATCGCGCAATGCCTCCACGAATCCGCCGACATCACCGTGCAAACCAACCTGCTCGAAATGCGCCTACTGACTGGCGATGCAAAGCTGTTCGGCGAATTGAAAAACGTATTGCAGCAATACCTCGACCCGCAACAATTCTTCCTGGCCAAGCTGCAAGAGCAGCAACAGCGCCACGCACGCTTTGTTGATTCCGACTTCAATCTGGAACCCAACCTGAAGGAAAGTCCGGGCGGCTTGCGTGACCTGCAAACCATCACCTGGATAAGCCGCGCAGCCGGTCTGGGGACGCGCTGGGCTGAGCTTGCCGGGGCGGGATTGATCAGCCTCGCCGAGGCACGCCAGATCGCCCATCACCATGGACTCCTGCAAACGCTGCGGATACGCTTGCACTACCTCGCCAAGCGGCGCGAGGATCGCCTGATATTCGACTTGCAAACCGCGCTTGCCGAGCAGATGCATATCGCCGCATCGGCCAACCGGCGCGCCAGCGAGCATCTGATGCAGCGCTACTACCGGAGCAAGGTGGCGGTGCGGCAATTCAATACCATCCTGCTGCAGAATCTACATGACCATCTGTTCCAAGAAGTGCCACCCCGGCATGCGCTGAACGAACGCTTCAGGACCATCGGCACGCTGCTGGAGATTCGCGATGAAAACCTGTTCGAGCATTCCCCGGAAGCGATATTCGAGTTGTTTTTGCTGTTGCAGCAGCACACCGAGCTGACCGACCTCAGCGCCACGACACTGCGCGCACTGTGGCGTGCACGGCAAAAGATCGATGCGGGATTTCGCCGCGATCCCCTGAACCGGGCACGCTTCATGGAAATCCTGCGCCAACCGCAAGGCATCCTCCACGGACTGCGGCGCATGAATCAATACGGGATACTCGGCCGGTATATCCCCGCCTTCGGGCGCATCGTCGGGCAGATGCAGCATGACCTGTTTCACGTCTACACAGTGGATGAACATATCCTGATGGTGGTGCGCAACCTGCGCCGCTTCGCTGTTCCCGAATTTGCCCATGAGTTTCCGCTGTGCAGCCGGCTGCTGAATGAGTTCGCCCGTCCGGAAGTGCTGTATATCGCCGGCCTGTTTCACGACATCGCGAAGGGGCGCGGCGGCGACCATTCACAACTGGGGAAAAAAGATGCGCGGGCATTCTGTGCACAACATCAACTCAGCAGTGACGATACCGACTTGATCGTGTGGCTTGTCGAGCAACACCTCACCCTCTCCGCCACCGCGCAGAAACAGGATTTGTCCGACCCCGAGGTGATTGCAGATTTCGCAGGAAAGATCAAGAACGACCGCTATCTGGTCGCGCTGTATCTGTTGACGGTCGCCGACGTGCGCGGCACCAGCCCGAAAGTCTGGAATGCCTGGAAAGCCAAGCTGATAGAAGACCTGTTCCGTTTGACGCGCCGCTATCTCAGTGACGGCAGGGTTGCCGACCAGCTCGGTGAGATCCGGCGCGAGGCTGCCACGACGCTCAATCTTTATGCGATGCCAGCCGATACTTATCAACTGTTATGGGCGCAGCTCGACGATAGTTATTTCATGGATCACGAGGCGCAGGAGATCGCCTGGCATACCCGCTTGCTTGCATTCAATGTGAATTCCTCCAACGCCATCGTGAAGGCGCGCCTGAGCCGCGTCGGCGAGGGGTTGCAGGTGATGGTGTATTGTCCCGATCAGCGCGGTCTGTTCGCGCGCATCTGTGACTTTTTCGCGCGCATGAATTACACCATCGTTGAAGCCAAGATACACACCACCCGGCATGGCTATGCACTGAACAGCTTTCAGATCATGGAGGCAACGCGCAGCAACACCGTATACCGCGACATCATGAACTACATCGAATTCGAGCTCGCACAGCAGATCGTTCAGGCCAAGCCGGTCACATACGCCACCTCGGGACGCGTCAGCCGCCAACTGAAAAACTTTCCGATCACCACCAAGGTCGAGATCAAACCGGACCACAAGGGCATGTTCGTGCTGTCTTTGATCGCCGGGGATAGACCGGGACTATTGGCGCGTATCGCGCAAATCCTTGACCGGCACAACATCCTGCTGCATCGGGCCAAGATCAATACGCTGGGCAGCCGGGCTGAAGATGTGTTCTGGATCAGCGGCGCAGTGCTTACCCATCCCGAGCTTATCGACAAGTTGCGGAACGACTTGCTGGCAGATTGATTTTCTCCAGAGCCAAGCAGGGTTCTGTTGTTTATCACTCCAGGATATTCACGCTGACAAACCTGATTAGGCCAAACCATTTCCAGCGAGCTGGAAGTGCCGGTCAACCAGAAATACGCTCATTGCGCGGGTGATCGCCCCAGGCTCTTTTCGAATTCTGCCAGAGTAACAGGCTTCCCGAACAAGTATCCCTGGCAGGCGGGGCAGCCGTACTTATCCAGGAATCCGCGCTGTTTTTCCGTCTCTACGCCCTCGGCGATGACCTGCATCCCCAGGTTGTTGCCCATGCCTATGATAGTTTGAATGATGACTTGGTCGGTATACTTCACCCCGATGTTGCGTACAAATGTCTGGTCGATCTTCAACTGGTCAAATGGCAACCCGGTCAGATAGGAAAGCGATGAATAGCCTGTGCCAAAGTCATCCATCGAGAAACGCACCCCGATCTCCTTCAACGCACGCATCTTCCGTGCCGCATCCTGGATGTTTTCCATCACCAGACTTTCAGTAAGCTCCAGCTTGAGCTTTTTGGGGTCGATCCCGCTTCTGGTCAGTGCCCCGCGAACCTGTTCGACGAAGTCCGGTTGGCGGAACTGACGCACGCTGACATTGACTGAAAGATCCAAATCACGGGTGGACGAGCTGCCCTCCCATGCCTTGAGGCAATCACAGGCAGTCTCTAATACCCATAGACCGATGGGCAATATCAGGCCAGTTTCCTCGGCAAGCTGTATGAACTCCAGGGGTGGGACCAGGCCGCGTTCCGGATGTTGCCAGCGCAGCAGTGCTTCGGCGCCGATGACCCTCTGGTCGTGGAGCACCTGGGTCTGATAATGGAGTTCAAATTGATGTTCTGATAGCGCGAGGCGCAGGTCGGCTTCCAATGCCATACGCGATTCCAGCTTGGATTGCATGTCTGGATCGAAGAAGCGCAACGTGTTGCGCCCGGCATTTTTTGCTTCATACATGGCGGTGTCGGCATGCTTGAGCAATTCGTCCTCGGACAGTTCCTGTCCACGGAACAGAATGATGCCGATACTGATGGAGCCATGATGTTCGTACCCCTGCAATAAGATCGGTCTGCGGATCGATTCAAGGATCTTCTGCGCTACGCCATCCGCCTGGGCCGCTGCCTGCTGGATGTCTTCGCTCAGCCCTTCCAGCATGATGATGAACTCATCCCCGCCCAATCTTGCCACTGCATCGCCATCGCGCACACATGCCTGAAGGCGGTTTGCGACCTCGATCAGCAATTGATCGCCGATGTCATGTCCTCGAGTGTCATTGAGTGTCTTGAAATTGTCGAGGTCGAGGAACAGGATGGCGCCGTGATTCTGGTGCCGGATTCCGGAAGCGATGGAATGCCTGATCCGCTCAAGCAGCAAACGCCGGTTGGGCAGGCGGGTCAATGGATCATAGAATGCCAAGGAGTGAATCTCGGCTTCGGCGTTCTTCTGCTCGGTGATGTCGCTGTAGACTCCCAATATACCGATGCTTTCATTATTGTGATTGCGCAACGGCACTTTGGAGGTCCGTATCCATACCAGATTACCGTCCCGCGTGGATATCTGTTCATCGAAATCCAGTTTGGCGACACCCGAGTCGATGATTTGCTGGTCGTCAGCACGATACAAATGGGCAAACTCCTTCCATGCCAACTGGAAATCATCCTTGCCTACCAGTTCGCCGGTAGAGTTAACACCGGCATCCTTGGCAAAAGCCGCATTCCCACCGATATAGCGCAAGTCGCGATCTTTCCAGAATATCGCGGCAGGCACTGTATCCATCACGATCTGCAGCAGGCGGCGCGATTCAACGACCGCCTTTTCGGCTTCCAGCAGACGTTCATGCTCGTTGAGCATCAGGCTCTGGCGCAGTGCGGCGAACATGATCACGGCGATCGAGGCGATCACCACTGCGTCACGCATGGCCGGAATGATGGAGTTTGAAGAAAGTGCCATCACTACTGCCAGTGCCGCGGCTACTACCGCCAGTAACGGCAGCATCCGCAGGATGCTTTCGCACCACTTTGCATAGCGTATGTTGTCGGAGGGGACCATGCGCCAACGCATTGCAGAAGCGCCTATCACGATCGAGGCCACCGAGAACAACTCGTTCAGTAGTGAACCATCGACAGTCGTACCGGTTAAAGCCTGAACATTCCACCACATCCAGACCAGCCCTTGCATAGCCAAGCCAATCTGGAAAAGTATCCATGTCCATTCCGGACGCGGGCGCAAATGCAACACCATCAGTATGCTCAAGCAGGCTGCGGTCAGCAGCACCGCCGGATAGGCCGCCATCACGCTCAACGTCAGCAGACTGATATCACCGCTTCTGGGCAGATACATAGTGAGCGTCACAGTCAGCATCGCGACGCTCAGCATCGCGGTATCGAGCACGGTCACATGGTGATTGGGCTTGGGCAGTTGCAGGCGCAGCGCGGCGGCCAACCCCAAAATGCAGCCGGGGCCCAGCATCAGATAGAACAGGTCGGATGGCGCAGGGAAAGGATTCCAGCCGATGTAGACTTGGATATCAAACAGGACTTGGCCGATCAAGTAGGCGGCCAGTCCGATAAAGTACCAGCGCCGTGCCGCGTGCTCGGCACCGCTGCTTTGCGAAAAACCCAGCCACGCCAGCGCTGCTGCTGCGGTATTTCCGGTTGTCCAGTGCAGGTTGTCCAGCAGCACCAGCCAGTATTTGTCAGTGGTCAGCTGCTGTAGTGTGAACGACGCGGCCAGAATGGCTACCGCTGTCCCGATGATAATATTGGCTAAGCGGGTCTTAGTCATTCAATTCCCAATCGCTACTTTCAATAGGTGAAGGAAATCTCTGCAACCTGCTTGTACATTGTTGATACAACTGTCAGGAATCCTATCAGACACTACACAATAAAGCGAGGGGAGTGACATTTTCTACCGCTCAGGGTTAATACGCCGTGGACGTAGCAGAACCTGTATCTGACAGTACCAGGATATACCGGAAGACCAAACTCGCGACTCCAAAATTCACCCTGAGAAGCCGCCGCATTGCCCATGGGGCACCTGCCAGACTGAGGCCAAACTACGACAGGTAAAAATGAATCCCGGAGGACAATTAACGAGATTTTTTATTGTCTATATTTATAACTTGAAATGACCTACCGCCGATTGCAGTGAATCCGACAATTTTTCCAGATTCTTCGCCGTCTGGGTCGTGGCTTGGATCGCAATATTGTTTTGCTGGGACATTCTGGCAATTTCTTCGATGTTGCTGGTGATCTCGCTGCTGGCCGCGCTCTCCTTTTGCATCGCAATCGAAATTTCATTCACTGCCTGCAGTACTTGTTGTGCACCTGATTTTATTTCACTGATGGAATTTCCAGCCTTTTGAGTCAGGCTTTCACCCACTGCAACTCTATTTACCGTAGCCTGCATGCTGTTTACCGCATGTCCGGTGCCGATCTGTATCTTTTCGATCATCTCGCTGATCTGCTGTGTCGACTGCCCGGTGCGATCGGCAAGTTTCCTGACCTCATCGGCGACCACGGCAAATCCTCTACCCTGCTCGCCGGCTCGCGCAGCTTCGATGGCGGCATTCAAGGCCAGCAAATTTGTCTGGTCGGAAATTTCCTTTATCACGTTGATTATGGAAGATATTTGTTTTGATTGCGATTCCAGATCCTGAATTATCTTGGAAGCCACACCGACCGATTCTGAGATATTGTGCATATCAGAAACGACTTGAAAGATCACTTCGCCACCCTGAACCGAATGCTGCTCAGACTCTGCGGAAATCGCCTGTGCCTTCAACGCGTTCTTTGCCACGGTATCGATGGTCATACTGTTTGCTTCGACTGTAGCGGATATCGACATGGCCACTTTGCTCTGGTGTTCGGAACTCAATGCGACCTGGCTGGATGATTTGGACAACTCTGAAGCAGCGTGAGTCAGATCCGAAGCCTGTGAGCGGATCTGGGTGATGATATCCCGCAACGAACTTTGCATCGCCCCCAGCGAACGCAGCAACTTCCCTGTCTCATCATCGATGTTGCTGGATTCGATAGTCCGGCTCAAGTCTCCGGCGGCGATCGACTCCGCCACCTCGACGGCCACCTTAAGGGGCTTGATCAGCTTGCTTACACTGCGCACGAACATGACGGTGATCAGTGCGATGAACACGATCGAACCCAGTACGATGTACTTCTGAATGTTCGAGGAGCGTTCCGCTTCCTTGATCACCAGGCTGCTGCCCTCAAAGTATGCATCGTTGAGTTTGGATATCTCTGTGTCCACCTCACGAATCTTGTCGCGTAACTGGGCAAGTGCCGCCATGGAATTATCCTTTTTTACCACGCCCAGCATAGCCACGAGTTGTTGCAAGGTGGTGTCAACTGGATGAACTGGATCCAATGACGCGATCTTGGACAATCCCTCACGTGCATCTTCCAGAGCCTTGATACTGCTGTCGCTAAGCTTGCCGGTGTCAACCGCATCTGAAACCCCATTCAAGAAGGTCTTGTAGCGTGACTTGGCCTCAGCCGACTGATCCATGAGCTGGAACGCTTTGCTCATCTCGCTGGATCGCTGCACATCGGATATGGTTTGATATGCCAATACCAAAGTGATGGGCAGCATCACAACTACAAATAGCAGGATGATCCTGCTTTTCAACGAGAGCGTTTTCTTCACGGACTTATTCCTTCATCAAGTAAATGGCATACTGAACGGTCTGGTCGAATCAAGCCGGTTGCACAGCATTCATTGAACACTGGATGCCGGCATGACCCAAATACACCCATACCCGACCAACAAAAGTTCGACAGCTTAGCTGGCTGAATCATATACGAAACCCGCTAATTAATTTGCCCCAGATGATCGGATAACTTCAGACCACCCAGCACCAAATATGTGCGCGGTTCAACCTTTTCGAATCTCGATTCGGCCTGCGGAACACCGGCCACGATTATATCTCCCTGCCTGACGAGAGCGCCATCAGGCTTGCCGGGAAACTGCAACGCATCTGATTGCGTGAAATCAAACAGCGGCAGCAACAACACGACAAAAATCATGGCCGCAGCCAGTCCTGCAGCCTTGAGCAAACTGACGGCATGCCTGCTATCGCCCAGTCTTGCCACCAATCGACGCACCACCGGGTGTGACTGCTCGAATTGCCGATGCAGCCTTGAGTTCTCCTTTGCTTCCAATTCTGAGCGCCGTTGCGCAGCCAGCATTTCTGATTCTGCCAGCAGCGCCCTGGCTTCGGCTGACTCACGAGCGCTGCGCTCGGCGATTTCACGCTGTTCACCAGCCGCACTGGCCTGTAATTCAGCCTTGAGCCGCATTTCGGTTTCTGAAAGCAACCTCTGCTCGGTCTCCATTCTCACTTGCTGCTGGGCCAATAGCATTTTCTGCTCGTGTAGCTGATAAGCGGAAATTTGTTCGGCTGTAATTGCAATCGCGGCGCGCTGCTGCGCCGCTTCATAGGCTAGCTGCTCAGCGTGCAGCTGTGCCTTCTCTGCCTGGTTAGCCCTTTGTTCTTCGGCGATACGCTGTTCTGCGGCTTCCAGAATGAACTGCACGGTTTCATTGCGCTGCCGTTCGGCTACCTCGATGAGTTCCTTGGCACGAACCAGCGCGGCCTGCTCAGCCACGATCTTTTTCTGTTCGGCTTGCATCGCCAGATGTTCCGTTTCAATACGTGCCTGCATGATCCGGCCCGCTTCTAGCGCAAGTTTCTGGCGCTGGGCAGCTTGCGCGATGAATTCGCTCTGCTGAGCGATAGCCTGTTGATTATGCACGAATAATTTCGTTTCGGCTTGCTCGCGCTGCTGAAGCGACAATTTTAAGCTTTCGTCCGATTTGATGCGCTTGCGTGCCACTATCACGGCCCGCGCATCACAATTCAAGCGCTCCTGCTCTGCATCGCCGGCTTTCCGCTCTTCTTCGATACGCAGCTTGGCCATGTTTTCGGCACGCGCCCTCAGTTTGGCACGAGCCGTTTCCGCAGCAGCGATCCGCTTGCGTAAAGTGACGACAGCACGGGCCTCGCTGCGGATATTCTCCTCTTCCATCTTTATTGCATGAGTTTCCGTAAACACACGGACTTTGGCGATATTCAACGCGCGTATGGCCGCCTTTTCCTTGTCCCGTGCCGCTTGAGCAGCCTGCTTGTTGAGTTTCTCGGTGGTCTCGGCAATTTCTCTGGCGCGAGCCTCAAATGCGATCAACTGTTCAAGGCGTTGGTTGTCAGCTTCGATGGCACGCATTTCTGCAGCCATTCGCGCTTCGGTCGCTGCGATCGCACGCGCTTCGGTTTCGAGGTGTTGCTCGGCGATACGGCTGACCTGATGTAATGCTGCAAGCTGCTCATTTATCATGGCAAGCTCTTTAGTCTCGGCACGCAGCTTAAGCTCTGCCTCATGCGCTGACTTCAGTTCTGCTTCGGCGCGTTGTTCGGCAAGCACAGCCAGATCACGTTCCGTTTGCAGCTTGAACGCAGCAGCTTTGCTGGACATGGCTTCCGTTGACAGCCGCTCCTGGGCTTTTTGTTCTGCCTTGCGCAACAACACATTGGTCTGCTCTTGAAGATGCGTTGCATTTCTCTCCGCTTCTGCCTGAGAGTGCATCAATTCTGCGGCCTCCTGTTCGGCCTTGAGCTTTCGTTCAGCTTCGATCCGCACCGCCTCGGCATCGGCCTTGGCCATACCTTCCAATTTTTTGCGTTGCATCGATACTTCTGCCGCAGCCCGCTCGGCCTCGGAGCGATCCAGCGCGGCCTGCTCGGCTTCCCGATATGCGGTCAGGCGCGCCTCACTCTCCCTCAATGCGAGCTCTTCGGCCAATGCACAGGCTTGTGCGGCCTCGGTTTCAGCCTGCTCGGACTTTAATCTTGAACCCAACCGTGTGACGGCCAACTGTTCATTTCGAATCTTTTCCTCTATGAGACGCGCAATAGCACTTTCTGCCGACTCCCGCTGCCGGGCAAGCTCAGCATATTCTTTCTCCCGTCCAGTCCGTATTTCCACTGCCTGAATTGCGAGCTTTTCGGCTTCTACCCGCTGGCGTATCTGCTCCAACTCGGCTTTTTCGGCAGCGCTACGCGCCACTTCGGCATCGGCCCTGGCCTGATGCTCAAGTAATTTACGCTGCACGAATGAAGCTGCTGCAGCTTGCTCTGCCGCAGAGCGCTCCAGAGCGGCCTGCTCGGCTTGCCGATAAGCGATAAGCCGTGCCTCACTTTCCTTTAATGCTTGTCCTTCGGCTAAAGCACTGGCTTCGGCGGCTTCGGCCTCAGCCTGCTCGGCCATTAATCTAGAACTTAGCCGGGTATGCGCAAGTTGTTCCTTTTGAGCCTTATCATCTATGGTTCGCGCAACAGCACGTTCTGCCGACTCCCTCTCCCTAGCCAGTTGATCGAGCTCCTGTTCGCGCTTGGTCCGATCTTCCGCAGCTTGTATCGCACGCTTTTCGACTTCGATACGCTGGCGTATCTGCTCCAGTTCGGCAGTTTCGGCGGCGATCCTGTTTTTCGCCAAACGCGAAAACACCTCGTCAGCTTCACCATGCTGCTTTGCCATTTCAAGCAATTGTTTCTCAAGCCTCAACTTCTCTTGAGCGCGACTGACTTGCATCTGCTCCGCTGCATAGCGCTCCGCGCAAGCCTGTTCAGCGGCATTCGCCAGTTCTGACAATTCGCTCTGAAGCTGGCGCAGCTTTGTTTCGGCACGAAGCTGGGCATCTATCCTGATCTTGCCTTCCTGGCCCTTTAACGTAGCCAATTCGCATTCCGCTTTGATCTTGGCCTCGGCAGCGGCGCGCGCCGTTTGCTCATGTTGTAGCCGCTGATTCATTTCCTCCTGCGCCTGTTGATCGGCGCGCAACCTAGCTTGAAGCTCTTCCTGAAGCCGCAACTCGCAATCGATCTTTTGCCTGGCCTCAGCAGTCGCCAGTTTTGTTGCTTCGAGGTTGGCTTGAACCAACTCGGTGAGCCTGGCTTCTTCCTGGCATTTCACCTCTATCTGTGCGGCCAGTTCCCTTTCGGTATCGGCTCGCGACTGTGCCAGAGCTCGCGCATGTGCCTCGACACGAGCACGAGCCCGTGCTGAAAGGTCTGCCAGTGCCTCGGCCTCGACCCTCCCCAGTGCCTCGTGTATTGCCTGCGACCCCGCACTATATTTCTCGTTGTCGTCTCCGACTAATCGGATTACGGCTGGTTTTGACATGACTTTGCCCTCTCGTGCCGGTTGGTGCGTGTAGCGCAACAATCCCGAACCTATTGCCACGATGCCAAGATAGCAGTTTGAGGGACAAGTAAAGCGAAGAATAAAGAGGGTAAATCAGGCCATTTCAATAGGTTATGCAACCCATGCTGCTCGATTGCGTGCGGCTGAAGCGTAACCTTTCAGGTTCTGAAATATTGAGAGATCTGCGTTGCTGACGGCTATGCGACACCGTGTCCATGTCATCCGCCCAGACAGGCTTGAATCATTGACCAACCTGCGTTTTCGCGGCTGGCGAACCTAACCGCACTGAACGGCTGCGCCGCACCGTGTCCGGGTCATCCGCTCAGACAGACCTTAGTCAGTCTCCGGTCACTAATTTCGCGGCTGGCGACCCTGCCCGTACCGGACGGCTTCGCCGCACCG